>Ga0074197_1002322_pt1 | contig 13418 bp, 15 predicted proteins | sample EPASupsiteSAE305_FD_64526 | JGI IMG/M metagenome (GOLD analysis project Ga0074197, IMG submission 64526) | Bioremediated contaminated groundwater microbial communities from EPA Superfund site, New Mexico - SAE3-05 reassembly with SPADES | ecosystem: Environmental > Aquatic > Deep subsurface >...
TGATCTCTTTGCGGTAGTATTCCTCCAAAGTGATGACCTCCCGCAAGCGCGGCGTGATGCCGTTGCAGACAAAAGCGTGCGCCGACTGATTGCCCCCGAAGTCCACACCGATGCTCGCCAACATCAGCTCGGCGGGCGGCTCGTCAATGATGAAGGCCTCTGGCGCGTCGGTGAAAAGGCGGTAGATGATGCCCTGCGCCGCCACCCACTTGCCGAGGATGAAACGGTCATAAAAAATAGTCCCGGCGTACTCCTTTTTGAGGTTGTCCACGAATTCCGGAACTAGGAAGGGATTGTCGTCGATAGTGAAATGCATCTGGTAAATGTCGGCGTTGCTGTCCAAAAACTCTTTGAACCAGTGGTTCGGCGCGGCAGGGTTGCAAGTGCCGTCGAAGCAGGAATCTTTCTTGTCGAGGCGGCTTTTCAGCATTTGAAAAACGTCGGCGTTCCAGGTCGTGACCTCGTCGCCGTAACAATAAGCCAGCCCCGCCCCTTGCAGCTTGCTCACCTGGTTGATCTTGTCCGCGCCCAGGGCGTAACACTCCCGCCCGAAAAGCCGCACCTTGTTGTTGCTGCCGATATGCCCGACGAAGTTGTCCCCCCAAATACCCCGCAAAGGGTTGAGGATGTTGCGCTCCAGGGTACCCTTGGTGTTGCCCAGCAATAAAATAAGCCCGTCGTCGCCGGCGGACCTGATACGCTTGGGTATCTTATAATAATCGAGGTAAGTCTTGCCGGAGCGCGTCGCCCCGCAGGAAACGTTCCAGCGGTGATGCTCCCCCACCGTATGCTTCCAGACCTCTTTCTGCTTCCCGCTAAAATCAATTTTTTGCTCTCTCATGTTCTAGCCTCTGAATTTATGTTATAAATAAAGCAGCCCACATTAAGTGGCTGCTTTTAGATGTTCTTGCAACAGTTCTAACTCTTTTTCATTTTTGACTGAATGTACTTCTTATAAAATACAGTCTTCTATTTCTTCAATAATTGGTAACTTTATTTTTTTTGAATTCAATTCATTAAGGGTAATGTCAACCCTTGAAAATAAGCCACCTTTCACTTTTTCTGCACTTTCAATAATTGATTTGCCGAAGTGTGTAAACTTAATCGAACCGTTAAGAATTTCAATTATACCTTTTCTTTGTAGTTTCAAAAATGCTGTTTTTAACTCAATATTTGTTAATATAGCGTGGTCTAATGCATCCCCCATACTGACTACTTTTTCCAAGTCAAGTGAGTCATTATCTTTATGCGAGTAGTATAATGATGTAAAAACCCAAGCATCAGCCCAATTAAAGTATTTCTCTTCTTTTTCGTCTCCCATATGAACTCCTACCACATCTTTTTTATTACATATTATCATATTTCAGATTAAAACGCATTACGCTTTTGAAAGAGATTAAAGGGAACTTTAGTCCCCGCTAAAACAAGGCAGCCACAAGGCTGCTTCCTCTTCCCGCCAGGGAGGGGGCAGGGGGTGGGTTTATTCTCTCCCCCCAAAATTTAAGTATTAGTCCACTCCCCAAAACCTCTTTTTAATCTATGAGGATATTTAGTAGATCCATATGGTATACTTATCATAACAAATATAAGTTTTTTATCTGGACTCGCTTAATAGACAAACTATGAATATAATGCTGTAGTGAGCCGAAGCAACTGACCGCATCTTTATCTTTTTTACATACTCAAACCCCAATATAAGCAAACTAACATAGGGGCAGCTTAGAATGGTTAGCAAGTAAATTCTAAAGTTGAAAAGCAAAAAGGAGTGAGAAAAAAATGAAGAAAAGATTTGTCATAGTTGGATTGTGTTTAAGCCTCATATTAACAATGTCTATATCCACAGGATGTGCAGGGACGAAAGACAATGAGACGCCGGAGGCAATGAAGGTTGGCGATTATTTCCCGATCCGTGATAATGTAGAATATGTTTATGAAGGAGCGGGGAATGAATACGCTTCCTATAATGTATTTACAGAATACACCTCTTCGGACAAGGTCCAGCAAAGAGTAGATAACGGTGGCTCCGTTCTGGCGCGGGTCTTGGAGGTCAAGGATGGAAAATTGACGAGACTGTTATTCAAAGGAGAAACCTATTACCGGGAAAACCTGCTGAATACGACTGATAATAAAACAGAAATCCTTTTAAGCGAGCCCCTGGAAAAAGGCAATAGCTGGGAACTCGCAGATGGTTCCACGAGAACCATAACCAGCCTTGACGAGGAAGTCACGACTCCATTAGGAAGTTATAAAGCCATTAAAGTAGTAACCGAAAATCCCGATCAACCTGGACAAACAACAACAGATTATTATGCTAAAGATGTGGGGCTTGTGAAAACAGTATTCCTCACAAATGGAGAAGAGATCAGCTCCTCATTAAAAGAGATCGTCGAAGATACCCAAAGAAAAGAAGTGATCCACTTCTATTACCCTAATATAGAAGATGAAAAGTATTATATCAAGGATCGGGAAGTAAGCTTTCGAACAAATGACGTCACAGGCGATATCTTAGCACAAGCATATAAAGAGGCTCCAGATAATAATTTGGGAAAAGTTTTCTCGCAAAACACAAAGATTAATGATCTGTACCTGAATCAGGACAATAAAGTAGTCCTTGATTTGAATTCAGCCTTTAAAACAGAAATGAATGCCGGGTCTAATTATGAGGGAATGATTCTGCAAAGTATCGCAAACACTTTTGGCGGATACTACAATTCCCAAGAGGTGATTTTGACGATTGAAGGCAAACCATATACCTCCGGTCATTTTGAGATGAAGGAAGGGGAATCTATCAAGGTAGATTTTAGTAAAGTTGTTCAATAAATAAGCAATATCAGCGGGCCGATAAAATTTGTGATACGGCGTTGCCGGTTTCGGCCGCGCCTTGTCTCACTCGTTTCTCGGCCCGCTGACCACTTTTTTGCCAGTCCCACTATGCTCAATGAATGAGCGAAGTTAATAAGTCTTGAGGATTTTTAGCATTTGGGGAAGGAAAATCGATGATGGCCGAACCATACACAATCGTTCGTTCTAATAGAAAAACGATTGCTCTTGTGATTGACAGAGAAGCAAAACTTGTTGTTCGCGCACCATACCGCGTTAAAGATAAAGTTATTGCTTCATTTATTAAAGAAAAAGAGCAATGGATCCTAGAAAAGCAGCGAAAGCTGATGTCCTTAAGAGAAAAACATATTCCGCTTCTTTTTGCTGATGGCGAAAGCATCATGTACCTTGGGAATACTCTTAAAATAATTCGCAGACCATTAGATAAAATTATTATTGATGACACTTCTTTTTACATACCTCTACAATTTAGCAAAATTGATATCGTAGATTGGTTAAAAGGCGAAGCCCGAAATACTATCTCGCAAAGGGCCGCTTATTATGCTGATTTAATGGGTGTTTCTTTTAAAGCAGTAAAAATTTCAGAGGCAAAATCTCGATGGGGTTCTTGTAGTGCAAAGGATAGTTTGAATTTTGCTTGGCGCTTAATCATGTGCCCTCTTCCCGCCATAGATTATATCGTTGTCCACGAACTTAGTCATATTGAATATAAAAATCATGGTAAATTATTTTGGGCGCGGGTCAAGAATATTTTGCCAAATTATCAAGAACAGCAGGCTTGGTTAAAAGCAAATCATCTATTGATGCAAATCATTTGATTATCAAAAATTTGCAATTTACACAAAGTTGTTTCGCTTACAGACCTTAGTAAGCTTCCATCTTAGTAAATACCAGTAAAACTATGCAGGTTTTAATGACCTGGTCTGATATAAAAGAGCCGCCCGAAAAGGGCAGCTCTTTTATTTTGCTTTAATCTTTATAATCATTTTTTCTGGCGTCGGCTTCGTCCTTGATTTCACTGCGCATACCCGCTAGAGCATCTTCTCGCCTCTCGTTTTTAGCTTTTAGCTCTTCTTTTGTTTTGCGGTTATCTGTCTTGGCGATCATTTCATCCGCTATCTCCATATTTTGAATAGTCATATCAATATTTTCTTGGATTTTTTCTACATTGTCCTTGCGGTCATCAGGATTATGCTTCACAAAACCGCCTCCTATTATTTTTATAATATTATCTGTAATTGATAATTTTTTATACAAATGATAAGACGGCTTGCTCCCCTACTCCCTAACTACGCGAAGTGGCAAGGAGTGTGCATTTTTTTCAATCAAAGCAGCCGCAAGGCTGCTTCCTCTTCCCACTAGGGAGGGTCAAGTGAGGACCTGCCGTCAGCATATTACACTTCGAGCAATCCTCTCCCCAATTCTGCTTCCAGACCTCTTTCTGCTTCCGCTGAAATCGATTTTTTGCTCTCATGTTCTAGCCTCTGAATTATTAAAAGGGGAAACTTTAAGGATATTATTGCCTCTCTTATAGCTGTAGTACCTATGTTGGTTGAACAGTTGATTCTTAAAAAACAGATCATGAGTTCGATTCTCGCCAACAGCACCAAATAATAATAAAGGCCCTGATATATTAATATATGCGGGGCCTTTTTCTTTATATAATTATGACATAGCCATATAAGCTTTATTCTTATTATGGGGCACTAATTAACATAGTTGCAAATACTACCACAAGTCCACCAATAATACCGGTTATTAATGGCCATATAAATTTGATTAATATGTTTTTTGATCCATCCAATCGTGACTCAATAATTGAAAGACGTATATCAATACTATGAACTTTTTCGCCTATACTATCTATTTTTTTTTCAACGTTACTTATCTGATTAATAATAAAATCTAACTTTTCAGTCATAATCATTTCCTCCAAAAGTTTAAGAGAAGTATCTTTATAGGCAACTTCATATAATGAATATCCATCCCTTAACCCTAATAGATAAATCTTTTCTGCAAAGACCTGTTTGTCTTGTATGTAAAAAAGATTTTCAATAGAAGAAGCTTTTTTATAATCATTAACTCTATTCGGCAGCATTACTTGTTCCCTCAAGAACTTGCGGTACAACTAATGCACCAAATTTTTCTTCGTATATAGTTATTTGCGCCAATAGTAAGTTTAATGTTGCCTTTGCATGCTGTGGGCTCATTATTATCTTTACTAATTCTTGACAATCTATAGTACCCAAATTTAAATCAACACTGTTATTACTAAAAATAAATTGAAAATCAAAATAGGAGGAAGTTATATTTATACCATTAATATAAATAGGCTTATCTTCACTTTTTTGAACTTTCATTTCTAGAGTTTTATCTTCCATTATATTCTCCACCTTTTATATTTATTATTAAGTATTTATATATAAAAGTGGAAAATCCTTCCAGTAATTATTCGACAAAAAAATATATTTTTAACTATTATATTAAAAAAAATTAAGATGAGTGTCTTAATTATAATAAAAATAATGCAAAACATATATATCACTTGTTTTTATTTCTTCATTCTATCACTTTTTATTCTCACCATTCCTTGAACAAAAAAACTTTTAGAGAGCTAATTGACCATCGATAAATACATCCTTATGCAGTAATCTCTAATCAGAAGGGTATTTTTACTAAAGCTTTTTGTTAGTTTTTGACCCGGCGGACTATTAGACCACCGCAAACATATATGCTTACGTTGCTGAACAGCAACTTATTAACTCTAAAGAAATATCCTAGATATCAACGCTTAACGGCAAAAGCAGACAAATTAATTCACTGTCTGCTTTTGCTAAAATACTATTGTTTAGTTTGTGTCCTTATGGACACAAACCTTAAGCCGTCCCCAAAACTCCTCCTACACCATCGCCTGCTCAATGCTCGACAATATACTGTCGAGCTTCTTTAATGCCATACGGCTGGCCTCGTCCTGCTTATCAAATAACCCCAGATGCTTACCGAGCAGCTCCAGGGCCTCCACTTTATTATATAGTTTGACCTCTATACCTTGAGAGGTTTGCTTGATACCGGCGATCGCCGCCCTTTTTGCCTGAGGCATGTCCCTGGTCCGCTTGACCGCCACGTAACGAAAAGGAATGCCGGTCTCCGGGTTAATCTCCTCCTCAATGGAGATGAAATCGGCAATGTCCGCGAAACCGATCTTGGCCAGTTCCGCCACGATGTTCTCTGCCGTTATTTCAATCTTTTTTTGCAGCTCATTCCGCCTTTTACGTAAGTATTGCTGTACCTGCGGCCTTTGCAAAATGGAATAGGAATTATTGGCAGTCCTAGGGCTGTAACCGGCACGGATAGCCGCCTGCGTCCCGTTAAGGTCGACCAGGTATTCGTCAACAAACCGCTTCTGTTTTTCAGTTAGTTCCGGCACACCTCCACCTCGCTTTTTGTTTTTATTACTACCAATGCCCCACCCCTCGCCGCGTTCCCGGTAGTATTTCGGCGCCCACATGATCCATCTAAAAAAAGCAGCCAACCACCCCAAAAGGCAGCCTCAACTGATAATTTTAGTTTCGATCCGCGATAGAGAGCGGATCAGGATTTATCTTTCATCAAATATACTGCATTATATGAATAGCACATCCCATTTGCCTCAGACAAAATAAAAGGCCTCTGCCCCCATCAAAAAAGCAGCTAGCCCATGCAGGCAGCTGCTTAATCAAATTCTTATTTGTAATAACGGCTATTCCCCGAAACCAATTGGGTCAGGCCCGAAACGGTTTTCCCCGTCCGTCCCTCTGAAGCACAGCATAACGAAAAGCCAAATCGCCCCAACGACCGGGATCAGCTCGATCAGGACCCAAAAGCCGGACTTGTCTAAATCATGCAGCCTTCTGATCGTCACGGCAAGCGAAGGTAGGAAAAGAGCAAGAGAATAAATCATGCTAATAGGCCCATAATTCGTACCAGAAAAACCTATACCTATAGCATTATCAAGAAGCATGACGATGATTCCGATGATTGCGTTAAGTAAAACAAACATCCAGTATTCTTTCCTTCTCGCCCGCCCGGAAAAAACAGCGTACTTCTTCAAAACAGCTACATAATAACTCATTTATCCACCGTCCTTCAACAAAAGATCACATTACTACCCTAACATAGCATAATAAAGATAGCAGGTCAATGTTTATCCCACATTTCCAGCCCCATCCCCATCAGCCGCCTTGCCCATCAAAAAAGCAACCTTGCTTAAGGCTGCTTTTAGCATGCTCTAGTTTGTTATTTATGATTCTAATATCTATTGTTTTCTCTTGGATTATTTTTAATATAACTGGTTTTAACAGTCTTTTCCTTTAATTTTATATTACAGATCAAAGAATGCGCCTCTTCTTGATAAACCAGACTTGGCTCATCAAATTCATATTTGACCTCATCAACTTCGAGCGTCCCTATATCCTTGAGCAATTTTATTTGATCTGCGGTCATCAATAATTCAAAAGGAGCCTTCCCTTTATCCTTAAATTTGAAATATACGTTTATCAGATTTATATCACGCTCATATCCCAAATCAAAGCCCTTTGTCTCTTCATCATTAGCTAATGGACGCACTTGCTTTAGCATATGCCCTTTGTTTTCCTCGTATTCTTTTACTATTGTATCTTCTGCAACCTTAACCTTTTGAATAGACGGTTCTGATAACATGATCATCCTCCCAATACGAAAAATACTAAATCATCACAATTTCCACATAAATTGTCATAATTTACTATATTTTATCATATTTTTGGGTGAGTTTCTATACTTTTCAAAAACATTTTGCCTTATTGTGTTTCACTCTTTTTAATTACCATTATGTCAAGATAAATTTACCCAGCCCCTTTTTCTTCACCCCCAAAAAAGCCTTACCCCATCCCAAAGGCAGCCCCCCTCTACTTAACTATGACCCCGTTAAGCTGGGCAAAATAATTTTTCCCTATGGCCGGACATAACTACCGGAAAATTCAAAATATTTTAAGACTTATCTTGCACATCTACACATATGGTGATATAATATTGTTGTGTTATACTATATGTAGAGGGAGGTGAACACTTAAAAGAACTTCCTTCAGGAGCCATGAAAGAAAGATTACTGAATAAGGCTCCTAACTGAGACCCAATTAAATATGGCAAAAATACAGACATAATTATCGACCAAGAAACAACGCCAAGGGATTATAAAGGCGTAAGACATGGAAAATAATAGTTTTTAATAGTTATCAAGAGTTTTTAATAGTTTTCAAAGTTATCAAGAGTTTTTAATAGTTTTCAAAGAAACCGTTCAGAATCATGAACGGTTTCTTCTTTTCCCGCAAAAAAAGCAGCCCTTTACCCAGGCTGCTTTTTTCATTATTCCTTGATACCACAATAGCACAGAAAAGTGTCTATTTCTATCCATTGTTTTCGATCTTCTTTAGGGCCTTGGAATGCCGCAGATGTATCCCCTGCCAGCTATAACCCATCTTGTCCGCGACCTCTTCCCATTTCTCCCCCTCAATGTAACGCAGACGCAAAAGCAACCTGTCGGCAGTCTCCAGCGTCCCAATCGCTTCTTCTATCCTGATGCGGCACTCCACCAATTCAGAAAGTTTTTCGGTGAGGATATTATCCAGGTCAACGATCTTTGCCACAAGGGTCGCTATACGGTCCTGATAAGCGTTGGCTCTGGGCATGCCGTCGATGATCGGCGGCGCGGAAAAACACTCTCGCAGCCGCTCGATCTCATCTTTCAGACAGTCGATCTCCTTTTCTAAAACCTGGTATTGCCGCAAAGTCTGCTTGTCCATAATTACGACCCCCTAGCATGCTAGATTTATTCTTCACCCAAACGGGCTATATTCTTAACAAAAAGTTTTAACGCTCCCCTCTCCCAATCAAGCCAGCCATCAGGCTGCTCCCTCTTTCTACCAGGAATGGTCGAGAGAGTCGAAGGTCCTTGTGGACGGCGTAGAGGCCTTCGGCCTGGATTCTTCCTTCCCTCACGTCGATATTTCTAACTACGCGAGATGGTAAAGAGGGCGCATGCCATCTTTACTTACTTTTTTCCCCTCCCGCACCGATACCTAACTCCTCGCGCTTTTAGGCAGTACGGAAGGGGGCAGGAGGTGGGCATCAATTCACATCTAGTCCCTTCTTCAATCCATAACCCCATCACACATACATATTAAGTCCCCTCACCCAGACCGTAACCTCTCCCCTAACTCCCTCAAATTCTCCTATATCCGAAATAACCCCTACAAAGTTTACACCCCTAATCCCCCAGCCATCCCCGCCTATCTCAGAAAAACTTTATCAATATCAAACCTTCCTAAAGTTTACAAGTCGATCAAAGAACGTTTACATCCCCTGCGAATTCTTTCGCAGAAGGTTTACAAACAACAAACCCCTTCTGTATCCCATAAGGCCCGAAGCGGCAAGTGCTGCAACACCTCTTCCAGCCCTCTAATTTACTCAATATGTTGTTGACTTCCAAAGAATCGGTGCGCTTCATGTACTTCATATCCCGCACCAATCAAAAAGAAACTGGAAAAATCTGGTGCAAATAAAATCAATTCCCCGCGGTGAAATTAACCTAGATAAACTAAAAGCAAAGGTGAGACCATGGACCACACCACCAAAATCAAAGAACTGACCCAAAAGATATACCGCGAGGCCTTCGACTTTCGTCAGACACTGATAGGGAAAAATAGGTTTTTTATCGAGCACCCCTTCATAGACCGCTTCAAGCAGTACATCGAAGAGGTCAGTAGTCCCCAAAGCCCTCTCCAGCAGGTCAAGGCCCCCAAAGATACCTTGTATTTCCGCGCCCGCCTCTGCGATTACGAATTCGCCGTCGCCAAGCACCTGGAATCCATAGCGATGAAAAACAGCACTAAAACACCCAGCGAGTTTCACGGGTATGACGAGGAAAACAGCTTCGTCCCCAGCCCGGAGATCATCACCGAGGACGGCCGTGCCAACCCCAAATACATCAACTACCTCTACGTCTCGGAGGACGAAGCCACCGCCATGATCGAAGTCAAACCGGTCCTGGAATCCTTCGTCAACATCGCTAAAATTACAGCTAAAGAACCACTAACCTTGCTCGACATCCCTCGCTCCCTCGATAAAGAAGGCAATGCAGAGTCCCTCGGTTTCATCATGGGTATCAACGAGTTCTTTTCCTCCCCCTGCTCCGGCGAATTAAAAGACTACCTCCCGGCCCAGTACATCACCGAATACATCAAATCCCTGGAAAAGTTCGACGGCATCCGCTTCCACAGCTCCCTGAACAATTCCGGCCTCAACCTGACCATCTTCAACTACGAGAAATGCCGTGCCGTCGCCTCAAAAATTTACGCTGTCACCCAGATCCATTATGCCGCCGAATGCATCTCCCCCTATGACAACAAAACTAATTTAGAAGTCTAAGCCTTGCATTCCTGCGAAGGGCATTATACACCTCGCACTACAGACTGGACCTGCTAAAAGGCCAATCAAATAGATTACTTGTTGAAACAAGTATCGAAAAAATCTTTGTTTACCGCCCCTACTTTATGTCGCTTCTCTAATTTGCGAGATGGTAAGGAGGGTGCAGACCCTCCTTACTTAACTTTTCCCCCTCCCGCACAGATCACCTAAATCCTCGGCGGTCACCCTGCCTGCTGCCCCTGTTGCCCATTCCAAGGAGCTTGCACCGTGTTTATGTAAGAGCCCTGCCAACCGTCGTCGACCAGAGGAGCAGCCGCCAAAGTCAGCTCCTCCAAGCTGTAGCTTCGACCATTTTTTTCATCGTATGTATCAGCCGAAGCATAGCCCGCCTCATTGAGAGCATCGAGCGATATATCAAAATCGGCTACGTCTTTAGCTTTGATTTTCGGAGCCGCCCCAGCAGCTACTAAGCTATTATTTAGGGATATAACACCGACAAGCTCCTTTATCGCTTCTTTGAGCTCCGGGGAATCGATCGTGATCGAGATATTAGTCATGATAAATCCTCCCTTTTAATTTGATCTTTTTACAAGTTGGAACACCTTGATTCAAGCCATAGCTTCCGGCCCGGGAGGGGACTTGGGGAAAATCCCAACAGTAACTCAGGCGGCTGGATAGTCTCCAGCCGGTAGGGCCCGAATTCTCTGTCCAGTATAGGTCTAAGAAGCCATGGCGGTCTTGGTCTTGTTTGCCTCCTGCTTCAGAAAATCACTATATATCTTCAGCACTTTTCTGCTATAAGCGGTGCTGTAAATCTCCTTGTCCCAGCATTTTTGGGCGCCCGCTTCCCCCCGGTTGTAGCAAACCAGAACGGCCTCATATTCGCCGTATTTGCTAATCAGCTCGGAAAGCATGTGCACCCCGGCCATGATATTGTTTTTAGGCTCCATAAAATCATCTATACCTAATTTAGACGAAAGCCGCGCCCAATTGATTTTGTGGATCTGCATCAGGCCGTAGCTCTGATCATTGACCGCGTCCACCCGAAAGCTGCTTTCCACTTGCATTACAGCCAAAGCCAGCTCAAAAGGCACATCGCACTTATCGCAGACCACGCGGGTATAATCCTGCAGCTCTGGCGAAAGCGCTATGTCCAGATACTGAGGATTTTCGTCTACCTTTGCAACTGTTTTGACCTCTGCCATCTCCCCTGCTTCCACCACTTCCGCCCTGGGCTCTTCCATGATCTGAGAAGCCATTAGCGATGAAGGTATTTGGTCCCAATTCAAAGTAAGCGTCAGTATCAACGCTGCAAAAATAGCTATCTGCCAGCCAATACGCAATTGCTTTTTCATTTTCTTTCCTTTCTTCTCTGGCCTTTTTGCTAAAGCTCTTTTTATAACCTTGCCCGAAAAAGCAGTTGAATATACTTTTTTCGTCTTTGCGGAAGGCGCATTCCCTTCGGCTCTTTCTCTCCTACTCCCCTAAAAATCATCTCAAAGCGGGTTGAAGAATTATTATGATATCTCAATTTATTTGATATAAACTTTTTAATAATACGTATTTTTAGCTCTACTATTGTAATTTCTCAATTTATATGTTAAGATTATTAGGCACAGGTACTAATAAACAGCATAATTCACTTTTGTTTTGCTTCTTTTATCCTCAGGCGGATATAAAACATAGTTACAAAGAATAAAGCAACCGGCCTCGTTTATGAAGCAAAAAATTCTCAAGCAGCCGCCACATTATATATCTTTAGCAGCCAACATACCTTATAATTATTTTAAATTTATTTTTCTATTTACTTTTGTATTTATTCTGGTTTTAGTATAATTGAGATTTCCCAACTTGTCAACCGTAAATATTGAGAATTCCTAATTTTTTATCGACATTTTTAAATTATGATTTCATAACTTTTAACGGCTTGATATTTTTTTAACTTCTTGATTATGATTTCCTAATTTATAAAGGAGAAGGAGATAAATATGTATAATCGATTTACGCAACTATTAGAAAGTTGTAACGTAACGGCGGCCCAGGTCGCGCAGGATACTGGTATCTTCGCCTCGACTTTTTCCGACTGGAAAAAAGGCAAGAGCTCCCCTAAGATAGAGAAGCTGCAAAAAATAGCGGCCTTTTTCAATGTACCGCTGAATTTTTTGATCGGCAAATCACCCTTTGACGTCTGGGAGGATATACAAAACGACCGGCAGGCCCTGCTCGACTACATGTATCTTCCTCTGGAAGTCAAAGAGATATTGCTGGGAGAGCAGGATATCAATATGCTCAGCCTAGTGGAATATATCCGCTTCATCGATACCAATATCGAATCTATCCGCCTGAGCGCAGATGGCGATTTTGATATAGTCCTCAAAGGTTGGGCCAGCAGGCTCAGGCAAAACGCCAAAAAATTATCGTCCGACAAGATGGAGAGCAAGATTTTCCTGGTCGATAATCTGGTACCTGTTCTGGGCCCCGTCCCCTCCTCTGCCTCCATCCTGGCGGAAGAAAATATCACCAGCTTTGAATTCGCCAATGTCGCTAATACCGACGAATATTTCTATCTCACAGCTATCGACGAGAGCATGAAGGGCGCGCAGATCAATGTCGGCAGCCAGGTCCTGGTACGCAAGCAAGATAGCGCGGAGGATGGACAGATAGTCGTCTGCCGCATCAATGGCGGCGACCTCACCTTAAAAAGATTCAAGCAAAAAGGCTCGACCATTTTGCTTCTCGCGGAAAACCCCGAATTTGAGCCGGTAATCATCTCCGACAAAGAATTTGCAAATGGCCACGTCCAGATCTACGGTGTCGCCAAAAAAGTATTAAACGATCTATAGATTAGAAGAAATAAAAATAAATCATAAAAAAGGCGGTCCATAACGGACCGCTTTTTTGTGTTTACATATATTCATAAGGCCGTCGAACCCTCCCCGTGGTTACATGAAGCACAGGAACCGTCCCCGTGGTTATACATGGTTATATTTCTAAATTATATCACTTCCATATTGGAGGTGATATAATTTAGTGGACACATAGTTAAGAGAATTTAGTAGTCGGGAGGTGTGTCCATGTCCAGAAGAAGATTTGACCGGCAATATAAGCTAGCAGCGATTCAATTAGTGCTTCAA
>Ga0074197_1002326_pt1 | contig 13404 bp, 8 predicted proteins | sample EPASupsiteSAE305_FD_64526 | JGI IMG/M metagenome (GOLD analysis project Ga0074197, IMG submission 64526) | Bioremediated contaminated groundwater microbial communities from EPA Superfund site, New Mexico - SAE3-05 reassembly with SPADES | ecosystem: Environmental > Aquatic > Deep subsurface >...
CATCTTCACGGATCACTGCTCTTCGTGGTTGGTCGGTTCCCAGGACCCATCAGGGCGTTACATTAAGTGCTGCCGAGAAGACCGCGCTCCTGAATTATCTGGCGCCGACAGCAACCCCAACACCAACCCCGACGCCTACACCGACCCCGACGCCGAGGCCGACTGCAACCCCGGCACCGACACCAACCCCAACCCCGGTTCCGACCCCAACTCCGGCGCCTACGCCGACTCCAACACCGAGGCCGACTGCAACTCCGGCGCCTACCCCGACACCGACTCCGGCGCCTACTCCGGCGGTTGTGGCTAAGTGTACAGCATGCCATGGTTTTTCAGCTACCCGGATCAATACTCTTCGTGGTTGGACGGTTCCCAGAACCCATCAGGGCGTTACATTAAGTGCTGCCGAGAAGACCGCACTCCTGAATTATCTGGCACCGACAGCAACCCCAACCCCAACCCCAACCCCGGCGCCCACGCCGACTCCGACACCGAGACCGACTGCAACCCCGGCGCCTACGCCGACCCCGGTTCCGACAGCAACCCCGGTTCCGACCCCAGTACCAACCTCGGTACCGACACCAACCCCTGCACCAACACCACCACCGGTATTGGTCCCTGCTCCCATAGCCGCCCATAACAACATCACCGCTTATAATGGTCCTGCTACCTGTATAAGCTGTCATGCGAAGGAAGCGACGGATATGCTAAACAGTCTGCACATGAAATGGTCTGCTCCGACGCCGGAATTGACCAATACCAATGGCGAAGAACTCGGTAAAGGGAAGGGCGGAATCAACACCTTCTGTACCTATGCCATGTCGTCAAAAAGCGCCTGTTTTGCCTGTCATATTCGGACGGACGGCAATGCGCCGGATGTTGCAAAGGCAGCGGATGTTGACTGCTTGATGTGTCACAGCGACACCTACCAGAGAAAGTTTGTTACCGACCCCGCCAATGCGGCAACAGTGACAAACGTTCTGGGACAGATAAAAACCTATCTTTTCGGCAAGGAAGATGCCCAGGGGAACTATATCATAGAACCTGATTTCAGCAAGATGCCTGCCGGAACCTCCATGGTTAACGTGGCTCGAACCGTTCATCTGCCCACCAATAAATCGTGTCTGCGGTGTCATGCCACAGCCGGTGGCGGGGACTGGGTAAAACGCGGTGACCTGGGGCTTAATTCGGCCACGGCAACCGTTGATCAGGATTTCCACCTGTCGCAAAGCGGCGCCAATTTAACCTGCGCGGATTGTCACGCAGCCTTGAACCATAAAATAAGCGGCAGGGGCATTGACCTTCGTGGAACAGAAGCGACTCCGCCCACCTGCCAAAACTGTCATACAGCAGCCCCGCATACCGATGCAACCCTGAACAGGCATGCCGCCGGTCAGGTGAGCTGTCAGGTCTGTCACATCCGTGAATTCGGCAAGGGTGGCGCGACCGAAATGTCCAGGGACTTCAGGACTCCGGTATGGAATCCTACTCTTTGTTCCGGTCAGGGCGGCTTTGTCGGCGAGGAAGTCAAGCAGGCCAATGTGAAGCCTGAATATGTCTGGTTCGACGGAACATCCTATGTCTACAATGTCGGCGAGACCATCACGGCCGGCCCTGACGGCGTCTACCATATGGCCAAAGCCAACGGAGCCGCATTTGATGGCAAATCATCAATTGTCCCCATAAAGAGACACGCCTCGGTGATGCCTCTGCATGAAAGCGGCAAGATTGTGCCCCCGGCCATTATGTGGATGTTCATGACCGGAAGGTATGATGATGCGGTCCAGAAGGGCATGGAAGAGCAAGGCATGACCGGGAGTTACACCATGGTCGAAACCGATGCCGAAATGCTTATCACCCACGGAGTCGATCCGAAGGCAAAGGCGCCCACCTGTGTTGAGTGCCATAACAACTTGGGCAACACTCCTGATGGGACCGGCCTGGTACCTTTCACCAAACTGGGATATCACAACGTTCCAGCCGCGGTTAAGGCCTGTACCCAATGCCATTCGAAAGAGACTCTGAGCTGGTCGGCTACGCATTCCCAGCACAGAGGCAGGGTGAGCTGTGTCTCATGCCATGCCAACTAAAGGAAAAGGTGTTTTCCGCGACAGCTGCCATGAAAGCGGATCACGGCAAAGAGCAGGCCATGAGAAGCGTTAAGAAAGGAGGTTAAATGCTTGGCCTGCCACATGGTTAGCTGAAATTCAACCGGATAATGATCCATACCAAAGGTGCATCAACTCGCAAGTTGATGCACCTTTTGCGTTTATAGCCTCACTGTCAGCAACCACGGTGTCTGTGTCGAAATTAATAGCGGGTCTTCGGATTGTGAGGCGGATCGGTCTTAGTTACCAGGCAAGACGTGAATTTGGCCAAGAGCGAGCCCTTTATGGTTGAACCCTTTGCTACTTGCATTCGCTGCAATACGTACAGAGTCATTTCCCTTTGACTTATCGATGCCGAGTTCCTGGAAAGATCCCCATTTCCAAACCAAATAGTCGCTAAAAAACAGACGGTAAAACCATTCTTTCCCTTGCTCCTGAAGACCTATTGTCTTTTGAAATTTAACTTGGTCGAGATGCTTTTTTGACATCATTCAGCGCACTGTTTTTTATAAATACTAAATGTAAAAACTTTATGATTCTGCATCATTAAACGGGTTTTTCCTCGGGAATCTCTTTTTGATTGGTACAATGATACAAATGTGGCCCTGCGCACCGTGATCCTACAAAGTAGTTGCGAATGTGCACCACGCCATGGGGTTTCTCACGCAACGAGTTATTTTTACTTCGTATTTTTAATGCCAAAACCGGGTGCGGGATTTTCTTCCGATACCTCCTCCGAAACCAAGCCGTCGCAAAATACAGACGGCAGGGTTGTGCTTTCCCTTGCTCCTGAAGACCAAGTTGTCTTTTGAAATTTTTCCACTTGGTCGAGATGCTCTTTTGACACATCCAGCGCACTGTTGTTGATGCGCAAGAAAACTAAAAAAATTTGTTATATTAAATCGTTAAATCGATTTATTTCCCGATGTTACTTTTCTGTTTTGGTACAAAGATACTAAAGTGGCCCATTTATTGCTCTACCACAAAGTGGCACCATTGTGCGATGGACCATGGGTTTTTCACGCAACGAAGTAGGGAAACAAAAACAAAGGGAGGTCACATGAAAATCTTTGATATTGCATTAATCCCAATCATACGGACCACTGGTTTATCAAACAGCGAAGTATGTAAGTAAAAAAAAGGGAGGAAGTACATGAGGGAGAAAACATACAAAAAAATTATCGGTATCGGCCTGGCTATCATTATGCTGGCATGGGGCACGAGCTACGCGGATGATGATGACGACGAGAGGGAGGATGATTCTAGGACAAGACGCTCAATTACAATGTCCAGTACGCCAACGTCGGCACCCCGGGGTTCTTCGGTGCAACTTGTGTGCACAGCCACCGGAGATTGGCGGCAGCCATTAGTCTCTGCAAATATTACCATTAAAAATCCAAACGGATCCACTAGAGTCTATGCCAAGCCGATGGCAATTAACGGGATTCAGGCGAGTTACAACTATTCGGTTCCCACAACTGCAGCAATTGGTAATTGGAGCTATAGTTGTTCAATTAAAGATCGCAGAGCAACCGTTACCCGTTCCAAAACTTTTGGTGTCGTCAAAACACCTACCCCGGTTCCGACACCAGTGCCAACTCCGGCGCCAACACCGAAGCCAACTGTAACGCCGGTGCCGACACCAGTGCCAACTCCGGTACCGACACCGAAGCCAACGGTAACCCCTGCGCCGACCCCGGTTCCGACACCAGTACCAACTCCGGTGCCAACACCGAAGCCAACTGTAACGCCGGCTCCGACACCAGTACCAACTCCGGTGCCAACACCGAAGCCAACTGTAACTCCGGCACCGACACCAGTACCAACTCCGGTACCAACACCGAAGCCAACTGTAACCCCGGCGCCGACACCAGTGCCAACCCCGGTACCGATCCCTGCGGTTGTGACTAAATGTACAGAATGTCACAGTTTTTCAGCCACACGAATCAATACTCTTCGTGGGTGGACGGTTCCCGTGTCACATGAGGGAGTTTCATTAAGTGCTGCCGAGAAGACCGCACTCCTGAATTATTTGGCTCCGACAGCAACCCCAACCCCGGCACCCACGCCGACTCCAACACCGAAGCCAACTGTAACTCCGGCACCAACCCCGGTACCGACACCAGTACCAACTCCGGTGCCAACACCGAAGCCAACTGTAACCCCGGCACCGACCCCGGTACCGACACCAGTACCAACTCCGGTGCCAACACCGAAGCCAACTGTAACCCCGGTTCCGACTCCGGTTCCGACCCCAACACCAACCCCGGTCCCGGCAACCATCGCCGCCCACAACGCCATCACTACTTATAATGGTCCTGCGACCTGCATAAGCTGTCATGCGCAACAAGCGACGGATATGCTGAACAGTCTGCATATGAAATGGGCAGCTCCGACCCCGGAATTGACCAATACCAATGGTGAAGAACTCGGTAAAGGGAAGGGCGGAATCAACACCTTCTGCACCTATGCCATGTCGTCAAAAAGTGCCTGCTTCTCCTGCCATATTCGGACGGACGGCAATGCGCCGGATGCTCCGAAGGCAACGGATGTAGACTGCTTGATGTGTCACAGCGACACCTACCAGAGAAAGTTTGTTACCGACCCCGCCAGCGCGACCACAGTGACAAACGTTCTAGGACAGATAAAAACCTATCTTTTCGGCAAGGAAGATGCTCAGGGCAACTATATTATAGAGCCTGATTTCAGCAAGATGCCTGCCGGAACCACCATGGTTAACCTGGCAAGAACCGTTCATCTGCCCACCAATCAATCCTGTCTGCGGTGCCATGCCACAGCCGGTGGTGGTGACTGGGTAAAACGCGGTGACCTGGGCCTGAATTCGGCCACGGCAACTGTTGACCAAGATTTCCATCTATCGCCAAGCGGCGCCAACTTAACCTGCGCGGATTGTCACGCAGCCTTGAATCATAAAATAAGCGGCAGGGGTATCGACCTTCGTGGAACAGAAGCGACTCCGCCCACCTGCCAAACCTGTCATACGGCTGCTCCGCATGTCAGTGCAACCCTGAACAGGCATGCCGCCGGTCAGGTAAGCTGTCAGGTCTGTCACATCCGTGAATTCGGCAAGGGTGGCGCGACCGAAATGTCCAGGGACTTCAGGACTCCGGTATGGAATCCTAACCTCTGTTCCGGTCAGGGTGGTTTTGTCGGCGAGGAAGTCAAGCAGGCCAATGTTAAGCCTGAATACGTCTGGTTCGACGGCACATCCTATGTTTACAACGTAGGCGAGACCATCACGGCTGGCGCTGACGGCGTCTACCATATGGCCAAAGCCAACGGAGCTGCATTTGATGGCAAATCATCGATTGTCCCCATAAAGAGACATGCCTCGGTGATGCCTTTGCATGAAAGCGGCAAGATTGTGCCCCCGGCCATTATGTGGATGTTCATGACCGGAAGGTATGATGAGGCGGTTCAAAAGGGCATGGAAGAGCAAGGTCTGACCGGAAGTTACAGCATGGTCAAAACCGATGCCGAAATGCTTATTACCCACGGCGTTGATCCCATAGCAAAAGCACCCACCTGTGCTGACTGCCATGGTACCCAAACCGGTCACACTCCGGATGGGACCGGTATTGTGCCTTTCACTAAACTGGGATATCACAATGTTCCAGCCGCTGTTAAGGCCTGTACCAAATGCCATGGTGATAATGGGACTCTGAGCTGGTCGTCTTTGCATTCACAACACAGAAGTTTTGGTGTGAGCTGTGCCCAGTGTCATAAGTAATTAAAGCAAACAGTTTTCTCTGCGGCGGCTGCCATGAAAGCGTATCACGGCAGGAGCAAGCCATAAAAAGCATTAAGAAAGGAGGTTTAATGCCTGGCCTGCCCCATGGTTAGCTGAAATTCAACCCGATAATGACCCATACAAAAGGTGCATCAACTCACAAGTTGATGCACCTTTTGCGTTTATAGCCTCTCCCTGTCAATACGTATGCAGAAATGGTCAGATCATGATCATTCACGATTTATGGGCCTTTGTTCTTATTGCGCCAGGGATGTATCGAGCGCATTGTCAATCGGCTGATTGGGCCAACTTATACCCAATTCTTCAGCACCTCTCTTTGCCGGATCCAGGGTGACCAGGTCATTGTCGATATATCCGAAATTTAGAATGATCGCTGTGTAAGCCAGAACCTCCCGTCTGAATCGCAGGCCGGGGGATTGAGGTGAAGCTTCTTGGGTACGGTATGTCCTGGGACCCTCGTCTTCAAAATGTTGTGGTACCCGCTTGGTTCCAGCGCATTAAGAAAAACGAGAAAGATATGATATGTAGTGTACCTGCTTTGTAATATATTTTCCCATATTGTATTTTCCTCTTAAATCTCTCATAAACAAAAAAAATTACCACTAAAATTCAGTTTTCTTCGTGATTAGGAATCAAGGGGTAATGCATGGCTGACATCAAGGGTACCAGAACAGAACAAAACTTAAGAGAAGCTTTTGCCGGTGAGTCACAAGCCTGCAACAAGTATAGGTATTTCGCTGCGGTGGCCAAAAAGGAAGGGCATAAGAAGGTAGCGAAGTATTTCCTTGAAACGGCCGAGAATGAGAAGGAGCATGCCACCCTGCACTTCAATTACCTGGGTGGCACCTGTTCAACAATTGAAAATCTGAAAGTAGCTGCTGCCGGAGAATTGGAAGAGCATACGAATATGTATCCTCGCATGGCCCATGAAGCCAAAGAAGAAGGTTTCAACGAAATAGCCCAGATATTTGAAGCTATCGGCAAAATAGAGAAAACACACCATGAGCGTTTCCTCAAGCTGCTGGAAGAGGTTGAAACGGGTAAATCCTGTGTAGAAGATGAAACCGTCAAATGGATGTGCCGCAACTGTGGCCACCTCCAAGGCAAGGAAGAGCTCACGGCCTGCCCGGTCTGTAAAAACCCGCAGGCAAGTTTTCAGTTGGTTGGCGATCACTCCTGATTCCAACGATTCTTGGCTCTGCGGATAATTTAAGAAGGTTGTTGTTCGTAATCACAAAATGTAACCAAACCACAAGAGGAGGGTTTCCCATGCGATCAAGATTAGCAAAATTAGCGGTAGCTTTATGCCTGACTGCCATAAGCATTACTACCACCACCACTGCCTTTGGACAGGCGTTCAATGTTCCGATCTCGGGCGAGATCGAGCGGATGTCGCTCGTTGACCCCAGCGATCCCTGGTCCGCCGGTGAGATCGTGGTCGGCGGCCAGAATGTCATCATTCCGCGCAACCTGCTCTGCGACCTGCCGGCCAACCGGCTGACGTTGCAGCAGATATTCGCCCAGGCTCCGACGGCCTGCCTCGCCGCGGGCCAATCAGGATTGGCAAAGGCCGATACCTGCAATACCAGCGGGGCCGGCGGGTTTGCCTCCATCTCCGCGAACCGGGTAGCCAGCGGCAATGTCATTGCCGGCGATGTCTTGATTGAGAAGGGCCGGGAATTGGTTTCGGGCGTTGTCACCTATATCAATTACAATCAGGGATATTTCAGACTGAACGGATTGCCTAACGGCGCGGCCACAGGCGTCATGGTGCGGATCAACGACCCATCCTCGCGCCACACCGTCCAGAAAGGGCTCGGCTGTGTCGCCGGCTCGCCCAACTGCAGTCCGGATCCGCGCTTCACGCTCGATCCTGACAACTACACCAACGTCTTCGCCACCGGCTATCCGCTTTGCATACCGAGCACGGTAATCCGCAATTTTACAGGTCTACCCGCAATCCAGGGAATCCCGGAATTACCCGCCGGCACGACACAATCCGGCACTGACGGCACAGGCGACCTTCTCTGCCCAGACAGCAACAGAACCCCCGGAGTGGTCACAGAGCCGGCTGTCGCCGATTCAAGACGATTTGCCCCCATCATGATCGGCGATCACATGACAGCCGAAGGCAATTTCGAGACCATCAATGGGACTCGTTTCCTGTCAGCCCATACCACGAATGTCTCTAAAGGACTGACAACCCGCCTTGCCGCGGATCAACCGGATTACCTTTTTCTCGCCGAGGTGGGGATAGACGCACCCGGGTTCCAGAACGAACGTGTCCGGTCGCTGATCATCGGGTTCGCGACCCAGACCCCTGACGTTCTTCTCTGGACCGTTCACTACGACCCCGTCAACAATGCCCCCCATGAAAAGCCATGGGCTACAGTGCGGGGGTGCGATCAGGTGGGAGGTGCTTGCAGCGCCGTCGGCCTTGGGGGTGTCAACAACATCTGGAAGATCAGGCACGATGTCGATTTCATCGCTGCAAACAACAAGAAAGATGAGCTTAATCCTTGTGCAATGATTAACGCTGATACCAGGTTCGGGACTACTTGCAATGCCGGATTACTCGCAGCTCAGTTCGGTGTGCTGAGCCCCATCCCGCATGAGGTTATGGCGCGGACCGGAAAGAAGCTGGCGAATCCGACGTTGGCGACCATCGATATTAATGGCGAACCGGCAACGAATGGCGAGTATCTCTTCCCCTTCGGCGTCAACCTTGGAGGCATAGGTTTCCCCGAGATGGTCGAGATCGACCTGAATGCACTTGGTACCCCGTACAGTTTTTCGGGCATCCCCTGGAATCTCGACAGAAGGCTCTCTCCCGGCGGCTGCATTGGCGCCTGTGAAAGCACGCCTAAACCGCTGAACCCTTTTCCGTTTGAGGAACTCGATCCTACAACCCTGGCGGCTGTGCCGGCCCCCGAAAAAATTCTTTCCTTTTTTCCGTTTGGACCAACCGATAATCTGGCGTGGCCTCCCGCAACACCTCATTTCTTCGGCATAGCGCCGACACCGCCGTTGACCCAGGTTTGTGGAGGCGGAGCCGCCGCAACCACTTCAAGCATCTCCGGCCAGGTGACCGGAGCCGGCTTTAGAAACGTAATTTTAACTTTGGCAGGCGGACCTACGCTCAAGACAACTCGAACCGATTTCACCGGCAACTTCGTGTTTGCAGGTTTGGCCAACGGTACCTATACGCTGACACCGAGCAAAACCGGTCGGACATTCACCCCGACAGTGTCGGCACCCGTGGTCATAACCGCTCCCGGCGCCGTCACAGGCCTGAACTTCACGGTTCAATAACCATTTTCGCAAGATAGCAAACCAACGGTAGGAGATCGGGGGGTGGCGACGACTTATTTGTCGTCACCCCTTGATGTTTGAACAGTGCGCAGCGTTCACGGAACCCGCTGCTTGTCACCATCTGCGAAGACCATCAAATCAAGCTCGATGCAAAATCTACGTCGAGTACCGCTATCAGTAAAACCCCAAGATTGATTCACTTGTACCGACCTTGACACAGTCGTGCCCTATGAGGCTTCGATCCCGATATTGTTTTTTTATCGGCTGTTGGACTGATGAACACTCCTCCGTTTTCTTGATCTTGAACGAGAATTGGTATTTTCAAATCAGCCTGATAAAAAAATCCTTGCCAGGAAGATCTTATAACTATGGACTCCCTCATAAATTTTATCCGCTCTCCCAAAAAACCAAGTACCACTCTGTGTCGTAACCGTTTGATAATGTGATATTTTGGCTATCATTTCCGTTAAATAATTTACATTATTGTATTTTATTTTAAGTTTCATCATACTGTTTCGCAAAAAGAGGCGAAGCTATCCCGCTCATTTGTTAATGGGGCTCTCTTGTTCGCAAACGGGGAAAATCTCTGGCAACGATACCATTGCAAATCCAGAGAGGGCCCGTTTCCAACAGGCCCCATTCTGTTAACAAATGCAACATCACCCGGTAGCGATCTTCCAAAATATCCATTTTTGCGTTCAGGGGGCCATTGTCGGTCCGAAACAAACAACAATAAACAGGGGAGGGAATAATGATGAAACGAATTATCAGTTGTGTCTTGATGCTCACAGGCTTATTGGTGCCCGCGGGCGGAGCGGGCGCCGTATCAATTGACGATCTGCTCCTGAAGACGCTGGGAGGGGCGATCTTTAGCGACATCAATCTTTCCAAAAATCGCAACCAGTCGTGTATGACCTGCCACCACCCGTCGGCCGGATTCGCCGATCCCGTCAACCAGGCCTATCCGGCCGAGTTACCGGTTTCAGAAGGCTCGATCCCGGGACTGTTCGGCGGGCGAAATGCTCCTTCAGCCGCTTACACCGGATTTTCCCCTAAGTTTTATTATGATGAAGTAGAAGGGCTCTATATTGGCGGCATGTTTTGGGATGGCCGCGCCACCGGCAGTACCTTGGAGGATCCCTTGGCCGAGCAGGCGCTGGGTCCCTTCCTCAATCCAATCGAAATGGCCCTTCCCTCGAAGGATAGGGTGATCCAAATCATCAAAAAATCCAAATACGCTGTCCTGTTTACCCAGGTATTCGGAGCAGGGGCCTTTGATAACGTTGACGAGGCCTATAATAACGTCGGCCGGGCGATCGCTGCCTTTGAACGCGGCATCCTGTTAAATCGATTCACCTCCAAGTTCGACAAATTCTGGAAGGAACAGGGTAAGGACGTGGGGCAATTCGGGGTGAAACCAGATCCTGCGAACCCTGAAGATCTCATATACGTCGGAGTTCCGAAAAACTTTAAATCCAAATATTTCACCCGACAGGAGGCCGAAGGTCTGGCGCTGTTCAATGCGGTGGACAAGGGGAAATGCGCGCTCTGCCATCTGACAACAAACTACTTATCCGGCAGCAAGACCTACCCCCCCGTATTCACCGACTTTACCTATGACAACCTGGGCGTACCGGTCAATCCTCAGATCGCGGAACTGGCTGGCCGCCAACGCATCGATTATGGCTTGGGGGCAAGAATCCTCGAATTGCAAGCTTTAACTCCCGACGTGCCATTGGAGTCATTACCAAGCGGTGACGGTGGTATGGTGATGATTGCTAAAAACGAGGCAGGTAAATTCAAGGTGCCGACCCTTCGCAATGTCCAGCGTACAGCCCCCTATGGACATAACGGTTATTTTGCCACCCTGAAGGCCATAACTCATTTTTACAACACCAGGGATACTGATCCCGCTTGGCCTGATCCTGAAGTTGCGAGCACCGTCAACACGGAAGAACTTGGTGACCTCGGTCTCACCGCCCAAGAAGAGGACGCCATCGTTGCCTTCATGAAAACCCTGACAGACTGAAATCCTTCTTTTTAAAATTGGTTGTATCGTTTCCACGCTCTCGCGTGGGAACGATACAATGGTAAGTATGGATTGACGCCGACTAGCAGTAAACTCCTCTCTTTTTCACATAGCACAGCTTTAAACCAGCACAGGTTGTTTCTTTTACGTCGCATTCACCAAATAGAGATGCACCTTTAAGGCGGCAGGAAAAATCCACATCGCTCTATCATCTGTTCATCTCCCTAAGTCTCTCAACGTTCTCAAAAAATTCCCAAAATCTTTGGCGCAAGTGCCACACAGTGGTTAAAATATCTAAAAATAATTTTGGTGGAAAAGTCCACGAAAAGCCTATAGACCAGAATGGAATTGTTTATAATTGCAATTAAATCTTTGTGTCCCGCACATAAAGGGATTATCTGACACGTATCCCAAAATTTTTATTAAATTTACTGTCCTTCAGCAAGGATAGGAAGAAATGATCGGATTGTTACGAACGCTTTTGACCACCGGATTTTTGCTGTTGTCGGCAACGGCTCTTTCCGCCGCGCCGGTCGATGCTCAGTCGCTGGATGCGCGGCAGTGGACAAAATATGACTGGAATGACTCCGCCGGCAAGAATGGCGTTGCCCGTTTCGAGGTCGTGCCGGGGAAGGATGGCCCCCTGCTCGAGATTATTGCGGAAACGCCCAACGATGCCCGTTTCGTTCACGAACTGGCGGTGGAACCGGGTACGGTCTATCGTTTCGCCTGCCGGGCGTACAGCGAAAAGATCGGGTCCACGGCACGGGGAGCGGGAATCTCCGTTTTAGGAATTCACGAGGGCTCACCTGATGTCAAAGACAATGACAACGAGTGGCAGGCGTTGGAATTTTACGGAAAAACCGGGCCGGATCAGCAGCGGCTTTCGGTTACGGTCGGTATCGGCGGCTACGGCAGTCTCAACAGGAGCCTTGTCCGGTTCAAGGACATCAGGGTGGAAAAGGTCGAAAACCCGCCAACCGGCATCCGGATAGCAGCGCTGCAGCCCCAGGCGGCTCCCGCCCCGGTCCCGGGCAGCTGGAGCCGCGCGGGTGGCTATGTCATTACCGCTTTGGGTTTGCTCGGCCTCTTGCTTGCGGTATGGGGGCGGTATCTTTGGCGCAGGTCCGAAGATACGGTTGAAAGGGGAGCTGCCGGCAGGGTTCCGGCTGTCGCCTTGCACCCGATCGATCGCGCCGATATTGCCGTGATGGCGGCGCTGTCGACTGTCTGCCTGCTGTTTTCAGTCTACAACCTCGGCGGTCACGTTGCCCCTGAAACCGGCTGGCAGGCCCATAAGGCCGGCGAATCCGTGACCATCGAACTGGGCCGCGAAGCGGATCTTTCCCGGATATATTATTATTGCGGCATCAATGCCCGCAGCGGCGACGGCAGCCGCTTCACCCTGAGCGCGCGTAATCCTGACGGGGATTTTACCGCCTTGACCTCTTTTGCCAAGGAAGACGTGGGCATCTGGAAGTTCATTGAGGTAAGCGTTCGGACCGATGCCGTGCGCCTTACAGCCGACACCCCGGGCGGCCGCTTGAATGAAATCGCCCTGGTTGAAAAGGGAAGCCGGATTCCGTTGACCGGTCTCAGGACCGTTGAAAAAAACATTACCGACACTGAGCGGGGCGAAGCGGAAAAGCTGATCGACGAGCAAACGTCTTTCGAGTATGCCCCCTCCTATCGCACCGGATTCTACTTCGACGAGATCTATCATGCCCGCAGCGCCTGGGAAACGCTCAACAGGATCGAACCGTACGAAACGACCCATCCGCCGCTGGGAAAACTCCTGATCTCCTCGGGCATCGCCCTTCTCGGCATGAACCCCTTTGGCTGGAGGATCGTGGGAACGCTTTTCGGCGTCGCCCTGGTGCCGATGATCTATCTTTTCGGCCTGAAGCTCTTCCGCAACCGCTTTTACGCCTTCTCCGCCGCCTTCCTGATGCTGGTCGAATTCATGCGCTTCGCCCAAAGCCGGGTAGCGGTGATCGATGTCTTCGCCGTCTTCTTCATCATGGTGATGTACTACTTCCTCCTTGATTTGTTTCCGGAACCGGGGACATCTCCCCGACGGAGTGTGCATCAAACCCTGTTTCTGGCCGGGATTACCTTCGGAATCGGCGCGGCATGCAAGTGGATAACCCTTTATGCCGGCTGCGGCATGCTCCTGCTGGTGGCCG
>Ga0074197_1002328_pt1 | contig 13399 bp, 14 predicted proteins | sample EPASupsiteSAE305_FD_64526 | JGI IMG/M metagenome (GOLD analysis project Ga0074197, IMG submission 64526) | Bioremediated contaminated groundwater microbial communities from EPA Superfund site, New Mexico - SAE3-05 reassembly with SPADES | ecosystem: Environmental > Aquatic > Deep subsurface >...
AATCGTCGTCCCCTGCCACCGGCTGATCGGGGCTGGCGGCCAACTGACCGGCTTTGGCGGCGGCCTGCCAATGAAGCGGGCCCTGCTGGAACTCGAGGCGCACGCAGTGGGAAAGTTGAAAAAAAGCGCGTAAATCGAAACAAAATCCGATAGGATACGCCACATTATCATTTCAGGGAGGAAAGACTATGGTGGATATTATCATTGGCGGCATTGAACCCATTGTGCCGTCACCCCATAAACCCGGCCCCTACGGCGCGCCGGTGGAAGCGGAATTGCTGCATATCCGCGAACCGCGCCAACGGATCATCGGTCCCCTGGGTCAGGAACGACGCCGACAGCAGCGCCAGGACCCGCAAAACGGCCGGGTGCTGACCCTGCTCATTCCCGACGGAACCATCCTGCCCAAGGATATGGACATTGCCAAATACAAAGTGATGCTTCGTTTCATGAAAAAATGAAATGCCCGCCGGCGCGCAATGTTTGATTCTATCTTGGCAACAAAGCTCACTCACCCAACGAGGCGCCTATGCTCGGGTATCAATTGACCTTTTTCACTCAACAGGATCGCAGCCACCAGGGCCGACCGCTGGCGCAATGGTTGGTCGAAGAAGCACGGGCCATGGGGATCGGCGGAGCCACCCTGACGCCGGCGGCGGAGGGATACGGCCATGATCGCAAACTGCGCTCCGTACATTTTTTTGAGCTGACCGATCAACCCATGCAGGTAACCATGGCGGTCAGTGAAGCAGACGCCAAGCGTCTGTTCGCGCGGATCAAAGAGGCAGGAGTGAACGTGTTTTTTGTCAAGACCCCCATCGAATTTGGCATGACCGGAGAGCTGTAAAAAAACCAACGGCGTTTGCAAAACACCCGCAAGCGCATATTCTTCGGGACGAGAAACCTACCCTACAATCCGGACGCCAACACGTGCAATGTGTTCACGCAAGGGTTGGTGCCGAATCCCAGCCAAGGCCTTGACGTCAAAGCGGTAAGGGAGCGGCAAAGCCTCCAATTCTTCAGCAATCGCCTCAACCTGAAGAGGATCGTCGACGCCTTCCAGAGCCAGATCGATATCCGAGGCAGGATGAAACGTCCCCTTGGCGCGGGAGCCAAAGAGCAGCGCGCCGGTTAGTGATGGATGGCTCATCAAGACGCTGCGGATGAGTTCCCACTCCTGCGCAGTGAGACCGTAATTTGAGCTCATGTGCCCGCTTGTTGGACAAACCAGAGATGCAATGCTTCGATGGCCGCCAGGTAGCGACCTCGGATGGCCAGAACGGCCTGATCGAATGTACGCTCGTCGTAGGTGTGCGAGAGAAGGTTGCGGTGATCAAGCATATCGATCCAGATTTGGCCGTCTTGAAGAATCCGGGCGGCAAAGGCGGTTTTGATCACATTGCGCGGGGTGACGGGCTCAATCACCTGCCCTTCATATTCCAGATAATCCTTGAGCGTTTTCCAAGCCAGTTCCACCACGAATTCAAAACGCTGAACGGTTCCTTCTTTTTCCAAATTTGAGAGGGTAGCGAGGTCCCGCTCCATCGGTTCCCGAAGAAGGAGCACTGCTCGATCAAAATTCTGGAAACGTTGTCGCCAGCGGATGTCGTGTTGCGCCATTTTTGCCCTCCTTTTCGGATTGTTTGCACGTCTGAAAAGGATGCATACCATTCTCAGGCGTGCATGTTCAAGCGATCAATCACCCGCCAACCCAGCTTCCAAATAAAAACAGCCCCTGACCGCCATGCGGTCAGGGGCTGTTTGCTTTCCGATGCAATCCGGAATTAGAACGGCCGCAGCACCCAAATGCCGCAGGGGCAGGTGTCGGCGCAGAAACCGCAGGCAATGCACTTGTCGTCGTCGGAGACATACTCGTAATCCACCCCGTCTGGACCGGGGGTGATTTCCCGGCGGAAGATGGCCCCGGTCGGGCAGATGGTCTCACAGAGGTGACAGTCGCGACAGGAACCGCAGCTCAGACAGCGGGCCGCCTGCTGATCGTCGGTGGTTCCGCGATCAGTGCACGGATCGTAGTGAGCCAGGGTCAGATCCTCGTAGTTGATCAACCGCTGGCGGAACGGCGTCCACTGTTCGCCCTTAAAGGCGGCGAGCAGATACTCGGCGGTGCGCTTGCCGGCGCCCAGGGCGTTGGTGGCCAGACCCGGCCGTTCGACGTCGCCGACCGCGAGGATCTTGTCGTCGCTGGTCCGCCCGGCCTCGTCGGTCTTGATCCAGGAGGCCCCCGCCACCTTGACCACTTCCACCGAATCCGGCAGAAAGGGCAGGCTGGGGATGTCGCCAATCGAAATGATCACGGTCTGGGCGGGTAGGAGAACGCCGTCGGCGCCGATCAAGCCCTCGGCCGTGACCTCGCGGGTCATAAACGGCCATTTAAAGGTCGCGCCCAGAGCCTCAGCCGCCGCCCGTTCCTTGCCAAAGGCCAGGGGTTTCTGGATGTCGACCAGCACCACCTGATCCGCGCCCAGCCGGTAGGCCTCGGCCGCCACGTCGCAACCGACGTTGCCAGCCCCGATCACCACCACCTGCTTGCCGGTGGCCATGGGTTTGTCGCTCTTGGCCGCCTTGAGGTACTCAAGCGCCGGGATGACCCGCTCGTGGCCGGGAAACGAAAGAGTGCGCGGCTGATGCGTGCCCACCGCCACAACGACATAATCAAAGTCTTTTTTCAGTTCCTCGACCTTGTCCTTGCTCAGGCTGGCCCCCAGGTTGACGTGGAGGTTCTTGGTCTTGAGGAAACGGCTGACCTCGACGTCCCAGACCGCGCGGGAAAGACGCTCCCAGGGAATGGTCTGGGCCAGTTTGCCGCCCAGCTGCTGATCGCGCTCGAAGATATGAGCCTCAACGCCGTTCAAGGCCAGATGCCAGGCCACGGCCATGCCCGCCGGTCCGCCGCCGATGATCGCCACCCGCTTGCCGGTGGCCGGCAGGGTTTGCGGAGGTTCGGCCGTCTGCACCGAGCGGCCCAGGACCGAGGCGTCGATGGAGTAATCGATCTTCTCGCGGGAACAGTTCTGGATGCAAAGATTGGGACAGATCGTGCCGCAGACCGAGGCCGGGAACGGGGTGTACCGCAGCAGCATCTCGTAGGCCTCGTCGTTGCGGCCTTCGCGGATCATGCGCAACCGGTCGATGGTCGGGATGTGGATCGGACAGTAAAAGGTGCAGGGCGCGGCTGCGTCGCGGTTGGCCCAGAAGGGCTTTTTACGACGGAATTCGCCGGGCTCGATCACTCCAATCAGCGAACGCTCCAGGCCCGGGGCCACGTCGCGCAATGGATCGCCGCCGCCAAAGCCCTGATCCCAGATCCGCCGACGGAACTCGGCCATCGGCATGGGGCCGGAAAACATCAGCGCCCGTTCCTGCGGGGTAACGGCCGCCAGCACGTTCCATTCGGCCCGCGCCGACAGCGCGGCCAGCAATTCGGACCGGCCAATCTTGTCGAGGAATTCCGGCAGCCGTTCGCTCAACCACTGCCATTCCTCGTCGCTTGGCGGGGTCAGTTTGGCGTTGGTCTTGGCGTAGGAATCGTCGATGGGACCGCGAAAAAAAATCTTGCCGCCCACCATGCCGACGCAGGGCCGGTAACCCAGGACGTTGGCCGGATTTTTCGGATTGAATCCGCACACCACGCCGACGCCGCCGCAGTTGAACTCGGCAAAGGTGTCGCCCACCGAACCGAGCACCCACATCTCGGGCCGCTCGTAGTCGGGGTTCCATTTGGTCATGGTCAGACCGCGGGCGCCGATGGAGCCGCCGATCATCACCCGACCGCCGGCCATGGCGTTGCACACGCCGTTGGTGGCGTCGCCCTTGACGACAACGTCCGCGCCGATGTTGAGATAACCGACGTCGTCTGAAGCCGAGCCCTCGCAGATGATGGTCGCGCCTTTCAGCCCCATGCAGCCAAGCCGCTGGCCCGCCGGACCTTGCACCCGGATGGTGAGGGGTTTGTCGACGGAACCAAGCCGCAGCCCGATGTTGTGCTGGCCGTAGGATTCAAGAATCAGTTCGTCGGCAACCGCCGCCGCGCCCCGCACCTCTTCCTCAAACAGCTTGGACGAAATCCGCAGGTTGTTGTCGTCCCGGCCGCGGACAGTGAGTATGGTGTGCTTTGTTTCGCTCATATTTCAAACAAGTCCTGGAATGAATCCTGTCTCAACAGATGTAATTGATCTGCAACCGTTCCGCGATGGCCTTGTCGTCAACGCCAAGGGCGTCGGACATGCCGATGGGCAGGCTCTGGGAGCGGCCAAGCGGCGCCATGATCTTCTTGACCTCGGTGCGGATGGCCATGAAGACGTCGGCCACGCGCTGGGCCACGTCGTCGGGATCCAGCCGGCGGTACAGTTTCGGGTTCTGGCTGGTGATGCCCTTGGGGCAGAGGCCCACATTGCAGACGTTGCAGCGCCCCATCTCGTTGCCCAGGCAGCCGGCGGTGGCCTGCATGATGTACTTGCCGATGTGCACCCCTGAGGCCCCGAGCATGACCAGGGCCATGCCGTTCTGAGCGACGTTGCCGTTCTTGCCGACGCCGCCGGCGGCGAACAGGGGAATCTCGTTCTGCCGGCCCTGGCGAACCAGGTCGAGGTAGCATTCGCGCAGGTTGGAGGCAATAGGATGGCCGGTGGCGTCCATGCTGACGTTGTAGGCCGCGCCGGTGCCGCCGTCGATGCCGTCGATCAACAGGCCGCCGGCATAGGGGTTGCGCACCAGGTTGTTGAGCACCGACTTGGCCGAGGTTGACCCGGAAATCTTCGGATAAACCGGCACCCGGAAGCCAAAGGCCATGGACATGGTCTGGATCATCTTCATGACGCTCTCCTCAATCGAGTAGAGCGTCTGATGGACCGGCGGCGAAGGCAGGTCAACCCCTTCGGGCACGCCGCGCAACCGGGCGATCAGCTTGCTGACCTTGAACCACATCAGGAGGCCGCCGTCGCCGGGCTTGGCTCCCTGGCCGTACTTGATCTCAATGGCCGCCGGGTCGCACTGCATGTCCGGAATGGCGCGGATGATCTCGTCCCAGCCAAAATAGCCGGAGGCAATCTGGAGGATGATGTATTTAAGGAAGGGGCTTTTCAGCACCCAGGGCGGACAACCGCCCTCGCCGGTGGCCATGACCACCGGAATGCCCAGCACCTCGTTGCAGTAGGCCACGCCCTGCAGCAGACCGAGCCACATGTTGGGCGAAAGCGCGCCAAAGGACATCGAACCGATAATGAACGGGAAGATCTCGCGGGTCGGCGGAATCCATTCACCGGTCAGCTTGCGGCGGAGGAACTCCTCCGGCGGCAGCACCCGGCCCAGGATGGTGTTGATGTTGAACTCGTGCCGTCCGGCGTCCAGCGCCGGGTCGGTGAGCATCGAGATGCGGCCGAACGAGATGCGGTCAAGCACGGTCTTGCCGGGCGCGTTGCGCCGGCCGCCGCGCTTGTAGGCGTCGCCCTTCTGATTGAGCAAAAAGGCCGAACGATGCTCATTGTCGTTGACGTGCGGCCCGATCGCCTCGTTGGGACAGACCGAGGCGCACATGCCGCAGCCAATGCACCGTTTTTCGATCACGGTGTGCTGGCGGATGCCGGTAAAATGGCGGTACTCGTTGCCCCGCTTCTTCTGCAGGACATCAAGTTTCGGCATCCGTTGCCGGCGATAGGTCAGATAAATGGCCCCCACCGGACAAGCGGCTGTGCAACGACCGCAGAGCGTGCAACGATCCTCCCGGTGCTCAATGATCCAGGGAAGATCGTGGTAGGTCAGGCTGCTTGGGGAAGTGTAAATTGATCGAACTGAGACCATACTGTAAGTTCCTTTCGCTCGGGAGGAATGATGACGGTGTGCTGCCGCATGGGCTGAAAATCAAGGGAGGGATCGCGGTCCGGAACCATGGCGTCGACTCCGCACATCTCAGAGGCAATGGCCCAGGCGCCGGGTCGGCCGCCGACAGTGGCCGGCCGCATCTTTTTCTGATCCATCACCAGCATGCAGGTTTCATCGGGCAGGGTGCCAATGACCGCGTTGGGGCCGTCGATGATCAGACGGCGACAGGCGGTGCGCAGCCCCTTGAGGAAATCGCCGTTGGGATGCGCGTCCAGCTCCTCGGTCTTGAGCGGCGTGATCACGTGCTTGTAGAGTTCCAAGGGCAGTTTCAGCTTCTTGGTAATGTAGTGGAGAATATGGGTAAAGGTCTCGGAATCGCTGTGATAGCCGATGTAGCCGGGGATGTTTTTGCCCAGCAGCCATTCCTTGATCGGCACAAAGGCGGTGTTCTCGCCGTTGGTCATGGTGGCGATGCCCTGGATGAAGAACGGATGACAGGCGTACAGGTTGATGCCGTAGTTGGTGTTCTGCCGGCCCTGGGCCATGACCACCCGCGCCCTGAGGCGACCGTCCGCAAGGCCAAGGGCGTCGCCGACTTCCAGCGGCCAGCCAACCTCTTTGATCATCACCACGTCGCGGTAGAGGGAAAAGACGGTGATGTCGCCGCCGTGGGCGTCGCCGTCGCGACGGATGGCCAGCCGGGTCTGCAGCAGGCGGTCGTCAATCTGCTCCGGAGTCAAGCCGGCCCAGGCTTCGGGCATGCGGTAGACGCGAACCAGATAATTAAAACGGTCTTTCGCCTCGATCAACTGCGGGCGGCGGTCAAATTCATGCACATACTTGACCTGAAACCCCTGACTGCCCATCCAATCGGTCAGCCGGTGAAAGGCGGCCTCGGTGTGGGCGATGCCGGAAAGGACGACATGGTGGGGCTTGAGTTTGAACTCATCGAACTCCACGCCGCGCAGCAACAGGCCAAGGCCGCTGCCGTCGTAGCCTTCCTGCATGGCCTCCATGGCGGTGAGGACTTCATAGGGCGAAAAGGGTGTATCTGCGCTTTTTAAGGCTAATCGGCACATGAACGGCTCCTGAAAGGTCGATCTTGATCAGACGAGGCAACCCGGACAAAAGACCACAAAAATGTACATGTTGCACATTTTCGTGACAACAAAATCACAGAATTGACAAGGGTTGCAGGGGAATTCATTTACTGAAAAGGGAAATGGTTGTCAAGAGCAAAGGCCCTTCGGCGGCCGGGCGGGGAAAATCGCTGCGGGCGCCGCCGAAGGTCGAGGGGATAAACGGCGGGACTACTTGCCGAGGACGCGGGTGACGGCCTTGGCTTTGTCCAAGGTTTCTTTGACCTCGGTGAGTTCTTTAACCACCGGCAGGCTTTTCTTCAACGCGCCGCCGGCCTCTTCCACATCGCCCAGCCCTTTTTTGAACGAGCCGATGGCCTTGCCGAGCCCGGCGCCGATTTCCGGCAATTTTTTGCTGCCAAAGATAAGGAAGGCAATCAGGAGGATGACAATTAATTCAGGGGTTCCGAGTCCAAACATTGCGAGCGCCAGGTTGGGGATACAGGGGGACAGAGGCGAGCAAGCGCTCAGGCCTCTTTGTTTTTGTCGTCGTCGAGGGTTTTGGGTTCCTCGTCTTTTTTGGTGGCTTCCTTGAAATTGCGGATGCCCTTGCCGATGCCGCTGCCGATTTCCGGCAGTTTGCCGGCGCCAAAAATAATAACAATAATAACCAGAATAATGATCAGTTCAGGCATTCCGAGTCCGAACATGGCGACACCTCGTCAAGAATTTGCAGAAAAAAGAACGAAAGAAATTGATAATAGCACCAGGGCCGATCCCCTGTCAACCGCCATTGCGGCTCTGGCGGAACCCGGCCCCGATCTCGGCGGCGCGGGCCAGGATCGCCGGTTCGTCCAGGGTCAGGAGCCGGCGCTCCCGCATCACCACCCGGCCGTTAATCACCGAATGGACGACGTCGCCGCCGCGCGCGGCATAGACCAGATGAGACACGGGGTGGTAGATCGGGGTGAGATGCGGCTGGTCGAGATCAAGCACAATGCAGTCGGCCTTCTTGCCCGGCGCAAGGCTGCCAATCAGGCGTTCCGCGCCCAAAACCCTCGCCCCGCCCATGGTGGCGGCGTGCAGGGTGGTTGCCGCGTTCATGGCGGTCGGGTCCAGGCGGTCGACCTTGTGGATCTTGGCGGTGGTGTTCATCTCGCCGAACATGTCGACGTCGTTGTTGGAGGCGCTGCCGTCGGTGCCGATGCCCACGGTGACGCCCGCCGCCAGCATGTCGACCACCGGCGCGATGCCCGAGGCCAGCTTGAGGTTCGACTCCGGGCAGTGGGCGACCTTGACGCCGCGGGCGGCCAGCAGGGCAATCTCGGCGTTGGTGAGCATGACGCAATGGGCGGCCGCCACATGGGGACCAAGCAGGCCTAGCGATTCCAGATGCTCCACCGGGGTGCGGCCATAGCGCTGACGACAGGTGCGGACCTCTTCCTCGTTTTCGGCCAGATGAATCACATACAAGGCGCCCTCGGCCCGAGCCAGGGCGCCCAGCCGGGTCAACAGCGCTGGGGAACAGGTGTAGACCGCGTGCGGATCGACGGTAATGCTGATCAGCGGGTGGTTGCGGTAGCGGTCAAGAAGATCCTGGACATAGGCGAAGCCGTTTTCCAGCTCGCCGTAATTGGGCGAGGGAAAATCATAGAGCACCTCGCCGATCCAGGCCCGCATCCCAGCCTCTGAGGCGGCCCGAGCCACCTCGCCGGCAAAGAGATACATGTCGCAAAAGGTTGTGGTCCCGGATTTGATCATCTCGCACAGCGAAAGCAGCGTTCCCTGATAGACCTGCTCGCCGGTCAGGGTCGCCTCCGCCGGGAAGATGTAGTCCTGCAGCCACTGCATCAGCGGCAGGTCGTCGGCCATCCCCCGGAACAGCGACATGGCCGCATGGGTGTGGACATTGATCAGACCGGGCATGATCAGCCCCATGGGTTCGGCGACCACCTCGGCCTCCGGGTAGTGCGCCAGCAACTCGTCCGCCTTGCCCACCGCCAGGATGGAGTCGCCGGCGACGGCCACCCCGCCGTGTTCAATCACCGACTGGTTGTCGTCCATGGGCAGCAGATAGCGGCCGGTAAGAATGAGGTCTGCCTGCTGTGCGCTCATGGTTGCAGCTCCGATAAAAGCGTGATGATCAACTGCTGCAGACGCGGCTCCGCCTTGCGGGCGGCGGCAATGATTTCGTCAAGCAGGATGGGCTGGAAGTGATCGGGATCGTTGACGTTGGCCACCACCGACAGTCCTAGCACCCGCATGCCCGCATGCAGGGCGGTCAGGATTTCCGGCACCGAGGACATGCCCACCGCGTCGGCGCCGATCATCCGTAAAAACCGGGTTTCAGCCGGGGTTTCCAGGCTCGGACCGGGGATGCAGACATAGGTGCCGCTGGTTGTCTCCGCAAGCCCCAACCGTTCGGCAAGCGAAAGCGCCAACTGCCGGAGTTCCGGTGCATAGGGGGTGGACAGGTCGGGGAACCGCGGCCCCCAGGCGTCGATGTTCGGACCGCGCAGCGGATTGTCGCCCAGGAGGTTGAGGTGATCGGCCAAGACCATGAGGGTTCCCGGCCGATAGGCGGGATTGAGGCCGCCGCTGGCGTTGGTGATGATTGCTGTTTTCGCGCCCAGAAGCGCCAGCACGCGGATGGGGAAGGCCACTTCGCGGGCCGAATACCCCTCGTAACAATGAAAACGTCCCTGGAGAATGGCGGCGCGCTTGCCCGCCAGCCGCCCAATCGCCAAATTGCCGGCGTGGCTGGCCACGGTGGAGCGGGGAAAATGGGGAATATCCTCGTAGGCCAGGGTGCAGTCCACCTGCATCGCCTTGGCCAACTCGCCCAGTCCGGTGCCCAGCTGAATCACCACCTCCGGCGGCTCTTTGCTGCGGTCGCGGAGAAAGGCAACCGCAGCCTCCACCTGTTGTTGGTGCAGGACCATATCAATCATAATTCACCACTGGCCGCACCCAGCCTTGATCAGCGCAGGGCGTTGGCGGCAACAAAATCTTTGATCGCGTTGATGTCGGCGTCCAGCACGGCGCAGCGGCCTTCGCGGCTGGCCAGCTCGCTCAGGGCCGGCGGCAGGGGCGGCTCGCTGCCGATGGCCTGGGCGACGGCGGCCCCAAACTTGGCCGGATGGGCCGTGGCCAGGCAGACCACCGGCCGGGTCGCATCTTTCAGTTCCAGCGCCGCCTTAACCCCGACGGCAGTGTGGGGATCAAGCAGGTAGCCGTGTTGGCGGTGGAAATCGCCGATGGTGGCGATGGTCTCTGGTTCGGAAACCGAACGCGAGCGGAAATCTTCCGCCACCTGCGCCTTGAAGGCCGAAAGATCAAGCCTGCCGGTGGCGACAAAACCTTCCATGTCCGCCTTGACCTGGGCGCCGTTCTCGCCCCGCAGGTAATAGAGATAGCGCTCGAAGTTGGAGGCGATCTGGATGTCCATGGACGGGCTGCTGGTGGTGATGACCTGACCGCGCGAATAATCGCCCTGGGCGACGAAGCGGGTGAGGATGTCGTTTTCGTTGGTGGCCAGAATCAGGGTGTGGATGCAGCCGGCGGGCAGCAGCCGGCAAGCGACATAGCCAGCGAAGATGTCGCCGAAATTGCCGGTGGGCACCGAGAAATCGACGCTGCTTGCGCCCTGTTTGCGCAACTTGAGATACGCGTAGACATAGTAGACCACCTGGGCCAGCACCCGGGCCCAGTTGATCGAGTTGACCGCGCCCAATTGGTAGGCGTCGCGGAAGGCGAGGTCGTTGAAGATCGCCTTGACGATTGCCTGGGCGTCGTCAAAGGAGCCGTTCACCGCAATGTTGAACACGTTGGGATCCAGCACCGTGGTCATCTGCAGGGCCTGAATGGGACTGGTGCGGCCGTGCGGATGGAGGATGAAGATGTTGATGCCCGCCTTGCCGCGCACCCCGGCGATGGCGGCGCTGCCGGTGTCGCCGGAGGTGGCGCCGAGGATGTTCATGAACCCGCCGGTGCGGGCCAGCACATACTCAAACAGGTTGCCGAGCAGCTGCAGGGCCACGTCCTTGAAGGCCAGGGTCGGCCCGTGGAACAGCTCGAGGATGTAGACCTCGCCCTGCTTGCATACCGGGGTCACCTGCGGATGGGCAAAGGAGGCGTACGAGCGTTCGACCAGCTCCTCAAGATCCGTGGCCGGAATGTCGTCGATGAACAGGGAAAGGATCTCGCGGGCCAGATATTGGTAGGGCAGATGCTGCCAGCGGTCGAGCGTGTCGGCGGAGATCGCGGGCAGGGTTTCGGGCAGCAGCAGACCGCCGTCGCGGGCCAGGCCCATCATCACCGCGTCCTGAAATCGCAGGGGCGCAATCCCGCCCCGGGTACTGATATAGCGCATATTCGTGTTCCTTGTCTTGAGACTCTGGGTCCGCAGGTTTGTGAGTGGGCAACGCCTGCCGACTGTCAGACGAGCAAATTTTCCCCTTCCATCTCAACCGGGATTGGCAACTCCATCAGGCTGAGAATGGTGGGGGCTATGTCTTTGAGGGCCCCTCCCGTACGCAAGGCCCGTCCCTTGTATTGCTCGCTCACCACGATGAACGGCACAGGGCTGAGGGTGTGGGCGGTGTAGGGGCCGCCGGTTTCCGGGTTGACCATCTGCTCGGCGTTGCCGTGGTCGGCGGTGATCAGCAGCACGCCGCCCCGCTCCTGGACAAACTGGCGGATGCGGCCAACGCATCGGTCCACGGTTTCGCAGGCCGTCACCGCCGCCGCCATCACCCCGGTGTGGCCGACCATGTCGCCGTTGGCAAAGTTGAGAATCACCAAATCGTACGGCGTTCCGGCCGCTTCCCGTTCGGTCAGCCGCTCCAGCAGTTTGTCGGTGACCTCCACCGCGCTCATCTGCGGCTTGAGATCGTAGGTGGCGACGTCGCGGGGCGAATTGACCAGCAGCCGATCCTCGCCGGGAAAGGGCACTTCGTTGCCGCCGTTGAAGAAATAGGTGACGTGGGCGTACTTCTCGGTTTCTGCAATCCGCAACTGGCGCCGGCCGTGACGGCTGACTTCCTCGCCGAGGATATGGGTCAGGGTCACCGGCGGAAAGGCCACGGGAAAGGTGAAGTCCGCCTCGTACTCGGTCATGGTGGCCAGGGTCAGCAGGCGGGGACGGCACGCTGGGGCAAAACCGGCAAAATCAGCGTCGCCAAAGGCGTGGCAGAGTTCCCGCACCCGGTCGGCGCGGAAATTGAAAAAGAGGATCGCGTCGTTGTCCGCAATCCGTCCCACCGGCGCGCCCTGATCGTCGACCAGCACCGTCGGGGCGATGAACTCGTCGGTCTCGCCGCGCGCATAGGCCTCGCGCACGGCGGCAACCGGCTCCGTCGCCACGACGCCCTGGCCGCAGACCATGGCGTTCCAGGCCTTCTCCACCCGGTCCCAGCGCTTGTCCCGATCCATGGCCCAATAGCGACCGCTCACCGTGGCCACCCGGCCGCAGCCAATCCGCGCCATGGCCGCGGTCAGTTCTTCCATAAAGGCCAACCCGCTCTGGGGCGGGGTGTCGCGGCCGTCCATGAAGCAGTGGACGCACACCTCGACGCCCTTGGCCGCAGCCAACTCAAGCAACGCGATCAGGTGGCGGATGTGACTGTGCACGCCGCCGTCGGAGAGCAGCCCGCAGAGGTGCAGGCGGGTTCCGGCCGCCTTGACTTGATCCGCCACGCTGTTGAACACCGGGTTGGCCGCGAATTCGCCCAACTCCACGGCCCGGTTGATGCGGGTGAAATCCTGGTAGACGATCCGCCCGGCGCCGATGTTGAGGTGCCCGACCTCGGAGTTGCCCATCTGCCCTTCCGGCAACCCGACCAGGCCGTTGTGGGCAGTCAGGCGAGTCATGGGAAACTCGCTGCTCAGCCGGTTCATGTTCGGGGTGTCGGCGACAAAAACCGCGTTGGTCGGCGTTGGTTCGCCGAGTCCCCAACCGTCGAGAATGGCTAAAATAACTGGAACAGGAGCGGGCATTGCAAACCTCCGTGGACGCTTATTGCTGCGAATCTTCGGCCAGCAGCTGGTCGACGTCGACCTTGGGCGCGTCGTGCCACAAGCCTTCCAGGTCGTAGAAACCGCGATTCTCATAATAGAAGATGTGCACCACCACATCGCCGAAATCCAGCAGCACCCACATGCCCTCGCGCAAGCCTTCGCTGTGCTTGCTGTTGACCCGCTTGGCGCTCAACTCGCTTTCCAGCGCCTCGGCAAGGCCCTGCACATGGCGGGTCGAGCGGCCGCTCATGATCACAAAATAATCGGTGAAAGAGGCCAGGCCGCGCACGTCCAGCACCACCACGTCTTCCGCCTTGGTGTCCAGGGCAACCCGGGCGCAGACCGCCGCCAGTTCCCTACCCTCTTTTTCCTCGTAATCTTTCTTTAATTTTCTCATACTTCCACTGGTTGATGACGGTCTGTAATTGTTGATTGCCGCACCTTCCGCCGCCTTTCGAAATGCG
>Ga0074197_1002329_pt1 | contig 13398 bp, 14 predicted proteins | sample EPASupsiteSAE305_FD_64526 | JGI IMG/M metagenome (GOLD analysis project Ga0074197, IMG submission 64526) | Bioremediated contaminated groundwater microbial communities from EPA Superfund site, New Mexico - SAE3-05 reassembly with SPADES | ecosystem: Environmental > Aquatic > Deep subsurface >...
ATTGAATCCTTACAACCCAATTTGGTCTTTTTACAGGCATGAACAAAACTATTGATCTTTTTCGTATACGCACGCATGGATTAAATTCTTTTTCGTATTTTAGCAGTTGAATTTTTTCTTCGGATAAATTTTAAAGTAAGATACAGCTAATTTAATTTTACTCCATAGCAAACTAAGAGATATAGAAAATAATAATATAAAAATAAAAGATAGAGGCAACATGTAAAAACTATTATTATGAGAATAAGTAAACTTACAAACAAGATAATTGATTATAAACTGATGGATAATATATATATTAAATGAATGCGAAGAAACTACTGAATAAATTATTTTTCCATATTTATTTTTTTCTATATACATTAAAATAAAATCGGCATAATGAAATAGAAGTAATGTACATACTAAATAAGAAACGGCAGCAGGTTTAGCTACAACCAATAAGAATATGAAAATTACAATTAAATACATGACTTTCTTTTTTAGTTTATCTAATTTAGTAGAATTTAAAATATAACCAGCATGGAATATAATCACATATTTATAAAATTCTAAAAATTGTCTGAAGTGTATTGATTCCCCTGATAAGTAATATATTACTCTTGAAACAAGAGCTATTATTATTATGTATAATAATAATACAAAAGGATCGTCGAATCTATTAAATATAGGATATAACATAAAGCACATAAATATCATTATAAAGTACCATAAGTGTGAGCCATTAAATGGATCTCCCAAAATAGAGTATTGCGGGAAAATTATATAGTATATAATTCCTGCAAACAAACATGGTAATAATATTCTTTTTACCTTCTTGAAGATAAACGAAAGAAAACTATTATAGTGCCTATTTCGTATTTGAATTGAAAGCAAGTATCCTGAAATAAGTGTAAAAACTGTTAGTCCTATTCCTTTAAAGAAACTACTAAAGAAACTATATAAATTATTATTTATTGGAGTGATACTCAATTCGGGTGGCCACTTTTGATATATACATAAAGTATGATGGAGCAATATAGATATGATAGCCAAAGCTCGAAGCAAAATTATTTTTTTATCCATTTCAATTCATCTTTATTAAAAAACAGAATTATTACATCTTATAACTTTCTGCTTTGTTAAGGTACCGCAAAAGTAGTATTATTATTCTACACTTCAATAAAACAAGATAAATAGTAGTAAGTATATTCAATATAGTTTACTTAACATTTGCTAAACAAGTCCAAATCATTCAATGTAGAATTTGCACAACCTGGATTTTTCAGATTATCCTTAAAACGGTTGCTGGATTAATTTAATGCATGGTTATTGCAAAATTACGTAACTTTTAAAAGACGGAATAACGATATAGAAATTTTGCCCGGAATTAAAAACGAATTGAAAGGGAATAATCTGTATAAGATTGTTTGAAGAGTAGCCCGTGGGGGAGTCGAACCCCCCTTTCTAGAATGAAAATCTAACGTCCTAACCGATAGACGAACGGGCCATTTATGATTTGCAATTAGAGATCTTCAGCACTATTAGCGGCACCTCATTTCCCAATTGTGGCGCAAAGGTAGTACTATTTTTCGATTTACCAAATAGTGAAGAGAAAATCACCATAATTATAATCCAAACTTATGCTCATTCCCAATAGCTATTGTTTTCAATTTTCTAATAAGTTTATTAGTAAATTTTATCTTTCTTAATTGCAAGTTATAATTAAAATATTTAGGGTTATATTCTTTTTCTATATCTGTTTGATTAAACTTAAAATGTATAACTTTACTTTTTAAATAAATGTAAACCTGAGTATTCACATTATTCTCATGCCATGTAACTGAATTAGATCCATAATTCTCCGGATATATTTTTTCTTTTCTCATTCTGGAAGCATTTTTATTTATAAATAAAAAAAGAGAAGAACAGTCAACCAACATAGGTTTATAGTTAATACATGGATGAGTTTTAGTAAAATAACATTTCCCAGACCTTTTCCAAACAACATAATTATTAACATAAACACCTTTATAATAACCAGTAGGCGAACAGGTATCATTATTTAATCTTTCAGTTCCCCAAACACCACCTTCTACAACTTTCAACACAATAATTGAATCTACTCCATTTTTCCTTAGGCTATCAATCAATGAAAATAAATTCCTTTCCGAAAAACAAGATATAGAAAGAAGTAATCCTAATAGTGTAAATACATATTTTTTCATAAAATTTTATCTCTATTTTTTATCTCTTTTCGAAAAAAACAAATTTGGATAGATCCTCAGTCAAATGGAAGTTTTTTAAGAGGTGATTGGATCAATGATATAATATCAATCCTATTCACAGTTTCGATAATTCGAAACTAAGACGGTAACTATTCTTTTCCTCCATACCCATATCTGCAGTCCTAGTTTATCGAAATCATATACAGTCTGATTTTGCCCTTTACCATTTACTAAAATATAAATATTTTCAGATTTATCCGGTGTTACATTATAAGATAATAAAAACTCATCAAATGGCATTTTTATCAGATTATGGTCGGCCCAGTAACATTCCTTTTCACAGCAAATAGTCTCTATCTTACTCTTTTCAACCCATAGAATGAGGTCTTTTTCATAAAAATTATAACTCTCATATGAAAAGTCTTTCTCTTTATTTTTTGTCAAATAATGAGGTAAATGAGTATATTTTCTTATATCACTTCCTAAAACGAATTCACCTACAGATTTATTAGGAACTAATTCTGTTTTCCTCATTTTTTTATTGTTTACATGCCCATCTGTGTTCTTCTCCTTTAGCATTTCTTTAAGTATCTCATTCTATATTAGTTAGTTTTCATTCTATTATTTCTTTTTATTCTTCCTTTATTTGAATATTAATAGAAGTCATCTTTTCGTTTGAAATAAGTCTGATAAGCATCTTCTGCTTTTTCTACAATTAATTTTTCATACGATTTTTTATCATAGCACAACTCATAATAGCCCCAAATTGCTTGAATATAAGGATGTATATCCTCTTCCTTTTCAATTAATCTAAAATGCCATTTAGGATCTACTTTATCATCAACAACTTCAAATAGCTGACAAGGGCAAGCTGAAATAAGTCCATCATCATCTACTAAATAGGACAAATAGGATTCAAACATTATCATTCCCATCACCAAATATTCTCTTCCTACCGTTATTTCTCCATATATTGTATGTCCCGTAGCTCCAAACCTTCCCAACTCCTCTACCTTCAACGGTTTACTTTCATAACGCCTCAAATCTTGACCTGTGTTATATTTGCATCGAACTTTCATAATTATTTAAACTTCAATTTTAATTGGTTCCTGTAATCAAAGTTTAAAACACTAAATGGATCCATATAAATATTTTTATACAATAAGTATTTATCGTCTGTTAGAACAATAGTCCAATACCGAACAAAATATGAGCTTTTATTTGTTCTAAAATTAATATCATCATTCATAGCTTCTAAATCTACCAGACGTTCAATACCTGTATATATGAAAAAACCTTTTTTATTATCTATCGGCATGTATAAAAGAGGCCTGTTTTTTGTAAGATAATTATTCATTGCCTGCTTATTATCAAGAGCTTTATAAGGAAAAGCCATACTTGCCATTAAATGAATATAGGTTTCTTTAGTATTTCTTTTATCTACAATCATCTCAAAAAAACAACTATCGTTATCAACCTCTTTTACAAAAGAATTTAGCAAGCTACTAATAGTATCATTGAAAATAAACTTTCCTGCAAATTCAAAATGCCGTTTATCAGAAATATCTTTTTCACATACCCCAGATATAATATCTTGATTTATGATTAGATATATATTTAAGATTATTGAAAAGATAAAAATGGCTGAACTTATTTTTCTATTGATTTTCATTCGTTATTATTTTACTGTTAATCTTTTAAGTAACATTGAAAGTTTTGAACCATTAAGAATATCACTTATACTTCTATAACCTATAATTATGTTTTAGAAGAAATAATTTCTACCATAAACACTCATAATAATACAACATCAAATGCCCTCTTTAAAGGCTTACTAATAATTTATATCTATAAATTTCCATTGGTATATCAAATCTAATAGGATTATTCTCGCAATAAACATAAGGTGAAACAGAATAATATAAAAACGGGCAACATCAATCAAAGTTAGCTTCATGATGTTGCCCTATAATGTTAGTGAGCTGTTATCACTCTTTTGTATATCCTGGTTGATTTCGTTGGATCAGAGTCATTTGTACTCAACTGAAATGTATTATCGTCTGCAAATTGAACTTTAAATTCTTGAGTAGTCTTCTGACCATATAAAGCGAACAATTCTTTCCCAATCTTGTTTTCAGTCAGTTTGAATTCAAAATTTGAGATTCTACTAATCTCTGGAATCCATACGTCATCTGAATCAGAAAAGAGCTTCACATATTTATTATCATTAAGCTTATAAATTCTACCTACCAATTTATTATTCTCCCTTTTAATCTGTATTTGAGTTCCATCCATCAATGGTGCCTCCTTAATTTCCCAAATCCCAATAAATTTATCATCTGATACTTGCTTCAATTTTCCAGAGCAACTAAAAAAAATCAATGATGTTAATAATAACACTAAACTTTTTTTCGTAATTTGTCTCATATTTCACTTTTTTATTAAATCTATATATCTATAATCTCAAATATCTAAATGATTCCAAATCAATTAAATTCTATATATCATTTGCAATAAATATTTCTTCAAATTTTAAGCCCTTAATTTCATATTTATCAAGAGACTCTTTAAACTTTTCACTAATAACCAATAACGATCGTGCATACCTAACAATAAAAACATCATGTGCTGTAAGATTAGATAGACCTGTACACTCCCACGTAAAAAACAAATCACTTTTATCAAAGAATAAGCTATCAAGTTGTCCCTTTGAATATTGGAGACTAAATGGTAACACTTTAGTTGGAACATTGCTAGACTGGTTAAAAATAACCTTACTAAAATATCCATTACGTTTACAGATAGGACATTGTCCCTCAATAGCAAAGTTGTTCATTTTGGATGGAGGCAATATTATATTTGTATTCAAATGATAAAAAGGCAAATCGTTATTTTTATAATCAACTATCTTTCTTAAATCGCCTAAATTAATGCCATCAATTATAAGCTTCTGATATAAATTCTCAGATATAATAAAATCATCATCAAGTGTTATAAAAAAATCCTTTTTTATCTGTCTTAAACCTTTTGTTTTCAATTTGCCGACTAAAATTGCACCTGTACCGCAACTTCTACATGCAACTTCAATACTATAATTACTTTTACAGGCTTCACCACTTTCACCTATAGACGCTCTATTATAAATCAATATATAATATTTCATAAAACAACATCTATCAAATTATACAATAATATCTTGCGCACTTAAATTAACAAATAACAATGGAGAATTTGATATTTCATTTCGACAATAAACTATTGGAAATCTAAATTCAAGTGTTAGTTGCAACACACTTGGCAAATTTAATATATTGTATTGAATTTTTGCTATTTCAATTATGAAAATTTCTTATCAAAATAGATAACAACTCTTCTGTAAAGGCGTTGAGAGTATCTATCTGGAGACGCTTGCAGATGGTCACAAAGAGACTGGGGTCAAAGACAGGTTGATCTGTAAACTCTGTCAAGCCAACCAAGAATTGCATGTACGGATTCAACTGTATCCCCCAAATTGTTTCTCTGAAACAAAAAAGTTACTGCCATCTGCTACTAAAATTCCTCAAAGCACTTACTAAAAGGCATTTCAGAGGTGGCAGATAAAAAAAACAACCATTTTATCTGCTACAAATTACCATCATCTGCCACTAAAAATAGAATTTCAGGATACTATCTCGACGTAATATTGCAATTATGAGGCAACATTAACTTTTTGTTTACTGCAAACTTTAAATAATAGGAAGGCTAATATATACTCATTATCCCTTTTCAAGTATATACATTAAACACCTTACTTAATCTTATTAGTTTATGATAATAAGTGAGTTTACAGCCAAGAACTCATGGGTTCTCGGCTAAAGTCCCATGGGTTCACGGCCTAAGACTTATGGGTTCACAGCCGTGAACTTACTAAGCATAAAAGACAAAATCATTAAATCCCTGATATATAGACCATTATCTACAATAAGAAAAGATCCAAATATTATACGAATCATGTTCTCCAAAAAATCAGACTGTGCAAAGGCGAAGACAGGAGATACATACATAGGAAAGTTATATACTTTAAGCAAGGGAATTGAGTAGGTGGCAGATGAATGAATTTAGTGGGAGATAAATTGTAAAACAAAAATATCTGCCACCAAACTATACAATTATATATCAAACAATTACACCCACTTTAGTAGCAGGTAGCAGATCAGATTGCTAAATATCAATAGTGAAACTGGAAGGAGTTAATAACAAAATCAAAACATCAGATGAAAAGACAAACATATAGAGACCAAAAGTTCTTTGAACTTAAGATTCTAGCTGTGCATGAGAAAAACTACTCATTTGTGGGATGAACCAAAAAATAGTTATCTTTGTCCACAACTTATACATTCAAGAAACAATTACTCCGAATAAAAAAGCGATGGCAAAACAGAAATATTATGTGGTTTGGGAAGGTGTTACACCAGGAATTTATACTTCCTGGAACGAATGTCAGCTTCAGATAAAGGGATTTGTAGGCGCAAAGTATAAGTCTTTCAATACAAAAGAAGAGGCCGATCAGGCTTATTCTTCCTCACCATATGCTTATATGGGGAAGAAAACGAAATCAACAACTAAAAGAGCTCTCCCTGCAAGTGTTATTGAAGAAGGTCTAGCTGTTGACGCTGCTTGCAGTGGCAACCCGGGAGCGATGGAATATAGAGGGGTTTACTTAAAAACAAGAGAAGAGATTTTCCATTTCGGACCCATGAAAGGGACTAATAATATCGGTGAGTTTCTGGCTTTGGCTCACGGATTGGCTCTGCTTAGCAAAAAGAATCTCACAATGCCTATCTACAGTGATAGTGCAAATGCTATCAGTTGGATTAAACAAAAGAAATGCAAAACCAAGCTGCCCCGTACTCCGGAAACCGAAGAGTTATTCCAGATTATAGAACGGGCAGAGAACTGGCTAAAGAATAATAAGTTCTCTAACCGGATTATCAAATGGGAAACCAAAGAATGGGGTGAGATTCCTGCCGATTTTGGCAGGAAATAAGGATTTTAGGAGAAGCTAAAACAATACTCGTTCTGATTCTTCAATTGCCTTGGTGATAAAATATCCTTTAGCTAACTTATCACTCATTTTTATCACATTATTCTTCATCGCCTGATACTGTTCTGGGGTTAATGATGAAAGAATCTGATCAAGTTCTGTTAGTGAGCTTATGCAGATACCTATATTATTTTCTTCAACAAAATGGGCCAAAGCTGCTTTCTGCCAGATTATAACAGGCAACTGACAACGAATATAAAGAGATGTTTTGTGAGGATTATTGTATTGCAGATAATCGCCGAAAGCTCCGCTGCAGGTATCGATAGAATCTCCATCCCAAACCAGACCAAAATGTCCTTCTGCAGTTGAGATCAGCTCATCGGATGGAACAAAGCCTTTATATGCAAAGTTCTGATTTCTTCCAAGAAGTTCTTCATTAAAACCGGATCCATACAGAACAAACCGGTATGTCTTTACATATTCTCCCAGCTTATATAAAAATGCATTTTTCTTATAACTCAGTCCGCCTGCATATACTATACTAAATGGTGAAGCAACTTGCAATACTTTTTGAGGGGTTTTATCAGATAGATAATCCCAAATCACTAAACATCCAATAGAAGAAGTACTTCCGTGCTCTTTCAACCAGCCTTTCATATTCTCATTAAGAGCTATTATATAATCTGAATTATTCAAACGAGCTATTTCTTCAGAGGCATTAAGCTTTCCTCTGCGAAAAGTACCAAGATCATGAATTAAAGTAGTGACTTTACCACCACGTAAATGAACAACTTTACAAATAAATGAATAGTATTTCTTTAACGGGTATTGAAGAACCAACCAATCTCCTTTAGAAATTAAAATACATGCTTTTAGTACACCCAAAAAGGTTAACACAAATCCAAGCACTTTATTAGTATATCTGGTCTGTTTAAGTCCAATATTAATAAATTTATTATTTTCTAATATAGCCTCAACATCCGTCTTAGCCTTACTTCCTGCAGTATTTAGATTTACATAGTTTTTTGAAAGATAATATTTATTCATTCTGTTTGCGCTTTAGATATTACACAATTCATTTTTTACTAGCCTCAATGCAGCTTCTACAGTATCATCCATGTCGAAATATGCATATTGAGCCAATCTGCCACCCAGCAAAAGCTTTCCATTTAAGTCTGCTTTTTCTTTGTATTTTGAATATATCTGCATATTCTTATCATCGTTAACAGGATAATAAGGCTCGTTGTTGCCAGAGAATTCGCTCGGATACTCGCGGGTTATAATAGTAAAGGGCTGGTTTCCATATTCAAAATGCTTATGTTCAATAATCCTTGTATATGGAACACTTCGCTCATTGTAATTAACAACTGCATTTCCCTGAAAGTCTTCAATATCCAGCCGTTCATGTTCGAAAGATAAGCTTCTATACTCTAAAACACCAAATTCATAATTAAACAACTCGTCTATTCTTCCCGTAAAAAGGACTGTATCTGCCAACTTATCAAGTTCAGCTTTATGATCAAAGTAGTTGGTATTCAGCTTTACTTCAACACCCTCCAACAAACCATTTATCAATTTATTATATCCACCTTTGGGAATACCCTGATAGTCATCATTAAAGTAATTATTATCGTAGGTAAAACGGAAGGGAATTCGCTTGATAATAAATGCAGGAAGTTCTTTAGCTGAACGCCCCCACTGCTTTTCAGTATATTCCTTTATGAAAGCATAATAAATATCATCACCGCAAAGCTTTAATGCCTGTTCTTCCAGATTTGCAGGTATTTCAATATGTGCATAGCGCTGCCTTTGTTCTTCGAGCGTTTTTTTTGCCTGTTGTGGTGTTTTTACGCCCCAAAGCTTGCTAAACGTATTCATATTAAAAGGCAGATTATAAAGCACATCTTTATAATTTGCCAACGGAGAGTTGGTAAACCGATTGAATTCTACAAATGAATTAACAAACTGCCATATTTCCTTATTGCTTGTATGAAATATATGTGCTCCATACTTATGAACATTAATAGAATCTACACCCTCACAATAGATATTGCCACCTAAATGAGAACGCTTGTCTATCATCAGACATTTTTTACCCATTTTATTTGCATGATAAGCAAACACAGAGGCAAAAAGTCCTGTTCCTACAATTAAATAATCGTACCGTATATCCATTGTTTTCAGAATTGCCTAAATTTACGTCTTTTAATCTTCAAAGATGTAGCTAATCTCTGAATAATCATCAAAAATAAGAAATAATAATTTACTTCAGGATAACAGTCTCTCCACTTAGTTAAACGTTGGTACACATAGAATTCCGATTTATATGGATGCATACATTTATAATGCCAGGGCTTCTTACTTCCAGTAAAATGGAGTATTGCCGGATTACATAACTCTTTATCTAAGATATCCCAGGTCTCCTTTCTAATTCTTCTTCTGATTCTAAAAAAGCCATCTTGCATATTCCATTTAAATGGGATAAACAGTTTTTTGTCGTGCAGCACTTCATTTAACACATCCTGGTCATTAAACAAAAGTTTTTCTGCATTATACTTAACATAGTTAGTAAATTCTTTTTCCAGATCATTTTGTCTCCAATAATCGAGATTAACGAGCAACACACCTGCATTAAAATAAGAGAAATCCTTTGGGTATCCAAGGCGGGAGTAATTTTCATCTCTGTCACTCCACATATCCTCTACACATCCTATTGCATAACCGGTAAGATCGATGCTCCAAAAAGCAGCAATTGAAGAACGAATTATAATATCACAATCCAAATAGAGTACCTTAGATAAGGAAGAGGGTAAAACACTGCCCAAAAAAAGTCGTAGATAGGTTGATATACTAATATGACTAGTATAGTTGATAGGGAAATCGTTAAGTAAATCAGTGTTTACGAAATAAAAATAGACTCTTTGCTTATACTGTTCACAAACAATATCCTTCAAGATTTTTTGTTCTTCTTCAGAAAGATCCTGAGAAACAATATGTATATCAAAAGATTCACCTTTATTATTCTCGAACAAAGAGACCAGCATTATTGAGCAAAAACGGACATAATTACTGTCTATATTACATGCTATATGCATTTTCATAAAGTTTAGTTTTAAAGACGTCTTTTCGATGATAAATGAAACATCACAACCTTCTTTATCATTTTAAAATTATAATCTAATGCACTCCTATTTCTATAGTTATCTGCCACATACAAAATTGGGCATCGTTTAACTTTCAATTTATTATAATGACAATATACATCAATCAAGCGTTCTGCCATAAAACCAAAGACTCTGCGCTGATAGTCGTATGGAGATAGTTTTACCCTTTTCTCTACTTCAAACAATAAAGTAAAAAGCCATTCAGAATAAGCATCAAAAACAGCCCACTTTGTAAAAAACATATTTCCAACAGAGGCCTTATTGTTTCTAATCATTATATGATCAAAAGAAGGAAGATACTCTGGAAATAATTCCGCTAAAGATTCTCTTAAGATCTCATAATCTTCTAAAATGTGTTTATAGCAATAGTGAATTTTATTAGAAGCTGCATGATAATCATAGTTAGATAGAACTATGTCATATTTATCAAGCAATTTATTAAAATCTGTTTTAGGAGAATTTACTTCACTTTTTGGTTTAGCATTTAAAAGAACGGACGAATTATTTGAAAAATCTAAATATCTCCGATAATGCGCTAAGCCAATCTGGTCAATGCCTTTTAAATTTTTCCATGCCCAATAGTGAGCTGTGAGTTCACAATATTCTCTGTTCTTTTTACTTATATTATCACCTGAATTATCTCCCTGGATTCCCAAATCAACATTAGATATGGATTTACCAACCTGAATAGGCATATACAAATCATCTGATATAAAAAAGTCTTGTTTATGTGCACAGACAATAATCTTGGACATGCATTCTTTATCAGTCATCATCAATAGTTTAATAAGAATAGTTTATTTATGACACTACACTATAATTATATTTACAATAAAAATTTCACAAAAGTAAAACAATTGCATCAATTAAACTATATCAATATAAAAATACTGCATAAAATCTATAGGAATATGAAATAAAAAAAGTAGAATCACCAATGATAATACTTTATCTTCAATCTTAGTTTTATTTTTCGTATTAAGTTAAGAGGCTTTGATTTAATCTTACCTCTATAGTTCTCTATAAAATCATCAACAGCATCTAATACACGGACCGAATTCTTGCCGTCACGATGCGGTTCATGGTGCATGGTATAAGCATAGATGTTATCCATAAGTTCTTTGGGGCGTGAAAGCGCCTTTTCAATAGCATCACCAATCTCGTTTTCATTCATTACATCCAGCAAGTGATTACCCGGATGTGTATTGCGAAAAGTAACGACCGGCTTATTCAGGAACATGTATTCCACAATAATGGATGAGCTATCGCAGAGCATAACATCTGTTTTTCTGAAGGTGTTAAGACCATCATTGGAGCGATAAAAGACTACGTTATCATATTTATCGGCCAGCCCTTTATATTTTTGGATTAATTCAGGATCATCAAGTTTGGGATGGAAAGTGATAATCCAGTTCCACGGCTTGGTTTCAACCAATTGCTTTATTGTTTCCCACAAAAAGGGTGCAGAAGAAATTCCTTTGGTAAATGTTGGCGAATAAAGAATTGTTGGATTCTCTCTTTGATCTGTATGAGATGCTGTCTTATCAAAAAAGGGATCAACTTTACACCAACCGGTTTCGTACACCTTAAAGAAACCATGTTTCTTTTCCAGTTCTTCAAAATAGGGTGTAGTGCTTTCTCCCTGCGTGCAATATATATCATACCACCCCCTGATGGTGAAGTGATCATCGATCTTTTCTACTCGCTTTTTCATGGCATATCCATGAAAAACAGCGACTTTTACTCCGGGAAAGAAGTCGTAAACAAAGTTTCCGGGTGCAAAAACTGCAATCGGATTATAATCAAGCACTTCTTGTATTGTTTTTAATTGCTTTTCTTTCTCAGTTAGCCAGCTTTCACAAGAGTCTTCAATAAACCAGGCTACATCATCTCCTCTTCGCCATATTTCATCCTGAAGAGGGCGCAAAATAGAAAAAGAATAAGTCAATGAAACAAAAAACAAATAGTGCTTACCCATAATATGTAATATCTTCCTGTTCTATTAAAAATTCAGCGTATATTTTACCTGATGTTTTTTTGCAAAGCGAGTCCAGAACTTCCGTCTGTAAGTCAGAATTAAATCCCGGCATAAGGCCTCATCTGATCCACGCGTTGCAGCATATTCTTTTGCCAGCAATTCAAAGAAAGGAATTTGTCCCCATAACCTTGCAAAGTTTGCACATCCCGCTTCAATACTAACCTTTCCAAATTTCATTCGGTTTATATCCACCAAAGAAAACTTATATTCACCATCTTCTTTGTCAAAAAGGATATTGCCGGGTGAGTAATCAAGGTGCAATATACCGGCTTCATGAAGTTTTGCTGAGAAACGTGCAAATGCAATAACAATATCCGAACAGTCTTTTATATCTGCATCGCCAAATTCATAGAATCTACGGCTATATGGACAATGTACACTTACAAAATAAGAATATCCGATCAAGCCAAAACTTCTTTCTTCAATATAGGCTATCGGCTGCGGAGTCTCAAAACCCTTCTCGAGCAATCGTTGCGGATATTCGAAAGCACGCAATCCTTTGCTTTTTCTTATAAAAGTATAAATAACCCGATTAAATAACATCGGGACTCTATATCTTTTGACGTTTACGTCAATCTCTCCTATTTTGATTACTTTAATCTTATTCCGGCCTTTGTATATGGTTTTTCCTTCTTCCCCAAAGATATGAGGAACAGATTCTACAAAAGTTCGCAATGATTCAAAAGCCGGATTCAGAAGTATCTTCATTCTATTTAAAATATTATGCTCTCTATCTTTTTAATAACCATATCGGGAGTAATCATATTCAGACAAGCATAATCTTTACGATAGCAAGATTTGTTTCCAAATACAGAACATGGACGGCATGGAAGATCAACCTGAACGGCATTCATAGGAGATTGTTTCCAGCCCATAAATCCGCAATACGGATGGGTGGCTCCCCAAACAGATACGACAGGCGCATTGACTAACGATGCCAGATGCATATTTGCCGAATCCATAGAC
>Ga0074197_1002330_pt1 | contig 13386 bp, 14 predicted proteins | sample EPASupsiteSAE305_FD_64526 | JGI IMG/M metagenome (GOLD analysis project Ga0074197, IMG submission 64526) | Bioremediated contaminated groundwater microbial communities from EPA Superfund site, New Mexico - SAE3-05 reassembly with SPADES | ecosystem: Environmental > Aquatic > Deep subsurface >...
GGGATTTGTGTGCTTGCCGTGAATTTCCTGGCGGATTTTATAGTAAGAAGTTTTATGGAAAGTTTTACAGGAAGCACCAATGTGGGCACTTCACTTGTTGTCATTATCACCCCTCCGGTAATTGAAAACGTCGCCCAGGTCTGGATTTGGTTTGGTATTTCCTCATTGATTTTGGGAGTTTTGGCGTTTTTTATAAAAAAACCAGACAATAGTATTCGCCGTAGGGGATGATGGTATAATTATTTAATTAAAGCGAAATATTTTATATGAGATACTTTATCACGGCTTTTGTTACTGCTGTTATAGTTTTCCTCGGTGCGACAGTTTATTACAAAGGTTTGCCCAGCTTCGTTAGTCCGAGTGGGGTTTCGGTCACCTCTACCGAAGTGGCCATAACAGATGCTCCATCTCCCTCGCCGGCGCCTGTTGATGAAACCGCGTCTTTGACTCTTGCGGTTAAGGAAGCTCTTGTTGCAAAGTACGGATCCTCTGCGGCGTCCTTAAGTGTGAGTGTTTCCAAACTTGAAGGAAATTATGCCGGAGGAACGGTTTCGGAACAGGGCGGGGGTGGCGGATGGTTTGCCGCTAAAACAGGAACGGAGTGGAAGCTTGTTTGGGACGGAAACGGGCAGATCGATTGTAAAAATATTTCCGACTATCCTGATTTTCCGAAAAGCATGATTCCGGAATGTTGGAACTCGGTTTCGGGTAAACTCATTACACGCTAAAATTGCTGTATAATTAGCCATGGCCATTGATGAATATTCGGCAACATGGGTTTCCCACTCTTCAATATCAGATTTTCTTAAATGTCCGAGAGCATATTACCTGAGAAACGTCTATAAAAATCCAAGAACAGGGCATAAGATGACCATAGTTACACCACCTTTGGCACTCGGTCAGGCTGTGCATGAAGTTATAGAATCTTTGGCAATTCTTCCGGTAGAGGAGCGTTTGGAGATATCGCTTGTCAAAAAGCTTGACCCTGTTTGGCTGAAGATTACCGGAAAAAAGGGTGGGTTTAAAAATAATAAAGAGGAGATGGAATACAAGCAGCGGGGTATACAAATGCTGATTAATCTTCAGGAAAACCCCGGTCCCATTTTGGAAAAAGCAATAAAAATAAAATCAAAAATGAACCTGCCTCACTTTTGGCTGAACCAAGATGACGGGATTATCCTTGGCGGTAAAATCGATTGGCTAAAATATAACCAGACGGATGATTCTGTGCAAATCATTGATTTTAAAACCGGCAAGAATGAAGAAAAAGAAGACAGCCTGCAACTGCCGATATACCTTTTAGTGGCCACCAATACTCAAAGCAAAAAGGTGGGTGGAGCAGCCTATTGGTATTTGGACAGAGACGACGGTATTGTTGAAAAAAAGCTTCCCGAGTTAAAGGATGCCTATGAAAGGGTTTATAAAATTGCAAAAAGAATTCAACTGGCCCGTAAGATCAATCATTTTAAATGCCCCACAGGCGGATGTTTTGCCTGCAGGCCTTTTGAGAAAATACTTAGGGGTGAGGGAGAGTTTGTAGGGGTGAGTGATACCCGTCAGGATGTCTACATGCTTAACGATTAAATGTTTTGAGAAATATAGCTTTTAATATCCGTAAAATTAAACATTCCGGCTTTAGGTATCAAAATATACTGTCCGTCGCTACTTTTACTTTCATTTAAAACATTATCCGTTGTTAGTTGAATCTCCGTTTTTGAATAAAGAGCCGGGTCTCCAAATATTTCAGCCAAACTTTTAATTTTTCCCATAGTCAGATCGGTTTTGATCATATTTAATAGAGCATCGATTGTTGAATCAAGCTTCCCCAAGGATTTGAGAGATATTAATTTTTTGGCGACACCGGCTATTACAGCAAATTGCCGTTTGCTTCTGCCGAAATCACTGTCACCGTGACGCGAGCGGACGAATTTTAGAGCCTCGCTCCCTGTAAGAACAGCCGGGCCCTGATTGTAGCTAATTTTTTCATAGCGGCATGTAAATTGTTTTTCCAGTTCAAACCCGGAATATTTTGCTTTAAATTCATTGATTTCGTTTTCGGTGAAGCCGCAAGTCTCATTTTCGAGACCGGGAATGGGATAAAAGGAATCCGTAAATGCATTCGGAACCTCCACATCAATTCCTCCGAGATTGTCTATAATTTTGGAGTAATTTGTAAAATCCACCGAAATAAAGTTCTCAATCGGAAGGCCGGTTATAGCTTGAAGTGCAGGCCCGACGCTTTGAAATCCATTTACCGAAGCCTCAGCGTTTATCTTACGGTTTGCCTGTGTCCATAGATCTCTGGGTATGGAAATAAGCGCGTATTTTTTTGTGTTTGTATCGATATGAAGAATGATCAGACTGTCGGTTAAGCCTCCTCCCGAGTGGCCACTGCCGCCGTAGCCAAGCAGAAGAAAATTAAATATCCCTTTGGTGGCATCGATTGGCTCCGGGGTCGCGTTCGTATATAAATTGGTAGTCGGATTTAGATCCTTTTTAACAAATACATTGGATATTTTTAAACTAAGATAAGTGATGCCGAAGACCAGAAAAAAAACCGCAACCAGGGCGGCAGGAAAGAGAATGCCGTCTTTTGATAATCTAATTTTTGGCAGCATATTGATACCAATTATACATATATGATAACCTGAAAGAATGAGTAAACTGCTCAAGTTATTCGCTTCTATCCTGGTGTGTTTTCTGGCTGCCGGACTTGGAACAGTATTTACCGTTTCTGCAATTCCGACTTGGTATGCGGGTCTTAATAGGCCATTTTTCAGTCCACCCAGCTGGCTTTTTGGTCCTGCCTGGACAATCCTTTATTTATTAATGGGAATTGCACTTTTCCTTGTTTGGCAAAAAGGGACGAAAGATAAAAAAGTGCGAGAGGCTATAAAGCTTTTTGCAATTCAACTTGCTCTGAACGCTTCCTGGTCACCTATATTTTTTGGAGCAAAAAATCTTTTTCTGGCTTTAATAGTAATTATTTTTATGTGGATTTTTATACTAAAAACAATTTTGGCTTTCGCGAAAGTAGACAAAACCGCCAGTTACCTGCTTTATCCATATATTGCTTGGGTAAGTTTTGCCTCAATCCTTAATTTCTCCATTTGGCTTCTAAATAGATGGTAACCTTTCAAAGGGTGTTACCATTAAACTAATATCAATTGACAGGCATTCTTCAGAATGGTATATCTTGGTCCGAATGGAAAACAATCTAAATTTCATTTTTAACCTAACCAAAACACGAGGTTTCGGTAAGGAAAGAGAACAGGTTGGATATATCTATCGAGCTCAAAGAATAAATGACAACGATCTAAGAAAAAGATCAATTTTGGAAGACAGAGCTGATGCTGGTACACCAGAAATGTTAGCCGAAAAAATTGCTAAATTAGTTTTCAAAAAGATTGGCGGTCCAGATAAAGATTTTAGTTGGAATTTTGATTGGCACTCAATTGAAAAAGAGAATAAGAGAAAGGGTGTCGTTAATCCATATACAGAAGATTTTAGCCATAATGATTATGTTAGATTTCTGATGTCACTTCCAACTAGAAAAAAAGCCTCCGTATAATTTCTCCGTTTGGTTTTTAAACCGTTAGATAATATAATTCTTGTTATATGGATGCGAAGGCTTCGTCGGTGATGGAAAAGATTACTTCTTTGGCAAAACGCCGCGGCTTTATCTTTCAGGGTAGTGAAATTTACGGTGGGTACCAGGGATTTTGGGATTATGGACCGGCCGGGGTTGAGATGAAAAATAACATCAAGAAAGAATGGTGGAAATATACGGTTTATGACAGGGAAGATGTGGTTGGAATTGATGCGGCTATCATTATGAACCCCACAGTCTGGGAAAAATCCGGACACCTTAAAGCTTTTACCGACCCCCTTGTCGAGTGCAAGGTTTGCCACAAAAGAGTCAGGGCGGACAATGAGGAGGCTGTTGCCGATCACGAAAAAACACACAAAGATAAAAAAGATATTTGGACGGAGCCAAAAACCTTTAACTTAATGACCGAAGTCCTTCTCGGAACTACGGAGCCTAAAGAAAAATCATATCTCAGAGGAGAAATTACACAAGGAGCCTTTGTGAATTTCAGGAATGTAGTTGATTCAACCCGTGTCAAAATTCCTTTTGGAATTGCCCAAATAGGAAAGGCTTTCAGAAATGAAATTACTCCGGGCAATTTAACTTTCCGCTCCTGCGAGTTTGAACAAATGGAGCTTGAATATTTTGTAAAACCGGATGAGGATGACAGTAAAAAAATCTTTGAATACTGGAAAGAAAAAAGAAAAAGGTGGTATGAAGACTTGGGAATTGATCCCAAAAAATTAAGATTCCACGATCACGAACCCGAGAAGAGAGCTCACTATGCCAAATATGCCACCGATTTGGAATACGAAGCACCTTTCGGTTGGAGTGAATTTGAAGGAATCCACCATAGGGGAGATTTTGATTTAGGCAATCACAATCTGTCCTATAAAGACAATTTGACCGGAGAAGAGTACACGCCTTGGGTAATCGAAACTTCGGGCGGAGTGGATCGGGCAATGCTTTTCTTCCTTATTGACGCATACCGTGAGGATGGAGAAAGAATTTACCTTAAGCTCAATCCCAAAATTGCTCCCTACAAAGTTGCCGTTTTTCCTCTCTTGGCTAATAAACCCGAACTTCTGGCTAAAGCCAAAGAAATATACAAAAATCTTAAGCAAAAATTCAACGTTGTTTGGGACGATAGGGGAAACATCGGTAAGCGCTATTACGCACAGGATGAGATAGGGACTCCGTGGTGTGTGACGATTGATTTCGAGTCCTTAAATGATGCCACAGTGACCGTACGCGATAGGGATAGTGCCAAACAGGAAAGAATTGCCATTGACAATTTGACAGAATATTTTCAAAATAAGTTAGCAGTATGAAAAAAGCTTTACCGATAATTGTTGGAGTTTTAGTTTTAGTAGTTCTTTTAGTTGGATTTATTATCAAAGGTAAAAACAAAGCTTCAAATACTTCCGAAAACGACGACATCTCGAATGTTCCCGTTCTTTCCGAGTCTGAGTGGCCGGCCATCTCTCTTACCCCCACCAATAAGCCCGGAGTTTCGGGATCCGACGGACATTGGCTGAACTTTAAAGTTGAAAAAATCAATGTTTCCGGAGCGGCTTCAATGGACTATCTGATGGTCTACAGCACCAGCGATGGAGGCCAGCAGGGCGTACCGGGAACCGTCAAGTTAACGGGTCCTGATATAGAAAGAATGCTCCTTTTAGGCTCGGAGTCATCCGGAAAATTCAGGTATGATGCGGGAGTTGAGCAAGGCACAATGACTATTACTTTCAGAGACGGGAATGGAAAAATGATAGGAAAGCTGACCACGGATTTTCATCTCCAGTCAGGTGTTACGGAACTAACCTCTGTTGATGGGCTTTTTAAGTATACTTTGGATAAAATTGCCAAAAATGTTTACTTTGTGACAATGAAAACTTATAAAGAACCTTCCGTCACCTCAGTTGTTTGGCAGAACGGATATGGAGTTTTTGCTTCAGATGGCCTTGCCCACACAGGTGAACTCGGCCAGTAATCTTCGTCCAAATATTCCGTAATAACTATATAAAGATCTTCCGTGAAGCGGGTCTTGACAGCACCGTGAAAATAATATTAAATGGTTGTTAATGGTGAGAAATGGTAATTACTGTTTCTAACCACATCTGCCCAGATGAAAAGAAATGTTTTTAGGTACATATTTGGTGAGCGTGACTTCGGGGAAAAGAATCTCCATTCCTTCCGTATTTCGGGAAAATCTGGGAAAAGAATTGGTTTTGTCGCAGTGGTACGAAGAATGTCTGGTACTTGTTGGTAAAAGCTCTTTAAATACACTTTTAGGGAGGGTCACGGGAGATCAAAGAACAATAATTGAACCCATAAGAAAGACCGAACATTTCATTTTTGCGTCTTCTTATGAAGTTGTTCCCGATGATCAGGGTCGGATAGTAGTACCCGACAGGTTGGTAGCTTATGCAAATCTGAAAGATCAGGTTTACTTTTTGGGAGTTGGCGATCGGGTAGAAATTTGGAACAAAGAGATTTGGGAAGAGCGGGAAAAGGAAGTGGCCAAAGACGCAGCCAGTTATATTGAAGATCTGGCAAAAAGAAATGAAAAATGAATTTCACGAATCAGTATTAGTTAAAAAGGCCATAGAGGCTTTGCACATTGAAAAAGGTAGCAAATATATTGACGCAACGCTCGGAAATGCGGGGCATACTTTGGAAATCTTGAATTCGGGAGGAATGGTTTTGGGAATAGAGATAGACCCCAAAATGCTTGAAATAGCCGAAGAAAGGCTAAAAACAGCCGGTAAAAAGGATTTCAAGCTAGTTGGAGGGAACTTTACCGAGATTGACAGAATTGCCAAAGAAAACGACTGGTATCCTGTTGCCGGAATTCTTTTTGATCTTGGTGTAACAAATTTACACTTGAAAGATCTCGAAAGAGGGTTTTCATTTGGTAATTCAGAGGCACCTTTAGATATGAGAATGAATCCGGAAACTCAAGGAGTAAAAGGATCCGATCTTTTAAATGTCTTAAGAGAAGATCAGTTGAGGGATCTTTTTGAGGCAACTCTGGAGCCTGGAGCGGCGAAATGGATTTCGGGCCGGGTTATGCATTCGAGAATGGATAAACCCATAGAAACAGTTGGAGACCTTTTGGAAATTTCCGAGGGGCTTAAAATCGGCAAGCCGGGGTTAAACGAGGCAACTTTACCGTTTTTAGCCGTCAGAATTGCGGTCAATAGTGAGTTGACCAATTTGGAAGAGGTTTTACCTAAGGCGTTTGACTTGATTGAAAAAGGCGGAAGGCTGGTTGTTATAAGTTTTCATTCAAAGGAGGACGTTTTGGTTAAGAACTTTTTTAAAGAAATGACAAAAGTGGGTGCAAAACAGATAACTTTTAAACCCATTATGGCTGAGGCTGATGAGATCGGAATCAACAGAAGAGCAAGGAGTGCAAAGATGCGGGTTTTAGAAAAATAGTCTTTTTACAAAAATAAAAATTATGATAAGAAGAAAAATTTTTGACAGTCACGACAAAAGAACGTCGGCTTGGAAAATGAAGAAATACATGTTACTTGCCGTAGGGGCAGTTTTGGTAATTTCATCCGTTTTTATGACTGTTGAAACAGCAACCTCGGGGGTGGAGGTTTCCAACCTTAGGCAAAAACAAAGAGAACTTTCCATGGAGAAAAGGAATCTGGAGGGTACTCTTGTCCGTTCACTTTCCATAAACGGTTTGGAAGAAAAAAGCAGTGAGATGGGTTATGTAAAACCAAACACGATGGTATATGTTTCTCAATCTCAGGAGGCTATGGCTAAACTTCCATAGATATGCCCGTAAAAATCCGTTTACTTTCAGTCCTTTTTATAATACTTTTCTTAGCGCTGACTGCAAGGCTTTTTTACTGGCAGGTCATTAAAGGCAGCACACTTGCGGATCAGGCGAGAAATCAACACAGCACCTCGACGGTAACTACCGCCCCTCGTGGAAATATTCTGGCTTCGGACGGAACTCCCTGGGTTGCCAGAGCTCCTTCCTGGAATCTTTGGGTGAACCCTCATCTTTTGAACCTTTCGGCATCGGAGGTATCGGGTAAACTCGCACCGCTTTTAATGAATGAAGAAGAAGGAACCGACGCGTTTACAAACGAAAGAGAAAGACTCCAAATCCTTTTGGAAAAAGATTCGAATTGGGTTTCATTAAAACAAAAAATAGATGACAACGTCAAAACAAACATTGAGGCTTTGGGTATTGACGGGATTGGGTACGACCCTGCGGAAGCCTCTTTTTATCCTGAATCCTCCTCCGCGGCCCAGCTTTTAGGATTTGTGGGAAAGGATAATGACGGGGCTGATATCGGTTATTTTGGATTGGAGGGGTATTACAATCTTCCTTTAAGCGGAAAACCAGGTTTTATGGGCGGTGAAAAGGACGCAAAGGGTTCGCCGATACTCCTCGGCGGCACTACCCAGATTTCAGCAATTTCAGGCGTTGATCTTGTGACCAGTATTGATAAAAGAGTCCAGATTGTTGTCGAAGATGAACTTGCAAAAGGAATTGAAAAATATGGAGCCACTGGAGGCAGTATTACAATAATGGATCCCAAAAGTGGAAAAATTTTAGCAATGGCAAGTCTTCCTTCGTTTGACCCTGCCGATTATGGTTCATACAATGATTCTCTTTTTAAAAACCCCGTCATCAGCAACACTTTTGAACCGGGATCTATCTTAAAAGTTGTGGTAATGGCTGCCGGATTGGATGCTGGGGTGGTAGAGCCGGATACGCCTTGTGATATCTGTAGCGGTCCATTGAAGCTGGATAAGTATTTTATTAAAACCTGGAATGATAAATATACGGCAGATATTTCCATGACGGATGTAATAGTGGAGTCGGACAACATCGGAATGTCTTTCGTTGGCCAAAAACTGGGAGCAGATACCCTTTATGACTATTTTGTTAAATTCGGAATTGGACAAAAAACAGGCATAGATTTACAGGGCGAAGTGGCACCCAAATTAAGAGAAAAAGGAACCTGGAATATAGTGGACCTGGCAACAGCCAGCTTTGGCCAGGGAGTAGCCGTTACCGGAATTGAAATGGTAAGAGCCGTATCCGCTATAGCCAATGGCGGATACCTTGTCACTCCGAGGGTTGTAACCGCCGTAAATGGAGACGGTTGGGAGGAAAAAATAGAGGTAGACCCGCCCGTCAGGATAATTAAACAGCAGGCAGCGAAAGAAATTACTCAGATGATGGTTGAAGCAGCTGAGCGCGGTGAAGCTAAATGGGTTAAAATCCCGGGTTTTAAAGTTGCCGGAAAAACGGGTACGGCCCAAATTCCGGTTGCGGGGCATTATGACGCAACAAACACAATTCATTCGTTTGTCGGTTTTGCTCCTGCCGGCAATCCTAAATTTGTAATGCTTGTCACGCTCAACTCCCCACAGAATTCACCCTGGGCTGCGGAAACTGCAGCTCCACTTTGGTTTGCAATCGCAAAAGACCTTTTCCCATATTTTGGGATTCAGCCTGATGGGTGATACAATACTTTTATTGTTATGTCGAAATTTATAATAGTCGGCGGCAACAAGCTTGAGGGGAAAATTAAGCTTTCCGGTAACAAAAACTCGGCTTTAAAGTTAATTCCTGCCGCACTTCTTGCCGATTCCCCCACGACCTTAACTAATGTGCCTGAAATTTCCGATGTTTCAGTAATGCTTGACCTTGTTTCAAAGCTCGGAGTTAAGGTTACAAAGCGCGATCATGAAGTGACAATTGATCCTCAAGGTTTAGATTCTTTTGATCCTGATCCTGATTTGTCCTCGAAATTCAGAGCTTCCGTGGTTTTAGCCGCACCTCTTTTGGTTCGGTTTGGCAAGGCAATCGTAACTCCTCCCGGGGGAGACCAAATCGGGGAAAGACTTCTTGATACCCATTTTGCCATGATGCAAAAGATGGGAGTGGAAATTAAGCGCACTGACGGGAGATATTTTTTGAACTGGAAGAAAAAAGTGTCCCCCGACATTTTTTTGGACGAGCCGTCCGTTACGGCTACCGAAATGGGACTTATAATGGCATCTTCCCTGCCTGACGGTATAACGATTGATGATGCTGCAACGGAACCGCACGTTCTTGATTTGGCAAAAATGCTTTCCAAAATGGGTGCTGACATTTCAGGGATAGGCTCTAATGTCTTAAAAATCAGGGGAGGTAAATTGCACGGAGTTGAGCACAGAGTTTGTCCGGATCATATTGAAGGCGGAACTTTTGCAATAGCTTCGGCAATAACCGGCGGAAAAATAGAAATAGAAGACTTCGACTCCAGGCAGTACCCCATGATGTTAAATTACCTGGGCTATATGGGTGTGAATTATAAATCCGGAGAAAATTCTCTTACGGTACTGCCTTCCAAACTAGTTTCTACCCGTGGAAAGTTTCAGACAAGGCCCTGGCCGGGTTTCCCGACTGATTTAATGAGCCCTTTCATTGTTCTTGCAACCCAGACTAAAGGCACTGTTGTTTGTCACGACTGGATGTATGAATGGAGAATGTTTTTTGTGGATGATCTTATTTCGATGGGTGCGAAAATATTTATTGCTGATCCCCATAGGGTTATAGTCAGCGGCCCGACACCCCTTATGAGTGATAGGCTTTTTTGTAAAGACATAAGAGCCGGCATTTCGGTAATTTTGGCCGCACTTGTGGCTTCGGGTAGAAGTGAAATAGAAAATATAGAGGTTGTTGCCAGGGGTTATGAAAATATCGGACAAAGACTTCGTTCGCTAGGAGCGGAGATTTTTGAAAAGAATGAGTAAAATTCCTCGCATTGTTATTATTGGAGGAGGGACGGGTTCATATGTTGTTGCTTCAGGATTAAGTCGTGCTCCTGTTCATATTACAATGTTGATGACGATGGTGGATGACGGAGGTTCGAACCGAATAATCCGCGACGAATTTGGCCTGCTTCCGACCTCAGGCATTAGACAGGCAATAGTTGCTCTGTCCGAAAATAAAACCGTTTTGAGAAAATTGTTCACATACCGTTACAGTAAAGGAGGGGAGGGTTTGGACGGAATGACTTTTGGGAATCTATTTATGGCTGCAATGGCTGACATAATGGGTTCGCAAAAAAGAGGAATAGAAGAAACCTGCCGTCTTTTACAGGTAAAAGGGGATATTATTCCGATTAGCTATGATAATGCCAGATTAATGGCTAAATATGAAGACGGTTCCGAGGCTGTCGGTGAACACAATATAGACATGTCTAGAAGTGCAGGAGTCAGAATTAAGAATCTGAAAATTTTACCGGCTGTGAAGTTAAATTCCAAGGCAAAGAAAGCAATTTTAGAAGCAGACCTCATAATTATTGGGCCGGGAGATTTTTATACCAATACAATTGCCAACCTAGTGGTTGATGGTGTTGTAAATGCTTTAAAAAAATCCAAAGGAGAAGTTTTGTTTATCGCTAACCTAATGAATTCACGCAGTGAGACTCCGGGATACGCGTTGTCGGACTTTTTTGCCGACCTGAAAAAATATATGCCACTTGGACTTGTGAAAAAAGTCTTGGTTAACAGCAACAATAATTTTCCAAAATCCGCCCTTAAAGCTTATGCACTTGAAAACACATTTCCTGTAAAAGACGATTTAAAGGCTAAAATTTTTGGTAATGGAGTTAAAATAATCAGAACAGACCTCCTTTCCGATAAAATTCCCGAGAAAGAAAAAGGGGATGCTCTCAACAGAAGCATGATACGCCATGATCCGGATAAACTTCGTGTGGCAATTTTGAATAGTCTTTAAAAAATATGTGTGGAATATTTGGATATGTCGGTAACAGAGATGACGGTCAGAAATTAGTTTTTAGTGGCTTGAAAAGTCTTGAGTACCGCGGGTACGACAGTTGGGGGGTCGGGGTAATCCCCGAGGGAAGTAAAAACACAATAGCTATAAAGAAGAAAGTTGGTAAGATCGGAAATGCCAATGTCAACGATTTGCCGGGAGGCAGTCTTTCATTTGGCCATACACGTTGGGCAACCCACGGCGGCGTGACGGACGTAAACGCGCACCCACACCTTGATTGTAGCGGTACCATTGCCGTTATCCATAACGGGATTTTTGAAAATTATGAAGAGATAAAAAAAGAACTATTGAAGAAGGGTCATAAATTTGTTTCTGAGACGGATACGGAAACTTTGACGCATCTTCTGGAGGATTTTAGCAAAGACAAGCCTTTTGCTGAGGCGGTAAGAGCGGCATTTAACCGTATGGATGGGCTTAACGCCGTGATAGCCGTCAGTGCAAAGGAAGATTTACTGGTGGCCGCCAGAAACGGGTCACCTCTGGTAATCGGGTTTGGTAAAAATGAAAATTTTTTGGCAAGCGATGCGTCGGCGCTCCTTCCCTACACCAGAGACGTTTATTTTCTTGAAGACAATGAAATGGCCGTTCTTTCTCCCGACAGGGTTACTATTTTGAATGTTAAAACAGCCAAAGAGATTACTCCTAAAAGAAAAAGGCTGGATTGGAAAATTGAACAAGGCGAAAAGGGAAAATATGAGTTTTATATGCTTAAAGAAATTTTTGAGCAGCCTCAAATTATTACGGACATTGCCGTATCCGGAGCGTCTCAGGCTGAAGAGATAGCAAAAAAAATCAAAGACGCGCGGGGAACTTATTTAGTAGGTTGCGGAACGGCTTCATATGCCTGTCTTGCAGGGTCTTATTTGTTTTCCAAACTGGCAAAACGACACGTAAACTTTGCGATAGGCAGCGAGTTTGGCTATAGCTTGGATTTCTTAAATAAAGACAGCTTGGTGATTGCAATTTCACAGTCCGGAGAAACGATGGATATTCTGGAATCGGTTAAAAAAGCCAAAGATAAGGGTGCAAAAATTCTAAGTCTGGTAAATGTTCCCGGTTCATCTCTTTACAGACTATCTGATTATAAAATGCTGATTGGAGCCGGCCAGGAAAGGGCAGTTGCATCAACAAAGGCTTTTACCGGCATGGTTGCGCACCTGGTGCTTTTGGCCAATTCATTAAACGGTGGGGTAAAAGAAGGTCAAAAATCACTAATGGCGGCAGTTAAGTCGGTTAATCAGATATTATCCCCCAAATCTCTAAGAAAAATCAAAGAACTTACATCGCGAATTGTAGATAAAAAGCATATCTATGTAATCGGGCGTGGGCTTTCTTACCCTGCAAGTCTTGAAACAGCACTTAAAATTAAGGAAATTTCATACATCCATGCCGAAGGCCTTGCCGCAGGCGAACTTAAGCATGGACCGCTTGCTTTGATTGAAAAAGGTACTCCGTGCATCAGTTTTCTCCCCAACGATGAGACTTACGGATCAAATCTTGCCGGAGCCATGGAAATGAAGGCAAGAGGAGGCTATATTATCGGGATTTCTCATAAACCTCACGAGGTTTTTGATTATTATATACATGTTTCTGATGCCGGAGAGTCCGGCATTATTCCCGAGGTTGTGGTTGCCCAGCTTCTGGCTTACTACCTGACAATAAAGAAAGGACTTGATCCTGATAAACCCAGAAATCTGGCAAAGTCCGTTACGGTCAAATAACTTACCAAAACTGGGCAAAAGCTTGCACACAGGCTATATAATAGTATATATAGTTATAAACTATATACTTAGATAGTCAATCTTATGTCTACGGAAAACATGGGTGAGTTTATTAGAAGCCTTCTCCAGGGGGACGATTCTTTGACGGACCTAAATAATTGCCGTAATTCTACTTCAAAAATAGGAAAAGAAGTAAAAGACAGGTTCCCTGAGGCCAAAGCAGAAGTTTTAGTTTATCCGGAACCCCG
>Ga0074197_1002331_pt1 | contig 13386 bp, 18 predicted proteins | sample EPASupsiteSAE305_FD_64526 | JGI IMG/M metagenome (GOLD analysis project Ga0074197, IMG submission 64526) | Bioremediated contaminated groundwater microbial communities from EPA Superfund site, New Mexico - SAE3-05 reassembly with SPADES | ecosystem: Environmental > Aquatic > Deep subsurface >...
TGGTTTTTGATTTGTAAAGAATGTTTCAATAGCTTTGTTGAGTTCTTTAGCTGTCATATAAAATACACCTTGTTGGTTCGATAAGATTTTTTAAAGGTGGATTATACCCAAACACTCTTAACCTTTTCTTCTTTACATATTGGAACAGTGATTGCTTAGAAGTTGAAAAATAGATTTAAAAAGGTATTTTATGCAGAGCGGATATTATAGTTCGGCAGCAGGGATGGTTACCCAGTTTAATCGCCTTGATACTATTTCAAATAACCTTGCCAACGTAAATACGGTCGGTTTTAAAGAAGACAATCTTGTAGTCGGTGATTTTTTGCGTCTATATAAAGAGGCTAGAGACGAATTGCCAAATGCCAACCACACGAAAGAGGCAGCTCAGTTTTTAAACAGGGCTATGAATAAAGCTCCGCAAATTGTAGATTCCTACATAGATCACTCTGTAGGAAATATGGAAAAAAGTGACAATCCTCTGGATATGGCGCTTTCTAGAGAAGGACTTTTCTTTTTGGTAAAAACTCCTGAGGGAATTAGACTTACAAGAGATGGTACATTTACTAAAGATGATCAGGGCAAACTTATAACAAAAAGCGGTTATGAGGTGTTGCCGAGTGATTACTTTATAACTAATCAGCCGATAATGTTAAATCCCGAGGACAACATCATTCAAGTTGATAAAAATGGGCAAATGTTTAAGAATGTGCCCCAGAGTGTAAATTTTACCGCCGGTTCTAAGCTTTTTGTAGTGCAGCCTGAAAACATTGCCATGCTTAAAAAAGAGGGTAACAATCTCTACAGGTATGATGAAGAAACTCAGTTTCAAAATATAGAAGAGAGTGGTGCAGTTCTGCAAGGTTTTGTAGAGAAGAGCAATGTAAATGCAGTAAAAATGATGACACAGATGATAGAGACAAATCGTTTAGTCGGCATGTATCAAAAAGCGATGGATACACAGATGAATGATATGAACCGTGACGCAATTGAAAAAATTGCCAGAAAATCTTAAGGAGCTTAGACCATGATGCAATCACTTTATACTGCTTCAACAGGAATGTTGAGTATGCAGACACAAATAGATACTACTGCAAATAATATTGCCAACGTAAATACGATAGGTTTTAAAAAGTCCCGTGCAGAGTTTGCGGATCTTATGTATAAAGTTATGGAATACGCCGGTACATCAACTAGCGATGTAACTAAAAGCCCTACAGGTATAGAAGTCGGTCTTGGCTCAAGACCTACTGCTATAAATAAAATATTTTCCGAAGGCAGTTTAAAGCAGACGGATAATCAGCTTGATATAGCAGTAACTGGAAGAGGTTTTTTTAAACTTGAACTTCCTGATGGAACTCAAGTTTACTCAAGAAACGGAGCATTTAAAGTTGATGCCGATGGAATAGTGGTAAACAGTGACGGTTATAGACTTGTTCCGGAAGTTGTTATTCCGCCTGATGCGACAAATGTAAGCATCGGCACTGACGGAACGGTAACTGTTGTGCAGACCGGTCAGACTCAGGCAACGCAAATAGGTCAACTATCATTAACAAACTTTATAAATCCTGCAGGTTTACACTCGATGGGAGATAACCTCTATCTTGAAACAGACAGCTCAGGTCAGCCTGTAGAGGGAACTCCTGGATCTGATGGTCTTGGGGTTATCAGACAGGGATTCGTAGAACTTAGCAATGTTGAACTTGTCGTTGAGCTGACAGACCTTATTACTGGTCAAAGAGCTTATGACTCAAACTCAAAAGTAATTACTACAAGTGATGAAATGCTCCAAACCGTAAATGGTTTAAAAAGATAATAACCGCATAAAAGCAGCTTAATACGAATTAATATCAAGCTGCTTTTGACTTCTCTTTACTCCTTTTTAGAAAACTAAAATATCATTTTGGATATAATCGCAAAATCATTTTAAATATAGTTAGGAATTTATATGCAAAAAGCAAATATTGAGGGTAAAGTTTGGAAATTCGGTAAAGATATCGATACGGACTTGATTATAGCGGCTCGTTATTTAAATACATCAGTTGCTGAAGAACTTGCAAAACATGTTATGGAAGATGCAGATCCTGAGTTTGTAAAGAAGATGAGCAGAGGTGATATTATCGTTGCGGGTGAGAATTTTGGCTGCGGAAGCTCTCGTGAGCATGCTCCTATAGCGCTAAAAGCTGCAGGTGTTGCCGCAGTTATAGCTCCGACTTTTGCAAGAATATTTTACCGCAATGCTTTTAATATGGGACTTCCTATATTTGAGCTTCAAGAGAGTGCCGAGATAGCTGAGGGCGATGAGATAAGCGTGGATATGAACAACGGAACTGTTACAAATAAAACTTCAGGAAAAGTATACAGCTTTATCCCAATTCCTCCATTTATGCAAGAGTTAATCGATGCCGGCGGACTTATGAATTATGCACAAAACGAAATCAAAGGAAAATAATGAAAACTTACAAAATTGCACTTATTAAAGGTGACGGAATAGGTCCTGAAATCATAGATGAAGCCGTAAAAGTTTTAGACTCGGTTGCGTCTTGTTTTAATTTTGATTTTGAGTACGAAGAGGCTTTAATGGGCGGTTGTGCTTACGATATGACTGGCGATCCGCTTCCTCAAGAGACGATTAATATATCATTAAACAGTGATGCCGTGCTTTTCGGTGCAATCGGCGGACAAAAATGGGACAATCTGCCTCGTGAAAAAAGACCTGAAAGCGGACTTTTAAGATTCCGTAAAGAGCTTGGTGTTTATGCAAATCTTCGTCCTGCAACTGTTTTTGACGAGCTTATAAATGCGTCGTCATTAAAACCTGAAGTTATTAAAGGGGTAGATCTGATGGTTGTTCGCGAACTCATCGGTGGAATCTACTTCGGTGAGCCAAAAGGCCGTGACGAAAACAGAGGCTGGAACACTATGGTCTATACTCGTGAAGAGATTGTAAGAATTGCTCATCAAGCATTTAAGATTGCCATGACAAGAAGCAAAAGAGTCTGCTCTATAGACAAAGCAAATGTTTTAGACGTTTCACAGCTTTGGAGAGAAGTTGTTATAGAAGTAGCACAAGAGTACCCTGAAGTTGAGCTAAGCCACATGTATGTAGACAATGCGGCTATGCAGCTTATCCGTGACCCTAGACAGTTTGACGTTATGCTTACGGGAAATATTTTTGGAGATATTTTAAGTGATGAGGCGAGTATGCTCTCAGGATCTATCGGACTGCTTCCATCAGCGTCAGTCGGAGCTAAAATAGGAGTTTACGAGCCTATACACGGATCTGCACCAGATATCGCAGGGCAGGGAATCGCAAATCCGATAGCAACCATTTTATCGGCTTCTATGATGCTTAGATATGCTCTTGGCGAAAATGATGCGGCAGACAAAATAGACGCTGCCGTAAAGAGAGCTCTTAAAGAAGGATACAGAACAAAAGATTTAGCTCAATACGATGCAAAAGAGGTTTGTTCAACAAGTGAAATGGGTTCTATTATCGCTAATTATGTAGCTAAATGAAAACATTAACTTTAGCAAACATTTACGAATTACAAGGCTTAAAAGAAGAAGCGCTTGAAATTTACAAAGAGATTTTAAAAAAAGATCCCTCAAATAGTGATGCTAAAATTGCGATAAGACGACTCTCAGGCATGAGAAAGAAATTTTTAAACGTAAATACTCAAATGAAAGAGTATTTTATAAAAATGGAAGAAGAGATTGAGTTTAATGAATTTGAAAGGTGGTTATTGAAGTTATGGAGTTAAAAGATGTAATTCTCTCGACTTTAGCAGAGATGGAAGATATAAAACCTGATATAAATAATCAAAAATCAATAGAAGATTTTAAATTGGTAATTAAACAAGAAATTAAGCAGGAAGTTATACAAGAGATTGAGCCTGCTGTTGAAGAAGAGCAGGTTATCTGCAATGAGATGCTTTTTTTAACATCCATTAGAGAGAGACTATTAGTGCTCTTTGAGGGTTTTCAAGCACCAAACAATACAAATATAGAGGCTAAAGTTGATATGACTCTCAATTTTTTAGAGTATGTGTTAGTCACTATTGATTCTAGAGTAGATGAGTTAGAAAGAGGGAGTCATAAATGAGTCAATACAGAGTGCTTATCGATGCAAATGACGAAAAAGGTTTAGTACATAAAGTATCTACCGTTTTTTATAAAAATGATTTAAATATACTGACAAACAGCGAATTTGTAGATGCCGAAAATAATAAATTTTTTATGAGAAGCGTTGTTGAAGGTAACATAGAATTAAATAAATTGCATCAACTAATCAGTGACGTAATGCCGATTAGCGCCAATATAGAAGTTATAGCACCGAAAAAGAAAAATATAATTATTATGGCTACTAAAGAGATGCATGCACTAGGCGATATTCTGATTCGTCATGAAGCAGGAGAACTTGAAGCAAATATCTTGTGTGTTATATCTAACTACAATGACTTAGAATCTTTGGTTAGCAAGTTTAATATTCCATTTATTGCCATTTCACATGCAGGACTTGACAGAGAGCAGCATGAAGATAAAATATTAGAGTGCTTAGATGGATTTGAAGACATAGACTATATCGTTTTAGCGAAATATATGAGAATTTTAACTTCAAAATTTACAGAAGCTTACGAAAATAGAATTATAAATATACATCACTCTTTCTTACCTGCTTTTATTGGTGCAAACCCTTATAAACAAGCCTATGAGAGAGGCGTAAAAATTATCGGTGCCACTTCACATTTTGTAAATAACAATCTGGATGAAGGTCCGATTATAGCTCAGGAAGTTATACATGTAAACCACGCTTACGGCTGGAGAGACATGCAGCGCTCAGGCAAAGATGTAGAAAAAGTCGTACTCTCTCGTGCTTTAAAACTGGCACTTGAAGACAGAATATTTGTTTATGCAAACAAAACCGTAATTTTTTAAGATAGCAATTTGTTTAATCTCGTACTTGTAAATCCTCAAATACCGAATAATACGGGTGCAATAGGACGGCTATGTGTAAATGCGGGAGCGGCTTTGCATATCATAAAACCCATTGCATTTGATATTGACGAGAAGGCTGTCAGACGTGCCGGACTTGACTATTGGCATAAGCTGGATCTTCATATATGGGAGAATTTGGATGATTTTTTTGCAAATAACGAGATCACAAATAACGCCTATTTCGCAACTACAAAAACGGATAAACCATATTTTGACGCACAATTTAAAGAGGGCAATTATATCTTTTTCGGAAGTGAGACTGCCGGTATACCCGAAAATATTTTAAACAGATATAAAGATCAAAACATAACTATACCGATGACAAAAGAGGGCAGAAGCCTTAACTTGGCTATAAGTACAGGAATAGTTCTTTATGAAGCAATAAAACAGAACTACAGCACATTTAAGGAAAAAATATGAGCACCTTTGTAGATATAGCAATGTTAGTTTTTTTTCTGCTCTTTATGATTTTTATTTTTGGCGGATATCATAAAAACAAATCAGCGCAAAGAGAAGCACAAAGAGAGGCTGATGAGAAAAAACTAGAAGATAAGGAATCCCTCTAAAACAGAATATCTGCCCATCTCTCTAATGCGCTTTCAAATTTTTCAAGAAGAGTATCTATATTTTTTTTCATGATTTTCATTTCAAATCCTTTATTTTTTGTTTTAATATTACACATAATTTTAAATATAGATTTAAAATATTGCATTTTGTCATATAAATTTTGACTAAATTGCAAAAAAAGTATATAATTTTTTAATATTTGCTAAGGAAGTAATATGAAAAGTTTTCTTGAAATAGTAGAAGAGATAAAAAATATCGTCTCTAATGAATTTAACGGCAAAAAAATATATGATAAGGATGTTGCCGACCTTTTATGCATCTCTCAAATGAATTTTGCAACTATGAAAAAAAGAAACAAGATACCGTTTGGTGAACTTTTAGATTTTTGTGCAAAAAAATCTATATCTATCAATTGGATGCTCTACGGTCAATCACCGGAGAGTCTTATTGAAGCAACCAATAGATTTTTTATGATCAAGTATTTTAGCGGCATAAGTGCGTCTGCAGGCGGCGGAGCGGATTGTGAAACTGAAAATACTCAAACAATTGAGATTCCACATGAGTTTGCAATGCTTCTAGGTGGCGAGAGGGAGCTAAAAAACATAGAAGCCATCAATGTTTCAGGAGATTCTATGGAGCCTACATTTAGCTACAACGATATAGTTTTTATCAACAGAAGCAAAACGGATTTGCAAAGAGGTGGTATATTTACAATAAGAACAGAAGCAGGACTTTTTATTAAGAGAGTTCACAAAAGAATAGACGGAAAAATAGATATAATTTCCGACAATCAAGTTTACTCCACTCAGACATTAAACCCTAGCGAAATAGAGGTAATCGGAAGAGTAGTTAGTAGATTTGGAAGCGTTGATTAAAGGTTTAGATAATGAGGTATATTTTTATAATTTTATCAATTGTTATATTTACAGGATGTTCCCTAAAAGATACTCAAATTAAGACTTCCACAAGTGTAGAGATATATGATTTAGTGAATATACCTCAGGATGTAACATTTTTTTCAAAAAATATTGAAAAAAATGTGCCATTACAAGAAGCTCAAGTCAGATATGCTCAGCGATATTTTCATATATGGAATATTGATAAACCAAAAGAGAATCTAAACTCCATAAAATGGCCATTTATTGCATTTCGTGCAGGCAAAAATTATGGTGAAAATCTACAACCATTAGAACAAAGCTTCTTTGATGCAATGTTAGAGAATGCAAACTTTGAAGCTTATGCAACTTTTAATGCAAAAGCCCTAACGCTAAAAGAGGTTAATCTAAGAGCTTTCCCGACCATCAGACCTTTACTCAAAAATCCATCTCTTGCAGGGGAGGGGTTTCCATTTGATTATCTACAAAACAGCACCATACATGCAAATGAGCCTATCTTTGTATCACACTATTCAAAAGATAGAGAGTGGGCTTATGTTTTTAGCAATTTTGCCTCAGGCTGGATAAAAACAGATAAATTTGTAATTTTAGAAAAAGAGCATATAAAAGCTTGGCAAAACGCTCAGCAGGTCGCCATCATAAAAGAGGATGAACCTATTTATGATCTTGATGGTAACTTTCTATTTAAGTCAAAAATTGGCATGATGTTTGCGCTTATTTCAGAGGATGAAAAAGCATATACCGTTTTAAGTGTAGCATCATATAGAAATTCAAAGCCACTTTTTTTAAGATCAAAAATTTCCAAAAATGTCGCTACAAAAGAGATACTGAGATTAGAGGAAAATAGTCTAACAGCTATTGTTAATGAAGTGTCAAAAACAAATTATGGATGGGGCGGCATGTACGAACAAAGAGACTGCTCCTCGATGCTTAGAGATATGTTTGCGCCGTTTGGTATTTGGCTTCCTAGAAATTCACTGCAACAGAGCAAAATCGGCAGAGTAATATCTTTGAGCGACTTAAGCGATGAAGAGAAGATAAATATTATAAAAGAGAAGGCTGTTCCTTTTCAAACGCTTCTTTATAAAAAAGGGCATGTTGTTCTCTATGTAGGAACTTATAATGGTGAAATTATCGTATTTCATAATACTTGGGGCATAAAAACAAAAAAAGATGGAGTTGAAGGCAGAGTTATAGTCGGAAAAGCTGTTTTTAGCTCCCTAAATATTGGAAAGTATGTAGAAAACTATGATGAAGAGAGCTCAATGCTTAAAAATTTGATTAGCATGAATATTATTACACAATAACTATTCTCTATTTACACAAAATTTATAACTTTCTAAAGATATAATTTAAAAATATAATAATTATAAATCTATTAGAGTATAATTTTTATCTAAAAAAATATGGAGTGTAGATGAAAATTATTATAATGTTATCATTGCTTTTTGGCATAGCTATTGAGGCAAAGTATTTAGATAGTCAGTCGTGTAAAGAGTGCCATGAGGAGATCTATTCCGAACATGCTACTTCTATGCACCATAAATCTTCTATTTTTGGTGATGAAGTTCATAAAAAAGTAAAAGAACTCTCAGCAGAGAACAACTATGCATGTGCGTTGTGTCATATGCCATCAACTAAAAATTTATCTGCAATGATTCGTGGAACAGAGCAGCCTGATCCGAGTGATAAGAGACAAACAGACGGTGTCTCTTGTTTTTATTGCCATCAAATCAGCAAAGTGCATCATGCAAAAACCCAAAATATAAATTTTTCAAGTGCAACTGCGGATGAAAAACCGACAATGTTTGGAAATCTAAAAAATCCAGACTCAAGCGACAAACATCATGCCGAGAATAATGAAATCTACAAAAATAGTGAAGTTTGTATGGGATGTCACTCTCATAAAGAGAATAGCCATGGTTTTGAAGTTTGTAATACTAAAAATGAACATGATACTAGAAGTGATTGTATAGGATGCCATATGCCAAAAGCAGCCGGCGGAAATGAGAAGTTCAATAAAAAAGGTAGAGATGAGTACGCAACTCATAAATTTTTAGGAATTCGTTCTGATGAAATGGTTAAAAAAACTGTTAAATTAGAACTAGCATATAAAGAGAATAGTATAGAACTTACCATTGTAAATAAAATGGGGCACTCAATTATTACACATCCAATGCGTCTTAAATTTGCTAAAACAGTTGTGCGCAGAGGTGGAAACGTTATCTGGAGCAATTTTAAGGAAAGTCCAACAGAAGATAAAGAGGCAACCTTTATAATAGCATTTAAAGATGCTGAAGATAAACCATCAATGCCTCATACTGCGATAGGATATAAAATAAACCAAAATCTAAAAGCAATGAGTTCTAAAGTTATAAAATACAACGTGCCAAATCTTCAAAAAGGTGATGAAATAGAATCAACTTGGATAAGCTACGTGGTAAATCCTCAAATAGCTAAAAAGCTGGAGATAACTACAAAAGAGGTTATTGAGCCATATATAGGAGTAAAAGAATCGATTGTTGTAAGATAAATAAGATGAGAGCGTAAAGCACTCTCATCTTATTTAAGCCTTAATATCTAAAAGAGAGCCTAACATTTCGTCCTGCGTTTTTATAGCAGTAACATTTAAAGCAGTCATATCCTGAGCAACTATTTGATCACTCATCTCTTTAGCCAAATCCGTTTGACTCATTTTTGAACCAGTATCATCTGCTTTTCTACTGCTAGCATTCGGTGAATCCTCACCACCAACTACCTTAGTATCAGTCGGCTTAAATCCATTTGTATTAATATTTGCCACATTATTAGCACTGCTACTCATCATTGTTTGATGTGCATAAATTGATGAAATATTATTTGAAATATTCATTTTGACTCCTTCTAACTCTACTTTACATATTCTAGTCTTACTAAACTAAAATTATTATTATTTAAAAATCAATGAAAAAAACATAGAACTTACATTAACTCTAAAGAAGAACTATGCTTTATAACAATATTTAGTGTAACTCAGCGTTTAACTTAACTTCTCTCGTACTTCTTTGAACCACATATTGCCCTGTTTGAGAGTTTTGTCTAAAATGAAGCCCGTTAAGTCCTGCAAGTTCCGATGCTTTCATTATATTTTCAAGTTTTACATTTGGATTAACTTCTTGTATTTCAGCCATCTCTTCATCGTTTATACGAACTTTTATGCCTGCAAGAACTGCTAAACCACCATCAATTATACATCCATCACCCAATGGAATTCCACATGTAGAGTTTGCGCCAAGCAGCGTGTTTTTACCGATAGTTATAGGATTTCCGTCTGTTCCGCTAAGTACACCGAGTATTGAAGCTCCACCGCCTACATCGCTACCTGCTCCAACTACAGCAGAGCTTGAGATACGACCTTCAACCATTACCGGACCTGTTGTTCCTGCATTAAAATTTACGTACGAAGCACCCGGCATAACGGTAGTTCCTGCAGCAAGCTGTGCGCCAAATCTGACTTTAGAAGTATCTAAAATTCTAGTATTATCAGCAGGAATAATATGCTGTAAAAATCTTGGGAATTTATCTACAAAATCGATATGAGGGTACTCACCGGCAAGCTTTAATTCTATTTCAAATTCACGAAGATAATCAAGTTCGATTGGTTTACCGTTTGACCATGCAACATTTGGAAGCGCTCCAAATGCGCCGTTTAAGTTAATGCTTCTAAGTTCAACTTTTGCTTGTGAAAGTGCATAAAGTTTTAAGTATGCCGCTTCAACACTTTTTAGTGGTTCATCCGCAAAAATAAATGTTACTTTAAACTCTCCTTCTAAAGAACCTTTACTCATCATTTGATTATAAAGTGCAGATACAACTTGAATATTTTTATGAGCATCACCGTAAGCTTCATCCGAATAAGGAGTAAATGCGTTTAAACAACTCTTCAAAAAAGCAATATTGATATTACAAACTGCTTCACTTTGAGTAAAATCCACCTCTATGCCTTGTTCCAAAAGTGCTTGAATAAAAATAGCCGCACTTCCAAAGTTCTCATTCCAATTAATTATAGGATATGTTGCCTGAAGAGTTTTTCCAAGATTTAACTGTCCTAAATCTACTCTGCATATACCAAACGCCAAAGGATCTCTATATCCCTTCGTTGATGACTTTATGTTTTGAATAAGTGCTTTAAAAGCATCTGTAGTTTGAATGATTTCCATGAGCTCTCTCTTAAATAATTTGTTAAAAACATTATACTTAAACATTCCTAATAGTAATTTTAGTATATACTTCCGTTATGAACAAATGGATAGAACTATTAAAAAATAATGATTTTTTTGGTGTTAAGAAATATATCAAAGATGGTGCAGATCTTAATGAAGCAAGTGAAAGCGGTGAGTCTGTTTTAGCTTCATCACTAAGATATGGATGCGACTTAGATCTGATAATGTTTTTGATCCAAAGCGGTGCAGATATCTACGACTTTGATGAGGAAGGAGTTGCTATATTTGATATGGCGGTAACCTATGACAACATAGATATAGTAAAATATCTCATAGAGCATGGGGTAGATGTCAACAGCACAAAAAGAAAAAGTAGATTTACACCGCTAATGGCTGCTGCATGCTATGGAAGAGTTGAAATAGCAAAACTGCTTATAGAACACGGTGCAGATAAAAATGCAATTGATTCAAAAGGAATCAGCGTAATTGATTTTGCGAGAAAAACAAATAAAAAAAGCATTTTAACACTGCTTAATTATGATGAAAATACACCTAAAAATACAAATTACGCAAGGTAATCATAATCTATATTTGAAGCATCCAAAAACTCCGTAAAAAGTTTAAAATACTTTTCTACCTCTGATTTATCAGACGCATATAACGATATTTCCACGGAAGCATTTGCATCTTTTAGTATCGGAAGTGAAGAGAGTTCAATATCTTTTGGAATTTGTTCCATTATAGTTATAAGCGTATTTTCACTTGTTTGTGCCAAAAGCGTCAGCCTAAATTTTTGTACTGGATTACTAAATAGTTTTTCTATAACAAAACTTATCATGGGATGAGACATCTGCGGAAATCCGGGAGTAAAGAAATACCTGTTTTCCAAAGAAAAACCTGACATGTTGTTAATGGGATTGAGCAAAAGTTCAGAGTTTTGCGGCAAATCCGCCATATGAACTCTATGAGGATATGCTTCTGCTCCAAATCTATCTATAATATCCTGCTCAAATTTTTTATGTCTCTCTAGTGGCTGGGAAGTAAAAACTTCAGCGGCAATTGCTCTTGTCAAATCATCAGGCGTTGCACCGATACCTCCAAATGAGAACATAACGCTTTGTTTATCATCTTTTATAAGCTTATATGTATTTCTAATCAGATCTTCATTATCTTTTATAATGAAAGAGGCAAAAAGGTCATGTCCGTACTTTTGAAGTTCATTTTTCAAAAATTCAAAGTGTTTATCAACTCTGCGACCGTTTAATATTTCACTTCCAATTATACAAGCATAAAAGTTCATTTTTATCTACCGTTTCATATTTTTTAAGTATTATACTGAAAACAATTAAGGAAGCTGTATGTCATACGCACAACAACTAGAAGAACTAATAACAAAAAATGTTATTCCTGATATCAACGAAAGATTGGATGAGATATTTGAAGAAATTGCTGACAGCAAAGAGGCAAGTGAAGACGCAAAAGAGGAGATAGAAGAGCTTCGTGAATTTAAAGCAGATCTTCAAGATGTACTAGAAGATATTAAAAGCGGAGATATTGAAGAAGATGAGTGCAAAGAGCTTATTGATGATATTTTAGAGGCAAGAAACGGCGACGATGATGACGATTTCGGATTTGAAGACGAAGAGTAATCTTACAAAACTACTCTTTACTAGCCTCTTTTGAGGCTTTTTCCCTCGCTTTGTCTTTTTTACTTTTTCCTTTGCCCTTAACAGGTTCAGGTCCTTTTACTTGAATTGGAGCTTCTCCTCTTAGCTCAAACCCTTCTACTCTCTCTCTATTGAGACTTACCTTGCAACGCTTTTCTATAATGCTAAAATGGGCTTTATCCTCATGTGATATAAAAGAGATTGCCATTCCTGATTTTCCGGCTCTTGCTGTACGACCTATGCGGTGGATATAATCTGTCGGAGAGCGTGGCAAATCAAAGTTTATAACACATGAAACATCGCTGATATCCAATCCACGTGCAGCAATATCTGTTGCAAAAAGTATCTTTATTTTTTTGCTCTTAAACTCATCTAACGTAAATGTACGTTCATCCTGAAGCAAATCCCCATGAAATGACTCTGCCTTGTAGCCGTACTTTTTAAACTTAGCCGCTATGTTGTCCGTGGCTCTTTTGTTTGCCATAAATACGAGAACTTGTTCTAATTTTTCATTATCAAGCAGATGTCTTAGAAGCGGACCGCGATTTTCTCTATTTACCTCAATTGCACGCTGGATAATACTCTCAACAGTCGGAACATCTTGCTCTAGCGTTACTTGGATTGGATTTTGCGTGATTTTTGAGGCAATATCCAAGACCTTTTGATGGTAAGTTGCCGAGAAGAGGAGATTTTGACGCTTTTGCGGGATTATTTCAAGGATGGCGTTTAATTCCTCTGAAAAACCAAGATTGAGCATTTTGTCCGCTTCATCCAGAACAAAAAACTCTAAGTGTGAAAGATTTGTCTGTTTTTTACTAAGCACGTCAAGCAGTCTTCCCGAGGTAGCAACCAAAATATCGCACCCTTGCTGAATGGCGTAAATCTGCTCGCCGATGCTCTCTCCGCCGATAATGCTGACTACTTTTGGTTTTCTAATCAAATCCGCGCCAAAAGTGCAAAAAGCATCCGCAACTTGAAGAGTAAGCTCCCTTGTAGGAGTAAGAACAAGAGCTTTTATCTTCGACTTTCCTTCGCTAACACTTTTAGACCAAAGCTCTA
>Ga0074197_1002332_pt1 | contig 13373 bp, 7 predicted proteins | sample EPASupsiteSAE305_FD_64526 | JGI IMG/M metagenome (GOLD analysis project Ga0074197, IMG submission 64526) | Bioremediated contaminated groundwater microbial communities from EPA Superfund site, New Mexico - SAE3-05 reassembly with SPADES | ecosystem: Environmental > Aquatic > Deep subsurface >...
GCAACGTTGGCCCAACCACGCTCGTCGAACATGGCGCGGGTCTCAGCAGGTTTGAGGTAGACACCCGGATACTCTTTCTTGTACTCACCTTCGGACAGGACCTTTACCGGACCGGCCAGGTTGACATCTTTCTGTGCCATAACCATGATGACGCCGGGATGATCCTTGGGGGCGATCTCCCAGAATTTGTCACCGACAGACTCTTCGCCTTCGCCCTTGAAGACCTTCTCGCACTCGAACTTCTTGTCAGCATCGGTCATCTCGAACTTCTCGGTGACCTTCATGGTGGCAAAGGTCTCGCCTTTGCGAACCAAGGCAATTTCCTCACCTACTTTGATACCGGCGGCGTCTGCAGCGGTTACATCAAGGGTAATCGGTACCGGCCAGAAAGTGCCATCGGCCATCTGGAAGTTTTCACAAACGCCTTTCCAGTCGGCTTTGGTCATGAACCCGGAAAGCGGAGAAAAGCCACCGATACCCATCATGATCAGGTCGCCTTTAGCACGAGCGGTGATTTCAATCTGCTTCAGACCTGCGGCTTTTTTCAACTCTGCTTCACGCTCAGCACCTTCAAGCAGGGCACAAACAAGACCTTTTCCGCCGTGGGGCGCTACCAATTTTGAACTCATAATTTTTTCCCTCTCTGGTTTTATTCTTGTGAGAACATTTAACCTACATAAATTCCGATCAGATTCGCCGGACAGGACCTGACGCAGAAATAAAACTGAACCGGCATTCAGTCATGGTAGCTATTTATATAGAAGGCCAGCGGAAGTCAAGAAAAAAACTCATGGTTGGCATCAATGGAAGTGATGGATTTAATCATTGAAAAAAGAGACATGGAACGTTGACAGACCAGCCTTGCAATCCGACGTGGTGCGAAATTTCCAAAACTTCCGCCGAGAAATGCTCACCAAAGTCAATGATTGCAAAAATTTAGAACCAAGGCCAAGCCTAGCATGACCCTGCACCCATTGAGCGCTGCCATGTCTTAGCCATAATTCAGAAGAGGACATACAAGGTTTAGCGTACGTCCCTTTTGTCCATCCGTAAGCAACCTAACCAGGGCACGGACAAGCACTCACAACCACAACCGAGAACTCTTCTTTTTCAAGAACACGTCAGCTGTAAAAACAATTCACACCACAGAGGTGATTGTTAACTAATTTTACAAAAACTCTCCATGCGAACCATATTGAAAACCTATAATTTCCTATTAAACCATGCAACCACCTGAATTATTATCTTTTCCATACAAAACCCGATCTTGGCGTTAATTTTGCTTGTTAAAATTATATAAAAACAAACTTTTGTGGATTATCAATCGTTCAGCGAGCTAATTTTATGAAAATCAAAACCGGACAACGGGGCTTCACTCTGGTTGAACTGATGGTTGTTGTTACAATACTAGGCATTCTTGCCGCAGTTGCCTTCCCTTCGATCACAGCCAGTCTTCCTCGCTACCGGCTACGTGCAGAAGCGCGTGAGTTGATGATTAATTTCAAAAAAGCAAAGGTAGAAGCGGTAAAACGCAACCGGGATATTGTTATTAAATTCGTGGATGCCGTCGCTGGTGTCCAGAACGGTTCGTACCAGGTTTTTGTCAATGTGGACAGAGACATTGCCACCCCTCATACTTTTAATCCTCCCCCTGATATAGAGCTGGTTAATCGACCAATACCAGCAAACATGCGATTAACAAGCAACTTCACTAATGAACAAGCGGGCTACAGTTCCAATGGGTTGCCAATCCAGTCTGCCAACCAGAATGTGGTTCTGGCAACACAGGATGGTTCGCGTACGTATACATTAACCGTTTCCGCAGCAGGGGATACGAGGCTCCAATGACACCTATTCGCGTGAGGGAATCATGTATGTTGCGTACAGCCAATCGTAATCCAGGAAATCAGGGCTTCACGTTGGTGGAACTCTTGATTGCCATAGCGGTGGGAAGCATTGTCATGGCCGCGGTTATGACCTCTTTTTTATCACAACACAATGTGTATCTCGCCCAAGATGAGGTCGTACAAATACAGCAAAGTGCCCGGGTGGCCATGGATATGCTGACTCGCGACATTCATAGCGCCGGGTATAACCCCAACCATCTTGCCGGAGGGGCTGGCATCACAACTGCTGGCGCCACAACTTTGACATTCACACGAGATGACGGTACCGGTATACTAGAGACCATCACATATACTCGTTCCGGTGCGAATATGTTGACTCTAAACATTACCCCCCTTCCTGCCGGAACAACTGCCGCCGATTGGCCTGCAAATGTCGCCGAAAACATCATCAACCTTGAATTTTGTTATTTGATGAGTAGTGGTAACTGTATTCTTGCACCAACAGCAGCTCAACGCCCCAATATCCGTTCCGTCCAAGTATCCATCATGGCCCAAGCGGCCCTGATGGATACTAAATCACTTCCACCTGTCCGCACCTATACCACTCCATCTGGTGCATTGTGGTCTTCCACTGCCGGATTCAGAAGCAGGTATTTCACCACAACCGTACAATGCAGAAACCTTGGTTTATAATCATGGAAAAAAGCAACTGCCAAAAAGGTTTCACCCTGATCGAGGTAATGATCGCCATACTCCTTCTGACAATCGGGATTCTGGCCACCGGTACCATGCAGCTCAGCGCTCTGGAGGGAAATTCCCATGCCAACCGGATTACCCTGGCATCAACCCGGGCCGGAGAAAGGATCGAGACCCTTCTGGCTAAAGCCTACCCTCTGGACATAACCCATTTGGATCCGGATCTTCGCGACATTAACCGCATCGGCCTTGCCGGCATCGATGATACCGATATTGGGGGTAACCTCGCTGATGGCGGGCCAGTGATTGATGGCGACCTCACAATATTCTGGAACGTAGTAGACAATTACCCCATCAATGACTGCAAAACTATTCGCGTTATCGTCCGGCGCAGTGACAAAGGATTAATGAAAACCGTGGCTGTGGATTACATCAAAATGAGGGCGCTGTAAAATGGCATCACTAAACCGAAGCGAAGACCGAACGCTGATACAGCCCCATAAACAGCACTCACCACATCGCAATCCACTGCAAGGAGAGCAAGGTTTCGTGCTGATAGGGGCACTGCTTATCATGGTGATCCTGGTGGTGGTCGGCATTTCCGCGACCACCTCCACGATTCTGGAGCTTCAGATCGCCGGCGCTGAACGGGTCAACCGAGAAACCTTCCACAGCGCGGATGGCGGCACACAACTGGCCGCCCGATTGGTTGAGGAAAGCCTTGGCCGCACCAGTGGATTCACACAACTTACAGCCGAGGCCAACGCGGCCACCAAGTGCCCCAGCGGTTTAACCCCCGGAGTTCTTAACGACACAACTGCAGGATTCACGCCTAACACAACCGTATTGGTTTGCGACAACACCTTGGCAACAAATGACGTTCAGCGCACGCCGTCCGATTTATCTTCATTGACAGGCCGCGCGGAACGAGATCTGGCTTACTACCCCAATGGGTATAATTCCGCTTCGCCCAATGCCATACCCCACACCAATATAACTCTGAGCGGCGTCACCACGCTCGTGCAGGGCTCAGGCCTGCAAATGGTAGCAGGCTACGAAGGCAAGGGAAAAGGCGTTGCCGGCGGGGGCGGCCAGATCCTCTATACAATTTTTTCCCAGCATATGGGCAGATCAAATAGCGAGTCTATGGTAGAAGTTACGTGGCGGCACATTATTGGTCTTGAATTGGAAAGTCGGTATTAATGCGTAGCGCTGAGCGTCATTTTGGAGGGAACATGATTAAGAATATTATTAATTCACAAAGATTATTGGGCTTTATCGGCCTGTTGCTGTTCGGAACGTGTCCGAATTTTTTGTATGCTCAGGTTTCCACCGATACAATCACCCAGTTCACAAGCGTGCCGGTCAATTTATCAAACAATGACGTCGCACCGCTGGTGATGATCAACTCCTCGCATGACCATCAGCTCTATTTCAAGGCCTATAATGATTATTCGGATCTCGATCCTGACATCGCAACACCAGATGGCGAGGAACGCACCTACAAGCATTCCATCGACTATTATGGCTACTTCGATAGTTATAAATGCTACTCCTACAACAGTGCCTATAGCCATAGCACCGGCAATGGCCGTTTCGAACCCAAGGCAGTTACCACCGACAAGTATTGCACCGGGGCTAACGACGCCTACTGGAGTGGTAATTTCCTGAACTGGGCTACCATGACCCGGATAGACACTATCCGCAAACTGCTCTTTGGCGGCCATCGCCGGGTGGACACCAAAACCGACACTGTTCTTGAGCGTGCTTTCCTGCCGCCTGATATCCACAGTTTTGCCAAGTTTTACGATGGCTCAGACGTCGCCAAGTTAACACCTTATACTCCCAGCATCACCGCGCCCACCACTACCAGCACCACCAACCGTACCATCGGTACCGGAAACAAGACCTTCTCAATACCAAGCACCGCTTCAATAAAAATTGGAGATTTTCTCAGCATAATCGACCACGCGAATGCCGCCAACTTTATGAAAGGATGGGTCAATACTATCGTCGCTAGCGGCACCGCTGGCTTCAACGACGTAACAGTCAATGTAACGACGATAGGCGCGGTTGCCACTAAAAATCTCTGGGACATCATCAACCATACCCGAACCGGCATTACCATCTGCAACACCACCTTTAAGACAGGCCTGGCAGGCAAGCAATCCCACGTCTCGGACGTCGTCAACACCCCTCCTCTCATTCGGGTCGCTTTGGGTAACTACTCCTTCTGGTCAGCCGGCGAAGTCAACCAGTGCTTGTGGGAAGAGGAAGACGGCAACAATCCCCTCCCAGGCGGCAACGGCATGAACTATAACAATCCTGTTCTATCCGATATCCCTGCAGCCCAGGACCGCCCCTACAAAGCTTATGTGGGTGTGGCCGATACTAATGGCGCGCTCTTGGGCGACTTTGTAGCCCGCGTACAGGCCTGCGTGCCGGGGTTACTCGGTGAAGAAAAATGTAAACTCTACCCCTACGGCAACTACAAACCTATTGGCCTGCTGCAAGTCTATGGTGACGACAATCAACTCATGTTTGGTATGATTGCAGGAACTTACGGGAAAAGTCGAACCGGGGGCGATCTGGTTCAAAAAATTAATAACCAGGACGGAAAGAACGGCATGTGTCGGGAAGTAAACGCAGGCGTCGATTGCAACAATGACGGTGCAATCGATAGCGACAACGGTGGTTCGGATGGCGTCGTAGCCACTAACCACGACGATCTTGCCGATGCTACCCATGCTATTGGAGACGGCACCTTCAAACTGGTGTACCAAGACGCCGGCGGCCCTGTAACCAACGCTTCCAAATCTGAAGGCATTATTAACACCTGGAGCCTATACCGCATCTACGGGTATACCTATGGCGATTGGAATTACAACAGTAATTCAGGTGACAGCTGCCCATTGGGGGTCAACTTTTTTGCCCTTGAAAGTGACTCTAAATGCCGTAATTGGGGTAACCCTTTTAGTGAAATCTACCTCGGCAGCATGCGCTATTTTTCAGGATTCAACTCGCCGATATCCTATCAATCGAGCGATAGCAGCTTAGTTACCGGCATCAACCTCGGGACCGGGGTATGGAAGGATCCACTGGATACCACTAATCGTTGCGCCCGTCTCAGCATCATCAATTTCAATTCGTCAGTTAGCTCGGCAGATACGTTTTATGGCAGCGATGCTGGTCAGGATGAATTGGATGCTTCAGCCTTCGGCTTACAAAAAGATTTCAATTCGTCTGACACCTCCAAGCAAATTACCGACTACATCGGTACCCAGGAAGGCATCTCCACCGCTGGAAAAACCTGGTTTATTGGTGAAAACGGCACAAATAACGACCACCGTTGCACGCCGAAGACTATCCCAAACTTTGGCGACGCTCGTGGCTTTTGCCCCGAAGGACCAGACCTGCGGGGCGGTTTCCGCATTGCCGGCCTTGCCTACTATGCCCACAAAAATGATCTGCGTGCCACCGGCACCAATGCCTTGGCTGGCGCTCAAAACATCGACACCTATGCAATCAAATTGGCAGCCGGTTCTCCGACAATCGAGATTCCAGTACCAGGCAGCACCACCGGCCAAAAGGTCACCCTCTTGCCCGCTTGCATCGATAACAATAAAAGTGACTATGGCTGCACCATGGTTGACTTCAAAATCATTCAACCCCATACCGTGACGAGCGGAGTTGGCACCGGTAAATTTCTGGTAATATGGGAAGACAGCCTCCAAGGCAACGATTACGACCTAGATGCAGGCGGCACCATCTCCTATAGCATCGACGCAAATCAGATTACCGTCACCACGGCGATCACCCTTCAGAATCTCGGCTATATGATCGGCAGTGGATATGTAATCGGCGGCACTAGTAAGGATGGCTTGCATATCCATTCCGGCACCAATTCGTTCAATTACACCGACCCCAGCACCATTACCGGCTGCACCAACTGCACCATGGCTGATACTTACTCATCCCGCACATACCCCATCGGCTCATCCGGCTCTGGATTACTCGAGGACCCCCTTTGGTACGCCGCCAAATGGGGAGGGTTTACCGACAGTAATGGCAATGGCTGGCCCGATGTGCAGTCCGAGTGGGACCGCATCCAAAATAATGATGGCACACCTGGTCCTGATGGCATCCCTGACAACTATTATTACGCCACTAATCCATTACAACTCGAGAATGCTTTGAATCGCGTATTCCTGGCCATTCTTCAACGCACCTCATCCGGCACTGCGGCAGCATTGGTCTCCACCAACGTCAGTGGCGTTGGCGCGCTCTACCAGGCCTTTTACGAACCCTTGCGCAAGGATGCTTTAGGTAACGATGCCACCTGGATAGGCACGTTGCAATCACTCTGGCTGGATAGTTATGGCTACTTACGCGAGAATGACGGAACAGATGCTTCAGGCAATGTCAAACTTGATGGGTATAATACCGACAAAGTCATCCAGCTCTATTATGATGATATTGAAAACAGAACCCGGGCACGACGCTACACCAGCACCAAAAACACTGAATTTGCCCCCTATTATATGAAGGGGATTGTCACTGCGTACAACTCGGTGACTGGCAACGTTACCTTCACTATTGGCGAAATTGGAGGCAATGCAGGATCCGGCCCCTATAATGAATGGACGGTTTACAACTTGACAACCGGCAACACCAGCAATAGCACCAATTCATCCAACATAATCGCAGTGAATGGGTCGCCCCCAACTTTTACGGTATCCCCAATTCTGCCATTCAATATCGGCGATTCGATTATGGTCGCACACTTTGCTTCAACGATCATAGAATTGCCAGATATCGGCACGTTGTGGAACGCCCGGAAACGATTAAGCGTTAACGCAACCAATACCACTATGGCCACCCAGAGAATCTATTCCGACAAAGCGGATGGGACTGCAAGCGGCTTGCGATATATCAAAACCTGGATAGACAAGGATCTCGACGGGATCGTGGATGCTGGCGAATTCGTAGATTTCGCCAATACCGACCCACCCCTTTCCCCTCCCACAGGCATCACCCCGGCCATTGTCCCCTCCAACTTTCACGGTTTTTTTAATGTGGCAACGAAAACCGACGCGGTGAAAGTGATCGACTTCATCCGTGGAAACGAAGTAACCGGGTACAGGAAACGATCCGTGGATTATGATAATGACGGCAACACTGAGGTTATGCGCCTGGCGGACATTGTCGATTCGACACCTACGGCTGTCAGTGCACCGCAAGAAAATTTCGATCTTCTTTATAAGGATATTACCTACACTGCGTTTAAAGAAATGTATGCCAAAAGGCGGCAGGTAATATATGCCGGCAGTAACGGCGGAATGCTGCATGCATTTAACGGAGGATTTTACGATTCCGTCCAGCAGGCCTTTCTCACATCCGGAAAAAAATATGACGGGACTGCGGCTATCAATCATCCTCTAGGGGCGGAACTTTGGTCCTATGTGCCGATGAACTTGCTACCGCATCTCAAATGGCTCACGTACAATAACTACACCCACGTATATTACGTCGACGGGAAACCCAAGGTTTTTGATACGAAAATTTTCACTCCTTCATCTGACCATCCCGGCGGCTGGGGCACGGTGTTGATTGTCGGCATGCGATTCGGTGGCGGCAAGATGACCATAGATACCGCTGCGGACGGTCTAAACGTGGGTACGGACAACAAGGTGTTCAGCTCTGCATTCGTTATAATGGATATCACCAATCCAGAGGCTGAGCCAAAACTGCTTGCTGAGATTCAGGTGCCGAACACCAGTTTCACCACATCATACCCAGCGATAATGACCGTGAAGGATAAGGTTGCAGCCTCCGATGCCAACAAATGGTATTTGACCTTCGGTTCCGGTCCGGATAATTCAACGACCGGCTTGGCCTCTGCGGCAAGCACTACCACCGCAAAATTCTATGTCTATGATTTAGAAGAAATGGCAAGCCCTGGATCGAGTACAGCAGGAGCCCCTGTCACAGATGGGGTGACGACGTGCACACAAACTGGCAGCGGCCTAGCCACAACAATGAAAATCCTTGCTTGCGACACCAATATTGCCAACAGTTTTTCAGGAGATGTTATATCGGTCGACTGGGATCTCGATTACAAAGTAGATAGCGTGTACTTCGGCACCGTCGGTGACAAAACTGCCAACAGAGGCAAAGTAGTACGGTTTGCAATCAATGAAAGTACTAATCCTGTGGCTTGGACTGTACCCAAAGTTCTCATAGACACCCAACAGCCTGTTGTCGCCGGTGTGACCCCTGGCGTTGATGAAACCGGGAAAAAATGGATATTTTTTGGAACCGGCCGGTTCTTTGTCGGTGGTGACCAGACAAGCATTAACACCCAAAGCATTTACGGGATAAAAGACGCCGGGTCCGAGGTCTTAAAAACGAGCCTGATTGATGTCAGTAGCGCAGAAGTTGACACAAGCGGTAACCTGACAGGTGTAGGAACAATCACCACCATAAATGCCCTCGAAACAGCTGTTTCAGCTGCTACAGCAGGGGGATGGTATCGGAACATGCCTCCAATCCAGGGGACTGCAGGGGTTGCCCCATCCACGCGCGTCATTAACTCATCCGCCCTGGCGGGCGGTGTTCTGTTTACCACAGCCTATCAACCTGGGGTCGATACCTGCGCAGGGGAAGGTTTCAGCCGTTTATATGGTTTGTATTATAAAACCGGTACCGCCTATCTGAACCCGACAGTTTTCGGTACGGAATGGATAAATGGCGTGGAAAGGGCAAAGGCTTTTATAGAGTTGGGGTATGGATTTGCCGCTTCACCATCTCTCCATATTGGTTCAGGATCCGGCGATGATGCGGTAAGCGTATTTACCCAGCTCTCCACCGGGGCAATTATTCGGACAGAGGCGAATACCGTTTTCGGTGTTCGGAGCGGGATGGACTCGTGGAGACAGCCTAAATAAGAATCTTTATAGACAAGTCCCCCAAGGGGAAACCAGTGATACTCCGGCATCCATTGAAGATGGGCCTAGGCCCATCTTCAATGGATGCCGGAGTATCACAAATCTTAATACCTACGTTCTCTACCGAAGAACGACTTCCTTCCTCTCACAGTAAGTACTCCTTAAGTTTGCTGAGCAAGGCCGGATAACTCAACTCCAACAGCAGCGCGGCCTTGCTTTTGTTTCCGCCGGTGCTTTCCATGGCCCGCATGATCATGCGTTTTTCCATGATGATTTTGGCTTTCTTCAGCGAATAGGTGCCAAGAAAATCATCGATGCGCCGATGTTCTCCTTGAGCACCGAACTGAACCGGAAGATGTTCCGGCAGGATGATACCTTTCTCGGTGAGGATCAATGCCCGCTCAAGCACGTTTTCCAGTTCGCGGACATTGCCCGGCCACTGGTACTGCATGAGCAGATCCATGGCGGCGGGGGCAATGCCCTGGACCGCGATCCCCATGCGGAGGGTACATTTATCAAGAAAGAAACGGCAGAGGCTGGGAATATCTTCCTTGTGCTGGCGTAGAGGGGGGATAGCAATATTGACCACGTTGAGCCGGTAATAGAGATCCTCCCGGAACCCCTTCTCTTTGACCAGAGCGGCCAGGTCCCTGTTGGTGGCGGCCAGTACCCGAACCTTGATCGCCTGGCTTTTTACCCCGCCGACCGGCCGCACCTCCTGCTCCTGCAGCACTCGCAGCAGCTTCACCTGGAGTTCAAGGGGCAACTCGGCGATTTCATCGAGAAACAGGGTGCCGTTTTCCGCGGTCTCAAACAGCCCTTTCTTATCCCTGTCCGCGCCGGTAAAGGCCCCTTTGACATGGCCGAAAAACTCACTTTCCAGCAGATTTTCGGGGATGCTGCCACAGTTGACCGCCACCCACGGAGCGCCCTCCCCTTTCCCCGTCAGATGGATTCCCCGGGCCACCAGTTCCTTGCCGGTGCCGCTCTCGCCGGTGATCAGGATGGTGGTGCTGTAAGGGGCTACCTTTTCGGCCAACTGGAAGACCTCCTCCATGGCCTTGCTCTTGCCGACCATGCCCCCAAAGCCGCGCTGCCCGTCGATGGCGGCCAACCGCTCTTTGAGCTGGACATTTTCCCGGCGCAACCGCTCCCGCTCCTCGGCCTTGCGCAGGACCAGCAGGATCTCTTCAACCTTGAACGGTTTGGAGATGTAATCGTAGGCCCCCTGCTTTACCGTCTCGATAGCCTGATCAACCGTGCCGTAGGCTGACATCATGATCACTGTGGCACCATGGCGGCGCTCCTGGAGCCGCGCGAGAAAGGTCATGCCGTCCATCACCGGCATCTTCAGGTCGCAGAGGATGAAATCGAAATCTTTTTCCCCGATCCGGGCCAGGCCCTCGGCCCCGTCGGCCGCCACCTCGACCGCATAGCCGTTCTTGGTCAACAGAGTGCCCAACATCTGACGCATGTTGGCCTCATCATCGATGATGAGGATGGTTTTCAGCATGATATCTCTCCGCCGGACTTAAAAGCCCCGGCCAGGGGTAGCAGCAGCCGGACCGTAGTGCCGGTACCGGCCACACTTTCCAACCTAATCGTGCCCCCCATGGCCTCGATCAGGGCCAGGGAGACCGACAACCCCAGGCCAGTCCCATAGCCAGGCTCCTTGGTTGTGAAAAAGGGATCGAAAACCGCATCGAGCAATTCCGCCGGGATCCCCTCGCCGTTATCGTCGATGGCAATCTGGATCATGGCTGCCCCGGGCTCCGGCCCATCGGGAGCAATCAACTCGGTCGTCAGGGAGATAACCCCCTCGCCCCGGCAGGCCTTGATGGAATCGGCGCCATTGAGCAGACAATTGAGCAGCACCTGGCGCAACTGCTCCCGATCTGCCACAATATCACTATGTTCAGCCAGCAAGGCCAGCTCCAGGCGGATACCATCAAGAAAGGGTTGTACCCCCAGGGTATCGACAAGATCGACCAGCAGCCCGTGGACATCGAATCGTTCGGGTTCGCCCCTGGTGGTCCGGGCGTAATCCAGCAGCTGGCGGATCAACCCATCCACCCGGGCTAGCTCCTCCAGGGCCTTGGACAGGTATTCGGCCCGCTCCTCCTCAGCGTTTCCCTCCATGGCCAACAACTGCAGATATCCCTGGGCCACGCCCAGGGGGTTGCCGATTTCATGGGCCAGACCGGCGGCCAGCCTGCCCACCGAGGCCAATTTCTCAGCCCGGACCATTTCCCGCTGGTTCTGCTGCAACAGTCTGTTCTTATCGCCCAGCTCAGCCACGGTCTGCTTGAGTACCCACTTATCGTGTTCGATCCGCTCGACCATGGCCTGGATGGAAGCGGCCAACTGCCCCAGCTCGTTGGTTGGTTTCTCTACCCAAAAGGGGTGCAGGCCTTCGCTCCGGTAACTCTCAGCAGCCCTGACCAGCCGGTCCACCGGCTGGACATAGGCCTTCAGCAGCCTGAGATAGACCAGCGCCGCCAGGACCAGTCCGTTGAACACCAGGTAGGCGACGATGACCCGTTCCTTGGCGAGAAAACGAACAAAAAGATGTCTGCATGGGATCCCCAGCCCCACGACCTCGATAGCGCCCCCGGGAGCGGCGAGTGGCACCGCGATATAGAGGTGGCTGGCAGCCAACAGGGCCAGGGGTGAGGTCAGGCTGGACAGCGAGGTGCGCATGGTCCGGCCCTCGACGACCGTGGTCATCAGGGGCTGTAATCCCAGCAGACAGGCAGATGCACCCGGGTGGTGGGGGAAGGTCGCGCCCCGCCAGGAGGCGCAGCCGCCCGGTGTCTCCTCAAGCAGGACCTGTAAGGGAGGCGGCATGCCCTCCTGCCCTTGCGTATCGGTCGGCACTGGCAGGGTGGCAAGGAGCCGGCTGAGATGGCCGGTCTCGCGGGCGAGAATATCTCCGACCCAGAACGGCAGGATGACGAAATTAGTCACCAGCATGGCCAGTCCGGTCAGGAGCAGCAATGAAAGCCCAAGGGTGATTTTAATTCGTTTCACGAAGGGGGCGGCGAGATGCAAGTTATGGTTGCCGAGCTCTGGGACTGAAGACCTTCCTCTCTGTACCCTTGGTTATAGCACACCAATGCCGCAAAGGGAAAGGAGGTATCTGGCACCATTAAGGCGATAACGAAATGGTTCCACATAGGGGGTCGACAACACCTGAACTCCACTTATTGCTTGGGGCATTGGCTAACAAGCAGCGAACGGAAGTTTGCGTCGACGTGCTCGTCAACAAGGCGATGAAGGTAGCGCTTGCCGGCAAAGCCAGTAGAGCCCGGTAACAAAAAAAAGCCCCATCAATCATCAGATTGATGGGGCTTTAACAAAAAAACCGGCGGCGACCTACTCTCCCACATAGTCTCCCATGCAGTACCATCGGCGCTGAAGAGCTTAACTTCCGTGTTCGGAATGGGAACGGGTGGATCCTCTTCGCTATGGCCACCGATAAATATCAGTAACTAAATCGACAATCAAATAGCAGGGAAAACTTCGTTTAAAAAAGGATATGGTTAAGCCGCACGGCTAATTAGTATCGGTAAGCTCCATGCATTACTGCACTTCCACACCCGACCTATCAACGTTGTAGTCTCCAACGAGCCTTCAGGTACCTTACGGTACGGGATATCTTATCTTGGAGTGGGTTTCCCGCTTAGATGCTTTCAGCGGTTATCCCTGCCAAACTTAGCTACCCAGCAATGCCCTTGGCAGAACAACTGGAACACCATTGGTTTGTCCATCCCGGTCCTCTCGTACTAGGGAAAGATCTCCTCAAATATCCTGCGCCCGCAACAGATAAGGACCAAACTGTCTCACGACGTTTTAAACCCAGCTCACGTACCACTTTAATCGG
>Ga0074197_1002336_pt1 | contig 13345 bp, 10 predicted proteins | sample EPASupsiteSAE305_FD_64526 | JGI IMG/M metagenome (GOLD analysis project Ga0074197, IMG submission 64526) | Bioremediated contaminated groundwater microbial communities from EPA Superfund site, New Mexico - SAE3-05 reassembly with SPADES | ecosystem: Environmental > Aquatic > Deep subsurface >...
TCGCCGGCGAGGTGCAGCCAATCGACGATTTCATCGCTCGGCACATAGCCGGCAACCAGCGTCTGCAACAGACGGCGCAAACCGGCGACATCGTTATCCCGCAGAGCCAGCTCAAGCGCATCGAGCTGCGCCCGCAGTGCATCCCAAGCGAGGAAGTCCTCATGCGCCTTCATGATCCGGGGGTGCTTGGTGGGCAAGGGGTTGTCGCCGATCAACAACTCCTCGTACAGTTTTTCGCCGGGGCGCAAACCGGTGATCTCGATCGCGATATCGCCATCCGGGTGCGCCGCATCGCGCAACTCGAGGCCGGACAATTCGATCATCCGCAAGGCCAGATCCATGATCTTTACCGGCAGCCCCATATCGAGGACGAACACATCGCCCCCCCGTCCCATCGCTCCGGCCTGGATAACCAGTTGCGCCGCTTCGGGAATGGTCATGAAATAGCGGGTGATGTCCGGGTGCGTCAGCGTAATCGGCCCGCCGTCGCGAATCTGCTGGCGGAACTTCGGCACCACCGAGCCGGAAGAGCCCAAAACATTGCCAAAGCGGACCATCGCGAAACGGGTCGCGGCGCCCGAACGATCGGCCAATGCCTGCAAGACCATTTCCGCCAGCCGCTTGCTGGCGCCCATGATGTTGGTCGGACGCACCGCCTTGTCGGTACTGATCAGCACGAAATCGGCCACCCCGCATTCGCGGGCGACACTGGCCGTGACCAGGGTTCCGAACACGTTGTTGCGCACCCCCTCGACCGGATTGTGTTCGACCAGGGGAACGTGTTTGTAGGCCGCGGCATGGTAGACCGTCTGCGGCCCCCAGGTGGCGATGATGCCGCGCATCCGCTGCGCATCCTGTACCGATGCCAGGAGCGGCACCAGTTCGCACCCGCCCTCGCCGGCCTCGGCCTGCAACTCCTGGTGAATCGCGTACAGCGCGAATTCGCTTTGCTCGACCAGCAGCAGGACGGCCGGCCCGGCCTGGACGATCTGGCGACACAGCTCGCCGCCGATCGAGCCCCCGGCACCGGTAACCAGCACGACCTTCCCCCGAATGTTGCGCGTCAGCAATTCGGCATCCGGAGCCACCGGCTCGCGCCCCAGCAAATCGTCGATATCCAGCTCACGCAAGTCGGATACGCCGATCTTGCCTTGCGACAGCTCGGCAACGCTGGGCAAAGTCCGCACACTGACGTGTGCGCCGAGCATCCGGGTAAGGATTTCGTTACGCCGCTTACGCGATGCCGACGGCAGTGCGAGCAATACGGTGGTAATGTTTTCTGCCGCGACCAGGTCGCCCAGATTGGCCGGATCGTAGATCGGCAATCCGTTCATCAAATGCCCTTGCAGGCGACGGTCGTCGTCCAGGAAGGCCACCACGCGCATTTCGTGACTATTGGCGAGAGCGGCGGCGAGTTGCCGGCCGGCACTGCCCGCACCGTAGATCAAGACCCGCGGCAGAGCCGCCAGCCGCAGCTGCGAATGGTAGAGCCCGCCCAACCAGAATCGAGCGACCGCTCGCGATGCACCGACCAGCAGCAACAGCAGCATCGGCTGGATCACACCGATGGTTCTGGGCACCCCGGGGACTCCGACCAAAACCAGGATGCCCGCGTACATCACGCCGTAAAACAGCGACGCCTTGGCCACGGTCATCAAGGCCGACCACCCGGTGTAGCGGAAGATGGCGCGATAAAAGCCATGCGTGACAAAGATCGGCAAGGCCAGCAGCAAGGAAACCAGCGCCGCCCAAGCCGGCTGCCAGGCATCGGATCCGAATAACGGCACCCACTCTCCCAGACGCAGGTAGAAAGCGATCAGCACCGTAAACACGCACAGAGCGCTGTCCAAGGCCAGCACGATCAGACGCTTGGCGAAGCGTGACAAAGAGAGAATGGGCAAGGCCAGGCGTTTCAGCGGCATGCCGGGCGCTCCATTAGTGGCTGACCCCATCGCGCCGCACGACCTTCATTGCGGTTCGCCAGATGATCACCAGGTCGAAAGCCAGCGAACGTCGTTGCAGATATTCGACATCGAGACGCACTTTTTCAGGGATCGGCAATTCATCGCGACCGTTGATCTGGGCCCATCCGGTCAGACCGGGAAGCAACTCTGCCACCCCTTGGGCAGTACGCAGGGCAATCAAGTCGTCCTGATTGAACAGGGCCGGGCGCGGACCGACAAAGCTCATGTCGCCAACCACGATGCTCCATAGCTGCGGCAATTCGTCGAGACTGGTACGGCGCAAGAAGGAACCGATCGGCGTCAGCCAGGCCGCCGGGTCGGCCAGCAGGTGCGTGGCGACAGCCGGGGTATCGGTCCGCATGCTGCGAAACTTGGGCATGCGGAAAATCCGGTTGTTCCGTCCGACCCGATCGCTCCAGTAGATGGCTGGTCCCGGCGAGGTCAGCCGGACCGCAATCACCAGCGCCAGCAACAGCGGGGACAGAAGAAGAACCGCCCAAACGGCCAGACTCAGGTCGAAAATACGCTTCATTGCTCCCTTTGCGGATCGGTTGCAAACATCCTGTAGCATCTTGCCCACAGCATCAAGGCCGCGAATTGTGCCACAACCGCCATCAACCGGCGAAAAGCGAGCGCAGAAAATGCAAAAGGCAGCCACATGGGCTGCCTTTAAAATCCTGGTGGCCAAGGGCGGAATCGAACCACCGACACGCGGATTTTCAACTCGAAAATTTAGTCAATTTAATCAATGAATTGGCCCGCCACATCTCGCCAAAAGCCGCCGAAAGGCGACTGTTTTGTCACGCCCCGCTATTGGCCAGGAGCAGCCAATAGTCACACCGCCCGAAAGTCGTCATACAATGCCATTGGCACCTTTGCGTGCTTGCAAGGTTTTGCGAAATTTTTCGCAACAGAGACGGACTTACAAACCCATAAAATCATTTGAAAATCAATGAACTGCAGCAACAATGCGCCGTCTCGCCATCCTTCAAGAATCCGAGAAACCCTGCAAAATTGACGTCCACTTTAAGTTAGGTGCCAGGGGAAGTTATGTCGCAGTACGAGTTGTTTTCTACAGCAATTGCATGCTTGGCGGTTTTCGTTAGCCTCATCGTCTGGAACGGGCAGAGAAAGCTTCAGCGCGAGGCTAATGATCTCCAGCGAGCAACCGCAAAGTTGGCTGAAAAGCAGTTGGAGCTGCTGCTACGGGAGGAGCGTGGTAAGAGCATAGCGCGTCTTTCGCTTGATCTCTTCCGTGATGGTAAAAGCTATGGCTTCCGCCTCACGAACGTTGGCGAGGCAGAGGCGAAAGATGCAGAGATTGAGCTGCAGCTCCAACGACCAGAGGACAATCCCATCATTGCCTCTGAGTATGCTGAGAAATTTCCGGCAAAGCGCCTCATGCCTGGATCATCCATGACGCTAATCGCGGCCATACACCTCGGTCACCCGAGAGCCTATAACGCCATCCTGTCCTGGACCAATCCAGATGGGTCACGGGTTAAGGAGGAGGCTTATGTTGCACTTTAGCGTGCTGGCATCTCACAATTCATTCAAGCCGAAGGGCTTGAATGAATTTAACCCCTAGGACTCACCATGTCATTGCCCCACCGTCTTCTGCTGGCCGCCTCCTCTCTCTGGCTTGGCATGCCATCGTTCGTGCATGCTGATACCAATACTGACATTGCTCGATGCGCAGCAGAATCAAATAGCCCTAAGCGGCTTGAGTGTTTTGATTCAATGAGCAACCGTCTCGGTCTTTCATCGCCAAAGACTTCGACCGCTACCGTTTCAAAGTGGCACGTGAAACGAGAAACATCCCGCATGGATGACGGCACAAACGTCATCGTCAGTCTCGAAGCCGACTCCTCAATTTCCGGCTGGCCCAGAAAGACCTACACACCGTCGCTCATCTTGCGATGTAAGGAGAAACGGACAGAGGCATATATCGTCACTGGCATGTCACCACAGGTTGAGTACGGAACCGATGGAGCTACCGTTACATTGCGCTTTGACAAAGAGAAAGCGACGAAATACCACACTTCTAAATCAACCAACGGTGAAGCGCTCTTCTTTGGTCAGAGCGTCGGACTCATCAAGAACATGCTTAGGCACACAATATTGCTCTTCGAGTTTGTGCCCTTCAACTCTTCCCCTGTCATGACGACATTCGATTTGCGAGGTCTCGCAGACGCCATCAAGCCATTAAGGGAAACGTGCAAATGGTGACCCCTAAGCTTTTGTTCGAGGCGACCTGCGCGAAAACCCGCGCAGGTCAACAAATATTGATACTGAAGGTTCGTTTTTGCACAGTCTCGACCATCTCCTTTTGGATCGAAAGCTGAGAGACAGATCAATTACCGGAATGGGTAAAGAATTCGGCAAACTCACGCACGAGCAGTTCGCTCGGCTTGTCTCCGGGCTACCTGAAATTCGCTCCCAAACTCACGAATTACCAAAGTTAATTGCGAGCAAACAAAGTCGGATCAACGAATGGTTCGGCAAAGACGCATGCTCCTGGGGAGGCATCTACGAACTGCCATTTTTGGAGCAGATGGCCCTTCTCTTCGTTCTTCTCGGTTTGAATATTCCGTTACGTGCAGCAGCACAATCCGATGATCCACAAGAGGCTGTTTTGTCCTGGCTGGATGATAATGGGCCGCTTGATAGCTGGTTCAACCTGAACGAAAAGACCATAGAGAAAAAATATCTTCTCTGGCTGGTAATTGTGCTTCAGCGAAACATCCTTTGCATCATGGTCAATCACAAAACAATGGGGGCCTTGGTTGATGAGGTACGACGCGGGGATGACTCTGCGTTATTTAAGGCAGTCCAGGTTGATCGCAGTGTCTTGCTGGCATCGCCCTGCGCAGATCGCCTTTCACGCGCCGAAATGTTAAATGACAAAGGATTTTTTCGTCATTTAAGAAGCGCCCTCAAGGGGATTAGCCAGAAACACATGCCTGCTATTCAAGACCTCCGCTATTCGATCATCGCCCTTCGAGAATGCGGGTTTGACCGCTTCACAGACCAAGACATTGAGAGGCTTTTCATCGGAACTCGCCTTTATCCGGGCAGCGCAGGAGCACTTAAAAACATTCGCAAACACATTCAGCTCGCCCGCAAACAGTCGACCACCTGAAATTACCGTTTCAGGTGGTCGGAACCCCCCCCTGCAATCTACAAAATCCGTATCCACTTCAAGGCAGATCGGCTGCTTTGAGTCTTTCTCAAAGGAATGTGGATATGAAGAAGCAAAATTACGTCGCTCCTACCTCCCTCGGGCTGGCTGGCGGGGTGGCCGCGCGAGCGGCCAGACGCCGGCCAAACGAGGGAGGCCATGCGGCGATGGATGCCACGGCATCGCTTGATAAACGCCCCAAGGGTGCGCCCCCTAGTAACACAGCACCCTATAACTGCAACTCAGGGGGAACCTGGTTTAAGGCCCTACGCTGGGGAGTCGACAGCCTGTATCTCTCCTACCCTGGCGAACTCACCCGAGATGCCGACCTGCGCCTAAAGGAACTGAAGCAATTCGCCCAATCGAACGCTCCTGACGACGTAGCTAAAGCTCAGTTACCACTCGCAGGCCATATCTTCGAGGTGAAGGAGAAAGGCGCGTCGCTGTTTCCCTACATCCTGGAAGATGGTGCATTCAGAATCCAACTCTCCCGCCCCGGCCACAAAGCCCCGATGGCCTATGTAAAGGTTTCGGCTAAGTTTCTGGCCCATGCGGGGCCGGTGGAAGCAGAAAAACAGCTCCATGCGCTGCTCTCTGAACTAGGGGACTTGAAGGAGTCCGCCAACATCAGCCGCATTGACCTGTTTGTCGACTTTCAAACATCAGTAAATATGGAGGGCTGGGATCGTCATGCCTGGGTAACCCGCGCTTCGTCGATCAATGCTTATGCCGTTTCTGGCCAATTTTCCGGCTGGTCCATCGGTCTCGGCGGCAACATCTCTGCCCGGCTCTACAACAAGCTGCTGGAGATCGTTACCAGTGGCAAGGAGTGGATCATTCCACTGTGGCAGAAAGCAGGCTGGGAAGGCTCCGGGTTGATATGGCGCCAGGAATTCGAAATCAAGCGCGAAGTTCTGATCCAGAAACAGCTCTCCAAACTCACCGAGGTGATGAGCAACCTTAACGGCCTGTGGGATTACGCCACCACCGAATGGTTGCGCCTGACACTCCCCAATGCTGACGACAAGACGCGGTCCCGCTGGCCGATTCATCCGCTATGGGTCTTCCTGTCCGCAGTCGATTGGGAAGGCAACGGCGGCCCCCTCGCCAAACGTTTTTGCCCAAGTCGCAGCCCTAACGACGACAAACTGTTTCAGATCGCCTACAGCGCCATTCTGTCGTACATGGCCAAACATGGCTTCCCGGCTACAGAGTTGTACGAGGGCTGTGAGGACTTCCTGGCAAATGCCTACGCTTTTCACGAAAAGAAAGCATTGCAGCTGGGCCTGCCCTTCGAAGATTTCATTAGCGAAAAGCTAGCCTTGAAGCATCGCCAATACAACACGGCGGTGAATGATCCCGAGCAGGAACAACAGCGTCAAGCCAAAGCCGTCGCAGAGCAGGCCCGCGAATACCGCAAAGCCTCGGGTAACTGACATGGACGATAACGGCCTGCCTTTGCCCGCAGCTCGGTGTCTGTCCAGGGAGCAAGCTGCTGCTTACCTTGGCATCGGGGTAACACTGCTCACCGAGTTGAACGTCCCGGCGATCAAATTGGGGCGGCGCTGTATCTATGACAAGCTTGACTTGGACACTTGGCTTGACGAGTATAAACAGCGCGAGCATTGGCGGGCCGGAAAGGAGAAAACCTTATGGCCCGTGAAAATGGAGTCTACCGGCGACCAGATTCAAGGTTCTGGTGGATTGCAACAACGCTCCCAAACGGCAAACGCTTACGCCAAAGCGCTGGGACTGAAAACCGGGAAGACGCCGAAGCCCTGTTAGCCAAGCTGACACTGGATGCTTACCGACAGGCGCACTTCGGCTTCAAACCGGAGCGCTCATGGCAAGAAGCGATTGTGAGGTATCTGGAAGTCAAGGCTAGGCTCAAGAGCTACCGGGACACCCAGCGGATATGTCGGCATCTGCATCCCTACCTGGGCACGATGATGCTGCATCACATCAATGGCGATGTGGTGTGGTCGATCATTCAGGGCGAGATGAAGAAGGGCAACAAGCCTGCGACGATTAACCGCTACTTGGCCCTGCTCCGCAATTTGCTGCGGACGGCAAGGGACGAGTGGCAGTGGATCGATCACATACCGAAAATCCGCATGTTGCCCGGCGAAGTTGAGCGCGACCGCTGGCTAACCAAGGAAGAAGCCGACAGGTTGATTACCGCCTGTCCCGATCACTTGGCCGCCATCGTCCGCTTTGCTTTGGCGACCGGATGCCGTGCGCGGGAGATTTTGGGTTTGGAGTGGGAGCGGGTCGATCTGCGTCGCGGAACGGCATGGCTCAACCACACCAAGAATGGCACGCCGCGAGGCGTCCCGTTAAATCGTGATGCTGTCGCAGTACTCCAGGAACAGACGGGGAAGCATTCGCGTTACTGCTTTACTTACAAAGGCGAGCCGATCCGGGCCAACGTCAGCAATAAGGCTTGGTTCAGCGCCTTGGAGAAGGCAGAGCTGCGAGATTTTCGCTTCCACGATCTGCGCCACACTTGGGCTTCTTGGCACCGCCAAGCCGGAACAAGTTGTGACGAACTGAAGGAACTCGGCGGCTGGAAGACGCGCTCGATGGTGGATCGCTATGCCAAGTTTGCAACCGATCACTTGGCAACAGCAGCCTCCAGGATCGAAACCGGCTCGACAGGGAACGTGCTCACGTTGTCACGTTTTTGTCACGGCGACCAAATGAAAAGGGCCTAGCTGATTAGCTAGGCCCTTGAGAATTCTGGTGGCCAAGGGCGGAATCGAACCACCGACACGCGGATTTTCAATCCGCTGCTCTACCAACTGAGCTACTTGGCCAACGAAGACCGCATTATAGATATCACTTCGTCACTTGGCAAGGAAAATCTGAAATTTCTTCGTAGACCGTGATCAAGTCCCGATGGGCGGCGACTGGCGATAGAGCTCGGCATAATCATCGGGAGGACTGGGTGGGGCCGGGGGGCGCCACGCAGGGAAAGCGACGCCGGCAACCGCCCCCCGACCTTTCGGGTTGGGCCGCAGCGTGGCCCTGACTCCATGCTGCATGGCAATTTCCTGCACGATAGCCAGCCCCAGGCCACTCCCCTCGCCCGCCGAATCATCGACCCGGTAGAAGCGTTCAAAAACCAGCTCGGCCTGCTCTTCGCTGATCCCGACTCCGTCATCCTCAACTTCAAAGCGAACCCATTCGCCTTCAGCCTGCACCCGGCAAGTGACATGGCCACCCGGCGGGGTGTAGCGCAAGGCATTGTCGAGCAAGTTCTTGACCAGTTCACGCAGCAGGAAGGCACTCCCCGAAATCATCGTCACCCCGCCGTGCTCGTATCCCAAGTCAATTTCCCGGCTCATTGCAACCATGACCCAATCCTCGACCAATTCGCGCACCAGGGGCGCCAGATCCAGGGGCTGATGAACCTGCTGTGCCTCACCGCCTTCGGTGCGCGCCAAGGTCAGCAACTGATTGACCAGGCGTCCGGCACGGTCGACCCCCGATCCGATTTGTCGCAAGGCATGGCGCAGAGCCTCCGGATCGGTTTCGCGAATGGCCAGTTGCGCCTGTGTTTTGAGCCCGGTCAGCGGCGTCCGCATTTGGTGTGCGGCATCGGCAACGAAGCGCTGCTGCACCTCGACGTTTTTCTTCATCCGCTCAAGCATCGCATTGAAGGCTTCAACCAGAGGTTCAAGCTCCTCGGGAACTCGCCGTGTTGCAATCGGCGACAAGTCGGCAGGTGCCCGCGCCTCGATCGTTTGCCGCAAGCGGGTCAATGGCCGCAAGCCCCGCGACAAGCCGAACCAGACCAGCATGACCGCCAGCGGGATGATCACGAACTGCGGCAGGATCACGCTGGCAACGATCTTGTTAGCCAGCTGCGTGCGTTTTTCGGTAGTTTCGGCCACTGCCACCACTACCCAGCGCTCCCGTGGCTGCTGCGACTCGCTGAGATAGGTATAGGCGACGCGTAAGTCCTGTCCATGCGACTCACTGTCGCGCAGATAAACCTCCCCCGGAATAATGCCGTCGAGTTCCAGCCCGGAAATCAGATCGACACCACGATCGCCGGCCAGCAAACGACCGTCGAATGTCATTACCTGGAAGTAGACGGTATCGGTTTCATCGGCACGCAGCATCGCCCTTGCCGAAGCCGGCAGCGACAGTACCGGCTTCCCCCCGACCAGTTTGACCTGGCGCGCAACCGCAGCAACGTGTTCGCGCAGGGATTGATCGTAGGGAAAGTTGGCGACGTTATTTGCAAAATAGTGGGTAAACGCGATCGAAAGCGGCCAGACAAATAGCAACGGGGCGAGCATCCAGTCGAGAATCTCGCCAAAAAGCGAGCGCTCGCTCTCACTGGAAACACTGCGCTCACTCGACAGCTGGTCGCTCAAGGCAATATCCCAGGCCACGAACCGTAGCAATTTTGACGCCGCCGGATTCCAGCTTCTTGCGCAAGCGGTGCACATAGACCTCGATTGCGTTGTGGCTGACCTCCTCGCCCCAGCCACAAAGATGCTCGACCAGTTGGTCCTTGCTGACCAACCGCCCCATGCGCATCAACAGGATCTCCAGCAATCCAACCTCGCGCGCCGACAAATCAAGTGCCTGCCCATGAATCTGCGCCACCCTGCCAACCTGATCGTAACTTAGTGCCCCGCACTGGATAGTCGGCACTGTCCCCGCCGAACGCCGGGTCAGCGCACGTACCCGCGCCTCCAGTTCGGCCAGCTCAAAGGGCTTCGCCATGTAGTCATCGGCCCCCAGGTCAAGGCCACGAACCCGGTCGCCCGTGCCATCGAGAGCCGTCAGGATCAGCACCGGTAACTGGGAATTTCGCCCGCGCAAGCGCTTGAGCACTTCCAGGCCAGGCATCTTCGGCAAGCCCAGATCGAGAATCAGCAAATCGTACGATGCCGTCACCAGGGCGGTGTCAGCATCCAGACCGTTAGCCGCCCAATCGACAGCATATCCACCTTGGCGCAACGAACGAGTCAGCCCATCGGCAATGATCGGATCGTCCTCCGCGATCAAAATCCGCATTTATCCTTGCAACCCCTGAAAAGACCAGCACAAACGTAAGTCAATTGTAAGCCGTTCGCAGTATAATGCGCACGCTGTTCTCCTTTTATGGTCTTTGGAGCCCGCGACTCGTTCGCGAAGCTCAGGGGATTGCCCGATCCTGCACTCGGCGATCCCCTACCGTTTTTTTTTGGCCGCGCCAGCTGCCACGCAACAGCCCCCCCATCCATACCAATCCCGCGCCACCCTCAGGTTGAATCCGCAACCTCGACGGAAGAGTTCGCTCGCCCATCGGCCAGAGTTGCCCGTCCTCCTCTGACTCCAGATCCTGGTCAGCCATAATGCAAAAAGGCCTGGGACTTGCCCAGGCCTTTTGTTTTGCTACTTGGCGGAATTAGTGACCGCTAGCGCCGGAAGCACCTACGCCGGTTTCGGAGCGGGTTTCCTGATCAGCGTAATCGGCACGTTCCTTCTTGGCCTGCTCGCTGTTGTCGAGGATCGAGAACAGCCAGATACCGACGAAACCGATGGTCATCGAGAACAGGGCCGGGGAGGTGTAGGGGAACCAGGCGGAGCCCTTCGGGTTACCCATCACTGCTTCCCAGATCGACGGGGAAACGACGGTCAGCGCAACCGAGGAGAACAGACCGAGGAAGCCACCGATCACGGCACCCTTGGTGGTGCAGTTCTTCCACAGCACCGACATGAACAGCACCGGGAAGTTGGCCGAAGCGGCAATCGCGAAGGCCAGCGAGACCATGAACGCGATGTTCTGCTTCTCGAATGCAATCCCGAGGACGACGGCGATGACGCCCAGAACCATGGTGGTGATCCGGGAGACACGCAGTTCGGAGGCGGAATCGGCATTGCCGTTCTTGAACACGGTAGCGTACAAGTCGTGCGACACAGCGGAGGCACCGGACAGGGTCAGACCGGCAACCACAGCCAGGATGGTGGCGAAGGCAACCGCGGAGATGAAGCCGAGGAAGACGTTGCCGCCGACAGCGCTGGCCAGGTGGATAGCCGCCATGTTGCCGCCGCCCTTCAGGCCGCCCTTGGCATCCAGGAAGGTCGGATCGGTCAGCACGAAGCAGATGGCGCCGAAGCCGATGATGAAGGTCAGGATGTAGAAGTAGCCGATCCAGGTGGTCGCCCAGAACACGGACTTGCGGGCTTCCTTGGCATCCGGCACGGTGAAGAAGCGCATCAGGATGTGCGGCAGACCGGCGGTACCGAACATCAGTGCCATACCGAAGGAGATTGCGGAGATCGGATCCTTGACGAAGTTACCGGGGCCCATGATCGAGAGACCGAGCTTGGCGGCTTCGGCTTCTTCCTTGCCGGCCTTGACGGCGAGCTGGGTCTTGATTTCAACAGCCTTGGCAAACATCGCTTCCGGGCTGAAGCCGAACTGCAACAGCACCATGAAGGCCATGAAGGAGGCACCGCAGAGCAGCAGGATGGCCTTGATGATCTGCACCCAGGTCGTTGCGGTCATGCCGCCGAAGAGCACGTACACCATCATCAGCACGCCGACGATAACCACGGCCATCCAGTACTCGAGACCGAAGAGCAGCTTGATCAGCTGGCCGGCACCGACCATCTGGGCGATCAGGTAGAAGGCAACCACCACCAGCGTACCGGTCGCGGCAAAAGCGCGGATCGGGGTCTGCTTGAAGCGGTAGGCGGCGACGTCGGCGAAGGTGAACTTGCCGAGGTTGCGCAGACGCTCTGCCATCAGGAAGGTGATGATCGGCCAGCCGACGAGGAAACCGATCGAGAAGATCAGGCCGTCGTAGCCGTTGGCCATCACCGCGGCAGAAATACCGAGGAAGGAGGCAGCCGACATGTAGTCGCCGGCAATCGCCAGACCGTTCTGGAAGCCGGTGATGCCACCGCCGCCGGTGTAGAAGTCAGCCGCCGACTTGGTCTTGGCGGCTGCCCACTTGGTGATGTACAGGGTACCGGCCACGAACAGCGCAAACATCACGATCGCGGTCCAGTTGGTCGCCTGCTTTTCTGCCTGACCGAGGTCAGCGCCGGCAGCGACAGCGGCTCCGGCGGCGGCCAGCATGGCGAACAGAGCCGCCAGTTGCTTGATGTGCTTCGCCATTACTTGGCCTCCTTGATGATCTCTTCTTTCAGCGCGTCAAACTCGGTGTTGGCGCGACGAACGTAAATACCGGTAATGATGATCGTGAACAGAATCACGCCGACACCGATGGGAATCCCAACGGTGGTCACACCGGTACTGCCCAGCGGCTGGGCCAGGAAGGATTTGTTAAAGGCGATCAGGGAAACGAACCCGTAATACACCACCAGCATCAGGATCGTCATGATCCAGCCGTAGGTGTTACGAGTATCTTTCAACTGCTGATACTTCGGGTTGGCCCGAATCTTCTCGTAAACATTGCCTTGCATTGATTTGCTCCTCAGACTTTTGGTTATAGAGGCATTGCTGCGGAGACTAATTTAGGCGTCTGTTCTTACAGTCAGCTTACAGGCGTTACGAAAAGCACAAGCGATGTCACAAAACAAAAACGTGCGTTTTCACGGTCAACCGTGAAAACGCACAAAAAAACAAGGGCTCCGCAAATGCGGAGCCCTTGCCGGGTAAAGCTGACTGCGGGAAAGACTTACATGCCCATGCCCATGCCGCCCATACCACCCATGCCGCTCATGTCGGGCATGCCGCCGGCCGGCTTGTCTTCAGCCAGTTCGGCCACCATGCACTCGGTGGTCAGCATCAGGCCAGCGACGGAAGCGGCGTTCTGCAGCGCGGTGCGGGTGACCTTGGTCGGATCCAGCACGCCCATTTCGACCATGTCGCCGTACACATCGGTAGCAGCGTTGTAGCCGAAGTTGCCGGAGCCTTCGGTGACCTTGTTCACCACCACGGAAGCTTCGGCGCCAGCGTTGGCGACGATTTCACGCAGGGGCTGCTCCATGGCGCGCAGCACGATCTTGATGCCGGCGTCCTGGTCGTGGTTGTCACCCTTGAGGCCGGCCAGGTTGGCGCGGGCACGCAGCAGGGCGACGCCGCCGCCGGGGACGATGCCTTCTTCAACGGCGGCACGGGTGGCGTGCAGCGCGTCTTCGACACGGGCCTTCTTTTCCTTCATTTCGACTTCGGTGGCGGCGCCAACCTTGATGACGGCAACGCCGCCAGCCAGCTTGGCAACACGCC
>Ga0074197_1002341_pt1 | contig 13319 bp, 17 predicted proteins | sample EPASupsiteSAE305_FD_64526 | JGI IMG/M metagenome (GOLD analysis project Ga0074197, IMG submission 64526) | Bioremediated contaminated groundwater microbial communities from EPA Superfund site, New Mexico - SAE3-05 reassembly with SPADES | ecosystem: Environmental > Aquatic > Deep subsurface >...
AAACGTAATAGAAATGCCGGCACTTAACATCGAAAAAAGTAAATTCGAAAGCGAAATAGTTACTCGTGCGTTTCGATTGCACAAAAAAGTACTTGATTGGTTTATGACGCTGGCCGAGGATCACCCACAGTATAAACAGCAGGATTTAATGAGCCAGGCGTTATTCGAATTCGTCGAACGGTATCGAAAGTAGCCCGAACGCTATATTTTGTTGAAACATCTTAATTTTATCGGCATTTTGAAGGATAGCAAAAATCGTTTGTTTGCAACCGAAAACCGTTATGAAGATTACAATATTAAGCAATACTGATATATCCGGCCTCAAAATGAAAATTGAATATACCGAAAAATAAAGAAGGACGGTTATTTGGAGTAAAGCGGTTGCGTGCGATAAGGCCGATTATGTAAACTAAAAGGTAAATCACATGAAAAAAATGAAACCTCAGACTATTAAGTGGCGTAATCAAAAGTACATATTAGCACATGACGAAATTCCCGAAGGCATGCAAACAATCGAAACATACGTCAGAGATGTTTTAAAAATAAAATTAGATGCCGTCCAGTTAAAAACTTTCGGATTGATGGCGTCTAAAAAACACCAGCAGACGAATAAAACATTCTCGCAATATGTTAAAGATAAAAAATATACGGCGGTCAGGGTTTATGAAAAAGCATTATTAGATGCCGTCTTTGCGGAGTTTGCCGAAACTCAAAAATAATTATCGATCAGAACCAATCCTGATACAGAAACCGGCCATCCAGGCCGGTTTCGTTGATTGAGAGCGATGTATTTAATAATGATAAAAGTTAAAGATTGTTTAATGCCTCACAAAAATCAATCTTTTTAAGGGCAATGTAAGCGAGTTTGTCCAGGGCATCAGCTAATTTTATTAATTCTTTTGAATCTTTTAAAATTTCGATTTCATGGGCGAGTTCTTTTATTACGGCTTCAACGTTACGAGGAGTTTTAGCAGTTGGAACTTCAAAAGCCGGCTTAATTTTTTTCTGTTTTACTACTTTAGCCGGTTTCTTTTTCCGATTTTCTTTAACGGCTAAAACAGCCTCAGGCTTGCGGCCTTTTTCAAATTTTTCTTTTATTTTAGCGGCTATTATTTCTCGATGCTTCTCGGTGAATTCACCTTTACCTGTAAACACGTCTTCAGGCAGACCGAAAAAAGTTTTTAATTCAGTGGCGGTCACTTTCGAGATCCTTCCACGCAAAGCGCCTTTTGAAAAATAGTTGTACCAGGCAGCCATTGAAACATTAACGATTTTGCTGACAACATCCTTTAGCGGGGCGGCCGTGTTGTTTTTTATTATGGTGTTAATTTCTTTTATTCTTTCGGCTACTATGTTTTCGTGACCGGCGGAAACGCATTGTTTTTTGTTCATGGCTGCTCCTCATTAATTTATATACGCATTCATTTAATATGTTGCGCATAAGACCTTATTATACCACTTTTTTTAAAATAAAAAAAGGGCCGGAGCAAAACGCCGTTACAGCGCATTTGCAATAAAAGCATTATAAACAATAAAATCTATAATTCCTCCGAACCACCAAACCCCTTCCCGGCCACGATCCCAGGAAACACATACCGCGCACATAAAGAACCGCAAACCCTTATTAAACAGTAAAAGGGATGAGTCATGGTCACCTATATATCGATTCAATCGACACTTACAAAACATACTTTCCATTCTGCTTGACAATCCGGCCCAATTCGGTTAAAATATACCGAATTGGAAGGCTAAATTCTGCCGAATCAGGCAGAATACGGCGAGCCACCAGGCAGCCCGGAAGCCAGTATAGCAGATTGAGGAGCGTTGAAAATGCCAGAAGCGTTAAGCATAACCAAGCCCAACACGGTCGAAATCTTTATGAAAGCGAATACCGACCTGCGGATCGCCGCGGACGCCCTGAAGGAATTCCAGAAACAGCTGGACACCCTGGCGCTCTCGATCACGAAGGAATCCGCTAAACAAGCCCAGGCTTCTGGCCGAACCACGATCATGGCTTCGGACATAAAATCCGCCATGACGGCCGTCACTGGCTCGACCTCGGACCTTCCCTATCTTTTCCGCCAGCTTGAAAAGCTGACCGCCAAGGAAACCGCGGACATTTCGACGCTGATCCAGAAATGGATCACGGCCCACTGATGCCGATGAAGAAAGCTGACATCATAAAAGCGCTCATCAAGAAACATGGCCTGGCCGTCCGCCAGGCGGCGGCGATCCTCCAAACCTGCCTCGATGAAATCGTGTCCGGCCTGGCAAAAGGCGAAGCCGTAGAACTTCGCCGGTTCGGCGTATTCAAGACCAAAAAACAAAAGGCCAGAACGATAATCCATCCGAAGACCGGAAAGCCGATCGAGCGCCCGGCACGAACGATCGTCTTATTCGAAGCGGGTTCCATCGTTAAGACCGCCGTTAACAAGCCAGGCCAAAGAAAGAAAACCTGACCATTACTACAACCGAGGTTTATTCAAAGCCTGTGCAGCCAACTCGTCTTACCCAAAAACTATCAATTCTGAAAAAATAAAAACAAAACCAGCCCGAGCCGATTTTGTTTTTATAAAAATTTTAAGAATTATAAACTTTATTATAATAAAAAATAAGTCGTTAAAAGTCTTCTAAAACCGTGAGGCCATATTTTTGATAATTATTCAAGTCACAACAGCCTATTTTTATTATTTTCATTATTAGGTTTTTTTTAATACGTCTATAAATAAACTCAATGTAAACTTTGAACAATGGAGTTTTAGTGGGGTAAATACCTATTGTTCCCGAAGGTGCCAATCTAGCGCTGTCCGAAATCGTTGTTATCATATAGCAATTTCCAACTGAAGGAATTTTCACAATATGATCGCTTTCTGGTATATATTTTTTAAAAATATTACTTATGATTTCATTAACTATAAAATCAAATGAAGAAAACCTATGATCATGAATTGTATCTGATGTTTTATAGGCTTCCTCACGATGTTGAGTTGTTGCCTCAACACTTATGTAAATATCGCCTACCTTAAATTTTTTTACTATGATACTGGTACCGTTTTTTTTTGTCAAGGGATGTCCCCCTTAAGCCTTTTTGTCCTAATTCTCCATACTACGTACTTTTTTTTTATTGGTACTTATGGTTTCTGTGTTTTGTTCTTTTTTATCACCAAGTGACTTAAATAACCTTCTTTCATCTATCAATGTAGATTTATAAATTGCATACACTGCAGGTGTTTCTTTTGTTAGTTTTTCAACTAATTGGTCAATTATTGCTGTTATACTGTTCCCAGTAACTAATTTAAGAACAGTTAACATTTTCCAAGAAGTTTTGGAAATTTGAACTGTACGTCTTTCTGACATTTTAAGTATTACACTCCTTATTTAATTTTGTGTACACTTTCCCTCTCTTTCAAAAATTTAAATTATCAGGCAAAAAGAATTTTTCAAACTTGTATACAAGTATACATAAATATGTTTTTTATGTCAAGTTTTTTTATGTCCGTAATAAAATAAACAAAGCTCACTTCTGTCTCGCCAGAAACGGCGAGCGCCGACGTGACTTTTATCCGCTGTTATAAAGCCCCCTGCCGCCTGTTCCGGTCGCCAAACTGACCATTCACGGCTCATACCGGCGGCCTGTCCAACCCCGAAAACCCTCATTCGCGTGAATATATCGAAAACCGGCCATTCAGGCCGGTTTTATCATTTTAGAGGTTGAATTTTATGGCTTAACCTTTTTAGAAATTTCGTCGTTAAGTGCGATCCCGACCTCTTTCCCTCTTTTGTAACTTTGCTGATGGCCATTCGGCATTTCGTTTTCCCTATCAGGGCCATCCAACAAACCGTCAACAATTCCTTTTTTAAAAGATAATCCGTGACCATGTGGAATTTCAGGTATACTTATCATTAAAATTCTCTCCCTGTAAAATTATTTTTTTTTATAAGTTTGTTGATTAGCGCCATTTTTGTCAGCAATTTCTATTGTGTCCATCATTTTTTTGGCCTCTTCGAAAAATAAAATACCAACCTTTAACCGCATTGGCCGTTCTATTTGATTCCAAAAATGACCTCTAAATAAGTCTCGGACACAAAAAAAACTTCCAGAAGCAACGTTTTCAACTTCTTTTTTTGCATCATCACATAATTCTATTACACTTTTCATGGCCCCTCCATCATTAATTTTAATATCAATATTAATGATAACATAAATATTAACAAAAATCAAGATATTAATATTAAAATTTATAACGGTCGTCGGAGAGGCATTAAACAACCGGTAACCGGTCCTTATTTTGATGAAGCATTGATTTAGATTGGCATTTAACTTAATTGACGATCGCATGATTGAAATATAAAATAGTTTATCAATCTCGAAATGAAGTAATTTTAAATTTTTAATATATATAATAAAAGGAGGTGAGTTAAATTGAAAAACAAAGGATATAAAAAAAGAAAAAAGCCCAGGCACATTAAAAAAGGCCCGGGCTGTAATGAAACCAAATCCAATCCAATGATAACACAGATAATCGAAAAAATCAAGGTTTTATTAGCGCCCGGGTTTAATATCGCGTTTAAGTTCGCACTAGAGAAGCTATGGACGGCACTTATTACCGGACTTCTAAAATAACATTAAGGTGGCGGTTAACAATTAAAACCACCGCCTTAATGTATCAACTATCAAGCGCCCAGCTCGAACGATCGTCTTATTCGAAGTGGGCTCTACGGTTAAGGCCGCCATCAATAAGCCTGGTCGAAGAAAGAAAAATTGATCACGCCACGGCCTAGCTGACATTTTACGGTACGTGACTTTCACCCGCCGTTAAAGCCCAAAACAACCCGCTCAGGCCGCCAAACCGCCCATTCACGGCTCATACCGGCGACCCGCCTAACCCCGAAAACCCTCATTCGCGCGAATAAACCAAAAACCGGCCTGAATGGCCGGTTTTATCATTTTATAGGTTAACTAGTTATACTTGTTTTAAGCCACACACATCAACAAAGACAACACTTTTAATCCTGTTAATGTCCAAAAAACTGATTGACAAACGTCTTATTTTCGGTTATGATTGAAGCCTAAGAATTCTTTTATTTTAAATAAAGGAGCGTTCCTTTGAAAACACCTTATTTATCTATAAAACAAAGATTTTTATTACTGGTCACGGCTGCCCTGATTTTCGGACTCACCCCGGTGATCCACGCCGAAGGGCTTTCCGGTTTAAAAAATTCATTAAATAAAGGCAAAATCAATTCAACTACGATAGAGCAAACCAAGCAACAATCGGATATTTCTGACGTGCCGCAAAACTCAACTTCTGCTAATAAACCGGCGGCAAAAATTCAAGCCCCGGTTAAAAACGTTCAAATCATTAAAGACTCAAATGAGAATAAAATTCTTGCCCCCTCGAAACAAATCCAAAAAATCTTTAAAAACTTATCTGCAGCGGTAAAAAATAGAAAATCATTCGTACCTCCTCATGGTCTTTATAAAATTGAAACTCTTAACATAAAAAAAAATCCCTTTGTTATCAAAACCCCCATTCCAATAAAACCATCAAAAATAAAAAAGTTACCTCAAAGCACTAAAAATAAAAATTCAAAACCATTAAGAATTGGCACGGTTCAAACATCTGCTCGTATTGCCGACAATCCTGATCCAACTAATGCCATTCCAATGCAACTTGTTTTAAAAGAATTCCCTCCCGATTCCAGTTTTCCTAAAGAAATGAATGCCGAAGAAATGGAAGCTGTTAATTTGCTAAAGCAAATGCACAAAGCGATAGCAGACGGGGAAAGCGAAAATAATGTACTTTCAATGTATATTAAAATTACTCAAAACTATTCGTCTTATCAATATTTAACTGCATTAGCTAGATTTTATTTTGAAGAATGTAGGTTAATGCGTTCAAATGGTTATGTCTATACCGGTACAGCCTATTACGAGTCTTATAGCCAACTTTCTGTAATGTATTCTCATGAGAAGACATCGAAAAATAGCATATATTCATTTATTCTTCAAAAATGCGACGAACGCATAAAACAAATTGAAGACAATAATTCACAAATTGAAAAAGAAATTAAATACATAAAATGGAGCTTAGACCCATATTTTTTAAATGAAGCAATCAGACGAATTGAAGCAAAAGAGTACACCGAAAGCCCATATTACTCTAATGTGCCTACCGAAAAAACATTCTGGGTACAATATAATGTATATCTTGAAAATTATCGTAAATTAATCAAAAACTATCTTTTGACAAGAAATTTCAGTGAAGCGTCTAAAGCAATGGCTGAATACGAAAAATTCTACGCCAATAATATCAAGCGATTTCATACAGTCAAGTATTATAAAGACAATGACACCTTGCTTACTAAACAAATCGAAATTTTCCGTGATGCTGAGGAACATCTTAATTTTATAAGGCAGTATGTTGCTCTCGTTTCTTATCAAGCCGAAGTAAATCAAGAAAATGACCTTTTTAAATCAGAAATAGAAAAATACGTCAAAGTAATGGAAACTTATCAAAAATCCATAGGTAGCGAAACCACATCAAGTGAAAATATCTCAGACGAAAAACTTGAGTTATATAAGACACATGCCTCATCTTCAAGCATATATGAACAAAATAATTATTACAGAAACAAGATAAACATCACTTTCACAATTTTTACAAGAAGCGAAGGTCTTTATAAATATTTGGATGAAATTCCAGAGCCACATGATACTCTTAAACTTTGGTATGTAACTGATGGAGCCGCCCCACTTCATGCATTTAAAAGACAAATAAAGGCAAAAAGTTTAACTTCTTGTCGTGAAAAAGATTCTTTGCTAGAGTTCAAATCCGACTCATTAGCACCGTACTATTGTGCAAAATTCATTCCCAATGAAGACCCCACTAATAATGATAAAACTAAAAATTTAATCAAAAAACATGGAAATGGCGACGATAATCTAAAACATACTGTTTGTTTAGCAGATGGGATGCAATATTTACAAGAATATTATGACCCATGGAATCCATTTTATGAAACCAATCCATTTGAAACTTTTATAGAAACTAGCATCATTTTTAAAAACGCGGTTCTCGGCAAAGGCGTAGTAAGACATCTAGATAGTGACAAAATTGATGTTATGCCTATTCGAAAGCCTTTTTTGGATAAAATGGGTTATGAAGTAATAAATGTATCATGCAATGATCAAACAACTAATTTTTATGTAGCGAATCAAGCTGATTGGTTTGTTTACATTGGACATGGGGATTTTTCCGTAGGTGCTTTAATCCTTCTGGATAGGAATGGTAATAGATACGCTCAATGCGCCCCTGTTCAACCATTAACTGGTTCTAGTCCTAATGATTTTTTTAAAACTGTAAATACCAATTTAGATTTTCTGGTCCTTGGTGGATGTGATCTAGTTACATCAGAAGTTAAATTTTCACCTGGTTTAATTTGGCGGAAAATGTTTGGTTCTAAAACAGTAATTTTAGGGTACGCTAATAAGACCTTTCAAAGAAATTCAAGTTATGCTATTTCATCTTTGATAGATTATCTTGATAAAAATTTACCAACAACACAATATCCGTATGAAAATAATTTTAAAGAGAACATCATAAATAAATGGGCTGAAATAAATTTTAAACTTAGTAAAATTACGTTATCAGTTTACTCTCAGCAATATGCTACTTCTAAAGAAGCATCGGCTATTTGGAACGAAACATTTTATACTTTTAAAGACAAAAAAAGAACGTTAATAATTATAGCAGACGATGAAAACGAGCTTACCATTGAAACCGAGTCTGATTATGAGCTTATTGAAAAAGATATTAGTTCATTGCTTTAAAACTATAAGGAGGACAAATTTATGAAAAAAATAATTATAATTGTTGTATTTATTTTCTCATATTTATTTTTAAATCCAATACTTGCAGCAGCAGCAAATTTTAAGTTTACTAATCAATATGAAGTTGAAATAATAGAAAAATTAATATCTGATATCAACGCGGTTAAGTCGGATGATTTACCTATGTACATATTAAATTTTAATTATGATTTTTATAGTCATAAAGACAAAATGTACTCTAATTTTATCATCAAGTCATTGGTAAGTAAATTATGTAAAACAGTTCCTTTCTATACAATTAATGTACCTGAAATATCCGAATACATCAAAGAAAATGAATCTAATGATGCATTTGATGACAAAAATGTTTGGCAAAAAATTAAAACATGGATATTATTAAGACCTGGGCTTATGGAATTGGAAAGGAAAAATTCTATTAAAGAACAAGAAGAGGAATATGAAAAATTATTAAAAAGACGCAATGAATTATTCGAAAAAATAATACATCAAAGAAGCGAATATGCTATGATTCTGAAATATTTATCTTTACTTGATGGACCTAAATTGAACTATAAAAAAAGACCAGAAGAATTTAAAACTTATGAAGAAAAACTTAAAAACATAATCACTAGTTATCCCAATAGCGAATTTGCCTATTATGCAGCCCAACAACTTGCATTATTTAATGACACTAAAGGAGATTCTCAAAAAGCAATAAAAGAACTAGAAAATTTGATTAACAATACCGAGAATTTTTATTCCGGTGATGGAGATTTTCATTCATCAATAGCCGGAAAATTACTTACTTTATATAGAGCTGCAGACAACAAAGAAAAAGTAAAATATTATATGACAAAGATAAATCCTATCGTAAGAAATTATAATGAAATCATGTCAGTATGCAATAAATATTTAAATAGTGAAGAATAATTAATTAGCTTCCTTCTGTCTCGTCGGGAACGGCGAGCGCCGCCGCCTCGCCGATAAACCATGCCTTATGTAAACTTTCGCCCGGCCGGCGCATCCTGGCGTCTTAACCATCCTTGTTTTTATTAACCTTGACCGCATTTTAGCCGGCCGGGCTCAGACGCTCGCCGCGTCGTGCGGCTCGCTTTTACATAAGGCGGGTTTATCGGCGCGCGCCATCCATGGACGCTAACGGCGGCGGCTTTCTGCCGGCCGTTCTGTCTAAGTGTGCGGGCGCGCTCGGTTGCACCTCGCACCGCCCGCCCCAAAAAGACCGTTCCATATCCTTTAAAATCCATGAAATTCAAAATTAGAAATTTCGAATGCGTATAACGCGTTTTAAGGGGCCTCCGAATCGCCGGACGACCCAAACTACCTTTTTGCGTTTTGCGTTCGTTATAGCTCCGCTTACGGCCTCGAAATTTGTTATTTTTTTGGAAATAGAAAAAAGGTTCTGTCTTGATTAGAATTTTTGTCTTGAACAAACCCGGCCGCCCCGCGGCGAATGTTCCGCGGGCAGCAGCCGGCTGCTGCCCGCGATTATCTTGGCTGCCGGCCGCTCTTCCGGCCGGCGACAAAGTTTCGCCGGCATCGGGCGGCCTGGAGTATAGTTATTTTTAAAAGATTTAATCAGATTATTAAACGTGATTTAATCATTATCGTTATTCTGATAACTGTTTCTTTCTGGGTTTTCCATATACATTTTTGCCATTTTTATTTCGATCATCGAGTCACGCATAAAAAATGGGTTGCCTGGATTTTCTTTAGCATTAAGATGTTTGGCCTCATTGTATAAGGTTTCATATTTTTCTGGAGGAAGCGATCTAACAATATCTAACGCTATGTCTTCATGCTTCTTTTGGTTTTCGCTAACTTTTACAGTCACTGATTGAGCCTTTTTTTCTAGAGTTTTCTTTTCTTCAATCTCTATATCAAATCCGGCATAATTATTTTTTAATGCATTTATAGCATAAAACAAAGGATTTTCTTTCGCTTTTTTAAAGGCATACCGCAGATTAAGCCCTATATAATTCGTGGCCTTGCCTTCTTTGATCCTTTTAACAATCTCATCCAGCAAAGACTTTACCCGGTATTTTTCCGGAATTTCCACTAATATTTCTTCTGGAACCTTGATAATTGGTTGATCCGGCACATCTAATTTTTCGAAAAGATCGCCGTTTATATTTAAAATTTCTTTTTTAGAAACATAAAACTGAATTGACTCGTATTTATTGCCAAAAGGCTTTTTAATTAACTCATATCGACACGTTAAATCTGATTTTTCATTCAATTCTTCAACCGCTGGAACTATAACGTAATTACGAAAATCAACAAATCTCTTATACTCATGATCTTTTATTCCCATAAGAACCCGATAATCATTGATATTTATTAATGGTATTTTTTGAGCATTCAAATAATCTCTTAATAATTCGTATAAAATTATCGTATAAGAACATTTAAAACCTGCAATTAAAATCATGTTCAAAGGAGCATACATGTAAGGATATCTTATTTTTTCTTTTAGCATTTCTGGTATTTCAAATTTTATATGTCCTGTTTTTTTTTCAATTTTAACAGCTGATAAAAAGCTCATACTTTCCCAAATATGATGTTTGTCTTTGTTTAAATAATTAAATTCCAAACTTATATCTCGCAATCCTGTGAACAAATGTTTTAAGTTAACATTATCTGTTGCTTGTATGCCGCACATTTTCTTTACTTCACTTAAACCAATTTCATAAATTAACTTGTTTGGGGTTGTTTGAATAATCCAAATTATTGCGTTAATTAATTTTCGTTGAATAATTGTTAATTCTTTGCAATTTATCTGTACAATGGCACTATGCTTCTTTAAACTAACTTCTTTATTCATATTTTAATCACCCTACCTAATTATACACCATAACAACGAGTTTGTAAACAACTAAAACTCGTCATTCGTTATTTATTTTCTCGTCATGGGGTATTTATTTTCTCGTCACTGGGTATTTATTTTCTCGTCATGGGGTATTTATTTTCTCGTCATACATTTCAAATAATCTTTTATTTAACAACACTTTTGCTCTTTTTAAACTATATTAAGGATGAAACGATTAAAACTACTACAACCGCGCACACACGCGCGCGCGTATATATATAAGAGGGTTGCCATCTTATAGGTAAGTAGCGCCTGGCCTATTTTAGAAATTGTTGTTGTTGTTTTATATTAAATTTATTTAACCTAAAACTATTTTTACGAAACCGTTCATTAATATTTTTAAGCCTAATATAGATCATTCTGATAATGATGATTATGTAACCCAAAAATACTATAGCCTGAAAACATAAAACGCCCACGCCTATTATCTTTTAAAGATTTCAGCATGAGCATTTTTAAAATTCTATATTCAATTTTTGCTTTTAATATATTAACAAAAGCCTATATACTTGATTTTATAAGCTTTTTCAAGGGCGTTAATTTATAGACTACGCGAATATTATAAATTATCTATATACCAGAAAACACTCAAGTACGGCCTGTTGTCTTGGTAATAAGCCACAAGACGCACTTATAAAACCTTGAAAACTCAAAAGTGCTAATAAACGTCATCATGTGAGCCAATATTTAACAAAATATAAGCGCCATCGATCGGATCAACATCAAAGATAATACGGCAATCGGCAGAAATTGTAAAGGCGTAATAGTCTTTTAAAGTTCCTCTAAGTTTGTGATTTTCGAGATGAAGCGCGTGAGGATCAGAAGCAAGTGTCTTAATACGGCCTTTAATTTTATCATAAAGCTCAGGGTGCTTTGAAAGAAATTTGGCGAGCTTCTTAGAGAACGCTTTAGCGTTTCTTATTTTTGGCATTGGCGTTCTCCTTATCGACGGCGGCAAAAAGTGCGTCAACACCCTCGATGTAGTTTCCAGCTTTAACATCCGCGCGCGCCTCATCACATTCCTTTTTAAGCTGGGCACGGCGCTTGCGAATGGCGCGGCGTTTAATTTTATCGGCGAGTGTAATTTGATCATCGAGTTCCAGCTCGTCACAAACGCGCAAAATCAAGTTAATAGTAGCGGTCATAAAAATCACCTCGAATATATTTTATCATGTCGGCCTGCAAAAATCAAGTTGTTTGCCGGGGCTTTTAAGTTTTTACTGCTGCTTAAAACATAACGGAGTATTAAAAAAAGGGATTGCTTTCGTGTGGTTCCCTTTTGCCTCCTTTAAATTTATTTCATTTCTAGCCTGTCGATGCGCTCTTTTATGGCGAGTTTAGCAAAACCTACAAAAGTGAAGCCGTGTCGCTTTATCACTTCCACCCATGCTTTAGGTATATTGTAGAGATTTACGGAACGGAAGCACTCTTCTTGTGCCTCGCTATTATCGGTTACGGCCGACATTTCTTTGACAGCTTTCTGTGTGGAGCCGCTTTTTAATAGTTTTTGTAATGGACTTGTGTTGTCTGATTTCTTTGTCATAGGCTTTCGATCTCCTTCAATAATTTCTTAAATTCGTCGGCAGCTATCTTCTTTCCGCCCATTTCACAAACGCTCTTTCCTTGCTCGAATGCGTCGCGGTATTCCTGACGGCTCGTAAGACGGGCTTTTACGATCTTAAAACAATCTTTATGATCTTCGACGAAGGTTTCCACGTCTTTATATCCAGTTGACCTAGCAGCCAGCCGGTTTATAATAACGTGGGCTTTCAATCCCTTCTTAATTTTTCTCATGTCCTGAATTACGTTCTTGAAGGCCAGCAAACCGCAGAGGTCTAAATATCCGTCGGTAGTCGGCGTTAGAACCACGTCTGCTGCGATTATAGCAAGGCGTGTTAGGTCGCTGTCGATAGCGTGCGTGTCAATAATTATAGTACCGCTCGTATCCGTCAATACTTTTTTGAGTTCCTTTGCGCCCTTTATTGTCAAGACTTTAAACGGCTCCATGCCGAGTTCTCGCCGGTTGTAGTCGAATATTGTCAGGCTTTTTTGATAATCGAGATCGATTACTGATACAGCGGCTTTCTTTGATAGTTCGACAGCCAGGTTAAACGCTATTGTCGATTTGCCAACACCGCCTTTAGTACAGACGAGCGCGATTATGCGCGGCCCTTTTTGCTTGACTGCGGCGGTTTTGTTTATCACTGCCGCCTTCTTTTTTGCCGGCGTTTTCATTTTTCGCCCTCCATTAATTATATAATCCATCTTTTTCCCCGTTATTTCAAGTTACGTTATTTTATGTTTATCGGTAATAAAATCCCGTTATTTAACGCCGAGTTTTTTTACGTCTTTCCACGTTAATCCCCGTTATTATATTCTGCGTTAATCCACGTTAAACTCGCTTTTAAAACTGAGAATTTACCCGAACTGCCCAGCCCCTTCCAGCCGCAGTCTTGAGAAACACATACCGCGCGTATAAAGAACCGCAAACCCTTATCAAACAGTAAAAGTGATCAGTCTCGGTTACCTATCTATCGATTCAATCGATACTTACGAAACATCATTCCTTTTTTCCTTGACAATCCGGCCCAATTCGGT
>Ga0074197_1002344_pt1 | contig 13307 bp, 12 predicted proteins | sample EPASupsiteSAE305_FD_64526 | JGI IMG/M metagenome (GOLD analysis project Ga0074197, IMG submission 64526) | Bioremediated contaminated groundwater microbial communities from EPA Superfund site, New Mexico - SAE3-05 reassembly with SPADES | ecosystem: Environmental > Aquatic > Deep subsurface >...
GCCGGCCGTTCTGTGCGGAAGGCAGGGTCACATTGCGATCGATAATATCCTCTTCAGTACAGAAACGGATATTATCATCCATTTTTGCATTGCTCCTCGCATTTTGTGATAATGAGTCTTTCAGTTTGTTGAAAATTGTCATCTGCCTTGCCTACTCCTCCCATCGCACCACGCTGCAAGATTCGTTTCCCCGTTTTAGTATGATCCTGAAATTCCTTTCCTTATCATTTCCACATGATACATTGATATTCAGACGAAAATAAGAGCTTTCAAAAGCGATAACATTGGAAAGCTTTGTTATGACTTCCACAGGAATGTTCGGGATCTTTTTCATATCATCCAGGCTTCTTATAGGATACATCATCCTTAACACGGCAAAATTCCGAGCCTGGGCAATGTCGATCTTCTCGTCCATTATTGCTATCACCTGTGGCGAAGCGGTGTTGATATTGACCTTTTCTTTCCCGTAAACGGTGAGATATCCTGCCAGTCCTACGGGGATGTCCTTTGTACCCCAAAGCACCCCGTCGTCTATTTCATTTATCAGTCTGAGCTCGGCAAGATCGGTCAGTTCGCGGTTGATGTTTGTATCCCTTTCGCTTCCTTCCAGCTTTTGGCTGCTGTCGGAGTCAATGAAATCCAAAACTACCGCGGAAAGCCATGGGAAACCCACATTCTCCCATATCCTATCCCATGCGTCGGAGTACTCAGATCTTATGGTGACCTTGTCAGGCAGCAAAATACCGTTTATAGGGATCATGTCATCAAGAGGCTCAATGGCAACTTCTACACTGAAACCATCTATCTCCGACTTTAATACACCATTATAAGCGTAAAGAGGCTCAGATCGGCTGTCATATCCGTTATTGTCTTCTGCGATCTTTTTTGATGCATACTTGCAGGCGATCTCAGCAATGCTCCTGCTTCTGGCTATGAAGCTTACTGACTCCGCCCTTTTCATCTCAGTCCTTGCGTACCACGAAAATGCTGTCGCCGCAGTAAGAAGCAACGTTACTGATATCATTACGGATATGAGTATGAACCCCTTATTCTTTGAGGATCGTTGGCAGTGAATCTTCATAAACTTGTTTTCTCCCGTTTAGTGTTATCGTTATCCTCATAGCTTTCGGGAGCTCTCCCGTATATTCATCGGACCATGACTCGCCTGACCAGACGGACAACCTTAATCCCTCAGCGTTTTTAAGCACCATTTTGCCCTCTTCAGGTCTCAGGCTGTCAGTATCCAAAGCGGTAGGCCCCGCCTCTTCGTCGGAACCCTTTGCCGCAGATCTCCATCCGTGTATTTCCCATCGGTAGAGTCCCGGTTCATACTTATTGAGGCTTGATGAAGATACTATCTTATAAACTATTAGCCCCGGCGCTTTGTTCTCCTTAACAGGAGCAGCCGACCAGACAAGGAGCCTGTCATCCTCTCCGACAATCAGTCCATCCTTATGTACAGTCCGAAAAATCGGGAAAGAATCGCTCACAGCAAAATTTCTTGTGTCGTAAAATATCCTGTCGGCGGCTTCCATCGCTTTCATGTTTTTCCCCCAGTCCTTCTGAACGGTTTCAAGCGACTGCACAGTAAACACGAGCGGAGCCAGGGCAGAGACAGCAATAATGCCGACCAGCCCGACTGCGAGGAGTATTTCTATCAATGTGAAGCCCTTCTGTTTTCTCATGTTAGATACTTAAGCACTTCCCCTATCTTCTGAGACAAACATTGTATAAGATCCTCAGCGGTCTTTTAGAAATTGTTCCGGGTGTTCCTGACTTGAGGCGGATCTTTTATTTATCCGGATGAATGGACCTGTATATCGTTAAGAGAGATGCCAGAGTTCCTACGAGGACGAAGACGGCAAAGATCAGCAGTCCCCCGTTTCTTAGTCCCGCTTCTCTTATCGGGTCGGTCAAAAGACGAAAAGCACCGTAAGCAAGTATGAAGAGAGGAGTAAGCAGTGTATGTCCACGCGCCCTCTTTTTTAAAAAGATCTTTTCAGCCGCAGTCAGAAACAGCATCAGCGCCAGCATGAAGGCTGATTCGATCAAAGGATATGGGTATCGGAAAATGGAAGTAGGATCATCTGGATAATGCACGGCAAACCAAGGCAGCGGCGAGTTGTCGAGGCCGATCCCGCGGCAGCATCCGTCGGAAAAGCATCCCAGCCTCCACACGGCTATTGCGGCTGCCGCAGGTATCATCGCAGCATCTGCAAAATCATTCCATCGCAGTTTTTCCCTGTAGGATTTATATATGCCGGCAAGGCCGCCGAATAATATCCCGCCGGAAGAGGAGAGCTCGGCAGGGAAGAAGCCTCTGAATGATGGGTCATTTGTAAAAAGCAGGACGCTTTTGCCAAAAAAGTCAAAAAAGAGAGCACCTGCGGCGGCTGCAAAAAAAGTCCACGCTATCGCATCCGTCGTTCTGTTGTGATCCAGGCCATACTTGCTTACGGCCCGGGAGCGTGTCCAGTACATGAAAAGGGAGACGGCCGCAAACCAAAAAACATAACTGGTCCTGACAGTTATAAAACTGTATTCAAAGAGGATCGGGCGCATCTTATCATCTCCTGCCTGATACCGCTTTAATATATCATTTTTTTACAGATCTAGAAATCGGGATCTTAAAGCAAAAGGCTGAGCTGCCTCATTATAAGCTAATGCATCAGGAAAAACAGACCCGGATAATTGAGATAAAATGATATTTTTGCTACCGATAGACTGAGTTTCAAAGTAAAAGCGGCTGACGCATATATACGTCAGCCGCTTTTTGCGATAGTGAAGTGAGCTTTATTACCTCATCATCTGCAGCAGTCCCATGCTGAAGATAGGGAAATATGTAAAGAGAAGCAGGCATCCCACCATTGCAACGAAAGCCGGGATGATCTCCCTTGAAATACTCTCAATGCTCTCCCCGGATATTGCAGATGCAACGAAGAGGTTGATCCCGTATGGTGGCGAGATAAAGCCGCAAGCAAGGTTGACGGTGATTATGAGCCCAAAGTGTATCGGGTCTATTCCTATCATCTTGACTACCGGAAGCAGTATAGGCGTCAGGATGATGACTGCGGCAATGTTGTCCACGAAGCAACCGATGACAAGAAGAAAAACGTTGATGATCATGAGGAGGAGAAATGGACTGTCAACGAAAGTAGTGAGCCATGCAGCTATCTTAGCCGGTATCTGTGCCATCGCAAGATGGCTCGCAAAGGCCATCGAGAGCCCTATGAGGAACGAAGTTGCCCCGTTGATGAGCCCTGTAGATTTTAGACAGTCATAGAGGACCTTCATGTCCAGCTCTCGGTAAACGAATTTCCCTATTACCACAGAATACACAACTGCGACGACAGCTGCTTCCGTAGGAGTGAAAATGCCTCCGTATATGCCTCCTAGGATAATGAGGGGAACAAGCAGTGCCCAGAAAGATTCTTTAAAGGCTTTGGCGACCTCAGAGAACCTTGGACGATCAGTCATGGTTTTGTAATTGCGCTTCCTGGCAGTTATGTAGCATACTAACATCAGGGCAATTCCTATTATGATCCCGGGGATGATGCCGGCAATGAACATATCGCCTATCGAGCACTGAGCAACGACACAGTAGATGACGAAAGGTATGCTCGGGGGGATTATGACCCCGATCGTTCCCGCAGCTGCGGTTATCGCAGCTGCGAAACCTGCATCGTACTTCCTCTCCTTCATAGATGGGATCATAAAGGAGCCGATGGCCGAGACAGTTGCCGGTCCCGATCCCGATATTGCCGCAAAGAACATGCAGGCGAGGACCGTTACCATAGCAAGGCCTCCGACGATGTAGCCGACAAGACTTTCAGCCAGCGCTACAAGACGGCGGGAAATGCCTCCGTTGCACATCAGGGCCCCAGCGAGGATAAAGAAGGGGATAGCCAGAAGAGGGAAGGAATCCAGACCTGTCACAGATTTCTGTGCCAGCATTATCATAGGGATGTCTGATGTCAGCCACATCGCGATGCCTGTGGCGAGTCCGAGAGTTATTCCGATAGGTATACTTAACGCTATGGTGATTATCAGGATAGAAAAAAGGATAACAGCTTCCATGGTCCCGCCCCCTATTTCGCTGTCTCTGCTGACTGTAAAGCCGGGACAGGCAGACCGTTTTTGTGGAGTTTATAAAGTTCAACGATGAGCCTGAGACACATCATGGCACATCCAATAGGAACCGAGGCGTAAGGCCATGTCATAGGTATCTGCATTGCAGCTGATTCCTGGCCTGTTTCCTGCAGAAAGATCAGCAGCAATGTTCCCTGCCATGCGAGGAAGAAGCTGAATACGAACCATACTATCAAAATCATATATTCAAAATATATGCGTGATTTTCCTTTTATCATATTAGCAAACATTTCCACCCTGAAGTGGCTTCTTTCTTTTACTGCGTAGCTGGCGCCGATCCAGGAGAGCCATAGGAAAATGAAACGGGCCAATTCCTCGCTCCACGAGAGCGAGTTTGAAAAAACATATCTCATTACGACCTGAATAAAGACTATAACTGTCATTATGGCCATCGTCCAAACGCAGAAGTACTCTTCAAAATTATCAAGGAATTTACTCACAGTCATTGCAGGTTCGACCCCCTCTTAATGCCAAAAAGCCGCTTCCGTCCCGCAGGGCGGAAGCGGTGGTGCAAAACTTACTCTTATTTCTGTACTTTCTTGATTATTTCCATAAGATCCTTGCCGAGATCCTTTTCGAACATTGGGTAGACCTTCGCTGTTGCTTCTACAAAGGGTTTTTTCTCTTCTGTTGTGAGGGAGTTTGCCTTCATTCCGGCTTTGATTACTTTTTGCTTGAATGCGCTTTCCTCTTTTTCCATAAGTTGACGCTGTTTTGCTGTAGCGTCCTTGGCAGCTTTGACTACGAGCTTGTTGAGATCTGCGGGGAGTTTTTCCATGAACTTCTTGTTTGCGATAAGGATCTCGTAGGAGAAGACGTGTCCTGTTTCGGAAACAAACTTCTGGACTTCATAGAACTTACCGTCGTCGATCATTGCATAGGGGTTTTCCTGTGCATCAACAGTTCCCTGCTGCAGCGCGGTGTAGAGTTCGCCCCAGCTCATTGGTGTAGGGTTTGCTCCGAGTGCCTTGAAGAATGCGATGTGCATCGGGTTTTCCATCGTACGGATCTTCAGGCCTTTGAGGTCTGCAGGGCTCTTGATGGGTTTCTTGCTGTTGGTCACGTGGCGGAATCCGTTCTCCTGATAGCCGAGAATAAGTATGCCTTTGGCAGCCAGGTAGCCGTTGAGTTTCTCTCCGAGAATACCGTCTACTGCTTCAAATGCGGTCTTTCTTGATGTGAAGAGATAGGGCAGGTCTAGAGCCTGAATCCTCTTGTCGAATCCTGCGAGCGCGGACGAAGAGGGGATAGCCATCTGGATCGTGCCCATCTGTACTCCTTCTGAAAGCTCACGGTCGCCGCCAAGCTGTCCGTTGGGATAGAGCTCGACCTTGATCTTGCCCTTCGAACCCGCTTCGACCTGTTTCACGAAGACTTCTTTCATTGCCTTCATTGTCGGGTGCGAATCGGAACCGATGTAACCGACCTTGATAGTGTATTCCGGAGCCGCGAAAGCGGTACCCACGAATACAGCCACTACTAAAATAACCATAAATACTGACAAAAGCTTCTTCATTTGCTGTTTCCCCCTTTGATTTTTTGCTTATTACAGAATTATAGAAAACGCCCTTTTTGCGGCGTAACTACCTATTTTTATGCTTGCTTATTTTTTCTAACGCGGATCTCACCCTTGTCAGCGTCGACCTCTACGTAGTCACCGTCCGCAATGGCTTCATAGGGGTCGGACTCCATGCGGTCGACCATCGTACATCCGACCATTACGGCAGAGGATACTATGACAGGTTCTGTATCCTTGAGTATGATTGCAGCCGGAAGATTGTTCTTGACCCAGAGCTGGTAAAAACCGTCGACCTGAACTACGGAGCTTCCTTTTCCTGACTTCAGTACGAGTATTTTGTTGGCAATGCTCTTGCCGTGTATCGCATGATTTCTTTCGATCACGGTGCCTGTCTCGGGGTCGGTCAGGTAGAAACACATAGCATCAGTGGAGACCAGTGCCTCTCCGCAGGCACTTCCCTTTACGATCTTGCGGCACTTATAGACCTTAATATCCTCAGACATTAGCCCAGCCTCCCTTTTATTGCTGCCTCTACACACTCTGAAAGTCTGCGGATAGCGAATGGCTGTCCGCGGCGCTCCCTGTAGTATGCGCACTTCGGAGAGTCTGTCATGCCAAGGCTGCCTTCGAATGATTTCCAACAGGGTTCGTCGATGCAGGTGTTTCCGACCATGCGGACTCCCAGAAGTTCCAGCTTCTGGCGGAGGCTGGAACGCTCAGCAAGCTCAACGGCGCCTGATTCAGCAAGTATCCAGAATGCGGTGTTATGGTTGACCTTTCTTCCAGCGAAAAGGCGTTCGATTTCGAGTATCTGGCTGTACGTGTAGTGAGGGCAACCGAGCATCACGAGGTTTATGTCGCCTGTGGCTGCTGTTAGCTTTGTCTCTTGGTCCTTCAGTGTTTTGTCGGTGATAAGTGCTGCAGGGGCCGGTACCTTTTTGTCGCCGAAAGCTGCTTTGAGAGTGGGTGCTTCAGGTGTGATGCCGACCATGTGATACATGGCCACTGCTCCGCTTGTCGCGGCCTCGGCTCCGAAGTAAAGGAAGTCCTCCTGCGATGGCAGCACTTTGTTTTTGAATACAAGGACAGGGTTAAGCGATCCTGCCATTTCTCCGATGCAGTGCCCGAGGATGCCCCAGTCGTAGCATTCGCTGAGTTCGGCATCGACTTCAATAAGAATGTCGCCGTGCCTGTTTTCGTCGAGGTGGTATCCGTAATAAGGGGTCTTTCCGACTACTGCGGCAGCAAGCGCGCTTATTGATGACTCGCGGTTTGAGCGTGCACCCAAGGCTCCATTCACATAGGGAGTCGCGCTTGATTCCGAAAATGCTATGTGCTCTCCAAGGAATGGTACGTTGGAGCATACTCCTGGAGCGCAGTGGTATGTCAGTATCGCGCCTATCTTGCGGTATGCTTCGCCTGTGCGGTTAGCCAGGTCGAGTTCATCTTTAGTAACGTCATAGAATTTAGTCAGGTAGTCAGTGTCCCAGTATGGATTGGTCGTTGGCGGAACAGCGCAGGTAGCGCCACCCTCTACAAGGAGCTCGCACCAGTAAGTGTCTCCCTCCTGTCCGCTCAGCGCAACATGAGCACGCTTTATCGGAATCAACTTTTCCGCGTCAAAGGTAAGCCCGAGCGCATAGAGCATTTCCATTGCTTTCTGCTTTCCGGCACCTTCAGCTCCGTCAAGTATCCGTTTTTCTTCATCTGTAAGAAACATAGTCAGCCGCCTTTCTTTGTTATATATCTTCAATAATTGGCAGAGAAATACCGCCCTTTGGAATAATGCCTATTGTAGCGCCGGGGATCAGGCGCATTGCTTCATCAAGAGCAGCCTGAACTGTTGGGAATGGTTTGTACTGCATCGCAGCAAGATCTTCTTCGGTCAGGCCGTCAGAGACGCAGAATATTTTTGCCTTGTCCCTGGCCCGGCAGTTGCAGACAGACAGCACCGCAGAGACCATGTCAGCTTCCACATCTTCTGGGGAAGCCGCGAGAAGCCTTTTGAGGACCTCGTCCATGGGCAGCGAGAGCCACTCTCTGAAACGGGGATGGTTGTGAGCCAGTCCTTCTGTGCATGGAGCAGCGAATATCACGACTCCGCCTTTTTTGACTGCGAAGTATGCGCAGGTTGTACCTTTACAGGCCTGCCAATAGTCCATATCTGAGGGTGAAGAGCTTACGATGACGATGTCTGCAGGTTCCGGCACACTTATACTGTAGGATCTTTTCGCAAGCTTTACTCCCTCTCTGTGAGCTTTGATGAAGTCTCCTGCAAAAATGCCGGCTACCTCTCCCTCATAGTTCTTTACTGTATTGACGATAAAGGCGAGCCCGGCGATTTTTGCCACCTCTTCCATGCCCATGCGGCATGGATTGCCGTCTGCCATTCCTAGGGGAATGTCAGGGCAGAAGCCTGCCGCCGCGTGGGTAGCTGATGTGGTAACGAAATCACAGACTCCCGGCTGAAGTATCTTTGCGCCGCCCGAATAACCGGCGTCGCAGTGCGGTACTATATTGCCGAGGCCGACCAGGAGATCAGCCCCCAACGCGTATTTGTTTACGTGTACAGGGATCTTATAATCGCCTGCAGGGACTGTTCCCAGATCCTTCATGTCTTCGCTCACGTTGGCGTCGTGCTGTAGTACTTTGAAACGCCTTACCATTTCAGTACCGAGTTTTTCGAGGATTTCTTCGTTGGTCATGAGCCTGTGGGTTCCGGGAGCTGTGAGGAAACTCATAGCGCTGTCCGGAACACCGTTTTCGTTCAGGTAATCCGTAATGATCGGCATGATGATGTGGAGAGGAGTGCTTCGTGTGTTGTCCTCGACCAAAAATACAATATTTTTTTTGTCCCTGGCGAGGTCTTTGAGTGAGGGGGTTCCGATAGGCGACTCAAGCGCCGAGATCAGTGCACCTTCCAAATCTTTGATCCCGGGAATACTGGTCATTTTTCCTTCGAATATGACAGATCCTTCCGGCGCCTCAAAAAATACTTTCTTATCTCCGTATGGTATGTCGTATCTCATCAGCTTTGCCCTTCTATGGTATGTGACTTGTGTATCGCAAGTATGTAGTCTGTATACATGCAAAGATTATCCCATTCCGTTTTGGCATTACCCTATGAATAGATCGTCCAGTCAAAAAAGTTTTCTTAAATATGTTTGCATAATAGTATCTGCTAATATTTATGTCAACTCTGAAATTTGTGAATCCTCTTATATCAAAGGTTCAGCTTGTAAACAGATTTTTTGTTGATCGATCCGGTCGGATGTAGGATATTGCCGGATATTCAATGAAATATATGGACAAAACAGTGATAAGGATGTATGTTTGCTGTATACAGTTAAGTTAAAATAATGGAGGGTGTCATTAATGCATGACCAAGAAAAGGCCAGCTGGACCAAAGCATACGAATGGATCCGTGACGCTATCGAATCAAGAGAGATCGAGATGGGAGCTCCATTGCCCGAAAACCATCTTGCTAGGGAGATAGGGGTCAGCAGAACACCTATCCGAGAAGCCCTGCGCAGCCTGGAACAGGACGGATACGTCAAGATAATCCCCCAAAAAGGCGCCTTTGTATCAGAAATATCCCTCGAAGATCTCAAAGAGATATACGATATACGCAAACTGCTGGAACCCTTCGCAGCACTTTCCGCAGTAAACAGGATCCCGGAAGAGGAGATAGACGAGATGGAGAGAGGCTGGAAAGTTCTCAAAAAGGCTGCGATGGCAGGAGAGGTAGACCTGACACGCGTTTCTGAGATGGATCTGCTGCTCCATATGACCATCACTAAATATGCCACCAACAAGCGTATAGGAGCCATTATCTCAACATATCACGCCCAGATAAAGCGCTTTCAGAAGCTTTCTGCACAGTCACTTTCCAACATACATGAAACTATAGGCCAACACCTTGAGATACTGGAAAAACTTAGGGAGAGGGATGCCAGAGGCCTTTCATCTCTGCTCTACGAACATATCGCAAAGAGCGAGAGCAATATAATGAAAGATTATTTTCTTAAGTAGAAGCAGATAGCCGGAGGAAGATATTATTATGAAATTCAGAAGTTCCGAAATACTTTCAGACCCGGTGTTTACTGAAAACAGGGCCCTTTATAAATCTATGGGTTTCTCTGACGCGGACCTCAAAGGTCCGCTTATAGGAATAGCAAACTCCTGGAACGAACTGGTACCCGGGCATTACAACCTCAGAAACCTTGCCGAGTTTGTCAAAAAAGGCATATACAGAACAGGCGGGATGGCGGTCGAGTTCGGCGTAATAGCCGCCTGTGACGGACAGTCGTGCGGACATAATGGCATGAAGTACATACTTCCCACCAGAGACCTTATTGCATGCGACATAGAGGCGATGGCCGAAGCCCACAGACTTGACGGCATTGTTATGCTTGGATCATGCGACAAAATAGTTCCGGGCATGCTGATGGCGGCCGCCAGGCTGGGCATTCCGGCGATATTGCTTGTCGGAGGTCCAATGGCCGGAGGAGTTTCGTTTGACGGGCGCAAAAGCGACTCCACCTCTGTATCGGAGGCTGTGGGTATGCTGAGTGCCGGACGGATCACAAAAGAGACTTTATCAATGCTCGAAGACAATGCCGCACCCTCATGCGGTTCATGCTCATACTACGGCACCGCCAACTCGATGGGTTGCGCGGCAGAAGCCATGGGCATGTCCCTCCCGGGATCGTCCCTTATACCCGCTACAAGCGCTGCCCGTTCCAGGGCAGCGGAAGAGACCGGGAAAAAGATCGTCGAACTTGTCAGGCAAAACATCACAGCGCGCGACATCATTACGAAAGACTCCCTTGAAAACACCGCGAAGATAATGGTCGCTACAGGCGGCTCGACTAACTGTTTCATACACCTTTCCGCCATAGGGAACGAGATAGGCATAGCACCCGGGGCCATGATAGAAATTTACGACAGGGCAAGTCAAAATATCCCGTCTATAGCCATGGTAAATCCCGCCTCAGAGTACGATATGGAAGACTTCTACCGTGCCGGAGGCATCCCGCAGGTCATGAAGGAGCTGGGAAACGAGATAGACCTCTCTTGCATGACAGTGACAGGAAAAAATCTGGGAGAAAACTTGAAAGTATGGCCTGACCGGTTCGGAGCAGACAGGCGTGTTATCCGTACAAAGGAAGATCCTTTCTGCAGGTCGGGTGGGTTAGCAGTGATGCGTGGAAACCTTGCTCCGGGGACCGGGATAACAAAACCCATTGCAATGGATCCGTCGATGTACCATTTTTCCGGACCTGCAAGAGTCTTTGACTGCGAAGAAGACGCGAATAGGGCGATACTTGACGGAAATATAAAAGAGGGCGATGTGCTTGTTATTCGTTACGAAGGGCCGAAGGGCGGCCCCGGTATGCGTGAAATGTATTTCGCCATGAAACTGCTTTACGGCAGAGGCCTTGCAAAAAAAACTGCGATAATTACAGACGGCCGTTTCTCCGGAACCAACAACGGTTGCTTTGTCGGGCACATCTCCCCTGAAGCCGCGGAAGGCGGTCCCATAGCCGCTGTCAGGGACGGAGACATCATCACCATAGATGTCGAAAAGAAAACGCTGGATGTCGATCTTTCACCCGAGGAACTGGAAGCTCGGCTAAAGGACTGGAAAAGGCCCCCTCAGAAGGAACTGAAAGGCATCCTGGGCATATACGCAAAACTGGCCGCCTCGGCAGCAGAAGGCGGAATGATGAAGGTTTAGGGTCATTGCACAGAGCAGGAAGTTTACATGATGGTTAGAATTGATCTCCAAGCAGTTCGCTGCAGATGTCTATTTTTATCGCTAATGCGAGTTCTTCCATCTGTGCCGAGGATTTAAAATCAAGTCCGGTCAGGAGTGCAATCTTTTCCAATCTGTATCGGACGGTATTTTCATGCTGTGAGATCATTTTTGCTGCGACGCGCATGCTGCATCCGGACAACACAAATTGGGTAAGTGTTTCAAGTAGGTTTGAGTTGTTTTCTGCATCGTGTTCGTTTATCGGTTCTATAATTTTTTTCTTAAAAGCCTGCATTTCCCTGCTTTTTGCGAACGGGAAAATTATCTCATAAGAACCTAACTCGCTGTATCTAAGAAATGGCTTCCGAAGATTTCTGTTTAAAAGCGCAGAAAAAAGGCTTTCTTTTATACATTCTGAAAATTCTCCAAGACTGAAGTGAGGCTGGCTGACACCTATCGTGTAATTGGATGTGTCCGGAAAAATATCTTTAACAGCCTGATAGACGACTTTATCGTCGAAAACCAGAGGAGCGTCATCACAGGAATAGAACAAAAAAGCACCGTGTTTATAAAGGCACATAGTGCTTGCAGGTGTAGAAAAACAACTTCTGTCATACCTTTTAAAGCAATCAAGGAAGTCTGATTCACTAAAATAGTCCCGGCTCATAAAATAGATCGCTATGTATTTTTCTTCAAACGACGGATTAATAAGTTTGGCATGATCTCTGGTTTCATCTGCGGATAGTTTTCGGGAGATAAGAATGTTGATCTCATTCTGCATAAAAGTTATGTCTGCCATGCGTTCTACATACCTGTTGACGTCATAAATTATCTTCTCAAAATATATATCCATTGAATTTATCAGTACAATTGGAAAATTCTTGGAGTCGGCATATCTCAGGACAGATTCCGGTATCGGTAAGTGAAAAACATTTCTTATGGCCAGACCGCTTGCGTCTTGTTTCAAAAGATGTTTGATGCCTTCCCCGATCATTGATATGTCCTCTTTTGCGCAAAGAAAAGTAGTTAGGACAAGCTGGTCTTTAAAAAGGCTGGTGTGAAAATATTTGCTTCTCAATGAGGTGTCCAGTTCATAGTCCAAGATGCCAACGTCCTTGACTATTCTCGAAAGCCCTCCTTTGCCCGCGACCAAAGAGACATTGGATCCGTATGTGTTTAAAAAATCCGAAATCATATAATACATTTAAACCAATCCTTTATTGTATTTTTTTATAAAAATAAAAGTATGTTTATTAAGTATATCTAAAGCGGAATATATCCCAATTTTTTAATTATATCAGATGTTTGTTTCAATTGATTATTATTTTTCAATCCCAAATTGCCAGAAAAGACCTTATTTCATTTATAAATTTTTGTAAAAATATAAATTTATAATTGTAATTTTTTATATGAAATAGTCTTTGATTGCTTCTTTTTATAACAATAAACTTTCTGTTGAAAGCACTGTCACGCGTAGGAAAAGTGCGAAAGCAGCATTCATCAACAGGAGGAGAAAAAATGAAATATGTAAGGATGTCTATCGAAAAAGAATCACCTGAGCAACTTGGATACGAAAAAATTAAAAACAACCTCACAGAGACTTCAGTTAGAGACAGGAATATAAGAGATCTTGGACTTGTGATTGACGACATGATCCTTCCTTATGGTGATCACCTCGGAGATCCCCGCCTCCGTGAAACTATTGCTCAACAGTCCGGTTTAGACAATCCAAATGATGTGCTTGTTACTGCCGGTGCTGCTTCAGCTCTGTTTTTAGTTGCATCGTCTCTCTTGGAACCCGGCGACAAAATGATAGTCGCAAGACCAAATTATGGAACAAATATTGAAACGCCTCGTGCAATAGGTGCCGACATTAGCTAT
>Ga0074197_1002345_pt1 | contig 13300 bp, 15 predicted proteins | sample EPASupsiteSAE305_FD_64526 | JGI IMG/M metagenome (GOLD analysis project Ga0074197, IMG submission 64526) | Bioremediated contaminated groundwater microbial communities from EPA Superfund site, New Mexico - SAE3-05 reassembly with SPADES | ecosystem: Environmental > Aquatic > Deep subsurface >...
ATCCGCGCCTACGTCCGCGACCAAGAGCATTTGGATAAACAAGAGGAACTGGACTTTACCCAAAACACCTAGCCCCTTTTAGGGGCTTTCCTCAAGCCACCCGCTCTGCGGGTGGTCATGACTTCATCATCTTCTGCAACCAAAATCTTTAAGGCCGGTCCCTGGCTGCGAGGGATACTGAATGGTTCTTGTGTTGTTTTTTGGGGGGGAGCCGTGCCAATCTTAAACGGCAGTTCAAGGTGAAATTTGCTGCCTTGTCCAACACTGCTTTCAGCCCAGATCCGTCCTCCCATCAGGCAGGAAAGCTGCCGACAGATCGAGAGCCCAAGGCCGGTCCCGCCAAATTTGCGGGTGGTGGAACTGTCAGCCTGGGTAAAGGGGGCAAAGATCTTGTCCATTGCGCTAGGAGTAACGCCGATGCCGGTATCGGATATGGTCAAACGGATGGTTACGTTATCTGCATCCTGGGATAGCAGGAGAGCATAGATGGTGATAGTGCCCTGCTCCGTGAATTTGATGGCGTTATTCAGCAGGTTCAGCATGATCTGTTTGACCCGCAACTGATCGCCATGCAGCAGATCAGGCACATCATTCGCCAGTTTGATATGTAACTCCAATCGTTTCTTTCTGATCCTGCTCCGCTGCATGGTACAGACATCCTTGACCAGCCTGCGTAGCGAAAAATCGGCATATTCCAACTCCGTCTTGCCGGCTTCAATCTTGGAAAGATCAAGGATGTCGTTAATCAAGGACAACAGGTTGTCGGCAGAGGTTTTGACGTTGTTCAGATACTCCTGTTGCTCAGGAGTCAACCGGGTGAGCTGTAACAGGTGGGTCATGCCGATCACGCCGTTCATTGGCGTACGGATCTCGTGACTCATGTTGGCCAGAAACTCACTCTTGGCCTGATTGGCCGCATCGGCTGCCACACGTGCCCGTTCAAGATCTTTGCGTGAAGCCTGTAATTTACTGATGGTAACCACCAAGCGTAGGGTCAAGAGCAGGATCATGGTGCTTGCGGAGATAATACCGATTAACCACCAGCGGTACTGGTGCCAGATATCACTGAACGTCACAACGTGAGAACGGTCGAAGGGAGGGAGACGCAGTTCTCGCATCATCTGTTCTGCAGCCTGATAGTCCGATGGAATGCTGAAGCCATGAATAGAGGCTGATTGCATGACTGGAGAGCCGTGTTCAGCTGCCAGCAGCGTTGCTGCAACTCTGCGGGCTGTATCTTCTTTTACATGGGGCAGGGCTACAAAGGCCCATTCAGGAAAGAGTCTGGTTGAACAGGCAAGCGGAAAATGAGGCCATTTTTGCTGGTTGATGATCTTGAGATCCGTCAGGCTGATCTTGCCCTGCCTCGCTAACTTTTCAATCACCCCGGTCCGCACGATACCGGCATCGGCTTTGCCTTCAAGAACCGCTTGAATGACCAGATTCTGTGGCATGCCTGTGATAACCAGCTGTTTTTTAATGGGTAATATAATGCCGGCCCGCTTGAGCTCCGACATCGGAATTTGGAAGGCCCCAAAGGCACCTGGAGAATCATTAACGCAGGCGATCCGCATATCTTTCAGGTCCTGAAACTGGTTGATATCATCCCGGTTGGCGCGGGTAAAGACAACACCTCCCAATTCTTTGAGTTCAACTTTTCCTTCTGAACGGACCAAGGTGGCCAACACGCCAGAAAAATTTGTTTTTTCTCGCAACTGAATGTAGTGGGAGGCGTTGGTCAGCACAAAATCAAGCTTCCGCTGCAACAACGCCTGCCACATTTCGTCGTGGTCCAGAAATATGACACGCAAATGATGACCAGGCAGAGCAGCAGAGAGGTGTGCGGCCAGTGGTTGCCATTCTTTCTGCATTTCATCCTTGGAGTGAATGGCGAGGATACCAAGGGTCAACTCATGATCAGCAGCTGCCCATGCTGGTGGTAGGCAGATGCAACACTGCAGCATGCAGAACAATATCATCAGCAGGGGGATTTTGTTCAGTTTGTTGTCTACTGCAGCCTGGCTCGGCATATTGTTGCCTCACTGACCCTCTTTATATTTCAGGTGGTTGAGATGAGTCTGCCACCACTTGCCTGTTTGTCAAGCAGGCCAGGTGAGGAGGTTGAAAGTATGGTCGTGTCATGGTGGTGTCTGCGGGCAAACCCTCGCTATCGCAGGTGTGCTGCCCTTGTCTGTCCACCGGTATGTTGAAGCTGGTCAGTCTGTTATGCTAGGATTCTTAAAAAATGAGCGGAGTAAAGAACGTTTGTCATGACAGTCCTGACAATCCCTGACATGAATAGCCTGTTGCAGAAGCTCAGACATCTCTTCCCGGAAAACTATCATGACCGTATCTTTGCTGTTGGCGGTTCTGTTAGAGACTGCCTTCTGGGGGTGGCGGTCAATGACCATGATCTGGTCGCTGCGATCCCTGAGAAGATACTTGAATCATCGGGTTTTCGTCTTGTGTCAGGCAGGTCAACCCTGCCTGTCTGGTTCAGGTATGACGCTGCTATAGGAACTATTGAGCTGATCCGGCTTGATGATGTCAGTCAGCTTGATGCTGATCTGAAGCGTCGGGATTTCACCGTCAACGCCATTGCCCTAAGCCTGGATGGCAGGTGGTATGATCCTTTAGACGGCCAACAGGATCTGCAACAACGGTTACTGCGGGTCTGTTCAGACCAGAGCTTTACAGATGATCCGCTACGGATTATCCGCTGTTTCCGTTTTGTGGCAGCTGGCTGGCAGCTGGCCCCGGAAACCGAGCAGCTGATCCAGCAACAGGATTGGGATGATCAGCTAGATGTATTGCCGGTTGAGCGGTTCAGTCGCGAGATGGTCAAGGCCCTGGCAGGCAGCCAATCAGAGCTATTTTTTGAGCTGATGATTCATTTCAGGATTGCTGCACACTGGTTGCCGGAACTGTTCAGGATGGCGGCTATTCCTGCTGGACCTCTGCAGCATCATCCTGAAGGTGATCTGCTGACCCATTGCCTGCAGGTGCTGCAACGGGCTGCAGCAGTCAGCCCAGATTCCCTTGCCCGTTTCTGTGCCTTCTTCCACGACATTGGCAAACTGTCAACTGATCCGGCCCGGTACCCCAGGCATCATGGCCATGATGAGGCTGGCTACAAACCTGCGCTGAACCTCTGTAAGCGGCTCTGCCTACCAGCAGAGTGGGGCAGGGCACTGGCCTGGACCAGTCGCCTGCATACCAATCTGAATCGCTGGTCAGAGCTGCGGGATGCAACCAGGCTACGGATAGCGGATCAGGCCTGCAAGGCCGGTATCAGCCAGGTTCTGCCGGTTGTGTCAGCCGCTGACAAACCGGGCAACAGTACCCCTGCCCAGTGGTTTCAGGCCCTGGAGGTTGTTGCCATGAACAGTGCGCAACTGGGGATAGACAAAGAACAACTTGAGGCGATGCAGGAAAAGCATCGGCCTGACTGTATCCTGCAGCACCGAATCAGATTGTTGAGGTCATATGAAAAGCTATCGTAAAGAACTCTGGTTTGAGACACCAACCCGACGGGCATTTCTCAACATCACCGCCACCATTGAAGACTGCCTGAAACAGAGTGGCATCCGCGAAGGACTGCTGCTCTGCAATGCCATGCATATCACGGCCAGCGTGTTTATCAATGATGACGAATCCGGCCTGCATCAGGATTTTGAAGACTGGCTGGAACAGTTAGCCCCTGAAAAGCCCTATTCCCGTTACCGTCACAACGGTTATGAGGATAATGGTGACGCCCATCTGAAACGGACCGTGATGGGACGTGAGGTGATGGTGGCGGTTACTGAAGGCAGGCTTGATCTGGGGCCGTGGGAGCAGATCTTTTATGGTGAGTTTGACGGTAAACGCAGGAAGCGGGTACTGGTCAAGATTATCGGTGAATAGTGCCGGAGAGATGGAGGCAGGCGATGTGTGAGACAACAACGGCAGCGGGGGTGATCAGTTCCCTTGGGCTTATCAAACATCCTGAAGGAGGGTGGTTTCGTGAGACCTATCGTTCCTCTGGACTGATTCCCGGCGATGCACTGCCGGAATGTTTTGACGGCCCGCGTTCCTGTTGCACCGCCATCTATTTTCTACTGGAGCAGGGTGACTGTTCTGCACTGCACAGAATAAAGTCTGATGAACTGTGGTTTTTCCATGCTGGTGCAAGCCTGACCATTCACCTGCTGGCAGCGGACGGGAGCCATTCTGCAATCAGGCTTGGGCCTGCTATCGCAACAGGTGAGGTTCTGCAGGCCATGGTGCCTGCCGGAACCTGGTTCGGGGCCGAGGTGAACGGGGCAGGGGAGTATGCCTTGGTAAGTTGCACAGTTGCGCCGGGATTCGACTTTGCAGATTTTGAAATGGCTGATAGAAACAGCCTGCTGACGCAGTACCCAGAGCATCAAGCGCTGATTACGCGGTTGACCCGTTAATCACAAATTGCACGTCATTAAGGCAGGAATGCCACCAATAGGACAGCCTGCTGTTGCCATGTCCTGCACAATCCCGTATGGTACCGCCTGCTTAAAATCTTAAAAATGGAGATCAAGATGGCGGGAATTACAAAAAACAGTGTTGTTACTCTGGATTATACGGTCACAGATATAGATGGCATTCCTGTTGATGCAGGTCAGGAACCTCTTGTCTATCTGCATGGTGGCTATAATGACATCTTTCCGCAGATTGAGACGGCACTGGAAGGCAAATCAGCAGGTGAAAGTATCATTGTTAATCTGCAACCCGCTGAGGCCTTTGGTGAATATGATGCTGATCTGGTACGGATTGAACCGGTCGATGCATTCAATGAAACGGTGGAAGTTGGTATGCAGCTTGAGCAGACTGAAAACGGTAATGACCTGATCTTTACGGTTACTGATGTTGCTGAAGGCAAGGCTGTGCTGGATGGTAACCATCCCCTGGCCGGTATGGTGCTGGTATTTGAAGGCACGGTACTCAGTGTCCGCCCTGCAAGCGAACGGGAGATCAAGGCCGGCAAGAGTATAACGCCGGTCCGCTAGTTTTCGGTTGCAGCGGGGCGGAAACGGTCAGCATACGTACGGGAGAAACTATGAAGCGATGGTTTGCATATACTGTTCTTGTTTCTTGTCTGCTGGTTACGCACGCTTTTGCTGATGAACGAAATGCCACGTTGGTAAAGGATGAAACAGCCAAAGCAAAGCTGTTGGGGGTACATAAGCTGTCACTGCAGTGGATAAGCTGGGATTATTTCGGAACCGCCACTGCTGTTGAAAAAGATGGTCTGATCACCTTAAAAGGAGAGCAACGCTCTAAAACCGGCAGTGACTCTGTTTTGCTGGATGGCGTTGTCACAGAGATTGACAAGAACAGCTTCAGGTTTAACGGCAGTATTGTGACCAGGGTGTCATTTATCAACGAAGGCAAAGCCTGTGTCCGTCAAGGTAATTTTACGTTCAGGATAACCGGATCACGGAAATACTGGCGCCTGAAAGAGATGGACAGTCCCTGCGGGCCGGAAACCGATTACGTTGATATCTACTTCAGGAAATAAATGCAGTGTGGTCAGTCAACAGCCACCACAAAACAGCCTTTAAAGCCCTTTTGCTCGTAGTCATCCCTGCCTGTCTGGGCCTGTCGTAATGATTCAAAACGGCCAACTCGTACCCGGTAATAGCGGATATTTTTGACCCAGGAATCCTGCACATCAGCCACGCCATAGTTCTTCTTCAGTTCATCCCTGTACCGGTAGGCATTCTCCTTGACCGTAAATGCACCGACCTGAATGGTGTAACTGCCTTTGTCATAGTTTGCCGGTTGACGGTAACTGTCACCTGACTTGTAACCCAACGCTGAAATTTTTACCGCTGCAACACCTTCCTGAAGCAGACCAATCCTTGAGGCCGCACCTTCAGAAAGATCAATAATCCGGTTGCCCACAAAGGGTCCGCGATCATTGATTCGCACAATCACCTCTTTGCCGGTCCGTTTATGTTCCACTCTCACGTACACGCCGAACGGCAGTGTTTTATGGGCCGCAGTCAGTTCATGCATATCAAACAGCTCACCATTGCTGGTCTTTCTGCCATGAAAGTCCCGACCATAGAAACTAGCAAACCCCTCCTGCATAAAGCCATCTGCAGTGGCCAACGGTTCATATCGCTTGCCTTGTACAACATACGGCTTTGAAATTTTTTGCGGCGGTGTTGTGTCTGGTACCACATACCTCTGCCGTGCGCACCCCGCGAAAAGAAGCGTAATAATGAGCAATATGATTGTTTTTGTGGGGCCTGTAATCTGTAGCTGATAGCTGGGCATAGTGTTAACAGTTTACCTGATTCCGTTGTTTTAGTTGTTAAGACAAGGAAATTTCTGACATCTTCAGAACGGTTTTGTCAGCCAGTAGATCCCCGACTGCCGTAACGTATGCCTGAAAATGTGCTGAAAGCATGTGCTGCTCCAGGCAGGCAAGGCTCTGCCAGTTCTCGTAAAAGATGAACTGGGCCGGGTTATCGCTGTCCTGATGCAGCCGGTATTCGATACAGCCATCCTCTTGACGTGTCGGCGCTATCATTTTCAGGAGTTCGGCTTTTACCGTCTCGACAGCATCACTTTTTGCCAGCACTTTTGCCACTACGGTTACTTTTGACATGGATAATCCCCCCTGAATTTTCAAGCCTAATGAGCCTGTGCAGCTAGACTGAAATTACCTGCCTTCTTTGGAATGCTAACCTCAGTCTGGTTCGTGGTTCGCTAGGTTCTAATTCCTGTTGGTAAAAAACAAACTGCTGCTGCCGCAAGCTCCACACTCACGGTAGAATTTCAGGCCATCCTTCCTGATCCGCTCCTTATGACCATCTTTGCCGCAACCGATCTTAATTGGGGTATTGGCATCACAGTCACTACACTTGAAGTAGTAGCCGAATTTTCCATACTGAATAGACAGGTTCGCCCCTTTACATTCACGGCAGACAGGTTGACCCGGCTGGGTAGCGGATACGGGAACAATTGGCTGGGGCACTACAGAAGATGGTTCCACCTGCAATGTTGTGGATACCTCTATGCCAAATTTGGCAGCATAGTCAAACGATCCTGGCCGGTGCAGCTTAACCAGCTTTTCACCAAACTCCTGTAAGGTGTCGCTGCCAATGATTTTGGGTGCCTCAATAATTGACTTCTTATCAACCTCATTTTCAGCAAAAGAACAAAGCGCATCAGCCTTCAGGATTGAAGAAAGATCAAATGGGGCGTTGTCCGGCCTTATGATTTTAGAGGTTGGTGACAGCATCACAACATTGCGGTAAGCGATAGGAATTGCGAATCCCAGCCGTTTGGGGCCAAGGTTACGATCATAAACAGACATCTGCAGTGCCTGAATATGGCGATTGTTCTGTTCAATGGGTGATTCTATGGCCTGATAGGCCTTGCCGTTCCAGACCAGAAATTCACCTTCTGGGGTAATCTTTATACCGTAATAGTAGTTTTTGGACTCAAGCACAAAAACGTCGAGAAAACGGTTGATGAGCAGATGGTCTATCTGTGCTACTCGACCTCGGTGCTCAATCCGCAGGTCATGAATAATGGCCCAGTTTTTTGAATCCTTGTAACGGAAGTCCAGGTAATACGCAGAATTCTGCTCATTACGCTCGCCTGATTGAAGGCATTTGAGTTCCCGTTCAACCATGAAACGCTGCTTGGCCGTAAGATTGCTACCGAGCAGACGGTTTAACTCTTGGATGTCAGCATCGCGATTATCTTTTTGTTTCAGTAGCATTAGAGATGGAATTCCTTTCGACTCTCCCCCACCTGTATCACCTGGTCGGTTATCTCAGTAAAAGTTCTAGTTACGCCGCCCACTTCAGCCCTCTGCTGGCATAATTCAGCATGGTCTCAAAAACAGCATCACACTTTACCTTAAACAACACTCGGTCGTAGCTATCCGGCAGCTTCTTGTCCAGCACCTGTTCAACAGCCGCTCGGACCTGTTTCTGCGACCGGTTATCCTTGAACCAGTCCTGCACCAACACTCTTGGCTGTCCTTGTTTCAGGCGCTTCAAAAGTGCCTTGGCAGCCAGCTTGACCTTCTTTTCTTCTTCCCTGGTCATGGCTTCTTTCCTCAGCAGGTCGAACAGTTCCAGCTCATCCTCGGTCATCCCTTCACGGGCAGCCCGTTCATCCTCCTCTTTCATTTCGCGGGCATGCTGCAACAAATCTTCAAAATAGTTTTCATTGGCAGTGCCACCGGCATTATAGGTATCAATAATCTGCTGCAACCGCTGGGCAAAGTCAGTGCGGGTAACGTTCTGCTGAAGCATTAATTCCAGCTTGCGTTGCACGAACGACAACAGATCGGTGATCTCAATATTCTTGTAATGGGAGTGCTTGAAATCCTCGCGTAGCTTCTCAAAATCGATCTTGCTCAAGTCCCACTTCTTACCCTTGGCAATTATCTTGAATTCTGGCTTGCTATCACCGACAGCAAATTTTTCGGTATTCTCAACCACCACGCTTTCATCCAGCAGTTCACCAATGCGAATACTTACCTTGTCGATATCGGTCTGCTCGATAAAACTCTCGATCATGCCGCGCAGATACTGGAACACCGCCACAAAACGCACTGCCGGCTTACCAAGAATTTCAGGTTTTGATGCCTCATACAGCGAGGTAATGGTATTTTCATAGACATTAAATGACTTACGCCACTCCTCGTTACCAAGCAGCGTATCTGCAAAACGAGTGAACAGCCCGATGTTTTTGAAGACATCCTTCTCTGACATCACATCCTTGAGCTCAATTCCCTTTTCCCGGCAGAAAGTCATGCCTTGCTCGATCGCCTCATTCAGCAACCGGAACAGTTCTGACTTCTCCTGCACTGGCGGTTTGTCCAGCCCTTCCTGTCCCTGGGCATAATCTTTCAGCGCCTTTTTCATATTGCGGAAGACATTGTAGTAATCAACGATCTCGCCATTACGCTTGGTCACGCCGTTGATCTGCCAAGAAGTCACCCGGTTGGCGCGGGCAATGGTCTGCATCAAGGTGTGATCCTTCATCGGCTTGTCCAGATACAGTGTCGAAACAGTAGGCGCATCGAAACCGGTCAGCCACATGGAGCAGACAAAAACCAGTTGTAGCGGGTGTTCAGGGTCTTTGAAGTTATACTCCACATCGTGACCATGTTCGTCCAGCTTGCCCATCCGATCCCGGTGCGTCTTAACATCAAGCGTCTGCGCCTTGAACTTCTCCTCTTCGTCAGCCTCCTCGCTGATGATCACCGCCATCTGCACATCGCGCATGTATTCGATGGTCCGCTTTAAGCGTGCTTTTTCGATGTCGTTGGTGGTCGTCCTGATGATTCCCTGCAAACGCTTCTTCTCTTCCTTCCAGTGGTGTTGCACCTTGTCGTACATCTTCACGGCGGTAAACTTGTCCACGGCAATGACCATGGCCTTTCTTTGCGGTAGGCGGTGAGGTTGTCGTCGTAGGCGTTTCTCAGCTTGACGTTGGAGTTTTTCAGTTCAATGAAGACCAGCGGAATGCCGTTGACATAAAGCAGAATATCTGGCCGCCGGTAGCCCCGCTCTCCCTTGATCCAAAGCTGGGAGACCGCCAGAAACCGGTTGTTGGCCGGAGTAGTGAAATCAATTACCTTGACCCGCTCCTGCTCCTTTTTTCCCTGGTTGTTGTCAAACTCCACCGGGATGCCGTCGCGGATCAGGCTGTCGATTTCCCGGTTGGCAGCAATGGGGGACATGGCGTGGCGTTTGTCCGTTAACCGCGCTAACGCCTCGTCGATGGCCACTTCCGGGATGCCGGGATTAAGCCGCAGCGCCGCATCTTTCAAGCGTTCAGCGAGGATCACCTCGCGCTTGTCACTCCGCCTTGATTGGTCGTTCAGGTTGTCCGCATCACTGGTATAGCAGTTGAGCAGATCATAGCCCAACTGTTCGTGCAGCCGTTTTAGAATTGCCTGTTCAATGGCATCTTCGGAGATGAAGTTGGGCATGGGCAGATTCCTTTAGCTCGCAGCCTCGTCTTGCATGCTGGGGGGGAATTGGATGTCCAGATTTTCGACGGACAGTTTGCCGGAGATGAGGCGCGGAAGCAGCATGTCGCGTGTTCTAATCAGTCGTTCTTGTGCTTCAAATAACAATCTAATTTGTTTGTCAACGTCCCCTGCAACTGAATTGAACTTGTCTACAAGCTCGTCTTTCGGCTTTAATATTGGGAAGCTATTCAATTCGTCTTTGCCGACGGAGTTAAAGATCGCTCCGTTACCAATAATATCTTCATTGGTGAATACAGCCTTCATGAAATAATAAAGGTACCCATTTTTACCTGATACATGCCGAATTGCAGCCAAGCCCCGACCGATAATCATGTCACAATCTGCTATATTCAGACGCCCAACGGGTGCTCTAACGCTGAAGAGAATGTCTCCAGGCTTTGCTCTTCGACCGTCAACCGAGCAAAAAGTAACTCTTTTGGGAAATCTATCCCCGTATGTGCCAACCCCTTGATTGAATGGTAACCCATCACCATTTTCGTTATAAAATTCTGATTTAGGACTTTGCCCCATTGTCAGGTTGATAATATCGCCTAACTTTCCAATTTCCCATCCCTCCGGCACCCCCTTCACAACCTTCACTTTTTCATGCCCCGGAAACCGCAGCCGCACAAACCATTCGCGGTAAATCTCCTCAGCCATCTTTTCCAACAAGGTAATACGGCGCTTGTTGTTTTCAATCAGGTCGTCGTAGGCAAAAACAGCGCTGACAATCTTATGTTGAACTTTTTTACTCACCGGGAAATAGACCGGAACGCGACGCAAAATTCCAGTATTAAGATTCGGCATCGTCGCACCAACTGCTTGATTTTCAACCCATCCTGCAACATCCGGCAAACTGAGATATAGATGTAGGAACTTTGGCAACACTGCTGCATTTCCGAGTGAAATCCGCAGACATCCAGTACCACATAGCCAACCTTCATTTTCTGCTCTAACTAGAGCCTGCCTGCCAATGTCACCCCTGCGCCCATAAACAATGTCACCTACGGAAAGTTTGTGCTTGTGAAGTCGATCAACATGCGAATCGGAGACGCGTGCTACCCTTGAAACATCAAATTTTCCGTCAACGATGTCGGCAGGCATGACAACAGGTGTGCCTTCGTATTGGTAGTCGGATTGATGCAACTGTGATCCGAAAGGCCCTGTCTTTACTTCACCTCCCCCAATATCACACAATTGGCCAATGGTTGTTTTAGCCCAGCCCTTCATTCTTCGCCCGCAATCTGCGCCACGTTATGGGCAATCACCGTCTCAAGCTTACGAGCGTCCTCATTCAACCCGACCAACTCCTCATTCATCGCCAGCAACTCCTCGACAAACTCCTCCTCACTCTTGCCATCCTCCTCAATCACCACCCCCACATAGCGCCCCGGATTGAGAGAATAATCCTGCTCCTTCACGTCCTTCGGAGATGCCAACTTGCACAAGCCGGTGACGTCCTCGTACTCGGCCTTGGGGAAACGCTCCTGCAGCCAGTGAATATAGCGAAAGAAGCTCTCGGCACTCTTTACCTCGTCATGCAGCGCCTCCAGAGCTTCCTTCAGCGCCTTGGTCTTGCGGTCTACGTTGCCCCGCTTCCCTTCGGCCTTGGCTGCCTCTGCCTGCTGCTTCTCGTGCTGGCGGACGATCTTGTCCAGTTTCTTTAGCCCCTCATGCAACGCGGCAAAGAACGGCTCGAACACCTCTCGCAACTGGTGCTGAGCCTTGTTCTTCTTGTCTATCGACTGCTCCTTGCTGAAGGTCGCTACATACTTGTCATATTTGGCCTGCAACTCCTTCAAGCCGGCCCACTGTTTCACCAGCTCACCAACAGCCTGCTTGCCTGCCGCATCCTCCAGCACCTCCAGAAGCTGCGCGGAGACCGGTTCCACCTTGGTTTTATTCTCAACCAGTTTTGTCATGCCCTGACGGAAATAGTCGTCAACCAGGCTGACGAATTTGTAGCGTTCACCCCGGTGCAACTGGCTGATGATGGCGATGTTCTGTACCTGCTCCTCTGTAAACTCTCGATGCGCCCGGTCGATCTGGGTGAAGATGTTGCGGGCGTCGATGAAGAGGATCTTGTCGTCCTGCTTGGCCTTGTCAAAGAACCAGAGGGTAGGCGTTGTGTTCAATCCAGGTTGTGCAATCAGCACAGAGATTGTGCAGCTCTGAATCTATCTGCCACGCAGGCACCCCGATATTTTTGCCGGTATCACGCTTTTTGCCTGCCCAACGCCAGACGGTCCCAAACATCCGCTTGTGCAAACGTTTGATAAAGCCTTCAGTAAGGATGTCGCGAGGCATACGCCGGAATGCCCATGCTTCAGCCTCGGCAATATTCTCTTGCTCCCAGCGATCAAGCTCATTGCGGCTGGTTATGTGAGAGAGGAACAATCCCTGTGCTTCATCAGCATCAAGCGGCGTTGCACCTTCTGGATAATCAAATCTCATGCTTTAACTTCCCATAGTTCTTTCGGCATTTCACGTACCAGTTCATCTATGGTTGCTTTCAGGGTAGCCTGTTGTTCCTCTGCTGACAATGACTGCGCTTCCAGCAACATGCTGTGTGCAACCCGTTCTATGCGATCTTGTGCAACCAGACGGGCCTGGCGCCGTACTGTGTCTTCAAGGGAGACACGAGGAACCAGGGCATAGACAAAGGTGCAGTTAAGTGCCTCAGCCACTTGTTGCATGGTCTTGAGGGTAACAGAACCGGTTAGTTCATCCTGCTCAAGCCGGGGGATGCGAGGCTGCGATACGCCAAGCCGCTGAGCAAGCTGTTTGCCGGACATTCCCAAGGCCTCACGAATGGCCCGTATCCACCCCTTTACCGGAACCTGGGTGTTGGCAGCTTTCAGGCAGGCCAGGGTTTTATCAAGTTGCTGGCGAATTATCAGCTTGTGTCTGGCTTGCATAAATAACCCCTTTGTTATAACTTTATGCATAGATAATAATACAAATATTATTTAATGCAAGGAGGTTAATAACATAAAGAGTATTTTCACGGGAAGCGGTGGCACCGCTGCAGCGCGGCATGGAATCACTTCAGATTTGTATACGAATGTTTTAGCACAAGGATTGCCAGCTGGCAAAGCACCTGATTGAAAAGTTTTACAAGCCCAAAAGAAAAATAGTTATTACAACATGAACTGACGTTCCCCCGCTGTTAGTACCAGCAGTTACTTAGCTTTTCGGTCTTTTGGTTCTGGTTGTGTTTTGCTGCAAATTCTTCTGGCGTCATTTTATTTAGCGACTTGTGTGGTCTTTCTGAAT
>Ga0074197_1002346_pt1 | contig 13298 bp, 10 predicted proteins | sample EPASupsiteSAE305_FD_64526 | JGI IMG/M metagenome (GOLD analysis project Ga0074197, IMG submission 64526) | Bioremediated contaminated groundwater microbial communities from EPA Superfund site, New Mexico - SAE3-05 reassembly with SPADES | ecosystem: Environmental > Aquatic > Deep subsurface >...
GGACGAGCCGACCGCCAGCCTCGACCCGGATTTGACGGCCCGGGTCGAACAACTGCTGCTCACCTATGGGCGAATGCACCGTGCCCCTGTGCTTTGGGTCAGCCACGATCCTGCCCAGCTGGTGCGAGTCAGCCGGCGCTGTTTCTTCATGGCGGGCGATGGCGTGCTCAGCGATGCAGGAGGTGCGGAATGAACGTTAAGCCGCTGACTCCTCTTGACCTGGCCCTGGCCGCATCCCTGCTGGTGCTGCTCGGTCTGCTTTCCTGGCGCATGCAGTTGGGGCTGGGCAAGCAGCTGGCCATTGCCGCCGCCCGGACCACTGTGCAGCTCCTGCTCATCGGTCAGATCCTGCGGCTGCTCTTTGCCCATGTCCATATCGGCTATGTGCTGCTGATTTCGATGGTGATGCTGGCCGCGGCCGGCCGGGAAGTGATGGAACGTCAGCACCGATCGATTCAGGGGATCCACGGCTGGCTGATCGGGACGGGATCGATGTGTCTTTCGTCTTTTTCCGTCACCCTGATGGCGTTATTGGTCATCATCGGCAACGATCCCTGGTACACGCCGCAATATGCCATACCCCTGCTCGGTATGCTCCTGGGCAACACCATGAGCGGTGTGGCCCTGGGGATGGACCGAATGACCGAAACCCTCTGGCAGCAGCGCCGGATCATTGAACAGCGGCTGCTCCTGGGGCAGACCGCGGGGCAGGCGGTGCGCGACATCCGCCGCCAGTCCATCCGGGCCGGAATGATGCCGATCATCAATTCCATGGCCACCGCCGGCCTGGTGAGCCTTCCCGGCATGATGACCGGCCAGATCCTGGGAGGCTCCAGCCCCCTGGACGCGGTCCACTATCAGATTCTGATCATGTTTCTCATCTGCGCAGGCACCGGCTTCGGGACAGTCGCCGCCATTCTGGGGGTGGAGCGCAAGCTGTTCGATGCCCGCCACCGCCTGCGGCTCGATGCCCTGCGGCCGGTCGGGACCTCGGCCCAGTAGCCCAGGATGCCGGGGATGATGCCATTGGAATCCGTGCCGATCGCTGCACGCAGGCCTATCGAGAGCCTGAGAAAAGAAGGGTGCGCCGGGTGAAGATCACGGACGAGATCAGGGAGCGTTTCCCGCCCATCATTCTCTTGCTCGCCCTGCTGTCGGCCTTTCCGCCGCTGGCGACCGACATGTACCTGCCGGCCCTGCCGCTGCTGCAGCGGGAATGGCAGGCGCCGCTGGTGGCGATCAATCTGACCCTGGTCACTTTTTTCATGACCTATTGCGGCTTTCTCCTCGTCTATGGTCCGCTTTCCGATCGGTACGGCCGGCGGCCGCCTCTGCTGGCGGGGGTCGGGCTCTTTATTCTTTCCTGCCTGGTCTGCGGTCTGTCACAGAGCGCCGGGATGATGATTTTCGGCCGGGTCCTTCAGGGGGCGGGCGCGGCGGCCGCCTCGGCCATCGTCTTTGCCGTCTGCAAGGATCTGTTCGCCGGTCAGCAGCGGCAGCGGGTGTTCATCCAGATCGGCGTGATCGTCGCCACCGCGCCGATGATCGCCCCGATGCTCGGCGCCTGGATCATCAAGTTGTTTTCCTGGCGCTGCATCTTCCTGCTCCAGGCGGTGCTGGGCACCCTTGCCCTGATCGGGGTGTGGTGCATGGCGGAATCGCGACGGGACGATGCCCCGCCGAGTTTTCAGGAGGTGGCCTTCAGCTACTTCCGGCTGCTGCGCAACCGTGGGTACATCCTGCTCCTGCTGACGCTCACCTGCACCTGTGTGCCCATATTCGCCTTTATCGGCGGCTCCGCGGATCTGTACATCACCCAGTTCGGTTATGACGAGCGGCAGTTCGGCTACTTTTTCGGTTTTAATTCGCTGGCCTTTGTCCTGGCGCCGCTCACCTTTTCCCGGCTGGTCCGCCGCTTTGCGACCACCAGGCTCATGCCCGTTGCTTTTTTCGGCATGCTCTTTTCTTCACTGCTGTTGCTCTGCCCGTGGATTCCGCAACCATGGCGGCTGACCTTGCCGATGTTTTTCCTGACTTTTTCCTTTGCCCTCTGTCGTCCGGCCGGCAACAATCTGATCCTGGAACAGGTGGACCGGGACACCGGGGCCGCCTCTTCCCTGATGGTCTTTTCCTATTTCATGATCGGCGCCCTGTCGATGTGGTTTTTTTCGTGGGACTGGCACGATAAAATTGTGGTCCTGGGCAGGATGGGGGTGGTATCGGTAGCCTGCACCCTGCTGCTGTGGCAGGTGGTGAAGCGAGGGCTGCGGCCGGTTTCCGGTTGAAAGCCCAAGCCGAGGGGGGATGTTGCCTGTGAGGGATGCGATCCCGCTTTCAGGTGTCGCTGATAAACATCTGCGAGGTCAGATCCCAGCAGGTGACAATGCCGTTGCGCCATTTCGCCAGCTGGACATTGCCGTCCTGGGAGACGACGATGGCAATGACATTATGGATGGTGTTGCAGAGGTGGTACACGGAACGGTGCCGGGAGCCGTAGCCTTCAATTTTAGCCAGGGTCACCATCTTGCCCTCGGTGTCATTGGCGATCGCGACCTCGGTCAGCTTATCCAGGGAGCCGACGATCATACCGCCGAATCCCAAGGCGCCCCGGCTGCCGGCAACCACCGCGCCATCGACGGCTGCCAGGCTGGCAACGAACTGGGCCTGTTCGTAGAGGGCCTCGGCCAGATCGTAGACCGCGGACTCATGGCGGAGTTCGACATATTCCTTCCAGGTGATGATCCGGTCCGGGTCGTGGATATCACCCAGGGCCGTGGTTGCCACCCGGATGGTCCTGAGCATCAAGGATTGCTGCCGCTGAATGGCCTCGTCGTTCTGGAACCGGTACTTGAGCAGGATATACGGATTTTCGCCCGTGAGTTCCGGGGGGGCGGCGCTGGGGAAGATGATAAAGGTGCCGCCATGGCGGGACATCCGGCTGACGCTGATCACCCGTTTCAACAATTGGAACTGGAGGCTTTCAATGAACTCGTCCTGGATCCGGGCCACCGGATAGAGCACGCTGGAGCGAAAGGTCTCGTGCATCTCCAGCAGCGTTTCGCGTTCCTCGGCAAAAAGCTTGTTCATCCATTTCGATTGAAAGGCGTTGGCGGTTGAGTCGAGCACCCGGCCGCTGTTGAGGGTGGCGATGATTTTGAGCCCTTTGCAGATGGTGAGCATGCCCGGACCGGTGACATGGACGACAAAGGCCTCGGGGAGGCGGTTGGTTTTTTTGTTGCCGCCCCGTTCCTCCTGCAGCCAGCGGATTCCGGAATTGATGATTCCCCAGATTTGAAACCCTTTCTCCGGGTGCGGTTCAATGCCGATCAGCGAGCGCTCAAAATCCACGGCCGGTGAAAGACGGCGCAGTTCGTATTCGTTGAAGGGTCGGGGGGTGGAAAAGAGCAGGCGGAGAAATCCTTTCGGCGGTCCCTGATCAGCGGGAAAGAATTTCGGGGCAACGAGAATGAGACGCAGGGTGACGGGCCGGGTTTCCTCCCGCATCATGCTGACCTGGTAACAGGTGGAGATCAGGTGCTCCAGGGCCACCTTGCCGGGCAGACTGCTTATCGCCGGATCAAGGGCGACCTCGTCCGGTGACGGCAGATCATGCCATTTCTGGTTAATGAGGGCGACAAGTTCAGCGGGATAAACGTGCATGGCCAGATCAGGGGGCAGAGGTTACCGGAATGGCCGCAGTATACCGCAGGTCGGCCGGAGATGGAACCCTGATTGCGGAGAATTTATACCTGCGGTTCTTGCCGTCTGGCGCAGGCGGAGCGGCTCACCCTGCCGGAGGGGGCGCCTGCTGAAAATGATTGTTATGAGCAGGGTTTTGCGGTAGTAGGAAACCTTGCGGTCAAGGCGCCTGCCGGTATGGGCGGCGGCTCTGTGCATCTATTATGAAACTACAGCGAAGATCTTTATGAAGAACCAATTACGAGAAAACCTGGCCGAGGTTGCTCTTCCCGTTGTCAACGTCCCCGCGCACCCTGTGCGGCCGGAGCTGCCGGTGGAGGAAAAGGCGGCGCTCAAGGAGCGCATCAAAGCCATGCTGCACGAGAAAAATGCGGTGCTGGTGGCCCATTACTACACCGATGGCGATCTTCAGGACCTGGCCGAGGAAACCGGGGGCTGCGTCGCCGATTCACTGGAGATGGCGCGGTTCGGCACCGAGCATCCGGCCCGGACCCTGGTGGTTGCCGGGGTGCGGTTCATGGGCGAGACCTCCAAGATCCTCAATAACGAGAAACGGGTGCTGATGCCGGATCTCGGCGCCACCTGCTCGCTCGACGAGGGCTGTCCGGCCGCGCTGTTTTCCGATTTCTGCGACCAGCATCCCGAGCATACGGTGGTGGTGTATGCCAACACCAGCGCCGAGGTCAAGGCGCGTTCCCATTGGGTGGTCACCTCCGGGATTGCCTTGCCGATCATCAAGCATCTGGCGGGCCGGGGCGAGAAGATCCTGTGGGGTCCGGATCAGCACCTCGGGCGCTATGTCCAGGGTTTGACCGGGGTGGAGATGATCCTCTGGCCGGGTTCCTGCGTGGTTCATGAAGCGTTCAAGGCCGAGGCCCTGGAGCAGCTGCGAAAACAACATCCCCTGGCGGCCGTGCTCGTCCATCCCGAATCGCCCCTGGACATAGTCGAGCAGGCGGATGTGGTCGGCTCGACCACCGCCCTGATTGAGGCGGTGCGGACCCTGCCCCATCCGGAATTCATTGTGGCAACCGATGCCGGGATCTTCAACAAGATGCGGCAACTGGCGCCAAACAAGATTCTGCTGAGCGCGCCGACCGCCGGTGAGGGGGCAACCTGTCGGAGTTGTGCCCGCTGTCCCTGGATGGCGATGAATACCCTGGAGAAACTCGCGGTGGTTTTGGAAACCGGAATTAATGAGATCGAGGTTGCCCCGGAGTTGGCCGCCCGGGCCCGCATCCCGATTCAGCGGATGCTCGATTTTGCCAAGACCCTGAAAAAATAGCGGGCAACCGAGGCTTCAACCGAGCGACTCACGAAAGGGCCGGAAGCGGCCGGTCCGCAGATCCAGTCCCTGGAGAAGGATGCGGGGATCCCGGTAGAGGGTGCTGATCAGGCCGCTCTGGTTGCGGTTGATCAGCAGCCGGAGGGCCACGCCCGGCAGGGTGAGCATCTCAAAGTCCGTGTCGGCGTCACCGGCGACCAGGACCGGGGTGCCGTCGATGAACCGGCGGATGATCTCGGCCTTGCCTTCACGAAAGGTGAGGGGATAGGAGTCGGGATCCTGAGTGGTCAGCTGGTCTTGATCATTCAAGCCGACGCGGATGCCGAAGATATGGTCGGCCGTTACCGGAAAATCCAGCAACTGGGCCGCTTCTTCCACCAGCCATTCGGTGCTTGCCGAAATCACGTAACAGTCGATTTCCTGCTGCTGCAACCTCTGCATCAGGGCCTGCATTTCTTGGTGGGCATGGAGCCCCAAGGGGTAACTCGCTTCGATGCGACCGAGCGGTTCGGGGGCATCGAGGCGCAGTGTTTCCTCGATCAATGGTTCCGCCATGGCCGTGGTCACGACTTCGGCCGCGAATCGTCGCAACTCAGCGCGCGAATATCCGGCCAGCAGTTTCCCCATGAACGGTAGTACATAGCGGGGACCCAGGCGTTCGTCCTTACGGGCCTTGTCGGTGAACCAGAGCAGCAGGGCGGTGAACAGCCGGTACTCCGGCAACAGTCGAGCCTCCTGCGGTTTCCTGCTTGCAATCAGCGGCCACAACTGCCGGTAGGCGTGCATCAGGGTTGAGATGACCGCCTCCATTGGTCTGCCGGCGAGATCTCCTTGCATTGTCGGCAGGATCGCGGCCAGTTGCTCCGGGGTGAGGCGGTAGCGGAGCTGCAACAGTTGATAACGGAACACCGCCTGTCCCACATCCCTGAAAATACAAGTGTTGTCAAAGTCAAACACCGCCACCGTCGTGGTTGCCGGCTTGCTGCCGGATATCTCTTTAAGCCTGGTGCCGATCAGCGCCAGATTCTCCGGGGACCAGTTTCCCGCCCCAGCCAAGGTGTCAGCTGCCTGCGGTTGCGTCGTCTTTCCTGATGATTTCATGGAGTGCGGTTCGTGGGGAAGGCCTTTGTCGGTTGGATATTCAGGGAGTTGGGGTAGCCTGTTGGTGACGGATTATATACGATAAACCCTGGAAGATTGCATGCAGTATCTGCCCTGGCTAAGTTTTACCCCGGGGCATCTTTTCAAGTGAGGCATGATGTCGGACAAAAAAACTGGGTGGCTTCCCCGGTTGATCTTCGAAATTATCATGATCTGTGTATCCCGGGCCAGCTGCCGGCCATCTTGAGCCCATGAGCCCGGCCATGTTCTTCCCGTGGCGAATTATTGGTCAACAGTGGCGGAGCTGGTAACGCATACCCGCACGAGGGAAATCATGGGCAAGGCCAAAAAAAAAGGGGTTGCGAAATAAATCGTAACCCCTTGGTGCAATTGGTGGAGCTAAGCGGGATCGAACCGCTGACCTCTTGAATGCCATTCAAGCGCTCTCCCAGCTGAGCTATAGCCCCTTAAATTCTTCGTGCCAATTACCACGGTTTGCCGGACTCTGTCAAGTTTTTCTCATTTCTTTTTCGGACGAATGCCATATACATTGCCAAGCATGGCTTCGCTTGGTAATGTACCAAGCTTGTTTGTATCAACGATTGCCATTGTATCGGTACCCAATACTCGCCTCGAAAACTCCTTTTGAGTGAGCGAGCGAACGTGCCGATAACACTAAGACTTAACAGGTGACACCGGAATGTTTTCTCCGTTTAATTTTCTTTTCGGCTGGATGTCCAACGATCTTGCAATTGATCTCGGCACCGCAAATACGGTTTTGTATGTAAAAGGCAAGGGAATTGTGCTGCGTGAACCCTCGGTTGTCGCGGTCCGTAAGGACAGCCGCGGGAGCAGGGTGCTTGCTGTGGGCAAGGAGGCCAAGGAGATGCTGGGGCGGACCCCCGGCAACATTGTCGCCATTCGGCCCATGAAAGATGGGGTTATCGCCGACTTTGAAGTGACCGAGGCCATGCTGCGCTATTTTATCAACAAGGTGCATAATCGCCGGACCCTGGTTCATCCCCGGATCATCATCTCGGTGCCGTCGGGTATCACCCAGGTGGAAAAACGGGCGGTACGGGAAACAGCGGAATCCGCCGGAGCCCGCGAGGTTTATTTGATTGAAGAGCCCATGGCGGCTGCCATCGGAGCCGATCTTCCCATCACCGAACCGACCGCCAACATGATTGTCGATATCGGCGGTGGTACCACCGAGGTGGCGGTCATCTCCCTGGCCGGCATTGTCTACGCCAAATCGGTGCGGGTCGCGGGCGACAAGATGGATGAGGCCATCCTTCAGTACATAAAAAGAAAACATAACCTGGCGATCGGTGAGCGCACCGCCGAGGAGATCAAAACCACCATCGGCAATGTCCTGCCTGAAGAACCCTATGAAACCATGGACATTAAGGGGCGAGATCTGGTATCCGGTATTCCCAAGATTCTGACGATCACCTCCAAGGAAATTCAATCCGCCATTGCCGAACAGGTGGATGTGATTGTCAACGCCGTCCGGGTTGCGCTGGAGCAGACTCCGCCCGAGCTGTCCGCCGATATCGTCGACCAGGGGATTGTGCTCACCGGAGGCGGTGCGTTGCTGAAAAATCTCGACAAGCTCCTGAAGAATGAGACCGGGATGCCGATTATCGTGGCCGACGATCCTCTTTCTTCCGTGGTGCTCGGTTCCGGGCAGGCCTTGGACAATCTTGAGATACTCCGGGAAATTGCCATCGACTAAGTCGGGTAGAAGTCTTCGAGGTCTCTCTTGCCATCCGTTATCTGATCTGTTGCCGCCGCCGGTTATTTTGCTTTTTCAATGAGAAAAAAGAACATCAGAAAACGAAGCAGCCGTTTCGGGCTCTTCCGTATCGTTATTCTTGCCGGCTTTTTGTTGACTCTGGCACTTATTTTCCTTGTTTCCACTCTGGGGAGTCAGAAATTCGGTCCCCTGCACAAACTGGTGCTTGAGGCTGTGGGGCCACTCCAGAAAGTGGTCACCATAGCCAGTTCCTATATCGGTGGTTTTAAAAGCGAGTATCTTGATATTCTCCAGGACACCCTCAGGCTCCGTGAGGAGAATAAACGACTTGTCCAGCAGTTGCAGGAAAATGAAGCCATTCTCAATAAGAGCAGGGAAGCTTTGGCTACCAATGCCAGCCTTCGCAAATTGCTGGAGTTCAAGAACGGTCTTGCGCAACCGGTTATAGCGGCGACCATCATCGGCAAGGATCCTTCTGCCTGGTTCCGTTCGGTTATTATCAACCAGGGTTCCAACAGCGGCATAATGAAGGGGAATCCGGTGGTAAACAGCGATGGCGTCGTCGGCCAGATATTTACAATTTCACCCAACTATTCCAAGGTGCTGCTGGCCATAGCGCCATCCAGCGCCATTGATGTCCTGCTCCAGAAATCGAGAGTTCGCGGAATCCTGAAAGGAACGGGAACCTTGACCTATCGCCTTGAATACATCCTTAAAACCGCGGAAGTCGAAGAAGGTGACCATGTGGTCACCGCCGGATACGGCGGGATGTTTCCCACCGGCTTGCCGGTGGGCGTGGTTTCTAAAGTCATCAAGAAACCTCGGGGTATGTTTCACGAAATCGAGGTCAGCCCTGCAGTTGATTACCAGAAACTTGAGAACCTCTTGATCATCGAACAGCAGAATTTCACCGAGCTGAAACAGATGGAGCGGCCTTGACGCGACGATGAAAACGAGGCTTGCGATCGGGAATTCCAGGTGATGATTGTTGTAAATTTCATTTTTGTAGGTCTGCTGCTGGTTATCATGCAAACAACTGTTTGCATGCCCTCACCCGTTTGGCTCCTGGCTCCTGATTGCTACTATGTCCTGGTTGCTTATCTGGCCTATCGTCTCGATCTGCTCCGTAGCCTGATTGTCCTTTTTCCCTTGGTCTGTATGCTGGATGTCCTTTCCGGGACGGTGCTGGGCATGTACGCCATCCTTTGTTTCAGCGGGTACTTTTTGCTCAGGCTGATCTCGGGTAAATTGCCGGTCAACGAATCCTTGTATCAAATCCCGCTTGTCGGTTCGAGTTACCTGGTGGTCTCGTGGGGCGTGTATCTGTTCCTGCGATTCTTTGAACCGGGAGAACTTATTTCCTGGTCGTGGTGGAGAATGATCGTCCGGGCACTGTTGGTTACCGTGTTAACCTACCCGCTTTTTTATCTTTTCGATTTGGTATTAAAATATTCGCACCGCAGTTTTTTCCCTTGGAACAGGTTGCGCCTGCGTACCGATAACCGACGCAGGCGGCAGGACTGACCTTTTCTTTGAGGGGTATTGATTGCAGTGAGTGGGGCGAATCCGTTTGAAGGCAGCATGAAAAATATCAGGAAACCCAACCGGAAAAGGCCGGAGCCGCTCCTTGATGCCGAGCGGAAAAAGGATACCGGGGTCACCAAACTGACCCATCGGGACGACGGCGATCTCAGCGGTTATAAAAAGAAAGCGTTGCATTCTCTCGTTGTGCTCATTGCCTTCTTTGCTGTGGTCGTCACCCGCCTTTGGTATCTCCAGGTGCAGCAGGGCAATTATTACAGCGAACTGGCGGATTCCAATCGAGTCCGTTCCTTGGAAATCGCCGCCCCTCGTGGCAATATTTATGATCGCCGCGGCCGCGAGATCGTCACCAACCGGCCGTCCTTCAATGTCGTCTGGATCCGCGAAAATAATAAAATAAATGATGAATGGCTCAAAACCCTGACCAGAATCCTGGGACAGGATTCCTCCAGCCTGCTGGAAAAGATCCGGAAAATGTCCGGTGTCCCGGGGCATATTCCGGTGCGCCTGGCTGAAGATATCAATTGGGAGACGGTGGCCCGTATCGAGAACAACCGGATGTATCTTCCGGAGATCAAGATCGAGGTCGTTCCCTTGCGCATCTATCACTACGGGAATCTGGCCTCCCATCTCATCGGCTATATGGGGGAGATCAACAAGACGGAGTTGGATCAGGCCGATCAGCAGCTCTATCGGGGTGGAGATCTCATCGGCAAGATGGGGTTGGAGCGCCTGCGGGAGAGCGATCTGCATGGCGAAAAGGGGCATGATTTCATGGAAGTGAACGCCCTGGGCTTTGAGCAGAAAAATCTGAAAGGTGATGAACCCCTTCCCGGCCGCGATCTGTACCTCACTCTGGATGTGGAGCTGCAGAAAATAGCGGAGGAAGAGATGGCCGTGGGCAATCGGGCCGGGGCGGTGGTGGCAATGGAAGCCAACACCGGTCGAGTGCTGGCCTTGGCCAGCGCCCCGACCCTCAATCTCGACGAGTTCGTCGGTGGCATCTCGCAGAAGGACTGGCAGGCAATGTTGAACAACCCCCTGCATCCGCTGGTGAATAAACTGGTGCAGGGGCAATATCCACCGGCTTCCACCTATAAAACCGTGACGGCTCTTGCCGGCCTTGCCGAAGGCATCGTCACCCCCGAGACAACCTTGTACTGTTCCGGGACCCACCAGTTCGGCAACCGGGTATATCGCTGCTGGAAAAAAGGCGGCCATGGTCCGGTGAGTTTTAAGCGGGCGGTGGCCGAATCCTGCGATGTCTACTTTTATCAGGTGGGGCAGCGGCTCGGCGTAGACCGGCTGGCCCGGTATGCTCATTTGTTTGGTTTGGGCAGTAAAACCGGGATTGAGATGGAGCATGAAAAACCAGGCCTCATCCCCACCTCGGAATGGAAGAAAAAACGCTACGGCCAGCCGTGGCAGGAAGGCGAGACCCTGTCCGTGGCTATCGGTCAGGGCTTTGATCTGGCAACGCCGGTGCAGGTGGCGGTCATGACCATGGTGATCGCCAACGGCGGAACGCGGTATAAACCGGCTATTGTCGAGCAGGTGCGAGATCCCGAAGGTCGAGTGGTCAGTTCGTTTACCCCGGAGGTCCTGAGTCGGCTCTCGGGACAGGGCAAGAACCTTAAACTGGTCCGTGAAGGCATGGTCGAGGCGGTCAACAGCAAGCGGGGCACCGGCAGGGAAGCCCAGATTGACGCCCAGGGGATTGTTGTCGGCGGCAAGACCGGTACAGCCCAGGTAGTCCGCCTGGCGCAGTACAAAGGTCTGAAGGAGGCGAATATCCCCTATGAATACAGGGATCATGCCTGGTTTACCTGTTTTGCGCCCGCATCCAACCCGGAGATTGTGGTCACGGTGCTGGTGGAACACGGACTGCACGGCGGGTCAGCCTCCGCCCCGATTGCCGCTAAAATCCTCAATAGATATTTCGAGGATAAATCCAAGGAACAACAGGGGGGGGCTTCAGGGCAAGCCGGACAAGGCAAGCCCCCTGCCGGTCGTGTTTTGCTTTCTCCGGAAATGATTGAAGAAGCCGATTCGCCCTCCGGAGAGGAGAGCGATAATGGGGGAGAAGGTCCGCCCCCTCAACAGGATGAACCTTGATAATGAGTTGATATGTTTCGATTTGACCGCCAATTGCTCCAACATTTTGACTGGGTTATGCTGTTGATGGTTATCCTTGTTTCCGGGATGGCGCTGACCAATTTATACAGTTCCACCCATATTGCCGAAACGGGTGCATCTTCGATATTTTACAAGCAGCTTCTCTTCTCCGCGGTCGGACTGATGCTGATATTGCTGGTGGTCTCGCAGGAATACCACAGGATTGCCAAATTCGGCTATGCGCTGTACGCCGTTATTCTGGGCCTGCTGATCTATACCCTCCTGTTCGTCAAGGCCATCAGCGGGTCCCAGCGGTGGATCGATCTCGGTTTCTTTAATCTGCAACCCTCGGAACCGGCTAAGCTGGCCTTGATCCTGGTACTGGCCTCCTGCTACGCCAATACCGATGCCGTCGGCGGTTATCGACTGCGGGATTTGATCAAGCCGGTCATCCTGACCGCGCTGCCGTTTGTCCTGATTGCGCTCCAGCCTGATTTGGGGACGGCGCTCATCTGCGCCATTATCTTCGTGTCCATGACCCTCTTTGTCAGGTTGCGGTGGGGAACCTTCGGCATTCTCGGGGGCGCCGGCCTGGCGTGCATCTTTATCGGCTGGAAATTTTTGTTGAAAGATTACCAGCGGAAAAGGATTGAGACCTTTCTCAATCCCGAAGGTGATCCCATGAACCACGGGTATCAGATCATGCAGTCAAAGATTGCGGTCGGCAGCGGCCGTATCTTTGGCAAGGGATTTCTCGAGGGGACCCAGGGGCATCTGCGTTTTTTGCCGGAACGGCATACGGATTTTGCTTTTGCGGTCTGGGCGGAGGAGTGGGGGTTTGCCGGGTCGCTGTTTTTCTTGAGCTGTTATTTTTTCATGCTCATCTGGGGGATCAACATCGCCATGTCCGCCAAGGATAAATATGGATCCATCCTGGCCTTTGGTTGCATTATGTTGATCTTCTGGCAGGCGATCATCAATCTTTTCATGGTGATGGGATTCTTGCCGGTGGTGGGCGTCCCGCTACCGATGTTCAGCTACGGCGGCTCGTCCTTGCTGACTAATATGGTGGCGATCGGCATTCTCATGAGTGTCAGGATGCGCAGTTTTTCAACAAACCAGTAGGCGTTTCCTCTCAGGTACGGAGGTGGTCGCGCACCAGGCTGCGCAGGGCGGCGATAAAAAGGGGGTCGGCGTTGAGTCCGCGGGTGGATTCGAAACGCATCCCGAGGCTCTCCGCCCTTTGCCGGTACAGGATGTCGATCTCGAACAGGGTTTCCACATGATCGGAAACAAAAGAGAGCGGCACCACCAGCATATTCCTGCATCCTTGGCTCGCCAGTTCGTCAATCACCTCAGGCAATGCCGGTCCCAGCCATTCCACCGGCCCGCTGCGGCTCTGATAACAAAGCCTTCCCTTGATTCCGGTCCCTGCTTCGATCGCCTGAATTGACCGCTGCAGATCATCCACATAGGGGTCGCCCTCCTTGATGAACTGCACCGGCAGGCTGTGGGCGCTGTAGACCAGTTGCACGGGATCGCCATGGAAGCGGCTCAGGCCTTCCGCGATCCGTGCCGCCAGACAGTCTATGTACAGGGGCTCGGCGGGCCAGGAGCGAATCTCCCGAATCCGGATATCCAGACCCAGTTGCTCGTTTGTCCGGTGCAGGTCCGTGATGGATGAGCCGGTGGTGGCGATGGAGTAATGGGGATAGAGCGGCAGGGCGATGATCTCCTTAACCTCCATGGCTGCCATTTCCCGGAGCGCCTCGGCGGCAAAGGGGTGCCAGTAGCGCA
>Ga0074197_1002347_pt1 | contig 13298 bp, 12 predicted proteins | sample EPASupsiteSAE305_FD_64526 | JGI IMG/M metagenome (GOLD analysis project Ga0074197, IMG submission 64526) | Bioremediated contaminated groundwater microbial communities from EPA Superfund site, New Mexico - SAE3-05 reassembly with SPADES | ecosystem: Environmental > Aquatic > Deep subsurface >...
GTTGACAAAGGTCAGTCCGTTTGCGCCTGATTTCATTACTGCCATAGGATCGGGAGCGAGCGCAAAGACTGCCGGAAGTACGACCATGCCTGCCAGCATCGCTGCGACCATATCTCCGAATGTTGCGGTGAAGGCGTTGAGCATGATGTCCTCATCCTTGGCTGCATATACGAAATAGACGTGGAACATTCCCCAACCTGCTCCGGATGACCAGGCTGCCTGAGTAAAAGCTGCAAGCCAGACATTGGGGCGGGTGAAGTCGACCAATTCTACGTGGTACATGTACTCCAGGCCTTTCCATGCACCAGGGAGCATGATCACTCGGACGAGAAGGATAGCTAGAAGGATAAAGACCGCTGGGATCATTATTTTGTTTGCCTTCTCGATACCGCCCTGAACACCGCGTACGATAATAGCAGCAGCGATAAGGACAGCGGCCACAAACCACATCCATGCCTCAACTGCAGGAGGAGTTGTGGCAAAGTTCTTCCAGACTTCGGAAGTAAGCTCTGTGCCGCCTGCCTGTACCTGCGTAAGGAAGCCGGTAAAAATCAGAGCAAGGTACTTCATGACCCAGCCAAGAACTACGACGTAGTAGCAGCCGAGCATTACGCAGACCATCGCACACCAGGCGCCTACCCAGGTCCAGTTGTCGCCCAGAAGCACCTTGAAGGCTCCAGCGTTGGCCATACGGGTCTTTTTTCCAAAAACGGATTCAGCACAAATCAGAGGTACCGCCCAGAAAAATAATGCAATGAAACAGATAAGAATAAACGCGCCACCATTGTTGCTTGCTACTTCACGCGGGAAACGCCATATATTTCCCGTACCGACTGCCATGCCAAGAACTGTTGCAATAAGTCCCCAGCGGCTTGAAAACTGATCGCCGCCCTGTTTGATTTCAGCCATACGTTAGACCTCGCTTTCTTATCTATATTTCTTATTTTGAATTAAATAATAAAAAGCAAAACAGACAGTTGCTCTCATTCGGGCCTGAATATTGACAGAAATACTTTGCAAATCCCCCTTTCTTAGTCATAGTCAATGAATTCGAATATATATACAAAATAGATATTCAGAACCCAACTTATTAACAGCTTACCATATATGAACTTTAATATCAATAATATAAATTTTGATAACCTTTGTCTTTTTTACCAAAAAATATTTGTGAAATATCTGAACAATCTGGAAGTACAAACTTTATTTATGCAATAAGGCACCGTTTATTTCAATTTTTTTCTAAATTTGGCTTTAAAACTTTCAAATTTGCTTCATAAAAAATTCAGTTCAGAAACATCAAGAAATATCTTTTTTAATATAAATTTTTATAAAGTATGACATATATGTCAGAATATTTAGAAATAACTATCAATTTGTTGGCATGTTTATTTTGGGATGGTATGACGAAAAGTGACAGACAAGGATATCCAACTTCCACAAAGACAACGATCGGGCAAAAAACGGTGCCCGATCGGGGAAAAAGATGTTCTTATTGTATATTTATATTAACAAAGAAGACCTATTGTATCGAATTTCGTTAAAAACTAACATAAATAAATAAAATTATTCAAACTATGAATATATATAATTCAATTCTTTAATTTTATCTCTTGTTTTTCTTCTAATTTTTTTTCCAGCCTGAGCAGTTCGTTTCTGGTATCAGAATCCATATTCTTCATGATCTCATTCCGATAGAGCATGCCAATGTCATTCCTGGAAAATCCCGGATGCGACTCAAGTTCAGTGTATGCGCTCACCTTTTTATCCTTAAAAAAAACATCAAAGTCTGCAAAACGCTGTCCCATCTCATTGTATTCCAGCCCCATGGCTATCCTTTTGATTTCCTGCACTTCCATCGGTGTAAATATCTTCACAAGGTAGATCGGTACGCTCATCATCACCATAGCCTGGTCCTTGCCCCATCTTTCCGCAAGGACTACTCCCACCTGAAGGCCCTGGGTGGCCATCCAGAGCCTCTGTCTGTGTATATCAAAATAACCGTTTGCGTCATATATTTTGATCTCGACATCATTCCAGTCAGGGGTGCCCATTGCATCTCCGAGGTACTCTATCCCTCTGATTCCGAGGTATTGGATAATTGCACCCTTTGACCTGTCATGTATCAACAGCGCCTTTTCGTACATGTCGTTAGCGGAAACAGCTCTGTTTATCGCTTTTTGGGTAAAATATATGACAGACGATGTTCCTGGTATGTAATTTCGGAACATCGGATCCCTGCCGATTATTTCTCCGCCCAGATCTTCGTGTATCGCCCGGATGCCGTTCTCTATGTTGCCCATCAATCTCATCATTATGAAGCCTGGCATCATTTTGACCTCTTCAACACCACTTATAAGCCTCTTGTTGATCAGTGTACAGAGAAGGAGTTCAATAGAGTTTTCAGATACGAATGTCTCCTCTTCTTCTTCTTCGGTGAGCAGGTCAGAAGATGAAATAAAAAAAATCAGCCTCCTGTTGTTTCCATATATGCCCAGTGCTTTTTCAGGGTCCAGGGATACCAGTGAACCCCACTCATTGAGATATTTTTTAATTTCGCCAACCTTATCTGTTGCATGAAGGACAAGACTTTCCGGACCGCTTCTGACAAGAGAGAGCATTAAGAAAACCTCCTATTATAATGATATGCGTTTACGTTCGAGCCTGGCATCATTCGTCCCCGGCGGATATTTGAAAGGGATCACATCTCCTGTCTCCATGTGTATCAGGTGCATTTTTTCAAGTCCGTTCAGAAAAAACCTTCCGCATTCATCTATAGAAGTAGGATGTTCCATACTGTGTCCAAAGAGGTTGTACTCTCCGGCATCGTTCATTACGTCCTCATAAGTATGACCGGCCCTGAAACGGAAACTTCCTATGTAAAAACGACCGGGCCTGCTCCATACCTGGATCGAAGAGTTCTCTGTCATTTCAAGCAAACTCGGAAGATGGTCATGGTTTCCGGTAAGAAGGATGGCCCCACATGTTTCGTCAGTGAGCAGGTTCAAAAGCACACGAAGTTTTTTTCTGTAAAGATCTATCATGCCCGGCCTGGTCTCAAGCTTTATGTCATCTACGAGATCCCCTGTATGTACTATCCATGCCGGACGAAGACGCTGTATGGCTCTCCGCAGGTAGGGAAACATGGCCGAAGGGGTGTCAGAAATGTGAAGGATCATGTCCCTGCCGTCCAAAGGAGGAGGATTGAGGCCCGCCCGCACTGCAATATTATCTATTCTGCTCCTGATAGGACAGTTTCTTATCTCCTCAAGCGTCGGCTTGGGCAGGTTGCTCGGCAAGTGCAGAGTCGTCATGTTCTTCACCTCTTAAATTAAAAACTGGATTTTTATCTGAACTTCTATTCAAAATCAGACCTTTTCCAATGGTATTATAGCAGGATGATGCATAAAAACCATTTCAAACTGCATGAGCACTTATGAACAAAATACTTGTTTTTTTACCAACCAACATGTAGGATAGCAAAAGTAATCGATTGTTCTCCGAGCCTGTCCGCCTAAAGATATTATCCATGGGGGCCGGGCCGTTAGGGTTTCGCTGGAAACGGCGGAGCCTCCCTTTGGAAAGGAGAACGGCTGTCTGTACTTTATTCGGCCGTCTTCTCCAGTGAGGACGGCCGATTTCTGTTTTTAAGGGATATTACACAAAATCCCAACCCTCCCTTGCGAGATCGCCCCCAACGATCTCGCATCTTCATTATTTATAACTGCAATTAAGTTGCAAATAATAGTAAGTTTTCTTTTTTTCTATTAAATTCACGACAAAAACAAATAAATAGTGTAGAATTACGTCTATGCCATATATTTTACTTTTATGGCTTTTGTCTCCTGATCAAATCAAGAGACAACCCTGAATCTGTTTTTCCTGCAGCGCCTGCTATGGAAAACAGACGTTAGGGCGGATTTGGAAACGGATCCGTCTCCCATTGTGGAAAGGGGGTAAATATTTCGCCACGTGCGATATCAATATCAATGCCCTCCTATTCTTCAAGGTTTCAAAAAGGTTTTTAGCACCAATACATCTTTTAAGGAGGGGTATCCCCATGAAAAGCAACAAACGTTTCTTACTTTTTATCACCATCATTGCAGTATGCATGCTCACTTTGGGCTCATTTGCATATGCCAAACCGCCCGTTCTCAGAATGGCAACAACTACCAGCACCGACAATACAGGCCTTCTCGATTATATGGCTCCTATCCTGCTGAAGGATACAGGGATCGAGATCCAGTGGGTATCCGTCGGAACAGGAAAGGCACTTGAGTACGGACGTAACGGAGATGTTGACGTAGTCCTTACCCATGATCCGGCAGCCGAAGACAAGTTTATGTCAGACGGCGCAGGTGTTAACCGACGTAAGGTCATGTACAACGACTTCGTCCTGATCGGCCCCGCAAACGACCCGGCAGGTATAAAGGGCAAACCCATAACCCAGGCGATTGCGACAATAGCCGCGAAGGGACAGCCTCTTGTGAGCCGCGCGGACAAATCCGGTACACATTCAGCAGAACTTAAACTTCTCAAAGAGGCCGGAGTCAAAGATTTCGACAAGGCGACCTGGTATGTACAGACAGGACAGGGAATGCTCAATACGATCAACATCGCTGATGAGCGCAAAGGGTACGCCCTTGCTGACAGAGGCACATTCATTAAATATGACGCAAATCTCAAAGGCAAACCGGGGCTCGTTATAGTAGTAGAGGGAGACAAACAGCTCCTGAACATGTACAGTGTTATGGCTGTCAACCCTATCAAACACCCGCATGCAAAGTACGACCTTGCCATCAAGTACATCGACTGGATCACCTCTTCAAAGGTCCAGAAGGATATCGCAAACTTCAAGCTGGAAGGCAAGCAGCTCTTCTTCCCCAACGCCGAGATCAGAGCCGGACACTAAACTATTTTTAAATAAGATTTGACCGGACTGGGTCCTACCTTCAGGGCCCGGCCTGGTTCTAAGGAGGGTAACGGGTGGATTTCATTATTCAAGGTTTTTTCCAGTCCATAGGGCTTATTGCATCAATGGACGAGGAAACTGTGAATATTGTGCTTACAACTCTGAGACTGACCGGCCTTTCCATGCTCTTTATTCTTGGACTTGGCCTGCCGCTGGGCTTTGCGTTGGGTTATTTCGATTTCCCCGGTAAACACCTTCTCAGAACCATAACAGACACCCTGCTTTCACTTCCTACCGTTGTAGTGGGGCTTCTCGTTTATGCCTTTATATCGAGAAGAGGTCCCCTCGGTGATTTCCAGCTTCTTTTCACCATTCGCGGAATGGCGATAGGACAGATCATACTAGGGCTGCCGATCGTTATCTCTTACACGGCCACTGCTATAGAAGGCCTTGACAACAGGCTGAAGCTTACTCTGCAGACGCTCGGGGCTTCAGGCGCAAAACTTGCTGTAACAAGCCTCTGGGAAGGACGTTTTCAGATCCTTGTCGCCGCGCTGACCTCCTACGGAAGGATCATAGGAGAGGTAGGCTCAGCGATGATGCTGGGCGGAAACATCAAGTGGCACACAAGAACGATAACTACTGCGATCACGCTTGAGACAGGAAAGGGAGATTTTGCCCTTGGCATAGCCCTGGGAATAGTTTTGCTCTCAATTTCATTCGCATTGAACATCTCCCTTTCTTTTCTAAGAAGAAGAGTGGGAAACAGCTAGGCAGAAAAAATTTTGCATATTTCGGAGGTTGCTCTTTCATGAGAAAGATTAGATCAGCACTTGCATTAACCCTTATATTGCTATTTTCCATCCCCGCATTTGCCGGGACAATTAAACTCTCGAGCACTATCGGCCCGGTAGACGCCGGAATAATCCCCCTTCTCGCTGAAACATACAAAGCAAAGACAGGAACCGACTTCGTAATTGAAAAGGCAGGGACAGGCGCAACGCTCAACAAGGCTAAGACAGGAAACTTTGACATGGTGGTCGTCCACGCGAGAGCCCTTGAGGACCAGTTCATCAAGGACGGCTTCGGACAGAACCGCAAGGATGTTATGTACAATGACTTTGTCATCCTTGGCCCCAAGGAAGATCCCGCAGGGATAAAGGGGATGAAATCGGCAGCCGAGGCGTTCAAGACGATCGCAGCCAAGAGTGCTCCGTTCATCAGCCGCGGCGACATGTCCGGGACCCACGTTTCTGAGATGAACGTATGGAAAGCCGCAGGTATAGCCCCCGACGGAGAGAAGGACGAGTGGTACACCGTCTTCTCCCTTGGCAAGCTGGGCAACGGGATAACAACAGATTTCACGAACAAGCGCAACGCATACACGATCATGGACAGGGCGACATACCTGACCAAGAAAAAAGGACTGAAGATAGTTCCGCTTGTAGAGGGCGATCCGATCCTTCTCAACCTCATCGCTGCAATAGAAGTCAGTCCCAAGAGATTCCCGAACGTCAACAACGCAGATGTTGTAAAATTCGTTGACTGGCTCTGCGATGACGAAGCTCAGATGATAATTAAGGATTTCAAGGTCAAACAGTACGGAGAACCGCTCTTCTTCCCCAACTCCGACCAGTGGAACAAAAAGCACCCCAAGTAATATAATCAGATCATCCGCGGATCCGGCCATATATATAATGTGGCCGGACTTCCTGGCCCGGGCGTTCATCATCGCCCTGGTGCAGGATCCGCATCAGGACCGGAGGAGAAACAATGGATCCCAGGATCATTTATGAGATCAAAGACCTGACTCACAGCTACAGAAAAGGGCCTCAGACTATCAATATCAACTATCTGAGAATATGCGAGGGCAGCGTAACTGGAATAGTGGGCCCCAACGGAAGTGGGAAATCGACTCTTCTGAGAATACTGGCTTTCCTTGAACCTTACACAGGCGGTTCACTTTTTTTCGACGGTCTTGATCCTTCGGGTAATGAAGTCGACAAAAGAAAAAACGTCACATATCTCCTTCAAAACTCCTATCTCCTGAAAAGGTCCGTTTTTGAAAACATCGCATATGGACTGAAGCTGAGAAGTGAGACAGCCGGCCTTGAAGAAAGAGTCCATGATTCTCTTGAACGGGTTGGACTCTCTCCATCAAAATTTGCCCATAGACCATGGTACAGACTCTCCGGCGGTGAAGTCCAGCGTGTGGCCCTGGCCGCAAGGCTGGCACTCCATCCCAAAGTACTTATCCTTGACGAACCTACCGCAAACGTGGACGAATCAAGTGCTTTACTTGTCAAAGAGGCTGCTGTATCAGCATGGAAAGAGTGGGGAACAACTGTAATAGTAGCCACTCACGACCTTCCCTGGCTTACTGAGGTATCTACGGACATAATAAGCCTTTTCCGCGGGAAGATAATAGGACACGGGACCGAAAACCTGATACACGGACCGTGGATCAGGGAGAACGGGAGCGTAGTCAGAACATTGACCGACGGACAGAAGATCCATGCCCTCATAAAGGAAGAGGCGGAACTTCACGCAGCAGTGCTAAACCCTTCGGATATCGAGCTGATAACGGATAGCGAAATAGTCTCTTTATATGCGAACAGGCTCAGGGGAACGGTCACAAGCATGGCGCTTGAGAGAGCAACCGGATCAGCCCTCATTTCAGTTCAGACAGGCGATATTATCCTGAAGTCACGGATGCCGGTCGAAAAAATAAAAGAAGTGCAGATCTCCCCTGCATCAGAAGTCACTCTGTCCTTTTCACCGGAAAACGTCCGCTGGATTTAGATAGCCGCTTATACTGTTTACCAAACAGATTCCTGTTTAAGTGAAAATAATGTAGAATGATATGGTGTTGCAGCAAACTTTTGCTTATGTCTGCTGCAAATGATCAGCGTGAGAGGATGATATATATGTGCGGCATCATGGGATATATTGGAGATAGAGACACAACTAAGGTTATCCTGGAAGGGCTGGCAAAACATGAATACAGGGGCTATGACTCTGCAGGAATAGCCGTTATAAAAGATGGCGTTATCCATGAGCTCCGTACCACAGGAAGAGTCTATCAGCTTGCAGAAAAAGTCGCAAAAGAACATTTCAACGGAGATTTCGGCATTGGCCACACCAGATGGGCAACACACGGCGGGGTAACCGAGAACAACGCCCATCCTCATATGAGCAGCGACAATAAGGTGGTCCTGGTCCACAACGGTATAATTGAGAATGCGAGAGAGATCAGAGCTGACCTTGAAGCAGAAGGGATAAAATTCCACACTGAGACAGACACTGAATCAGCGGTCCAGTACCTTGCCTCGGTCTACTGCGGAGACCCGAAGGAAGCCATAGTCAAACTTACAAAGAGAATAAGAGGCGCTTTTGCCCTTGTGATAATGTTCCACGATAAACCAAATGAGATATGGGTGGCGAGAAAAGGTTCGCCGCTGGTAGTCGGACATGCAGGAGAAGAGGGTTTCTGCGCTTCCGACCCGACCGCATTGCTGGAATTCACCAGGGATGTCTGGTTCATGGACGACGACGAGATCGCCATGATATCAAAAGGCGGCTGCACTTTCTACGATTTCGACGGAAACCCTCACGAAAAGGAATCCATGCATCTGGACTGGGAAGCTGCCATGACCAGCAGAGGAAATTACCCGCACTTTATGCTGAAAGAGATACATGAGCAGCCGGAAGTAGTTACTCATACTCTTCTTGGAAGGGTCGCCTCCAACAGAGTGGATCTGAGCCATGAGCTGGATTGGACACCGGAACAGATATCAGGATGGAAAAAGATCCATTTTGTTGCCTGCGGCACCTCGCATTATGCAACGATGGTAGCAGCGCGCATAATGGAGGAGGTCGGGAACTTCGAGATAAGGACCGAGGTCGCCTCGGAATACCGCTACAGAAATATCCCCATCGGACCCGACACCCTCGCCGTATTCGTATCCCAGTCAGGGGAAACGGCCGACACTCTGCATGCGGCAAGGCTTGCCAAAGCAAAGGGAGCAAAATGCATCGTCGTGACAAATGTGCGGGGATCAACTATCCACCGTGAGGTTGGTGAAGCACTGATAACACCGGCCGGACCCGAAATAGGCGTGGCCGCGACAAAGACATTCATGGCTCAGATAACGGTACTCACCCTTATGGGGCTTTACCTTTCAAAGCTGAAAAACGAACTCTGTCCGGAAACTGAGCAAAGGATCGTTTCTGCGCTGATGGACATACCTGCCAAGCTTGCTTCGATCCTGGAAAAAGAAAAGGAGATAGAGGCTGTGGCCAGGAATTTTGCTGATGCAAGGGGCTTCTTCTTTATTGGAAGAGGTCTGGCCTATCCGCCCGCACTGGAGGGCGCACTCAAACTGAAAGAGATTTCCTATCTGCACGCTGAGGCATACCCGGCAGGAGAAATGAAGCACGGACCTATCGCGCTGCTCGACAAGGAACTCCCGGTTGTCGCGCTTGTACCCAAAAACGACCTTTGGGAAAAGACCATTTCGAACATTGAAGAATCAATGGCACGTAACTCGCCGATAATAGCTCTTGCAACAGAGGGAGATACTGAAATTGAACACTATTCAAAAAATGTCATATTCACACCCGAAACCGAGCCGGAGCTGTTCCCCTTTATTGCGGTCGTGCCGCTGCAGCTTTTTGCTTACTATATAGCAAGGCAGCGCGGCTGTGATATAGACATGCCCAGAAACCTTGCCAAGTCTGTGACGGTGGAATAAAGACCCTAACAAAGAGATATCAGGGGAGGCTCTTTGCAGGCCGGCTTGACGCCGCCGGAGGGAGCCTCTTTGTTTTTTGCTGATTTCATTATTAAAAGGGGATAAATCTTGAAAAAGAATAAGATCGTAGCGATATTTATGCTCATATTGCTTTGCCTGACCTGCGTGCTGCCCTCTTTTGCATGCGCATCCGACAGCGATGATACGAGCTTTGAGACATTTTTGTCTGTTCTTAAGGCGTGGGGGACTTTTCTTGCCAAAATCACCGGATCCTACGACACCCTGGACAATATTTCCATCTTCTCAAATTTTGCAAGGATGTGGCACGATTTTGTAGGATCGGAAGGTTTCAGCGTTGAAAGGCTTTTTGACACTATCATGAGGTGGCTTGGCATTTCCATCATGATGCAGCAAGAGGAAGGGCCTCAGGAAAGTTATTCGATATGAAAGCATGGGTGTACATCCTACGGTGCTCAGATGGTTCCCTATACACAGGGTGGACCAACGATATAGAGAAACGGTTTGCTTCGCATAACCGGGGCACAGCCTCAAAATATACGAGAGGCCGGAGACCTGTCGAGATCGTCTTCAAAGAGGGGTTCAAGACAAAAGAAGAGGCTATGTCTCGAGAGGCAGAGATCAAGTCAATGACAAGAGCAGATAAGCTCCTGATCGTTGGTCAGGATAACAAATAATATAATTATTGATAAACGTATGCTATATATAGTACAATATATTGTAACTCAAATTTAATGTAAGGATATTTGTCTTTTGTTTCTTTGAATATCCGTAAAGAGGGGTCAGGCATGAAAGGTCGTACAGATGTAATTGTTGGCGTTCAGTGGGGAGACGAGGGCAAGGGGCGCGTAGTCGACGCACTTGCAGGCAAGTCAGGCGTAGTAGTCCGTTATCAGGGCGGAGCGAACGCAGGACATACCGTGGTAGTTGAGGACGAAAAATATGTCTTTCACTTACTCCCTTCCGGCATCCTCTATCCCGGCAAAGTTTGTGTCATCGGAAACGGGGTAGTGATAGACCCGGAAACGCTCTTTGCAGAACTTGACGATCTCAGGGATAGAGGAAAGATCCTTGCCAGGCTGATCGTCAGCCATGGCGCGCATATTGTCATGCCATATCACAAGCAGCTTGACAAACTGGCTGAGGGAGCAAGGTCAGAGGGCACAAAGATAGGAACCACAGGACGTGGGATCGGTCCATGCTACTCCGATAAGTTCGATAGGGTCGGAATAAGGGCGGAAGATCTTGTAAACCCGGAAATTCTGAAAGAAAAACTTCTGATAAACATAGAACTTAAAAATAAGATCCTGACAAGGATCTATGGCTCCGAGCCCTTGGATCTCGATAGTACGTACGAGACAGCCCTTGAGTGGGGCAAAAGGATAAAACCGCTTCTTGGAGACGCTTTCCTTGAGATACACCAAGCGCTTGATTCAGGAAAGAACGTCCTCTTCGAAGGAGCCCAGGGGACCCTCCTTGATGTCGACCACGGGACATATCCTTTTGTCACGAGCTCCAGCCCCTGCTCCGGAGGAGCCTGCACCGGAGCAGGGATAGGACCGGGAAGGATAGACCGTGTGATAGGAGTCACCAAGGCTTACTGCACCAGGGTAGGAGAGGGTCCTTTCCCTACCGAGGATAAGGGATCTCTCGGAGAACTGTTAAGAACAAGAGGCGGGGAGTTCGGCGCTACGACAGGCCGTCCAAGGCGCTGTGGCTGGAACGATCTTGTGGCAGTAGACTATGCGGTAAAGATAAATGGAATAGACGGACTTGCGCTGACAAAACTTGATGTACTTTCAGGATTTGAAAGGATCCAGGTCTGTACTGCTTATGATATCGAAGGGACCATACATAAGAATTTTCCAAGCAGCTGTGCGAAACTGGCAAAAGCAGTTCCGGTTTTTGAGGAACTACCGGGCTGGAAGGAGGATATCAGCAAGTGCAGAAGATTTGAGGATCTTCCCTCTGCTGCACAGGACTATGTCCGTTTCATCGAGGAAAGGGTGCTGACACCCGTCATACTTATCGGAGTCGGACAGGGAAGAGAAGATACTATCCTGAGAGGTATATGAAGCTAAAATTTATGGACTGTACTGCTTCTGCCAAATGGGAAAATGATGAAAACCGATAAAAACAGAAAAACAGTAATTGTAAGAGGCGGCGGAGATCTTGCCACAGGCATAATATACAGGCTATGGAGATCCTGTTTTGATGTTTTGTCCCTTGAAATCCCCCGCCCCACTGTTGTAAGGCGTTCCGTTGCTGCAGCCCAGGCTGTTTACGACGGAAACTGCCGGATAGAAGATATGGATGTATGCCTGGCAGAGAACCCTGATCAAATAGATTTCAGCAAAGGGATAAACGTATTGATAGACCCTAAGGGAAATTCCATCGCCGTACTTAAACCATTCGCTGTCATCGATGCTATGATGACGAAAAGAAAGACCGGGACCAACAGAAATATGGCAGATCTTGTGCTGGCGATAGGGCCGGGCTTCAAGGCGCCTGAAGATGTTCATGGGATCATTGAGACAAAGAGGGGACATTCCCTGGGAAGGCTCATCACCAAAGGACGTGCAGAAACCGATACGGGCATTCCCGGAGAGGTCCTTGGATATACATGTGAACGTCTCTTAAGGTCTCCCTCGGATGGATACCTCTCCCCGGCCTTATTGATCGGAGAGAGGGTAAAAGAAGGGGATGTCATCGGATCGGTAAACGGCATCCCGGTAAAGGCTCAGATAGGAGGCGTAGTTCGCGGTCTTATACACCCCTCAGTATTAGTCAGGGAAGGCTCCAAAATAGGAGATATCGATCCCCGGAATGAACCGGGCAACTGCTGCATTATAAGTGACAAAGCCCTTGCTGTCGGAGGAGGAGTCCTTGAGGCGATACTCCGTTTCGAAGCAAAGGGCAGGTTGGATTAATCTTCTTTTCTAAGAGCGGTAGCAGGCAGCTCCACTATATCGCCTTCCTGTTCCTCATCATGATCGACAGGCTCGCTTCCCGCAAAATCTGAGTGATCTTCCCAACTTTCGTCAGTTGTATCTATCACTTCGGAATTGCTCTTTCTATAGCTTCCGACGCTGAAAGGATCATAGCTCTTCGATGTATAGACCCTGACTCCGTTGCCTCTCAGTAGCCCTGCAATGATCAATGCAAAGAGAACTATTCCCACCAGTCCCGCGATGAGTATTATGGCCGGGAAGGCAAATCCGAATATCAGCGTTCCTATAAGTAAAAAGACCAGTAGTCTCATTAAGTCTCTCTCCTTCAGGATCTTTTCTGCCTGTTATCCTTTGTGGCAGTACGTGGTTTCTTTTTCCTGCTTTCGGCCACAGGTTTTCCTCTTCCGGTACTGCCAGCCGCCACAGGTTTTTTGGCAGATTTATTTATGCTTCTTTTTTTCTTTTCATCCGTACCCGAAGGGCGGTCTGCATCTTGTCCTTCGGATCCAGCTCTGTAAGAAGGCCTCTTTGCGGCTCTTGTTGTGTCGCTTTTTCTCTTCTCATCCGTCCTCGAAGGCCGGTCTGCACTTTGTCCTTCGGATCCAGCTCTGTAAGAAGGCCTCTATGCGGACCTTGTTGTGTAGCTATCTCTCTTCTTCTTCG
>Ga0074197_1002349_pt1 | contig 13295 bp, 15 predicted proteins | sample EPASupsiteSAE305_FD_64526 | JGI IMG/M metagenome (GOLD analysis project Ga0074197, IMG submission 64526) | Bioremediated contaminated groundwater microbial communities from EPA Superfund site, New Mexico - SAE3-05 reassembly with SPADES | ecosystem: Environmental > Aquatic > Deep subsurface >...
CCCCGCAGGTGCGCCGGTGCCAGGCTGCCGAGTTGGGGCGTGGCGGTGGCAGTGCTCTCCTCCTTTCGGAAATACTGACTGGCCTCGGCAAGCTCACGAAAACGCAGCGCCATTTCGGGCCCCGAGACGGTCCCGGTTGCCTCTTCCTCATGCTTGAAAAAGACGAACACTCGTTCCCAGGGCTGGGACCTTATTCTTTCCAGCCACTCCCGTAAATCGGCCTCGGTATAATCGGAACGGCGCAGGCGCAGGTAGCCCCAGGACGCCGTGCTGATAATCGCCTCCGTCGGGCTCTCGTCGCTATCGGCAACGCACAGGCTGCAGCCTCTTTCGCGAAGGAGGTCGGCAATGCCGGCCTCAAGCCAGGTCGGGCTGCGAAATTCGAAGGCGCAGCGCACCTGAGGGGGAATCAGGGAGAGGAATTCCTCCAGCACGGGACGGTTCTTTTTCTCATTGAAACTCTTGGCAAACTCAAAGAGGATTGGACCCAGTTTTCCGCCCAGGATCGACAGTATCCGGAAGAAATAGTCGGTTTCCTCGCCGACGTTGCGCAACTGCTTGAAATGGGTGATAACCTGCGGCGCCTTGAGCGCGAAGGCAAAATCGTCGGGGACCTGTTCCGCCCAGGAGGCGAGGACCCCCGCGGTGGGCATGTGATGAAAGGTATAGTTGATCTCCACCGCGTTGAGGCGGCCGGCGTAAAAGTGCAGCATTTCCTTGGGGGAGATCTTTTCGGGATAGAATATTCCCTTCCATTCCTTGAACCCGTACCCGCTGGTGCCGACATGGATTTGCATGGTTTCCCTCCTTTGTTATCTCGATTCAAGCTGAAAAAAGAGGGTCCCGTCCTTCGCGGTACGCAGCCATGGCCTCTTGATGATCCGGCGATGCTAAGGCGATGCCCTGCCGCCGGAGGAACTCTTCAAAGAACTGGCCATGCGCCATGTCAAAGGACAGGTTCAGCAGTATTTTCGCCTGCCGCGTTCCCTCCGAGCAGACCCGCGAATACCGGTCGACCAGGGAACGGGTTTCCGCCTCGAAATTCTCCGCCTTGATCACATGGTCGATCAGGCCGATTTCATGGGCGCGGCGGCCATCGACATTCTCGCCCGACAAGGCCAGCCACTTGGCCCGGCCAAGCCCGACATAGCGCGGCAGCCGAAAAGTGCCCAGGCCGGGAATGATTCCCTCCCTGATCGCCGGCAGCCCCAATTTGCAGTCCTCGGTGGCGATGCGGATGTCACAGGCCAACGCCAGCTGCAAGCCGCCGCCCAAGGCGTAGCCGTGCATGGCGCAGAGCAGAACCTTCTCGGCCTGTTCAAGGATTCTTAAAGCCCGATCCCAATTCTCATAATACTTGTGGGGGACATCGCCGGCGGAAAGCTGCTTGAGATCAATGCCCGTGCAGAAGGCACGGCCCGCCCCTTGAATCAGCACCAGGCGGAGATCCGGGTCATCGCGAATCATCTCGGCGACCTGGTTCAAATCGAGCGATCCCTGGTAATTCATGGCGTTGAGCACTTGGGGACGATTAAGCGTCAGGTAACCGATTCTGCCCTGTTTTTCAAAATACATGGTTTCGAGTTTCATAACTCACCTCATTGCTTTGGTTTGGGGATACCTCATGGTGGTGAAAGGGTGTTCATCTCATCATCTTTTATGGAGCAGGCGTTTGCGGTACCCGTTCGCGCCTCACCTCGCCGGCGGCTTTATCCTCGCGCAGCCGCAGGAAAACGGGGTGCCGCATGACATTGTCGTCAGTCCAGCCGGAGAAGGCCACCTCGCAGACCAGCCGCGGCTTGACCCAGGTGGCCGGAGCGTTGGTCTTCGGCTCGACTGCAAAGGGACATTGGCTTTGGATCAACGGATCCAGTTTCTCCCGGATTTCGCTCAGGTTTGTAACGGTAAACCCTCCGCCCGAATGACCGATGTACTCCAGTCGGTCCCCCTGAAACACCCCCAGGACCAGGCTGCCGAAAAGCTTTCTTCCACCCCTCGGTTCGGTGAATCCCGCGATCACCGCCTCCTGGGTGAGCCGCGTTTTCACCTTCAGCCATTGCCGGCTCCTGCTGCCGGCCAGGTACGGGCTTTGCGCATGCTTGGCGATGATCCCCTCCAGCCCCTTTTTTTTGACCGCCTGGAAATACAGGATCCCCTCTTGCTCGACGTGGTCGCTGAAGCGTATTTTCGGGGCAGGGGGGAGGATGGCCTTGAGCAGTTCCTTTCTCTTCAGCAGGGGGACTTGGGTCAGGTCATGTCCCTGGAAATAAAGGAGATCAAAGACATAGTAGAGCAGATGGCCGCCTCCGGATTCCTGGTACTCCTGGAGCATCTGGAAATGGGGGAGCCCTTGATCGTCGACCACGACGATTTCGCCGTCGAGGATGGCGTCGAATTTCATCTGGCGGAGTGCGTCCGCAATGGGGGGAAACTTCTTGTTCAGCGCAATCCGGTTGCGGGAAAAGAGCGCAACCTCGCCGTCCCGGACCTCGGCTATGGCCCGGTAGCCGTCCCACTTTATTTCAAAGACCCAGTCCGGATGGTCAAAGGGTTTGCCGACCTGGGCGGCGAGCATCGGTTGGAGCGCGTGCGGCATCGGTTCCAGCGGCGCTTGTCGCAGTGTTTCGCTTTCCATGGACTCCCGAATACGAATCCGGTTTATTTTTTCCTGGTCAAGGGAGGCGCCCGGCCCGGTCTCGAGCAGCTCTTCCACCGTCCTTTGGGAGACCACGGAGCGATTCTCCCGGAGGATCTCCTCGTCGCTTGTATACCGATCTTTTTTCTTCAGCAGGAGCCAGGATTTTTCGTCCCATTTGGTTTTCACCAGGGCGAATTCGCCCCGCAGCTTTTCCCCCTCAAGGACGAACTTCAAATCCCCCTTTTTCAAGCCGGCCAGGAGCAGCTGCTCGTTTTCCCGGTTGTCCCGGGCGGCAGGGTGATGATAAAAGCCCCGGTCCCAGATGATGACGCTGCCCGCGCCGTAATTCCCCGCTGGGATGACCCCCTCGAAATCCTTGTAATCGAGCGGATGGTCTTCAACCATGACCGCCAGCCGTTTGACGCCCGGATCAAGCGTCGGCCCCTTGGGGCAGGCCCAGCTCTTGAGCACCCCTTCGAGCTCCAGCCTGATGTCGTAATGCAGGTTCCGGGCCGCGTGTTTATGGATGACAAAAAGAAGCCGGCCGCCCTTCGGGTGAAGGGCCGGTTTCGGTTCGGGCGTTTGCTCGAATTTCCGTTTGGCCTCGTATTCCTTGATTCCCATGGTGGAGCGCCCTTCCTTGTTAACCGGGATCTGCTAGAGCTGCGGCAGCCTCTGTTTTCTCGCCAGCGCCTCGTAAAAAAGATCCCCTGTTTTCTCGGCCCGGTTTACGGCCTCGGCAGGACTGATTCTCAGCTTTTCCGCATCCCCTATTTCGGCCAGAAGTTCCAGTTCCTCCCAGGCAAGCGGGAACGAAACCAGCGGTTTTTCCAGGGCCCGCAGGGAATAGGCGCTGATCATGGTCTTGGCCGCGTCGTTTTGCGACCAGTTGATAAAGACCCGGCCCTTGCGCTGTTCCTTGGCCATCTTGGCGGTCACCAGATGCGGATAGTTTTTCTCCAGGACCAGGGCCACGGCCCTGGAAAAGGCCTTGGTCTCGTCAAAGGTTATAGCCGGACGGTTCAAGGGGACAAAGACATGGAGCCCCTTTCTGCCCGAAGTCTTGACCAGGCTGGCCAATCGCAGGCGGGAGAAGAGTTCCCGGAGGATGAACGCCACCCGTGCACAGGTGAGAACGTCGGCCGGCTCGCCGGGATCGAGATCGAAGACCACGCTGTCCGGCGTCTCGGGAGTCGCGGCCCTGGCCAGGGGAACGTGGAGTTCCAGGGAGGCCAGGTTCGCCACCCAGATCAGGGTTTCCAGGTCGTTGACCAGGCAGACGGTCATCGGCTCGGCATCATGGTGGACCTCGGCGGTCTGCACCCAGGCGGGACGGTGGTCGGGGCAGCGTTTTTCGAAGAAAAAACCCTCTTCCACCCCGTGGGGATAGCGCTTCAGGGTCAGGGCCCGGCCCTGCAGATGGGGGAGGATAAACGGTGCGGCCCGGCGGTAGTATTCGAGGACATGGGCCTTGGTGAAACCGCAGGCAGGGTAGAACTCCTTTTCGAGGTTCGAGAGCGAGAGCCGTTTCCCGGCAATCTCGACGGTTTGCCGGCTCATCGGCTTTTCTTGACCTCGCGCATGATCTCCTCCAGGGCGGCAACCAGATCGGGCGGTCCTTCTCCCTCTTCCGTCATTGGATGCGGGGCTTCCACCGGCGCGCTTTCCCTGGCTTTCTTCTTGAGGAGATCCAGGATCTTTTCCCGGCGCTGGTCCGCATATTTTCCTGGGTCGAACTCGGCCATCATCTTTTTGATGCCGGCCTTTATCCGGTTTTTCTCTTCGGCCTCGCCCGTGTTTTCCTTGGGCGCGAAACCATCGGCGGGAAGCACTTCGTCACGGTAATGCAGCGTGACCAGGGAAAGCGCCCCCTCCGTGCTCTTGACTGCCACCAGGTGCTCGCGCTCGGCCAGCACGAACTTGGCGAGTCCGGCCTTGTTGGTCTGGCGCATAACCTCGGCCAAAAGCCGGTAGGATTTCTCGCCCCCCTTCAGGGGCACGAGGTAGTAGGGGCGGTCAAAGTAAAGGGGGTCCACCTCTTCCATGTCGATAAAATCGACGATTTCAATGGTGCGGCTCCGCTCCGGCGTCACCGACTCCAGTTCCTCGTCCGTTATCGGCAGGTAGCGGCCGGGCTCGATTTCATAGCCCCTGATGATCTCTTCCGGGGGGACCAAGGTTTCCTGCTTCGGACAGAACATCTTTCTCGCCAGCGGCGAGAAATCGGTGCTGTGGAGCATGCGAAACGTGATCCGGCCGGGCGCGACGGCCCGCACCAGCTGGACCGGAATCGCCACCAAGCTGAAACTGATCGTGCCGCTCCATATTCCCTGCTGCGCCATTCTGTTCCTCCTGCCTGCGGATGATCGCTACAACATTGGATCGATATTCTTCTCAGGCCGCTTTCTTGAGGCTCGCTTCCAGGGCATGAAGCAGCCGGTCCGCCGCGGTGGGCTGGAGGAGCCTCGGGCGGATGACTGCAATCTTTTCCCCGCGGGCCTTTTTTGCAATCAACTGTTGAAGCTTTTTTTCATGCTCGTTGACGAATTTTTCCGGCATAAAGGGAGCGGTCAGCTGATTGATCAGATCCCTGCCGATTTTCAGTTCTTTTTCCGACACCGGGATCTCCTGGAGTTCAAGTGCGTTCACGGCGATCACTTCGTCGGCATACCGCAGGGCGGCCAGGCGCAGAACCGAGCCGCCGGCCAGCAAGGCGCCGAGATAGGACCGTTTTCGCATGGTCCAGGTGCAGATGCCTGCCACGTCCATCTCCTTCAGAGTCGCGACCAGTTGGTTGTAGCCCGTCGAGGCGATGTCCGGTTCCAGGTAGTAGAAACGCTCGAGGAAGATGGGATCGATTTGGGCGTTCCTGACGAATTCGTGGACTTCGATCAGCCGGCTGCTTTCGGGAACGATCTGCTCCAGTTCCTCCGGATCGACGAGGAGATATTTTCCCTCCTCCACCTCAAACCCTTTGGTCTGTTCTTCCACGGGCACCGGTTTGTTTTCATGGGCGCAGATCATCTGCTGGCGCAATCTCACCTGATCGGAACGATGCAGAAGGTGAAACTGAATCCGCTCCTCCTTGATCGCGGCGTGCAGCTTCACGGCCACCTTGGTTTCCCCGAAGGTGATAACTCCTTTCCAGATCGTCGTTGTCGCCATTTGCAATTCCCCGCAGTTTTTGTGCTTCCGCTTGCGACAGGTTTCAGCACTCGCTTACCCGGATCGTGACTTGAAAATCACGAGCCGGCGATGTTCCTTAAGAAAAAGACCGTACGCGCCGGATAAAAAGGGCCCTTGGCTCACGGGAGGATCCAAGGGCCCGGAGGCGATGCCTGCAAATTATTCCGTCTTCATTTGGCGAGGGCTTCATGGGGATGCCCGCAAATCTCGCACCACACGTTCTCGACATTTTTCAACCCATTGCCGCTTTTATTCACAAGGGTCGACGCTTCCTCCTCGTTTTCGGCATAGGCGATGCACCATTCGGTGCCGGTGGATTCGTATAATTGCCAGTCCTCGCTATATTCTTCTTCCTCAACGTGGGCCTCGTCATCCGAAACAAAGGGGTAGGAGTTCAGTTCGTCATGGTTGATAACGGTTGCTTCGCCGCTGCTGCGTACCAGATAGTAATTCTTCATAACCTTCTCCTTGGTTAATTTTGGTTATATTTATCAGTTCTTGACGCAGGTTGTGAAACTCATGCCACCTGCTGTCGAAGGCAAAGATTGCATGGAAAAGAGTGAAGCCTTTGTGAAATAAATAGTGATTACAGGGAGGAAGGCAATGCGGAGATATTGTAGATATAATTGATATGCTATCTATCAATTAATTCGCATTGTTTCGGATACGCAATGGGAGAATGCAAGATCAAAGGGAAAGCGTCATGGAGTGCGGGAAGAGGCGGCGCCGGGGCGAACGAATCGCTACGAGAGAAGATCGGCTATCTCTTCGGGGGTCAGGATTGATTGTGATCGTTGCTGGCGCCGATCCCTGTTTCTCCGGCGGTCGTTTTTTTTCCGACGATCGACCCCGAGGCGTGCCTGGAAAAGCGACCGGAGCCATGTCCTGATCGGCTTGTGCTGTTTAACCGGTGTCAGTCGGCTGTCGCAGCGTCTTTCTTCCAGGGTGCGTCGAGTGTCGTTTTTTCGTCGGTCGGTTGGAGATTTTCGCCGCTCCGGAAATGCGAGTCCGCCGCCAACCGGAAAATCTGGTGATTCAGGGGGATTTTCTGTCAATTTCATAGACTGGGGAGAGGAGGTCAGCATTGCAGGTAACCGGTTCGGCCTCTGAAAAATCGGTAAGCCCTACCTCTAAAGGGGGAAGAGGGACCCCGCATTCATCCAATAATGCAAAATACTTTGTAACTGTTCAGGTTGATCGGACTGCAGCTTATCAGGCTGGAGGTAAACTCCGGTTGCAGGCTGCGGCTAAAAGACTAAACACCTACAGGCTATCCGCCTGAACAGTTGCTAAAATTGTTTTCCTTCAATGTTTTTTCGGAGTTGGGCTATCTCAAGCCCAAGGGCGACACATTGTTTCCCTTCCATGCACTTGTCGGCATCCGGTAAATTGAGAAAATGATTTAAAGTATGCGAGCCTTTTTTCAGATGGACAACCCATGAGTTCTCCTTTTGATCAAAGGTCACGGCAACATCAATCCCGCACACGCCTATCTCGGGATAGATTGATGTTATCTTTTCACATAATTGCGATTCACTGAACATAACTATAACCTCCTCATCAAAAAGAGCACTCGGATTATGGGATAGCGTTATCAAAAAAATGTTGACCCTCGAAAACAACGGGATGCGAAGCATGTTGTTTCTGAAGGGCAAGCCTTGGTCTCTGGTCGGTGAATTGTTCGATAAAACCTGATTCGGGTTGATGAGCAATTCTCCGGACAGGCGTTTGCCATGCCGATCGTCTCGACCGGCATGGCGTTTGGAATAAAGAGAATGTCAAATTTAAGAATTCACGCCGGATCGTATCACCTTCTGGCAGCCACACGTTTGTACTGAGCATACAGATCGTGAACTTGGTGGCGCAAGCCCTTGATCTTCTCGGAGTCATGGCCATTCGCCCACCGGGGTTCGCTTATCGAATAGATCATGTTCGCCAACTCATCAAGATTGTGCTCGGTGGCGAGACACCATTCATCGGTGCAGATTCTTTCCATTTCTGCTGTCTCTACAATATCCTGTTCCAGCAGATAGGTCGAACGCTCCAGGTTCTTCATGAATTCACGGTGTCCCGTCAAAAACGATTCCACCATTTCATTCTGCCGTTTCATATTCGTCCTCCATGGGTAGTCTTTCCGGCACCAGGCCGGGCCGGGAGAGGGATCAATATATCATTCGCGGGATTGATACCGGGATCAACCGCCAAAGTCGTAGTCGAAAAGTACGCCGGCCGCATCTTTGTATCTGCTGCTCAGTTCTGCAAGTCTTACTTCGATATCTTTCTGATCCGGCCGCCATTCAACAGGACACTCGGTCCGCAGTTTATCGATTCTGTCTTCCAGATCCGACATGACGATATGCAGCCCGTTTACTTGCTCGTACATGCGCTGCTTATTGCCTGTGGGTAATTTATCTATTTTACTGATTACATCGTACAGTTTCGCCTTCCATACATTGAGTTCCATGTCCACATATTTGCAATAATCTTTTGTTTCCATGATGATCTCCTTGTCGTGCAATGATTAATCATTGGATGAGTTCTCTTGTCAGATACCAGTCTACACGAGTGGTTAACTGCAACTATGTGCAGGTACAAGGAGAAAAACAATAAAAGAAAAATAGGGATTCAGTTGATAGAAAATATATCACATTTAAATTTCATGAAACGAGACAGGCCGGCAGCATAGCATTGTTCATAGCGAGTTGCGGGCAAGGCCGCATCACCGACTTCGGCTCCGGCTATCAGCTTTATCGAGCCGACAGCAGTTGCAGAAGCGCAACCAGCAGCATTGCCGAAAAAAAAGCGCCATTAAAAATGAAGAACAAGAGGCGGTAGTTCGCGGTATTTTTGTTGAGGAAAAGCGGCAGGCATAAAGCCACCATTACCCCGGCCATCAGGACAATGGTCAGGCGGGATCCCGTATTCAAAAGATCCGGGTAGAGGGGAAGGGAAAGGGCCACAGCCGAGAAGGCAAGGATCCAGACCAGGGTAATCCGTTTGAGGCTCTGTTCCGGAAGAAGCCTGATCAGGGTCGGCTGGTGCGTTGAGCGGTAATCCTCCTGATGATAGAGAAGAATCATGCAGAAATGGGGGATTTGCCAGAGGAAGAACAGGGCGAGCAGAAGGCCTGCCCGGCTGTCGTCCAACAAGCCGCCGCTGGCATTCCAGCCGATCAGGGGGGGGATTGCTCCGGCCAGGCCGCCGGGGAATAAAGCGAAAACCGAGATTTCCTTAAAAGGCGTATAAACGCCGTTATAAAGAACCAAGGCCGCGAGGCCCAGCAGCAAGGGCTGCCCGTTTCCCGCGCTCAGCAGCAAGGCCAGGCAGCCGAGGAGGACGAGCAGGAAACTGAACAGCGCTGCTCCACGCTCGGTGAGGCGGCCGGTTACCAGGGGCCGATTGCGGGTACGGATCAGGAGACGATCCGCCGATGCTTCCTGCAGGCTGTTGAATCCTGCTGCCCCGCAGGCCAGAAAGAGGACGCCGACAAGAACGGCTCCTAAGGCGGGAGTAAGAGTGGGTGTATGGAGGATGAATCCGAAACCCGCCGAACAGGCTATCGGCAGGCAGAGGGGAACCTTGATGAGTTGCATCCAGGGCCGAAGCGCGGCAGCAACCGGATGGCCTGCTTTCAGCTGCATGGGGACAAGGCGCTATTCTTCCTTTTCAAGCCAGGCTTCATAGTCTTTTTGGGAAACCACTTTGAGTTTGGCCAACATCTCCGAGTGGCTCAGGCCGCAATATTCCGCGCACATGATGTCGAATTCCCCCGGTTCCCGGGTGCGGAACCATACATAGGTGGGGAAGTTTTTGACTGCGTCGACCTTGACCCGAAAGGCCGGCAGGTAGAAACTGTGGATCACGTCGATCGACTCGATATTGAGCTTGATCGGGGTGTTTTCCGGAACCACCAGCAGGTTTTCGGTTTCCTTGTCATTGGGGTAGATGAAAATCCAGGAAAACATCTGGGCCAGAACCTGGATCTGGACCGTCCCGGCGGGCACGGTGCGCAAATCGGTATAGGATTTCCAGCCGACCACGAACATGGACAGGGCGATGAGGGTAGGGATCACTGTCCACAGCACTTCGAGCTTCCAGTTATCACGGATATCCGAGGGGTTGGGATTGCGGCTGCGTCGGTAGCGGATGACGAAATAGATCATGGCCAGCGTGATGCCGGTCAGAAAGACTGCGGAGATGATAAATATGTACCAGAATGCCCGGTCTATGCCAACGACAGGATCCATTGTTCTTTCCTTTGGTTAATGACGAAATGCGACATCAAAGAAGGTGAAACCGATCATGATAGCCAGGAAACAGATGGTGCCGATAAAGGAAAATCTGATCGCCCGGCCCTCGTACTTAAGGTGCATGAAAAAGAGCAGCACCAGCGAGACCTTGGTGGAGGCGATCCCCAGCGCCAGGACAACATTAAAGATTCCCATGTCGAAATAGCTGACCCCGACCGTGACCCCGGTGAGCAGGAGCAGGGCGGCGAGGACCAGACCCAGGGTTTTATAGGACATAAGATGCTGTTCGGTGGATTCCATGGCAGGCTCCTTGGTCGGTCTACAGGATCAGGTAGAAGAGCGGGAAAACGAAAATCCAGATCAGGTCCACCAGGTGCCAGTACAGGCCGGAATTTTCGAGCAGGGCGAAACGCTGCGCCGTGATTTTGTTTTGGTAGACGAGCACAAAGCTTACGCCGAGCAGGGTCATGCCGATGATCACATGCAGGCCGTGGAGGCCGGTGATCACATAGTAGAGCCCGAAAAAGATGTTCCGCCCGTGGGGGCCGCTGGTCAGGGCCGGGGAGTTGGGATAAATGTCGTGGGCGAATTTATGACCCCATTCAAAGTATTTATTGATGAGAAAGATGAGGCCGCAGAGAAAGGACGAGGCCAGCAGCAGCAGGCAGAGTCTTTTCGTCTGTCGCCTGATCGCCGTGATCGAGGCGGCGACCGTAAAACTCGAGACCAGGAGCAGGACGGTGTTGAGGGTGCCGATAACCCGGTCAAGCTCCTTGCCGCCCTGAACGAAGTCTGCGGAAAAATCATAAAAATAGACGGCATAGAGCACGAACAGTCCCCCGAACAGAATAATCTCCGTATAGAGAAACAGCCACATGCTGATGCGAACGCCGGTCTGGTCAGGCTGGTTTGTCATGGTATTCCTCTTCCACGGAGTTGATTGCGCATGGGGCGGGCATTCGATGCATGGGTCGGACTTTAATTTTTAGGGGGATTCTTTAAAATATCCGAAAAATCATAGGGATATTCTTTGATAAGGGGTTCCTTGCTGAAGTTGTGCAGGGGCGGCGGCGACGGCACCGTCCATTCCAGGGTGCACCCTCCCCACGGATTGGCCGTGGCCGGGGTCTTCTTCCTGAAGCTGAGCAGGAGGTTGACCACCATCAGGATGATGCCGCTGAAGAGCAGCATGCCGCCCACGGCGGCCAGGCCGTTGCCCCGGGAGAACTGCGGCAAATAGTCATAGGAGCGCCTGGGCATACCCATCAGGCCGACGATGAACATCGGCACATAATGAAACAGGAATCCCACCGTGGCCAGGGTTGCGGCAATATAGGCCCGACGAAAATCGTACATGATGCCGAACATCTTCGGCCACCAGTAATGGAGGGCGGCGAAAAAGGCGAAACCGGTCCCTCCCAATATGGTGAAATGGAAATGGGCGACCACGAAATGGGTGTCATGGACGTGAATATTCGGCCCCGCCGCACCCAGGACCAGGCCGGTCAGCCCCCCGACCGAGAAAAGGTAAATGAAAACAAGGGTATACAGCAGTGGCGGGGTCATCTCGATTGAGGCCTTGTACAGGGTGGAGACCCAGGAGAAGACCTTGATCGCCGAAGGGATGGCGACCAGGAAGGTGAGCAGGGAAAAGACAAAAACCGCGGTGTCGCTCATGCCGCTGACAAACATGTGGTGCGCCCAGACCAGGGATCCGGCGCTGGCGATCCCCAGGGAGGAAAAGACTATCGCCTTGTAGCCGAAGATGGCCTTGCGCGAAAAGGTGGGGATGATCTCGGAAATGACCCCCATGCCGGGCAGGATCATCACATACACCGCGGGATGGGAGTACATCCAGAAGAGGTGCTGGTAGAGGATCGGATCGCCCCCCTTGTCCGGGTCGAAGAGGCCGATGCTGAACAAGCGCTCGACAATGACCAGCAACAGGGTGATGGAGATCACCGGCGTGGCCAGCAACTGCACCCAGGCTGTGGCATACAGCGACCAGGTAAAGAGGGGGATCTGCATCCAGCCCATGGTGGGCGACCGTTTGCGGTGGACCGTGGTGATGAAGTTGAGTCCGGTCAGCATTGAGGACATGCCGAGGATAAAGGCGGCAAAGACCGTCAGGGGCACATTATGTTTGGTGCCGATGCTGAAGGGGACGTAAAAGGTCCAACCGGTATCGGGAAATCCGCCGGCGGTGAACAGGGAGACGACCGCCAGCCCTCCTCCGAACATGTAGAGGTACCACGACAGCAGGTTGAGCCGGGGAAAGAAAACATCGTCGGTGCCCAGTTGGATCGGGAGGAAGAAATTGCCGAAGATGGCCGGGATCACCGGGATGACGACAAGGAAAACCATGATCACCCCATGGAGGGTGAAGGCGGAGTTGTAGACTTGCGCCGACATGATTGTCCGACCCATGGTCATCAGCTCAATGCGGATGAGAAAGCCGACGGTAATGCCGATCACAAACCAGAACAGGATGGCCCAGAGATACATCAGGCCCAGCCGTTTGTGGTCATGGGTCAACAGCCAGGCCCTGATGCCGGTCTGCCCGGCGGGTGACGGGGTTTCGTAAAAGGAAGGTATGGTGGCCATGGGTTATGAGTCGCTCTGAGATTGCGAAGTTTGTTTATTGCGGCGGAGAAAACGCAGGAAAAAGAAACCGCCGACAGCGAGGATCGTCACGGCCCCGATCCTGAACACTATGAAGACTTCCTGGTTCAGCCGGGGATTGGCGGGCAGGCAGAAGGCCAGGATCCGGCGGATGGAGGTCGCCAGCGTTCCCTGGGCGGCCTGGGCCAGGGCGAGATCGATATCGCCGGGTATGAACGAGCCGTAAATGTATTTGATGATCCGGCCATCCTTATCCAGGACCGCAAGGGCCGAGGGATGGATGAAGCTGGAATCCTCCTTCTTCTTGAAGGTGTAGCCGATGGCCCGGGTGACCTTGCGAATGTTGCGGTTGTCGCCGGTGAGAAAGACCCAGTCGGTCTCCGGGAAATCCTTGGCAAACAGCTGGGTATAGTTGGGCTTGACCCTGGCCGCGATCTCCGGGGTTTCTTCGTCATTGAAACTCAGGCTGATCACGCGGAAACTGCCGGCGGGGCGGCTGCTTCGACGCACCGCATCCGCCAGATTGGCGAGGTCGAAAGAGCAGAGTTGCGGGCAATTTTAATAAATCGGGACCACGAGGGGGGGCCGCTCGATTCACG
>Ga0074197_1002357_pt1 | contig 13260 bp, 15 predicted proteins | sample EPASupsiteSAE305_FD_64526 | JGI IMG/M metagenome (GOLD analysis project Ga0074197, IMG submission 64526) | Bioremediated contaminated groundwater microbial communities from EPA Superfund site, New Mexico - SAE3-05 reassembly with SPADES | ecosystem: Environmental > Aquatic > Deep subsurface >...
GTCTTAAAGGTCGGATCTTCTTTGGTGAACCGGTTCAGCGCCTTGGACATGTTGATCTGCGCCTTGTTGTCCACCGGCTTGATCGCCAGCGAAATAACCGGGGCCGGAACATGCATCGAACTCATGGACCAGTTCAGGCCAGGGTTACAGAAGGTGTCGCCGGAGGCGCAGTCAATGCCGAACAGGGCGACAATATCGCCGGATCCGGCACCCTCGATCTCTTCCATTTCATTGGCATGCATGCGGACCAGGCGGCCGACCTTGGCTTTTTTGCCAGTGCGGCTGTTGATAATGGTGTCACCCTTTTGAATCACGCCCTGGTAGGTGCGGATGTAGGTTAATTGTCCGTAGCGGCCGTCCTCCAGCTTGAAGGCCAGGGCAACCAGCGGGTCGGCGGGGTCGTTGCTGACCACCACCTCGCTTTCGTCCTGATCGAGATCCAGAGCCGTGTTCTCGACATCGGTTGGACAGGGCAGGTAGGCGTTGACCGCATCGAGGAGCAATTGCACCCCTTTGTTCTTATACGCGGAACCGATCATGACCGGGGTCAGTTCAAGGCTCAGGGTACCCCGGCGGATGGCATCGTGAATCAAGGATTCGGGAATTTCCGATTCCTCCAGCATGGCCTCCATTAATTCATCGGAAAACATGGATACGGCGTCAAGCAATTCTTCCCGCTTGGCGTCGGCTTCCTCTTGCAATCCAGCGGGAATCGGTTCATAGCGAATGGTTTCGCCCTGATCGCCGTCAAAATAAACGGCTTTCATGCAGACCAGGTCAATCATGCCCTCCAGATCGCTCTCCAGGCCGATGGGCAGCTGGATCATGATCGCATTCAGGTCCAGTTTGTCGCGAAGCTGCTGGGTGACGCGGAACGGATTAGCGCCTGTGCGGTCACATTTATTGATGAACGCGATACGGGGAACTTTGTAGCGGGTCATCTGGCGGTTAACAGTAATGGATTGCGACTGGACACCGCCCACCGAGCAAAGGATCAGTACCGCCCCGTCAAGTACCCGCAGCGCACGTTCAACCTCAATGGTGAAATCGACGTGGCCCGGGGTGTCGATGATGTTGATGTCGTAATCCTTCCAAGAGCAATAGGTGGCGGCGGACTGGATGGTGATGCCGCGTTCCTTTTCCAGTTCCATGGAGTCCATGGTTGCCCCAACACCATCTTTTCCTCTGACTTCGTGGATGGCGTGAATCCGTTGCGTGTAAAAGAGAATTCGCTCCGTCAGCGTGGTCTTGCCCGAGTCAATATGGGCGCTGATTCCAATATTCCGCACTTTTCCTAAATCTTTTTTCATGACGCGTTCCTCAGTTCCCGCTTTCAGGTCGCTCTTGCTTGATACTTCTGGATTAATTATAATGCTGTCTGTAAATAAAAAATGGAGTTACAGCAGGTTCTGCAACTCCATGCTCAATGCTGTAATGCTGGCTAGAAGGTGAGATGGAGGGGAAAGATCTCCTTGGGCACCCAGAAAATGTTTACCCGCAAACCTCTTGTGTCATTGCTTTGAAAGAGACAAAGTCTCACCCTCTACCTTAGAAAAACCTAATTTATATAGCGCGGTTTTCCGGGACAGTCAACTAATTTTTGTATTTTTTTGGGCCAGACCGTTGAGGGAAAACTGCTAACCTCGGCGCTTCATAATCTTCAAGGAACCTGACGGGTTTAAAGGCAACACGTCAAAGTTGGCATAAAGTATGGCAATAATGGCATAAAGTACCGCGTGTTGCACGCCACTCAAAGTTTCTTAGTATGCATGCCCCCTATAGTCCAAGCCATCCATTGCTGAAAGCGCGCTACTGACTTTGGCATTGATACAGACATAGGCATTGTCAGTCGCATCACCGAAACCGAGTTTGTATGTCAAGTCGCCTCTACATCTGGTGGTCAGCTTCGAACAGGTCCCTTGATAAAAAATTCGAATACTCAGTGCTGGAATTTTAAAATCCGTGGCTTGGGTCATAGATATGTAAGCGCCTAATCAACCCCATCTTTTTCCGAGCAGCACAGGGTGTCATACTCAGGCCAACTTGAACCAACAAGGAGGTCGCCCCCATGAACACCCCAGTGCTGGCCGGTCCGAAGGCCGGACGCCGATTCTGGCAAACCCACCTCAAGGCCTTGGCGACGAGTGGCTTTTCCCGTAGCGAATACTGCCGGCGGCATAATCTTTCCTACCACGCCTTAACCTACTGGGTGCGCAAGCAGCAGGAGATCAGTCTGGTTAAACCTGCACTGGCCCTGGTCGAGGTGCCTGTCCGCCCTTCGTTGCCCTTGCGGTCCGGTGCGGCTGCTCTTCACCAGGGAGTTGGCCTGGCTGCTCGACGACCTGTCAATCGAACAGGCGGCACACAAGGCGATCCACTATGAAAAAATTTGCTGATTTTATGATATTTATATTGAAAAATCATATGGATATGTCAATATCGTCCGCATGAATGCAACGCTCAAAACCCTGCCGGATGACCCTGCTGAACTCAAGCGAATAGTGGTCGATCTGCACCAGCGACACGAGCACCAGGTGTCCGTGCTGCTTGAGCAGATCCGCTACCTGCGCCAACAGCTGTTCGGCCGGCAGAGCGAAAAGTTGCCGGCAAACTCGACCACGGTGCAGTTGCCCCTGTTCGACATGCCCGAGCCCGAGCATATCGAGCCGGCCAAGGTGGCCGTAGAATCCCATGACCGCAAAAAGCCCGGCCGCAAACCCTTGCCTCCGGAGCTGCCCCGGGTGGAGATGGTCCACGATCTGTCCGAGGAAAAGAAAATCTGTGCCTGCGGCTATCAAATGAGCCGGGGCGGGGAAGAGGTCAGCGAGCAACTCGACATCATCCCGGCGAAAATCCAGGTCTTGCGCCACATCCGTCCCAAGTATGCCTGCCAGGCCTGCGAGGGAGTGAAGGGGCAACGGTGCGGATCGCGCCGCCTGCCGCCCCGCAGATCATCCCCAAATCCATGGCCAGTGCGGGGCTGCTGGCCCATGTGCTGACTTCCAAATTCGCGGATCATCTGCCGTTCTACCGCCAGGAAAAGCTCTTTGTCCGCCTCGGGGTAGAGATCGGTCGGGCAACCCTGTGCAACTGGGCCATGCAGGTGGCCCAGGCCTGTGTTCCTCTGGTCAATCTCATCCGGGACGAGGTCCTGGATGGCCGGGTGATCAATATCGACGAAACCACGGGGCAGGTATTGGCCGAACCCGGCCGGGTGTCGACCTCAAAGTCGTATATGTGGCTTTTTCGCCGGGGTGATCCGGAAAAACCGGCCCTGTGTGCCACGAAGGCAGCGTCTGATAAGGATTCTGCCATGCTCTTTTGTGGATGAAGAGGGATTGCAGGATCACTCTGCAAACCACCTGATGCTGCTTCATGGGCAAAAATTGCCTATTCCGGTCAAGTCGGCCACGCATTCCAGTCGAAGCCGGCCGGGTATTCCGGTGGAAGTCGGCCACCTGTTCCGGTGATTCCGGCCACCTCGGTCGGAGCGTAGCGACGCGGTAGTTTTTCTTTTCTGTACTCGTCTTTTTCCTCTTATGTCAACAGTGTCTTTTTGCGCATCGACCCTCCCTTGAGTTGCATGACTATGGCCGTCTGCTCGTTCTGATTTCAAAAAAGTCATTCCATTCACCTGTTTCCTTGGAAATTCTGTGATTTTTCACTAAACTGAATCTTATTTGTTGATCTTTGAATTTTAAAAATATGGAGAATCCCATGAGCAACGTTCAGCGGTTTGATATGTGGCTCAATTTCGGTTGATCCCACTGGTTCCATTGGAACTTTTTTCTTGTTATGGAAAAACATCAGCTTTCTTCTCGTGGGTCCACTTTCGGAGCCTCTTGCTGGGACGGCGCGTTCGTTGCCCTGGAGACATCCCGCTGGTCTTTGAGAATTGAGTTCATGCGCTGGCCGGTCGAGCCCCAGGCGTTTTGTTGCCGCCGTGCCGTGGAAAACGAGTCGTAAACGTTTTTGGCAGCCTGTGCGCCGCGTGCCCAGCCGGTTTTGCCCTGGCCTTGCGGGCCGGCAACATCCAGTGCAGCCTTGACCGAACTCAGGCCACGACCGGCTCCGACAGCACCGCCGACTGCACCACCTACAGCTCCGCCGACGCCGGCGGCAACCGCACTGCCGGCAGCGCCGAGGCCAGTGCCACCGCCATGGTGGGAGCCGGTGATGATGCCGGCGCAGACTTCGGGGATTTTGTCGATGAGGACGAGAAGAACCACCGCGCAGCCAATGACAACGATCAGCTCTTCAAAAGTGACGGCAGAGGTCGCCCTAAAGCTATTGACGAAAGACATGCCGATCCCCAGGACCAATTGCATGACGAACAGCTTGAAGGCTACAGACAGGGCATAGCGCATGGTGTTGATAGCGTATTCTTTGAGCAGGCCAGAGCCGCCAAAGCCCAGCAGCAGCACGGCCGCATTCATGGCAATGTAGGCCTCGCATTTGACGAGTAAGATACGCGCCGTTATCAGCGCGAAGCAGGCCATAATCACGCCGGCGGCGATCAGGTAACCAAGAGTCCCTACAGGGTCCCAACTGCTCACTTTTTCGAGGATGTTAGCCGCGATTTCGAGGCCGGTATTGAATGGTGACAGGGTAAGGTCTGCGCCGCTGAGGGTCGTGGCTATCCCTTTCAGGCCATTGATGATGTTGCCGGTCCATTCCTGGTAATGGGTGATGACCGCGAGGCAAAAACCGGCGAAGAGCAGGACCATGATGAATTGCTTGATGGTGTCGCCGATCTCTTGCCGCCCGAGCGCAGCCCTGATCCCGAGCAAGGCCACATCCAGGATCAAGCACCACTTGAACAGGGTTTGGGCGTACTGTTCCAGGACAGCCCCATACCCCCTCGAAACTGTATAAAATTGGTTGGCAATCCGAGTAACCACATCACTATCCACGGCCGCCTGGCAATCCTGAACTAGGAGCAGGAAAAGGCAGCACAAAACCAAACAGGAGCGTTTCATGAAAAAATTTCTCTCATTTCTTTGTTTATTTGGAGTCCTCGGCCTGGTGGCCGCCTGCGACAGCAACAAGACCGAGGCCCCGCAATCTCAAGTCACCGCTAATCAGCCTCAAAAAACCAAGACCAAAGAACAGATTAAAGAAGAACAGCGTGGGGCCTTTAGTACGGAGATGTTGAGAAAGCCCAACAACCTGGACAAACCATTGCCCTGATAAATCACGGGAGCGGGTCATCCAGGTGGTTAGGTGCACGCAGGATGGTTGTCTGCATAGCCTCCCGCCATTGCTCCCGCTCCAACTGATCCTTTTTCTCCGCCTTCATCTGAGCGGCCAGCGTCGATTGTGAGCTGGTGGCGACCAACTCCCGCAACTCACGCTGCTCTTGTAATTGCAATGCGGCGAGTTGGTTGCCGGCCTGCATAGCTTTCATTTGCCCGTCCGGACTATCCAGCAGACTCTGCACGTAGTTTTCGAGATTCCCGGCGTCGGCCAGATCCTGGAGCTGCCGGCCGGAGAGTTGATAGGTTGCCAGGCTCGCCTCATCCACGGTCGCCGACCATTTGTCTTGATGCTGGCGGTATTGCTGGTTTGCCGCCTCGATTTCTTCCGCTGTTGAGGCGGCCGTCAGATCGGCGAAGGTGGACTGTTCCGGAAACAGCCGGTTGAAGACCTGAGCAAGGGCCGTGTAGTCGCCGCGTTGGGTCCGGAGCTGGCTGGTCAGATTAGCCAACTGCGTCATTTGCCCGGCCAGTTCGCCGCGCATTGCCTGCGGCAGTTGCATGGTGTTCTGGATCGCGTGTTGGACCAGTTGGATTTGCTGGGCCGTTTGCGTGATCGCCTCGGAATACTGGTCCGTCATGGTCGAAAGCTGTTCCAGGTTCGTGGCCTGTTCCAGCAGTTGTGTGAACACGGTGGAGCAGTTCGTGCACGTAACTACCTCTCCAAAAGAGAAAATGGGGACATTCAGGGTCAGGGTGACAGCGGCAATAATCAGCAGTTTTTTCATGGTGTTCCTCTCTGCGTGTCTGGAGTTTTTATCTATCATCCGGAAATATGTTTATGAGCAGCTTCCCTTCTGTATGGATTCCACAGCATTTTTATAAAATTCCTCTTTCATCAGATGGAGAGTGTGCCTATATGCGTTCCGCCCCTGAACAGCAGTATCACGATGTCGTTATCGTGGAGACCGAGGCTTTCCTGTCAATTTGGGATGATACCCCGCATTTCGACGATGGCTCCCCGATAAAACCGGGGAAGCCGTATGCGCAGTATCCGCAGCACTGGAAACAAGACCGCAAACTCTGTTCGGGCCACACTCAAAAACATTTTGAACAAGGAGGCTCAAATCCAGTACCTCTCGCCGAAGTCCACTGCATTCATGATGACAAGCTGTATCTTCTTGACGGAATAACCCGGACGCTCTGGCTCCTTACGAATCGCGCTTGGGCGTTTCCACTTGCCTGCCCGAAAGAATACACTTCCGATCTCCAACGCTTAGCCGGGCTTGACGGGCAGCCAGTAGTTCATTCATGTGTACCGGGTCGCCCCCAGGCCAGGGCCTGCACGCTGTTCGAGCGCTTGGCCGCTCTCTGTACATTTCGTCCAAATCGACCGCCTGACGCACGTCCATGAAGAAGAGATCAAAGTCCTCTAACCAGCTTCGCACCCACGGATCGAGAGCGTCCGGGTTGGCGAGCAGGGTTTCCAACACCTGGCGGTTTCCATCCAGCAGCTTGTCCGTGAATAGGCAGACGCTCATCACTCTGCGGTAACAGTCTTTAAGGCTATTGCAACTGCGCCGCGCTGTGGAGGCGGTGTTTCGCTTCGCCCACTCTTCAGACCAGATGATTTCCTCTTGCCCATAATTCCGCCCTGGCCATCTCCGAACGCGGCCGTGGCTGTACACCGGATTTCGCCAGGCACTCGCGTCGGGAAAGGTGGGGCGTAAAGCCGCCAACAGGCTTTCGCAAAAAATATCATTGTCAGTCAGGACATCTTCCATCCAAACGAACCGGCTCCGCGTGTCCGGCCTATCCAGCAGGATTTGCATAAAAGCCCGGTTCTCATCCATGACGTTAAAAATTCCCCTGGCCCGTGTGCCGGAATACAGGCAGACATCCAGCAGGTCGCGCAGCGCCTGTTCTATGGCCTGCCGATCCGGCTGGAGCTGACGAGTGGTATCAGCCATTGTCGCTCTCATAATCCCCTCCCTTGGAGCCAAACACCGGGCCACTTCTGCCCATACTGCGCCGCCAGTTCCTTTATCCGGTGTAGGCTCTCCTTGTCGGATGCACCGACAAACGAGAGTGTGCGGGGGCCGAGCGCCAGTTGTACCAGGCGGCGGCCCTCGGGCGAGACCACGTAATAATCCCGCTTCGGGGTGGCGTTGGCGATGATCTCTACCTGGCGCTCGTTGAGGCCTAGGCCCAGGTACAAATGATGCTGTTTCTCGCGGGCCGTGAGGTTCGGCAGATAGATTTTTGTCGGGCAGGATTCGGCAAGCACGTCCACGATGCCCGAGCGCTCCGCGTCGGACAGCGATTGCGTTGCCAGGACCACCGCGCAGTTCCGCTTTCTGAGGACTTTCAGCCACTCCCTGATTTTCTCCCGGAAAACCGGGTTGCCGAGCATTACCCATGCCTCATCGAGGATCAGCAGGGCCGGTTGGCCGTTTAGCGACTGCTCGAACCGATGGAACAGGTAGAGCAGCACCGGCAGCATATTGGCCTCCCCCATCTCCATGAGGGATTCGATTTCAAAGACCGTGAATTGAGAGATTTGGAGGTTATCCGTCGCAGCATCGAGGAGGCGGCCCATTGCCCCCTGGTTGGTGTAATGGTTCAGCGCTTCCTTGAGTTCACGGGATTGAAGCACATGCCAGAAATCGGTCATGGACCGCATTTCCGGCGGATTGTGCCGCAGGGTAGATAACGCTTGATGAATGTCGTTGCGGTGGCCCGGCAAGACGATGAGCTTTTGCAGCTCCGCGCAGGTGGAGATCCAATTTGCCGCCCAGGAAAACTCCGCATCGTTGTCGATGTTCTGCAGTGGCGCGAAGGACAGCGGATCGTGGCCGATGTTGAAAGGGCTGCCGCCTGCACCGAGGCAGAGCGGCAAGAGGCTTTCGCCTTTGTCGAAAGCCGTTATAGTCGCGTGCAGGTAGGCCCTGAACTGCGCGGCGATCAGGCCGAGCAGCGTAGATTTACCGGCACCCGTCGGCCCGAAAATCAGGGTGTGGCCGAGATCGCCGGCATGAAGGTTGAACCAGAACGGGGTTGAACCGTCCGTGGCGAGAACCGCCAGCGGCCGGGAGCGCGGCGGATAGAATGGGCAGGGAGCATACCGGCGGCCTGTCCATACCGTTGCCAGCGGGAGCAGATGCGTCAAGTTGAGTGTGTTGACCAGGGGACGCCGGACATTGGCCCAGCCGTTGCCCGGATGCGAGCCCAGCCAAGCCTCCAGAGCGTTGATTGATTCGAGCCGGCAACCGAAACCCAGCGTTTGGATCAGCCGGCGCAGATCGCGGCTCTGGCCAGTCAGCTCGTCTTCATCCTCGTGCATCAGGACGATGCACTGCGAGAGGTAGCCGACGCCGACCAGGCCACTCTGCACTTCCAGGAATGCCTCCTCGGCATCGTCTCGCATCAGGGCCGCATCGCGGTTGATGCGGGCACTGGCGTTATTGAGGAACTTGTCAATGAACCGGTGCATCTGCTGTTGCCAGCCCTTCCGGTACATATTAATTTCCCGCGTGCCGTCAAGCTGGTCCAGGCAGATGAACCGAGTGGAGTAGCGATAGGGCAGAGACAGACCATCGAGCGCCGCCAGCATCGAAGGGTAGGATTCGAGCGGCAGACCATCAAGGGACAGCACGGCCAGGTGGCGATCACCCAGACGGAGCCGCAGGCCGGCCGTCAGGTCGATGCCGCCAAGAATGGCGTCCAGGTATATCGGGGTAGACGGCACGCGCACCGGATGAAAGATGCCAGTGACGCAGCCCTGGAGATGCGACAGCAGGCTGGAGCAGAGCACGCCCTGTTCTTCCGTTTCCGTCAGGCGATCCATTCTTACCACCGAGGACAGAATATCTTCCAGCTCGGCCAGGGTGCCCTGGAAGTGATCCAGGGCTTTCTCCATGCCACCGGCGCTGCCGACACCGGAAGTCACCGCCTGTGTCATCCTGACGACCTGTAGAGCGGGTTTGTAAGTGACGACCAAGATCGTTTCGGTGCGGTAGCAAAAGCCGCTGCCGAAATATTCCCGCCGCTCTTCATCGATCAGGCGGGTGACCGGATCGGGGAAGTGTCCGGAATCTTCCGGTGGGTACGCATGATGCGGCAGGCGCACCGCATCGACATGCAGCATCCAGCCGGTGCCGAGCAGCCGGATGCCGTTGCTCACCTGCCGCGCCATCCAAGCCAGCTCTTCGTCCGTTGAGCTGGCTGTATCCGGGCCGCTTATTTTCCAGCCGGCGAGGAACGAGCCGTCCTTACCCAACACCACGCCCGGCGCGATCAGCGCCGCATAGGGTAACAGGTCCGGCAGGCCTTTGGCCTGGCTGCAATAGTCCTTAATCAGCATCGGAAGCCTCCTTGCCGCCGCCAGCGGCTACTGCGGGCCGAATAGAAGTCCTGCTGCCGGATGTGCCGCATCCAGACCTTCGACATTTGCGGGTCGGCTTTCGCCATGAGCCGCAGGACAAACACCGCAGAGAGCCAGAACACTGCGGCGCTGACGGCCGCAATGCCGGTCATTCCGCCTACCCCTACGAGGAAGGCTATCAGGGCCGAGAACATCACTAATTCGCGTTCCGCGCCCAGGGTGAGGCTGTGACGGTGCAAGGAGGGGTGAATGGGCACGGTGTTCATGTCAGATCATCGCTCCCGAGAAGCTGAACACCGAGTTGACGATAGAGGCGGCAAAGGCAATGAAACTGACGCCGAATACCACCTGGAGCAGCATTCGGAAGCCGCCGCTCATATCGTCCTTGTTCAGAATGAAAATCACGCCGCAGATGCCCATGGCGGCGATGGAAATCCACTTGCCGGCTGGGCCGGTTACGGTGCTGGCAACCTTCTCCAGCGGATCGGAAAATTCCGTGATGCCACCGGCGGCGGCAAATTCGGGAATTGCCACCACAGCGGCGGCCAGGATGAGGGAAGCAAGCAATTTTTTGTTGTTACGCATGATAGACAGTCTCCATTTGATAACGAGTTTCAGCGTGCCAACCATTGACACGCAGGATTTCCGACACTCGGCGGCCGCCTGGTGCGCGTTCGATGAACACCACCAAGTTGATGCCGTTGCCGATAAGTCTTTGTTTGGGTGCGCTGGTGGCCTCGGCAATCAGCTCCTCCATCCGGTCCAGCCCTTCGGCCGCACTGTTGGCGTGCACAGTGGCGATGCCGCCAGGATGGCCGGTGTTCCACGCTTTAAGCAGATCGAGCGCCGCGCCGTCGCGGACCTCGCCGATGATTATCCGGGTCGGCCGGTAGCGCATGCCCACCTTGACCAGGCGTTGCATGCCGACATGATCGGTGGTGCGGAAAAAGACGGTGTTCGGGCTCTTCGACTGCAATTCCATGGTGTCCTCGAAGATCAGCGTTCGATCATTCGGGCACCGATCCGCAATCACCTGGATGAGTGCATTGACCAGCGTGGTTTTGCCGGAGCCGGTGCCGCCTACAACGAGGATGTTATTCCGAGCTGCGACTTGTGCTTCGAGGAAAGGGATCATGGAGGCGGGCAAGACACCCTGTTCGGCATAGTCATTCAGGGTGAAGACCTTGGACGCCTTCTTGCGGATCGTGAAGCTGGGGGCGGCCGTCACCGGGGGCATCACACCTTCAAAGCGCGAGCCGTCCAAGGGCAGCTCCCCTTCGACAATAGGGTTTTCCAGGTTCACGGTCGTATCGAGGCCGCTGGCGACAAGGGACAGGATCAGCCGGCCCTTCTCGGCCGGCATGGTCCCGAGCACGGTCATATTCTGTCCGTGCTTTTCAACCCATATCTGACCGTCCGGGTTGAGCATTATTTCCACCACGTCCGGATCGCGCAGGGCGCACATGATCCCTGATCCCAGGTTGTGTTCCAGGGCGTTTAACAATCTGCTGTCGATCATCGTTCCATGTCCTGCTTGAGATCCGGCCGGCCATAATCGGATCGATAACGACGATGTTCATCGCAGTTCGCCACCAACCCTGTTTGCTCCATTATTCCTCGTTCCCACGTTCCAGGCCGGCGGCTTCCGCACGCGACGGTCGTCAACAGATCAACGACCAGGGATTCGACGCTTGTTTGTTCATTGAAAGCACCGTATTCCGCGTGCAGCTCCACGATATAGCGCAGCTCCCGCACCACTCCGGCCGGGAGTGTTATTTCCAAGGTTTCTATGTTTTTTTTCATCGCGACGCCGCCTGCAGGACGAATACAGTTACGTTGACCAGGGCGGAGGTGCCGATGATCCCCGCCAGCCAAATCAAGCTGATCCGAAATTGTTTGTAAGTTGATTGGATGCCTTCGACCGTCGAGGAGGCCAGGCTGGTTTCCAGGTCCTTCGAGACCTCCTCCACGGCCTGGACGATCTGTCAGTCCGAGCGGACAAGATGCTCGTCAACGCCTGGTTGTGGCGCTGCAACAGCTTGTCCTGCTCGTGCAAGTAAGCGTTAAAGAGTGTGGCCATCATCAGGATGGGATCATCCGGCGACACGACGGTTTTGCATTGTTCCGCCAACAGGGCGGCCACCTGGCCATGCGTTAAGCCGATCCCGTCAGGCAGGATCGGAGCGACTGGCGGCTCGAAAGTCTTTTCGTTGTCTTCCATGGAGTCACCACAAGGAGAGTTGAAGAGATTGATTGCCAGCGGCTCCTTCCTTTGATGGAGACACAGCCTTTTCCTTGAGCTGGAGTTTTCTTTCGCAATCGGTGCATAAACTTTCCCCTGGCGGGGCGTCCATGCCGCAATTGGCGCAAATTGGTGTGTGTTTCTTGCTCATATGATCCTCCTTGTCAGATATCATTTATCCCTCTCGATCTAATTTTTGCTGGTGAGGGTGCCGGCGCGGCGCTTGAGGTCGGAAATCACCAGAAATTGTCGGTACTGTTCACGCAGCAGGGTATAAGCGTGATCCGCGATCCGTCGCGCCTCCCCTGCGGTGGCCTTCAGGATGTCTTCGGCGGTGATGCCGTATAACCCCTCTAGTTCAGCGTAGATATTTGCATCCCGTGAATAGAAGGGCTGGGCGCTGGCTTCTATCAGGTATTTGATGGCGTTGATCTGTTGTTCGGTCGCGGGCCGGTTGTCTTTTGCTCCGGCGAGGCGGATAACCTGTTCGAGAAAGTCCATCATCGGATGTGCGTTGTCCCTGTCAAAATCGAAGTCGTCCAGGCTCCGGATTTTGCCCACGACGCAGGCTGCCTTCTCCGCCGTTTCCTGCGGCATGTCTTCAAGCAGCGCCCAATAGGCCGCCAGCCCCCGCAAATATTTCACGACTCGTTGACTTCGGACGCTGTTTGATTCAGAAGGCGGCTGTGGGCAAATTTGACGCATGGCCTGTGACAGGTCAGGGACTCGCAGCCGAGCTTTTTGTATTTCCGCCTCCATGGCCTGGAAGGCGTCGATATAGGCAACCTTGAATTGCAGGGCCTTCTTGCCGGTGAAACCCATCGCCAACAGAACGAAACCATCACGGGTGAGAGTGAACATCCGGTGTTGCTGATCTCCTGTTTCCGGAAGGGTGTAGACCCCCTGCCGAAAATTCGGCTGGTGGTGTTCCGGAAGTTGAGGAAGGAGATTCTGAACCGCATCCAGCACGTGCTTGTGCTGCTTATCGAAATACCTGGCGACATCCAGTGTAGTTGTCACTGCTTGTCCATCTTGAGCCGCAACGACCGGTGATTGCGCTATTTTTTCAATATTCTGCACTCGTTCACTCCTCAAACCAGTTGTGCACGATCCAGTTCCGCGCACATCTCGTTCCAGAATATTTTCAGGCGTTGCCTGGTCATGATCGGCACCGCGCCGGAGTTGATTGCTTCTTCAAATGTCTGGCGACGGGACAGCATTTCTTCAATGTCCTTGCCGAATAGAGATTGCTTGCGTTGAGGAATGCGCACCAGGCAGCGAATTTGTGAACTGTGCTTTTGGTAGACCTGAATCAGGGAAAAATCATCAATAAAAAAGCTATAGTTTTCAAGTTAATATATTGAAATTTATATAAAAATATTGCAATATCCACCTGTCCCGAAAACTCACTCGACAGGTGAAAACATGAAGCGATTGAT
>Ga0074197_1002359_pt1 | contig 13258 bp, 6 predicted proteins | sample EPASupsiteSAE305_FD_64526 | JGI IMG/M metagenome (GOLD analysis project Ga0074197, IMG submission 64526) | Bioremediated contaminated groundwater microbial communities from EPA Superfund site, New Mexico - SAE3-05 reassembly with SPADES | ecosystem: Environmental > Aquatic > Deep subsurface >...
CCTCTAGAAACCCGCGCACGCAGGCCTGAAGCTCCACCCGGTTTAGCGGGTCGAACAAGCAGCCGCTCACGCCGGGCGCGATGGCCTCTCTGGCGCCGCCTACGCGGCTGGCCATTATAGCCACGCCGCAGGCCATGGCCTCCAGCATGGAATTGGAAAGCCCTTCGGAAATAGAGGGCAGGATGAAGACGTCGGCCGCGCGGTAGTAAGGCAGCAAGTCGTCCTTGGGGCCGGTCAGTTTTACGGTTTCGGCCAGGCCCAGGTCGGCCACGGCCTTTCGCAGGGCCTCTTCTTCCGGCCCGCCGCCTACTATAACCAGGCGGATATGCGGGCGCTCGCGCTCTTCGGCGAAGATCTCGGCCCAGGCCTCCACAAACTCCTTCACCCTTTTCTCCGGCGAGAGGCGCCCCACGAACAGGAAGGTGGTAAGGTTATCCAGCCCCACCGCGGCCTTGGCGGCTATTTTCTCATGATAAAGCGGCGGGGTATAGCGGCCGGTGTCCACGCCGTTGCGGAACTGGCGCAGCTTAAGCCCTGCGTAGCGCGGGGTTTCTTGCAGCCATTTATAAACCTCGGCGTTCATCACCAGCAGTTCGGGCGCGGCCAGTTTGAAGAAAGCGAGCTTCAGCCGCCCGGCAAAAGTCTTTTCGGACAGGGAGATCTCGTCCACGCCTTTGCCGCCGCCCAGCTTCACCACCACGCGCCGCCCCGTGAGCCTGCCGGCCAGCACCGCGGCCACGGCCGGTGAAGAGGCCAGGTGCACGTGTACGGCGTCGTATGAGGCTCGGTTGGCGAGCAGCCAGAAGAAACTCTTGAGCATGAATACCGCGGAATTAAAAGAGCCGGAACCCGGGCAGGCCAGCCGTTTTATGAGCACGCCGTCCACGGTCTCTTCGGCGCTCAGGCCGGGGCGCAGGCGCGTGAGGGCCGTAACCTTCACGCCGCGCTTCACGAGGGCCTTTGAAATTTCCAGCGCCTGTTTCTCCGCCCCGCCTATGACGGGGTGGAAGGTCTGGCTGAGCATCAGCACGGAAGTTATCTTCACGCGGGTTCCTTCCCGCCGCCCGAAAAATCGCTCCACACCTTCCCCAGGGACTGCCCCATCTGGTAGACGAAGACCACGCCGATGAGGGTGATGAGGACATACCCGGCCACGTGGCAGTAGGAGGCGAAAGCGAAGCCCACGTCCTTGGGCACGCCCCAGGCGGCCATGACGCGGCTGAGGGTGAACTCGAAATTGCCGAAGTAGCCGGGCATGCCGGGCACCGAGGCCGCCACCGCCCCGCTGAACACCAGCGCCACGCAGCGCGCGAAGTTCAAGGTGCCTTCCAGGCCGAAAGCGATGGCCATCCAGTAGTAGTTCAGGGCGTCCAGCAGCCACTGGGCCGCGGCGAACAGAAAGATGAGCAGGCCGCTCTTAAAAGAGTGGAAACCGCGCACGCCCATGGCCACCCGTTCGAAAATGGAGCGCAGCCGCGGGAACCGCGCGAAGAAGCCGGAGAACCAGTGGTGGGAGATGATCTCGTCGGAGAAGACCAGCGCCAGCAGGCCGGCTATCAGCCCGCCGAACAGCACCCACAGCAGCTTGTTGTACTGCATGAAGCCGCCGGTGATATTGCCGGTGTAGGCGGCCGCGGCGAACAGCAGGAACAGCACCAGCACGTCCAGCGCGCGTTCCACCAGGATAGTGGCGAAGACGGTGAGCATGGGAATGCCGAAGAGCTTGGCGCCGAAAGTGCCGCGCGCGAGCTCGCCCAGGCGCATGGGCAGGATATTGCTCAGCGCCAGCCCCGCGGCCTGCAGGCGGAAGGCGTCCCAGAGGCGCACCGGGCCCGAAGGCAGCAGCAGGAGTCGCCAGCGCAGGGCGCGCATGAGCAGTTCCACCAGCGCCGTCAGGGCGAACGGCACCAGGAACAGCGGGTTCACGTGGGAATAGATCTCCAGCAGGGTCTTAAAGTCCAGGTTCCGGAAGGCGAGGTACAGCAGTACCGCGCCTACCAGGAAACCCGTGATGATGGAGATCTTGGCTTTCACAAGTCCTTTAAGCCGCGCCTATGCTCTTGAGGAACGCGTCCTCGCCGGCGGGCCGGCCCAGGAACTTGGCCACCTGCGCGGCCTCGTCGTAGCTGCGGCCCGGCGCCAGGATGAGGTCGCGGTATTTTTTCCCGGTCTCGTGGTTCATCACGCCGGCGGCCTCGAAAGCGCCGAACAGGTCCTGCGCTATGACCTCGCTCCAGAGATAGCTGTAATAGCCGGCCTCGTAGCCGCCCATCAGGTGGCCGAAGCTGGCCTGCGGGTGGGTGCCGGGGCTCATGGGGATGAGCGAGATCTTCTTCATGAGCTTCTCGTACACCTTGGTGGTGTCCACCCTGCCCTTGGCGGTGTGGTACTTCATGTCCAGCACGCTGAAGAAGATCTGGCGCAGGTAGCCCATGCCGGAGTCCATATTCTTGGCGTCTATAAGCTTCTTGATGATCTTTTCCGGCAGCTTCTCCGACGGGTTCTTGTAGTGGCCGGAGATGCGGCGCAGCACTTCGGGCGAGTAGGCCCAGTTCTCGAGCATCTTGGAGGGCACCTCCACGAAGTCGCGCGACACGCTGGTGCCGGAGAACTTGCCGTACTTGGCCCGGGTGAAGATGTTGTGCGTGACGTGGCCGAACTCGTGGAACAGCGTCACCACCTCGTCGAACTTCAAGAGCGGCGGTATGTCGCCCGAGGGGGGCGAGAAGTTGGAGATGATGGCGGCGGCCGGCAGCTCGTAGGAGCCGTCGGCGAGCTCGCGGCCGTGGCGCACGCCGAAGCAGGCGGCGTGCTTGTACTTGCCCTCGCGCGGGAACAGGTCCAGGTAGAAGTAGGCGGCCACGGAGCCGTCGGCGTTCTTCACCTCGTAGGCGCGGGCGTCCTTGTGCCACACGGGCAGCTGCGCCGGCACGAACGAGGCCGCGAACACTTCGCCGAACACCTCGAACATGCCCTTGAGCACGGTCTCGAGCGGGAAGTACTCCTTGATCTTCTCGTGGTCGATGGAATACTTGGTCTTCTTGAGCAGGTTGTTGTAGTAGCCGGTCTCCCAGGCGTCCAGGGCCTTGCCGCCATTGCCCTTGAGTTTCAGCCGGGCGCGCAGTTCCTTGCGGCCTTTGCGCTTGAGCTTGGCCTGGGTGCGGTCCATGAACTCGAAGACGGTCTCGCTGGTCTTGGCCATGCGGTCGGCCAGCACGTAGTCGGCGAAGGTGGAATAGCCCAGGAGCTTGGCGATCTTGCGGCGCAGGGCTATGGCGTCTTCCATGAGCTTGATGTTGGCGCCGGCGCAGCGGTTGTTGAACAGCAGTTCCAGCCGGCGGCGGGCGTCGGCGTTCTCGGCGTTCTGCATGAACGGAACATAGTCCGGGTAATTCAGCGTGACCAGGCGACCGCCGTTATCGGTCTTTTTGAGGCGCCCCGTGAAATCTTCAGGCAGGCCTTTCAGCTCGGCCTCGGTAACCTCAAGCGTGTCGTTCACCTCACGCAGGTTCTTGGAGAACTGCAGCTCTATGCCTATGAGCTCTTTCATGAGCTTCTTGATCTTGTTCTTCTTGCGCGGCTCCAGGCCCAGGCCGTTGCGCTTGAAGTCCAGCAGGGTCTTTTCCAGCAGGCGGCCTTCCACCTCGCCCAGCTTCTCGCCCTTGGCGGCGTATTCGTTAAGGGCGTTGAAGAGGTCCTCCCTGGTCATGAGGTCCACGGAGTACTGGCTGATCTTGAGCTCCAGCTCCTGGCCGGCCTTGCGCAGGTCGGCGTTGTCTGACACGTAGGCAAGCATGATGGGCACCTGCACGGCCTCGCCGAAATCGCTGGTGGCGGTCTCGAAGGCCAGCATGGTGTTCTTGAACGTGCGCTGGGCGGCAGGGACGGCCACAACTTCCTTGAGCCGGGCCTCCAGGTCTTTGATGGCGGTTTCGGACAGGTTCTTCACCTGCTCCGGGGTATATGAAAAATCGGGCGCTTTAGACATAGAGCCTCCTGGAAAGCTGAATGATTTCTTTATTATAGCAAGTTGAAGGACGGGGACCTTAACGGTCGGCAAGCGGGAGGGTGAAGTAGAACGTGGCGCCGCGCCCGGGCTCGCTCTCCGCCCAGATCCGGCCGCGGTGCATGGAAACCAGTTCCTTTACTATGGCCAGCCCCAGCCCCACGCCCTCGCGGGGCTCGCCGGTATCCACCTGCACGAACTTCTCGAAGATCTTGCCGAGGTCCTCTTTGGCTATGCCCTTGCCGGTGTCGCGCACGCCTATTATCACGCCGGGCTCCGGGTCGGCCACGCGCGAGGAGGCTATGAGCACCGTCCCGCCGGCCGGCGTGGACTTGATGGCGTTGGAGATCAGGTTGGTGAGCACCTGCACCACCCGCTTGGCGTCGGCCAGCACGGTCTCGTCCGGGACCGGGACCCGCACGGTGAGGCGGAGCCCCTTGGTCCTGGCCCAGGGCAGCAGGCCCTCCACGGCCTCGTTGAGCATGGAACTGAGCAGGACCGGTGCCGGATTGACGGTCAGCCGGCCCGACTGCAGCTTGGAAAAATCCAGGATGCTGCGTATCATTTCGCTGAGGCGGCGGCTGTTGCGCATGCTGATGGTGAGGAACTTGTTCTCGTCGGAATCCAGCTTGCCGGCGGCCGTATCGGTGAGCATCTCCAGGGCGGAACTTATGGAGGACAGCGGCGACTGCAGCTCGTGCGTGATCTTGGAGAGGAACTCCTCCTGCAGGCGCTGGGCTTCCTTGAACTTGGCCACGTCGGGCAGGGTGGCGTAAGCGCCCACCACGCGGCCTTCGTCGTCTTCCAGCAGGGCCATGGAGCGGCGCAGGGCACGGCCTACCTGATCGTCGCCGGTCACGTTCACCTGTCCGGTCACAGGCCCGCCGGCCGTAAGGTCCATGTCCCCGGAAATGGTCAGGATATGCTCGCCGGGGTTCAGATGTTCGCTCACGTGGGTGCCTGCCACCTCGGCCAGGCGCTTGCCCGAGATCTCCTCGGCCGCAGGGTTCATCATCAGGATGCGGCCCTCTTTATCCACTATGACCTTGCCTTCTGCCACCTTGGACAGCACCTTTTCCGTGCGGGTACGGGTATTGAGAATGCGCTCGTTCTCCTGCGCCAGTTCCTTGGTGGCCTCCGCCACCTGCTGGTCCAGGCTTTCCTTTATCATCTTCAAAGCGTCCTCGTAAACGCGCACTCTTTCCTTGGGGTTCTTTACCGCGGATTCCACGAGTTTGGTCAAAAGCGCTCCCAGGTTCACGCCGGCGGTAGAGTCCCCCCCGGCGCCACCGTCCCCCGGCCCGCCGCCAGGCCCCGAACCGCCGCGCGGCGCCTCAGGCTCCGGTTCCGGAACCGGCGCCGGCGGCGACGCGCGTTTTACGACCGCTGCCGCTTTGGGAACAGAACGAGCCCCCGACGCCGCCGGCCGGACCGGTATTCCAGGGGCGGGAATGACCGCCGGCCGGGGCGCTGCTTCTGCAACGGGCTTCGCCGCCCGGACGGGCGCGCGTCCGGTCTCTTTCACGTAACTGTCCGTCTCCGGGGTTATGGCCGTTACGCTGCGCTGGGCCAGGAATTCCCTGAAGTAGCCTTCCGGCTGGTTCTTCAACTGAGTACCCAGGTATTCGCAGAGCGCCCCTATTTCGAACGAACGCGCGCCTTCGAGAAAATTCACGCCGCGCAAGCCGTGCGCCTTGAACATGGCCGCCAGGTTCTGCGCCTCCTGGGTGACGGCCGGCACCGGGACCCCGTTGAAGAGCCAGGAGTCTCCTGTGAAGGACAGCGAGAGCGAGGCGGCCTGCTTGGCCGCCAGCACCTGTTCCAGCAGCCCGAAGGCCCTGGTTACGGACTCTATCACCACCGGGTGCCTGAGCGTATAGAGCGCCGCGCTCCTGGCGGACTTGGAGAGCGCTGCCGCGAACTCGGAACAAAGTTCGGGGTAGGACGGGGCATAGGTCCCGCGCCCCCAGATCTGGGAGTTCAGGAAGTCATCCATTTTCTCCGGCGTCATTCTTTCCATAACGCTACCCCATCATTATCTTCAGCGCTTCCTGCATGGAGGTGCCGCCCTGCGCCACGGCCGTAAGCGCCGCCTGACGCAGCGTGGTCATGCCTTCCTTGATCGCCAGCGCGGTAAGCTGGTCCGCGTTGGAATTGGAAGTGATGAGCTGGCGCATCTCCGAGCTCTGCACCGGCATCACTTCGAAAAGCGGCATGCGGCCCGTATAGCCGCTGTTGTGGCAGTGCTGGCAGCCGGCCGAGTGATAGACCGTCTTTAACTTTATTATCTCCTCGTCGGTCAGGAACTTGCGGTCTTCGGGCGACAGGGTCACCGGCGTGCGGCAGTACGGGCACAGGGTGCGCACCAGGCGCTGGGCTATGACCATCTTCACGCTGGCGGCCACCATGTACGGCGCCACGCCCATGTGGGTGAGGCGCACTACCGTGCCGGGGGCGCTGTTGGTATGCAGCGTGGAGAAGACCAGGTGGCCGGTGATGGAGGCCTTTATGGCTATCTCCGCCGTCTCCAGGTCGCGGATCTCGCCCACCAGCATGATGTCCGGGTCCTGGCGCAGAAAAGCGCGCAGGGTGGATTCGAAAGTAAGGCCCACGGCGGGGCGTATCTTTACCTGGTTGACGTTGGGCACCTCGTACTCCACAGGGTCCTCGGCCGTCATTATGTTCACGTCCGGCTTGTTGAGCACGTTGATCATGGTATACAGCGTGGTGGTCTTGCCGCTGCCTGTGGGGCCGGTCACCAGTATGAGCCCGTGCGGGCTTTTCAGCACGCCGTCCACGTTCTTGAGCTCGCGGGGGGTCAGTTTAAGGGAGGTCAGGTCGGAGTTCAGCTTGCTCTGGCCCAGCACGCGCATCACTATCTTCTCGCCTTTTATGCAGGGCAGGGTGCTCACGCGGAACTCTATCTTCTGGCCCCTTATCTGCACGCGGAACTGGCCGTCCTGCGGAATGCGGCGCTCCGTTATCACCAGGCTGCTCATGATCTTTATGCGGGCCGTAAGGCGCGGGTGGATGGAGATGGGCAGGGTGGTAAGGTTGCGCAGCACGCCGTCCACTCGCACGCGCACCACCACGCGACTCTCGTTGGGCTCCATGTGGATGTCGGAAGCGCGCATTTCAACCGCTTTCATCAGGATCTTGTTGACCATCTGGATGAGCGGGGAGTCCATCTTGATGTTCTCCAGCCCGGCCGCTTCCTGCGCCTCCTCTTTTTTCTCGGCGGCGCTGTCTATCAGCTCCAGGTCGCTGGTGTCCTCGTTAAAAACCTCCTCTATCTCCGGCACCTGCTCCTCGGGCGGAGCGGCGGGCGGCAGAGCGGCCTCCTGCGGCAGTTCTATGGGCTCAGGCGGAGCTGGCGCCGGCTCCTCCGTCACGGCCGGCGCGGTCTGCAGGGCCACCCCGCCCGGCTCCGGCTCGGCCGACAGGGAGCCGCCGGCCGCGGGGTCGCCGCCAAAGCGCTCTATTTCTATGACCTGCGGAACGCTCTCCTCTGGATCCGCCGGTTTGGGCGCGGGCCTGACCGGAGCGGGCGACGGCGCCGGGGCGCGGGCAGCGCCGAAAGCCCTGGAAACGCTTTCGAGGAGTTTCGCGTTGGAGACCGGCTTCTCCAGGAAATCCGAGATGTCCATGTTGAGGGTCTTAAGATGCTGGCGGTTGGAGGCGCCGGTGAACATTATTATTCGCAGTTTGCGGGTATCGTAGTTGCTGCGCAGTTCCTGTATCAGTTCATACCCGTTCATCTTGGGCATGTTGAAATCCACCAGGACCAGGTCCGGGATCTGTTTGTTTATGACCTCCAGGGCCTCGGCCCCGTTGGACGCCTCCATGATGCTGTAGTGATTTACCGACAGCAGGTGCTTTACCAGGTCCCTGTAGTCTTTATTGTCATCCACCACCAGCACGGTGCGGTTCTCCGGCCGGGCGGAAGGCGGGACCTTGCCCAGCGGGGAATGAGCGCCCTTGAACTCCCTGAACATCGCGTCAAGGTTCTCTTTGAAATTTACCGTCGCCTGCTTTTCCATAGCGCATCACCGCCCCTTTGAAACGCCAGCCCCTTGGAAGTTAACCGCTGCGACCGTCACGCTGACGACTCACTGCCTACGCCAATAGTATAGCCCCCGGAAGGACCGGCTACCATTGGCGGATTCCGCTTTTTATTGACTTTTTTCCACTATCTGAGCGGCGGCTCAGGCGCGCTTTTTCAGGCTGGGGGCGGGACACTGGCCCGCCTCCCGGAAGGAGGAGGGCACGCAGCCGGCTATCTTTTTGAACTGCCGGATGAAGGATTCGGTATTGGCGTAGCCCAGCTGCGAGGAGATCTGTTTTATGGTGCGGGTCCCGGACCTGAGTATGGCCTGGGCCTGCTCCACCTTGACCTTCAGCCGGTACTCGGTGAAGCCCAGCCCGGTCCGCTCCCTGAAAGCCCGGCTCAGGTATTTGGGGGAAAGGTAGACCGCCGCCGCGGCGTCCTTCAGGGAAACCTTCTTGAAGCAATTGGCCTCTACGAAGCCCTTCACGTGGGCCATCTTGGCGTCCAGGTCCCCGTCCGCGGGAGAGCCGCCGGGGCGGCCGGCCAGCTCTTTTTCAATTGCGGTGCGCATTTCCTTGAGGGCGAAGGGCTTTTCCACGTAGCCGGAAGCGCGGCCTTTAAGGGCCTTTATGGCCACGTCCTTGGTGCTGAACCCGGTCATTATGATAACGCCGGTGGCCGGCGCCAGGGCCTTTATGCGCTCCAGGGCGGCCAGCCCCCCCATGCCGGGCAGCTGCACGTCCAGGAGGATGAGGTCTATTTCGTTGGGCTTGGCGAGGACGGCCAGGGCCTCTTCCGCGGTGGACGCGGAGGTTATGTCGTAATCTTCGAACCAAAGCTTGAAGTCGGCGCAAAGGTCCCTGTTATCATCCACGAAAAGTATCTTTTTCCTCATATTTTGGCCGCCTTCCGGTATATTACAATGCTTACGCCGCCGCCGCAATAGGGAAAAATCCCCTCCCCCCCAGTCTAAGGGCCCATTGGGGAGTAGGCCCTAATAGGCCCCCCGGTTGGGCCCTATGCCTCTAACGAAAAGGATGATTAAACACTAAACTATAAGTATGAAAACCAATAACCTTAAGCTCCTTACCGCTGCACTCTCCCTGATGGCGTTCGGCTCCCAGGCCTTCGCCCAGGACTTCAACCTCAATTCCATAAGCGCCGCCGACATCAAGGCGATGCAGGCCGACAAGGGCATCTTCGATTTCATCAAGCCCGACAAGCCCGAACCCATGGGCCAGAAAGAATGGACCATCATGGTGTTCATGAACGCCAAGAACGACCTCAGCGACAGCCAGCTGATGGGCCTGGTGGGCAAATGGGCCGAGAAAGATATTAAGGAAATGAAAGAGATCGGCACCACCGACAAGGTCAACATCGTGGTGGAACACGGCGCCAAGGGCAAGGGCTCCAAGCGCATGCTGATCACCAAGAAGAACGGCGTGCTCTCCTCCGGCGAGAAGGTTTACGGGGAATACCCCGACGCCGACATGGGCGACTATAAGCGCGTCGTCGAGTTCGCCAAGTGGGCCAAGACCACCTTCCCCGCCAAGAAGACCATGCTGGTCCTCTGGAACCACGGCCTGGGCTGGATAGACCCCAAGATGGAGCAGGCGCCCGCCGGCACCGGCACCTCCGCCAAGGGCATCCTCTTCGACGACGAGACCAAGAACTATCTCCGCACCGCGCAGATGAAAGAAATGATGCGCCAGATCGGCTACACCGACATCGTCATGCAGAACGCCTGCCTGCAGCAGATGGCCGAAGTGCTCTATGAGATGAAAGACTACGCCGGCCTGTTCGTGGGCTCGGAAGAGACCATGCTGGCGCAGGGCTTCGATTATACCGGCCTGCTCAACTTCATGAACGCCAACCCCGGCTTCACGCACGACCAGCTGGGCGAATACCTGGTGACCTGGTACAAGGCCTTCTACGCCGCCGGCATGAGCGTGGGCCCCATGACCGTGCCCCTCGGCGACATGGGCGCCACCCTCTCTCTGGTACGCCCGGCCGCCCTTAGCGAGTTGCCCGTGTACCTGGACGCCTTCGCCGGCGCCGCCATGCGCAACAACGAGACCGAGGCCGCCAAGGCCGCCATCGCCAACGTCATCCGCTTCACCAGCCTGGACCCCGCGAACGACAAGAAGAAGCAGATAGCCGCCTACGCGGACCTGAACAACTTCGCTGAGATCTTCTCCGCCAACGCCAAGAGCGCCGACACCCGCAAGGCCGCCGAGGCCCTGATGGGTTTCATCAAGACCCGCCTGGTGCTGCGCAACGTGGGCATTAACGGCGACAAAGAGAACGGCTACGATTACACCAAGGTGGGCGGCATAGCCATCAATACCACCATGAAGATCAAGAAAGTGCCCCCGCAGCTCGAACAGATCTTCGAGACCAAGTACAGCGACCTCGGGCTCTCCAAGGCCTCGCAGTGGGACGAGTTCCTGACCTGGACCGACGGCGTCTGGCGCGCCGCCCGCTAAACTTCAGCTAAAGCCTCAAGCACAGGGAACCCGGGGAAAGTCTCCCCGGGTTCTCTCATTTATATTTCATGTATAATACCCGCAGGGGACTCTGGCGCCACATTTTTGTCCCCAGGATATTATGCTTATTAAAAACCCCACCCGTATTACCAGGATACTGCTGTTCTCCGCCATCGGCCTCCATATTTTAATGGTAGGCCGGGCCCTGACCATAATGATGTCCCTGCGGGGAATTAGCACCAAGGCCTCCTTAGAACATGTCAAACTCAGCCGGACGCTGGATCTGACCAACGCCGTAAGGCAGGCGGAAGAAAGAATACGCGACTGCTCCCTCCAGCCAAGCCCGGCCGGCAGGGCCGCCTATTGCCAGGCCCTTGCGGAATCCGATAAGGCCGCCGCGGCGGTCGCGGACGCGGATATTTTTTCGGCCGAATTTTCGAAAGCCGACCTGGCTGACCTGAGAGAAACGCTGGGGCAACACCTGAGCTGTTGCGCCGCACCGGGAACGACGCCGGATAAGAAAGCGGCCCTGGAAGAGTTCTCGCGTTTTTATTCCACCGCCTCCGGCTTGAGGCGCAAACTCGCCGCCCACTCCCGGGTAAAACTGGAGTCCAACGCGAAACTTTCGCGGGACGCGAAAAAAGCCACCCTCAACCTGGTGGTCTCCAGCTCCGCCATCGCCACCTTCATCCTCCTGCTGATGGCGTGGATAGTTTACCGCCTGCGCGCCCTCAACCGCGCGGTCAGCGAGCAGCGCGACGAGATCCTGGTCTTGAAAAGCGGCATAGAGGAATCGCCGTTGGGCGTAGTACTGACCGGGACATCTGGCGTCATAGAATACGTAAACCCGGCCTTTACCCTTATGCACGGGCACTCCGCGCAAGAAGTCATCGGCAAGACTCCGAGGATACTGAAATCCGGGGAAATGCCGGTAGAACTTTACCAGAGCATGTGGCGGACTCTGCTCGGAGGGCGCTCCTGGAGCGGAGAACTGCGCAACAAGACCAAATCCGGGGACCTGGTCTGGATCAGGGCCAATGTTTCCCCCATTCGCGACAGCGAAGGCAGGCTGACCCATTTCATGGCCCTGCACAAGGACATAACGCTTGAAAAACAGCTGATGCTGGACGTGGTCAAAGCCAAGCGCGAAGCCGAACAGGCCAACCAGGCGAAGAGCGATTTCCTCGCCTCCATGAGTCACGAGATCCGCACCCCTCTCAACGCCATAGTTGGCATGTCGGAACTTATAGACGAAAGCGCCCTCAACAAGGAACAGGCCCAGTATCTGGGCATCATGCGCAATGCCAGCGACACGCTCCTGTCCCTCATAAACGACATCCTGGACATTTCCAAGATAGAAGCCGGGAAAGTGGACATCGAGAAAGCGCCTTTCAACCTGGAGGACCTCGTTTCCCAGGTCTCAGACCTGATCGCGGTGCGGGCCGCCAAAAAGAACGTTGAGGTGAACTGCAAACTGGAAGCGGACGTACCGATCTTCGTGGAAGGCGACGCCACGCGCCTCAAGCAGGTGCTGATGAACCTGATGGGCAATGCCGTGAAGTTCGTAGAGCAAGGCTGGGTTTCCCTGAACGTAAAAAAAGTTAAAACCGACGCGGACTGCCTGGAACTGCTCTTCTCGGTGAAAGACACCGGCATCGGCATCCCGGCCGACAAGGTCGGGACCGTTTTCGAGAAGTTCATGCAGGCCGATTCCTCCACCACCCGCAAATACGGCGGCACCGGGCTGGGGCTGCCTATCTCCAAAATGCTCATAGAGCTCATGGGCGGCAAGATCTGGCTGGAAAGCGAGCCAGGGGTCGGCACGGTCTTTTTCTTTACCGTTGCTCTCTGCCCGCAGAAAGACCGGCAGGATGTTTACCTGCCCAAGGCCGACATAGAAGAACTGAAAGACCGCAGGTTCCTGGTAGTGGACGACAACCTGGTAAACCGCATCATAACCAGGGAAATAACGCAGAGCTGGGGCGCGCGTTGTGATGGCGCCTCGGACGCCCAGACCGGGCTCGGGAGGGTCCTGGAGGAGCAGCTGGCCGGCTCGCCTTTCCACGGCGTCTTCGTGGATTTCAACATGCCCGGCATGGACGGCCTGGAATTCTGCCGGCGCCTGATGAGCGACCCCGCCATTGATCCAAAACCAGCCCTGGCCGTGATCACCTCCGACACCGTGCGCATGAAGAAAGACGAATTCCGGGCTATTGGCGTTAAAACGCACCTGATGAAGCCGGTAAAGAAAAAAGACCTTCTGGACGCCGCGCTGGAAATGCTGGCAGCGGACAGGCCCGCCGAGGCCGCCGCGCCGCAGAAGGCGGCCGGCTGCTCCAAGGAGGACCTCCCCGCCCTTTCCATACTTATAACCGACGACGCCCAGGATAACCGCATCCTCATGGCGGCCATGCTGAAAGGTTCAAAAGTAAAACTGGAACTCGCCGTGGACGGGCTGGAAGCGTTCGATAAGTTCAAGGCCGGCGGCTACGACATAGTATTCATGGACATGCAGATGCCGGGCATGGACGGCTACGAAGCTACCGGGAAGATCCGCGAATTGGAAAAGACGGAAGGCAGGAGCCGGACCAGGGTAGTGGCCCTGACCGCCCTGGCCACCCGGGAAGACGCGGATAAGGCGATAAAGGCCGGCTGTGACGATTACCTCAGCAAGCCTATCCGCAAGAACACCTTTTACACCTACCTGGTGAACTTCGC
>Ga0074197_1002361_pt1 | contig 13241 bp, 11 predicted proteins | sample EPASupsiteSAE305_FD_64526 | JGI IMG/M metagenome (GOLD analysis project Ga0074197, IMG submission 64526) | Bioremediated contaminated groundwater microbial communities from EPA Superfund site, New Mexico - SAE3-05 reassembly with SPADES | ecosystem: Environmental > Aquatic > Deep subsurface >...
CGGCATTACGGGGCCGCCATGGGCACCTTCGGCACCATCTTCGATGTCGGCCATGCAGCAGGTCCGATCGTCACCGGTCTTTTGATAGCGTCTTTCGGCTATGGTCCGGCCTTTGCCATCGTCGCCACGCTGCTCTGCGCTTCGATCCCTTTATTTCTCATCACCGTGCGGGAAGAACCGCAAACGGCAAATCTGTAAACTCAACCCAAACCCTATCCATAAACTATATCAAGGAGAACCATCATGCCTCCCTATGCAAAACATCTTGAAATAAGCCAGCAACGTACCGGCAACGACTACCAGCAGATGCACGATTGGCTGGATAATCATCCCGATCACAAGGCAGCTCGCCACGACTTGGCCGCGCTCGCTGAAAACAGAGCCTATGTGAAGGAGACCTGGGGCGAGGAAGCGGTTACCGAGTTTTTGCTCCATGTGACCGAGGATCTGCTGATGAAGGATATCTCTATTCTCAAGAATGCGGGATGCCCCGATGATGCAGTGCAGCACAGCCTGGAAGTGGCGAGAAAGTGTTTGGAGATCGCCAGCCGGCTGAAGATTCCGGTGGACAAACACCTCCTCGCCCGGGGCGCTCTCTTCCATGACCTCGGCAAGGCCAAGTCCCATGGTCTGGATCATGGCGAGATTGGCGCCCAGATGGCCGTGGAACTGGGACTAGAAGAGGCAATCCGCCAGATCATCCTCAAGCACGTTCGCGCTGGCTTGACGGAGTCGGAAGCCAAGGAGTTCGGGTTGCCGGTGCGCGATTATACCCTGCGCACGCCGGAGGAGAAGATCGTCACCTATGCCGACTGGCTGGTTGATATCTATACCGACGGCATCGTCCCGGACGCGAATGAAGCCATGGCTGAGACGCAGTATGTCGAGATTGTCAACGGCTACGACAAATACAGTAAGACCCCCGCGACCAAACAGCGCTTCCTCGCCCTGCACACGGAAATCCAGGGCTGGATGGCCTGAAAACAATGGCCCCGGAACAGTCACCTGTTCCGGGGCCGTCCGATACCGCAACCATGAATCCAGCAACTCGTGACATTGTCCTGCTCTTTTCCACCCGAATAACCAGGCTGTTTGCCTACGGCCTCATTTCGGTCATTCTCGGGCTCTATCTCGCCTCCACCGGCCTGAGTGTCTCCGGGGTCGGGGCAATTCTCACTGCCACGCTCGCCGGCGATATCCTGGTTTCCCTCTGGGTGACCCTGGTGGCTGACCGGGTTGGCCGCAAGAATATGCTGCTGCTTGGAGCAGCCCTGATGATCCTGGCTGGCCTGGTCTTTCTCTTCACCACCGATCCGGTGTGGATCACCCTAGCCGCGATCATCGGCATTGTCAGTCCCAGCGGCGGCGAAATCGGTCCTTTTTTGTCAATCGAGCAAGCGGCGCTGTCGCAACTGATCCCAGATCACAGACGTACCCGGCTGTTTGGCTGGTACAACCTCGCCGGTTGCTTCGCCACCGCTGCCGGCGCCCTTGTTGGTGGCTGGTTGGCGCAATTGCTCCAGGGATTGGGTTGGAGCGAGCTGGAAGCCTACCGCTCGATCATGGCCAGTTACGCGGCCTGCGGTCTAGTGCTCATCGTGCTCTTTGCCACCCTGTCGCAGCGTGCGGAGGTGGTTCCAGTGGCCCGCATCAGTGAAGGTGTTGCTCGTAAAACCATCGGCCTGCATCGCTCCAAAAAGGTAGTGTTCAAGCTCAGTTCGCTTTTCGCCTTGGATGCCTTTGCCGGTGGCTTCGTGGTCCAGAGTATGATCGCCTGGTGGCTGCATGTCCGTTACGGGGTTGACGTTGGGATACTCGGCACCCTGTTCTTCGGCGCCAATCTCCTGGCCGGTGTGTCGGCGCTGCTGGCGACCCGGCTCGCCGAGCGGATCGGACTGGTGCGCACCATGGTCTACACCCACATTCCCTCCAATATCCTGCTCTGCCTGGTGCCGCTGATGCCGGACTTCTGGCTGGCTGTGGCCGTGTTACTGCTCCGGGCCTGTATCTCGCAGATGGATGTGCCGGTCCGCGAGTCCTACACTATGACCGTGGTTGCACCGGACGAACGGTCGGCAGCCTCGGGAATCACCACGGTGGCCCGCTCTGTCGGAGCAGCGGCCTCGCCGCTCCTGGCCGGCCTGTTCATGGCCAGCCCGCTGCTGTTTTCCGCCCCTTTCTTCGTCGCTGGAGGTCTGAAGATTATGTATGATGTGATTCTTTATAAGATGTTCAAGGATATAGAGGGATGAACCTGACCGGACAGTTCGATCCCGATTTTTCCAGGGAACGCTTTTCTGGGACGTCATCTTCCTGAAAGACCTTTATTCTCCGAAGGGGTGCCCCCATGCCATTGTTCAAAAAGTGGAAAACAGGCGATGCCTGTGAGTTGCTACCGACCCTGGACGCCGAACAGACGTCCCGTTACCGGCGCTTTCGCCGCCTCCTTGATCATAACCGGACAGCTTTGGCATTACAGGCCGATCTGGAGCAGATTTACTATGACAACCGGCCTTTCGTGCCGCAGGTGGTGGAGAAAAAGAGCCGGCAACTGTTGCTGGAGGTCGACGGCATGGTCCATGCCCTCTCGGGAATGACCAAGAAGGATTACGAACCGCTGTTCGGCGTGCTGCGAAGCATTGATCGTTCGGTGCAGGAGGAGTGGTCGGGGCTGCACCGGCACAGAACCGACGATCTGGTGTTGCCGCTTGCCCAGATCGGTCTGGAGCAGATGCCGGTGGTCGGGGCAAAGGCGGCCAATCTCGCCCATATTGCCAGGGAACTGCATCTGCCTACCCCGCAGGGTTTTGCTGTGACCATCACTACTTGCCATCAGTTCCTCCGGGATACAGGCTTGAACGAAGAAATCGATTCCCTCCTGGCGGACTTGGTTGACGACGATCCGGCCCGCCTGGAGGCCGCAAGTCATCGCATCGGCGAACGGATTATAGATACACCGCTGCCGGAAGCAAGCGAAAAGGCCTTGCAGGCAGCTGCACGCATTTTTTCTCCTGAGCAGCGGCTTGCCGTGCGTAGTTCCGCTATTGGTGAGGACGGCGAAATCTCTTTTGCCGGCCAGTACACGTCGGTTCTCAATGTAGCCATCCACGATCTGTCCCACGCGTATCGTCGAGTCATTGCCAGTCTCTACTCCGCCTCCGCGCTCTCCTATCGCATGCATCATGGTTTGGATGACCGGGAAACCCCGATGGGCGTGCTAGTGCTCGCCATGGTGCAGCCGTACACCAGCGGCGTACTCTATACCGCCGACCCCACGGGGGAAGACCGCGACAGTATCAGGATCAGCGCCGTGGCCGGTCTGGGTGACCAACTGGTGGGCGGTGACGCTTCGCCGGAACAGATGTTTCGGCTCACCAAGGAGACGCTTGCTCTGGTGGAAGCCAGGGGATGGAACGGCCCACTTGCCGATCCGCCCAAATTTCTGCAAGAACTCGCAGGACATGCCCTTCGCATGGAAGCCCACTACGGCCGGCCGCTCGATATTGAATGGGCGGTGGACCGCTCGGGCCAGCTCTTTATCCTGCAAGTCCGGCCGTTACTGATTCTGGTTGAGGAGAACAAGGCAAACGAACAGACCGCCCTGGAGTATTCCGGCCATCCCGTGCTCCTACACGGCGGCAAATGCGCCGCCGGCGGGGTGGTAACCGGGCGGGTCCTGTTGCAACAATCGATTGGGCTGGAAACCTCTGCCCCACAGCTTGAACCGGACACTATTCTCGTCGCCCGGACCGCATCCACCACGTTCACCCCCTGGGCAAGCAAGGTCAGGGGCATTATCACCGATATCGGCGGCACGGCCAGTCATCTTGCCTCGGTGGCCAGGGAGTTCGGGGTTCCGGCCCTGTTCGACACCCAGACCGCCACTGCCACGCTGAAAGACGGCGACGAAATCACCCTCTGGGCCAGTCAGGGACGAGTGTACCAGGGAGCAGTGGAGGAACTGCTGCAGGGGGCGCGCCAGATCAAACGGCCGATTTTCAACACGCCTGCCCACCTGCGGCTGCAACGGTTGCTCGACCTGATCTCACCCCTCAATCTGACCGACCCCAATTCGGCCGATTTCTCACCGGAACGATGCCGAACCGTGCATGACATTATCCGTTACTGCCATGAACTCTCGGTCCGCCAGATGTTCAATCTTGGTGAAACCATCGGCCGCACCCGCAACGCCGTGCGGCTCAAGGTGAATATCCCGATCAACCTCTTTGCCCTCGACATGGGAGGCGGATTGCGTCCCGGCTTGACCACCTGTGATGAAATCAACGCCCACGACGTTACCAGCGTACCGTTCACCGCCCTCTGGCGGGGATTCAGCTACCCCGGCATCAACTGGACCAGCGCCGTTGCCGTAGGCGCCCAGGATTTCATGTCACTGATGGCGGCCGGTGTTCGACCGCAGGACAACAGCCGGCTCGGGGGAGCGAGTTACGCCACACTCTCCGGAGATTACCTCAACCTGAACGTCCGTTTCGGCTACCATTTCGCCACGGTGGATGCCCTCTGCGGGTCCGACATCGAGCACAACTACGTCACACTGAGCTTTGCAGGCGGAGCCGGGGCCTACCATGGCCGCTCGCTGCGTATCCAGTTCCTGGCCAACGTCCTGACCCGGCTCGGATTTGAGGTCACCATCAAAGGCGATTTAATCGAAGCCTCGCTGATGCGCCTGGACCAAGCAGCCATGGAAGCATCGCTCGATCAGTTGGGCCGGCTGCTGGGCGCCAGCCGTCTGCTCGACATGGCCTTGAAGACACCTGAGCAGGTCGTGAGGTTTACCGAGTCATTCCTCCAAGGTAAATATGATTTTCTCGAACCTGAACGGACAGATGCCCCCGCCAATTTCTTTTTGATTACCGGCGACTGGAAAAACAGTACCCCCGGTATGGAAGCCGGCATTCTCCAGGATGGTTCCCGTTTTGTCTCGTCGATCTCCATCGGCGTCACCCAAACCATGGCCCGGTTCATGGGCAAGCGTTACCAGGAGTTTCTCGACAACGTCGAGGCCTACTGCTATTTCCCGCTGATCATCGCCAAGGAAAGCAACATGGGGGACGGCAGCGCTGAAGTTTGGGCTAAACCCATGGCCGGCGCCATCGACCAAGCCGCTGGCCTGGCCTTTGCCATAAGGGACTGGGCCAATTATTTCGTCTTCCGCATCAATGGACTGGAAGACAATGCCGTCTTGTTCGAGTTCAGAAACGGGAAACGTTTCGAGCGGCAGAGTGTCGAAATTCCCGTCCATCGCGATCAATGGCATCGATTACGAATCGAGACGCAAGGGCAACAAATTCGTGCTTTTCTGAACGACCAGCAACTCGTGGAATACCAGGCGGAACGCAGCCTGACCGGGTATCTGGGGCTCTGGTCCAAGGCTGATTCGGTTACCCTGTTTAAAGACCTGACCATGCACCCTCAAGACGGGCAAACTCGTTTAGTCTCGTAAACTGGAAAAAGGAAGCAGATTATGGAAGAACAGATGAATACCCCTGCTCATGTCTCCTTTAACGAGGCCTTCCGGGTTTGGACCAAGATCGGTTTCTTGAGTTTTGGCGGTCCGGCTGGCCAAATTGGCCTGATGCACAAGATGTTGGTGGATGACCGAAAGTGGATCAGCAATGACCGGTTCCTTCACGCTCTGAATTATTGCAATCTCCTACCGGGACCAGAGGCGCAACAGTTAGCCATCTATATCGGCTGGTTGCTTCACGGCACCAAGGGAGGCGTGGCCGCCGGAGTCCTGTTTGTTATCCCCGGCATGTTCACCGTCCTGGCGTTGACACTTCTCTACGCGGGATTCAATCAGGTTGCTTCGGTGCAGGCTTTTTTCTATGGGCTGAAACCGGCGGTGCTGGCTATCGTCGTTATGGCGGTTTTTCGCATTGCGAGCAAGTCCCTGAAAACCCCGTATCTTGTGGCTGTCGCGGTACTTTCCTTCATCGCTATGTTTTTCTATCAGGTTCCTTTTCCGTTGGTCATTTTCGGTTCCGGTATCCTTGGCTATTTGGGCTTAAGCGTTTGTCCTCATTACCTGGGCGAGTCCTGCCCCAAATGGATTCACGGCGGCAAAACACTGGTGAGTTCTTCAGACGGCAAGGATGGACTCGTCGACATCCTCCTGGCCTCTGATACGGACGGAAAATTTGCCCCGACCTTAATGAGGAGCTTGAAGGTGCTGATGGTCTGGGGAGGAATTTGGCTGGGTCCGGTCCTGTTATTGCTCCTGATGCTGGGTCCGGATCATGTGTATTCGCAAATCGCACTCTATTTCAGCAAACTGGCAACGGTAACTTTTGGTGGGGCCTATGCGGTCCTGGCCTATATGGCGCAGGAGGCGGTTGCCAACTATGGCTGGCTCAAGCCAGGGGAGATGCTTGATGGCTTGGCTCTTGCTGAAACGACCCCTGGGCCATTGATTCAGGTAGTGCAATTTGTTGGTTTCCTTGCTGCCTTCCGCGATCCTGGAGTGCTCAACCCTTACGTCGCTGGTACCTTTGGCGCCCTGCTCACCGTCTGGGTGACCTTTGCTCCCTGTTTTCTCTGGATTTTTCTCGGTGCACCGTATGTCGAGAAACTTCGAAACAATAAAGTAATGAACGGAGCGCTCTCGGGGATCACCGCAGCGGTGGTCGGCGTCGTTCTCAACCTCTCCATCTGGTTCGGCATCAATGCTATGTTCGGTCGTACCGGTGAGGCCCATCTGTTTGGCGCAACCATCCCAGCTCCCGATATGGCAACGGCTGACTGGTTTGCCTTGGCGTTGGCCGCACTCTCGTATATCGCCATGAAATATCTGAAGCTGGATATGATTCCCGCGCTTATCGGTTGCGCTGGAATAGGATTTCTTTGGAAAACATTCATCTAGGAGCAAAAACATGGAACAGACCATTACAACAGCAGAACTCACCGGAATACTGCAGGCAGGGGACCCAGTGACCCTGCTTGATGTCCGGCGCAAAGAGGATTTTGACAAGGTTCCCCAAACCATCGCCGATGCCGAGTGGAAAAATCCGGCCGAGATCGACCAGTGGCTACCGACCATACCAATGGACAAGGAAGTGGTCATCTACTGTGTTCGTGGCGGCTCGGTCAGCCAGTCGGTCCAGCAGCGGCTGGCAGAAAGCGGCCTCAAGGCGCGCTATGTGGAAGGGGGGTTGGAGGCGCTGAACAAAACAAATCACGCCTGAGTTTTTTCAGATTCACTGTAAAAAAATCACATAGCAACTAGATATTTTATGAAAAAGTCATTTTTGACAGCATCACTTGCTATTCTCCTGGCCTTTCACATGCCTACCCTCGCGGATGAAGGAAAAGATGAATCTGGGAAAGGCAGGGAACGTAAGGAATACCGAGCAGACAAGGATTCTTGGAAGCAGGAGTATAAAGGCAGGGATGACTACGGGAAAGAAAAGGATCGAAAGGAGTACCACAAGGGTGAAAATTCCAGAAAGCATTACACTGACGACCCTTATAAATACCGACGGGATGGCAAGCGTTCCTATCTACACGACCATGGATATAGCCGTCTCAATATTCCTCCAGGGCATTATCCTCCTCCTGGTGAATGCCGTTTATGGTATCCGGATCGACCTGCAGGGCATCAACCACCACCTTTCAGGTGCGGTGATTCGGTACCAAGAGGCGCGTGGCTAATCCAGAATCCCGGCGATGTGCCGAATCATGTCCGTGTTACAGCCTATGATTTGGCGGTTCCTGGCAGAATTATGGAAGTCGGTGAGTATGACCTCGGCTCGGGTGGGCTTATCCGTGTCATTTTAGATTTCTGATTGTGCCGCTTCGGCTAGTACTGCGGTTTCGATATCCCCAGTATCTTTACCGCGCTGTACACTACTGCCTGCTGCGGTGTTCGCCTTAACCTGGGGGAACTTTTTATGTTTGACCGGTCGGCAGGCTCTACCGATAAAATCAGCACCCTACTGACAGCCCCCTTGTGAGGGGCTCTGTCAGTGGGGCGGAATTACATCGGCGCTTATTCTTTACTGATACACGCTGCCGGGCACGACCCAATGGCCTCATCGACGCATATTTCGTCTGCATTTGCGTCGTCTTTCACAAAGGCCTTCCCCGAATCACCATCAAAATCAAACACCGCCGGGCAGATTTCAACGCATGCTTCGCAGCCTAAACATTCTTCCTGATCAATCACTACTTGTGCCATGGCTTTCTCCTCTTGATTTGATTGATTTCCATAATGGCGCACATCGCCATCATTCCCACGCAAGCAACCGACGCTGCCCCTGCAGCGAGCGCACATGGGTCGCATCCTGGCCAACCTCAAGGCATCCCAAATACGTCCCCCGTTTGTCGCGCAGGGCCAGATATTGAATATGGATGAACTTCCCGCCCAGCTCTAGCCAAAATTCCGCATTGTTCCGCTCCCCCCGTTTAAACGCTTCGAGGATCTCGGTGACCATGTGCAGTGATTTGGGAGGATGGCAATTCTTGACATCCCGGCCAATAACCCCTGGGCTTCTGGGAAAAATGCGGTGACTACTGTCTGAATAATAGGCCACTTTGTCATCGGCGTCGACAAAACTTATGTCAACCGGCAGATTGCAGAGGATGGCATCAATCACCTCCGCCGCCAGTTGACCGGTGGCGAGATTGATCAGACCGGCTGTCGTTCCAAAGGCCTCTGCCGCCGTGGCGCCAATGGTCCATGCATCACCCGGAGTCACCCCAAAGCCATAACCTATTTCCTCTTCGCCCAACCGGCAGCGCTGCCAATCCGCATCGGAGAGTACCTGCAGGGTCATGGGAAAGAGGATGCGTTCTTCCTTGAGGATCATATCTTCAACAGCGGCAATTAACTCCGGCAAGGCTTTTCGGGCCAAGAGCCTTTCCTGACCGGCCAGCAGTTCCTGGACAAGGCGGAATTGGCGGCGAATATCATCGTGCACCTCCCACATCACCTTGCCGGGAGCTGAAAGCTCGTGTTGTTCCAGAAGCGGGAACAGCTGGTTTTCTTTTCTGACATAATGAGTTTGTATTCCCGCCAACTCCTGGGTGAGAAATCGAAGCTGGCCGACCACAAAGGACCAGACCGTCTCTCCTGGCTCCTCGCCGATCTTGGCCAATTCCTCCTGAATTTCGACAATGATTGTCCGTACCTGCTGGTTTTCCTCCATATAGGTGTGTACCGGATGCCCCGGCGGCATCGACGGCACTTCCTGGCCATCCAGTGCTTGTTGAAATAGGGCGGCATGCAGATGGCACATCTTCTTGATTTCCGTTTCCGGCAAGCCTTCATTCACCAGGGTCTGCTCCAGCGAGGCGATCTCCTCAGGGGTGATGTCGCCGACGGTTTGGGCAAATTTCTCCTGCAGATGGGCAAGTTCCGCGCCATCGTGCAGTTCGCGGATGATTGCCTTAAGTGATGTCAGTCGCTGCTCTTTGGGCAATCCCCCGGCGGCCGCCTCATGCTCCGGCGCCGCCGGCGGGACTATTTCAACGGTCGTTCCCGTTGCTGCCATGATCGTGCCGGCTATGAAAAGCATCAGATCGAGGATACGCTCATTCCCCATGCCCGCAGCCTTCTCTATCGTGGCGATCCGGCCCATGGTTTGGCGGAGTATCGGATTTTTCAGTTTTTCGAAGGTGTGGTTGTGGTCGGCTAGGGCATCGACAAGAAAGGGGTAGTCTTTGGTCAGGGTGTAGATGGTCGTCTCTTTGCTTAGTAACATGGCAGCCTCCGGGGGTATCGGTCTGGGCCGAGGATAGTTTTTTTGGGGTTCATTGCAAGGTCATTTGTAGCCGGAAGAGCGATCAGATCGGCGGAGCGATGGTGACCAGCAAGCGCATCCTGGTCGAGGCTTGAACCCCGTGCGGCTCACGGATCTGCGAAATGAGCAGGTCCCCGGCCTCGGCGGGAATTTCATTCTTCCCGTCCAGGAAAGCACCTTCACCCTCCAGGACAAGAATGGACAGTTCGCCATCCAGGTCGTGGGAATGCACCGGGAAGGTCACACCGGCATCGAGATTGAAGTTGATGATCTTGAAATACTCGGAATCTTCAACCAAAAAATAACGCTTCATGGCGCCGGGGGTGAAGGAATCGGTGGTGGTAAGCTGGATCGTTTTCATGGCATGTTCCTCGGGTTGTCTGTCCGTCAAAGGGTTGATCGTTGGGTGTGCCTTTATTATTACAAGCGCCGTGCCAGAAAAATTTTGTTAACATTTCGATGCATTATCTTCCATGATTACAAAAATACAACATTCGGATGTTGTGCTTTCGAAAACACTGTTGTATTTTATGCAACATGAAGCGACTGGAAACCCTCTCGATCATTGCCCATGACCTGACTGCGGTGCTGGGCGCCGAGGATCGCTACCAACGGCTACTTGAAGCCCTCCGCCTGGCCATCCCCTACGATTCTGCCGCCCTGCTCCGTCTGGAGAATGACATCTTGGTGCCTATTGCCGCTCAGGGGTTGCAACCCAGGGTCATGGCCACCGATTTTCGCCGCAAGGACCATCCACGGCTCGATATCATCTGCAGTTCCACCGAACCAACCTTATTCTCCAGCGACAGCAAACTTCCCGACCCGTTTGACGGCCTCTTGGTTCTCGATCTGGATTCCGTTGATCACATCCATGCCTGTCTCGGCTGCCCGTTGCTGATGAGAGATCAACTGGTTGGCGTGCTGGTGTTCGATGCGATCGACCCGGCCGCCTTCAGCCAATTGCCCAAACAGTACATCCAGGTGATCGCCTCGCTCACCAGCGCTCAGATGCAGACCGTCGACCTGTTGTCGACGCTTGAGAAAGAAGCGGAACGGCAGGGACTCTTGGCCAATGATCTGATGCAGGATATTCAGCAACACAGAGGTCGGAAAATGCTCGGCGCCAGTGCCCAGATCAGGCGACTGCGCCAGGAGATTGAGTTGGTCGCCAAATCCAAGTTCACTATCCTGATTGTGGGGGAGACCGGGGTCGGCAAGGAGTTGGTGGCGCGGTCCGTGCATAACCATTCCCGGCGGCGGGATCAACCGATGCTCTATCTGAATTGCGCCGCCCTTCCCACCGCCCTTGCCGAGAGCGAGCTGTTTGGGCACGTCAAGGGTGCCTTTACCGGCGCCATCGCCGACCGTACCGGTAAGTTTGAACTGGCCGATGGCGGCACCCTGTTTTTGGATGAAATCGGGGAATTGCCGCTGGAAATCCAAGCCAAACTGCTGAGAACTATCCAGGAAGGGGAGATTCAGCGTGTAGGTTCCGAGAAGCTGCAGCATGTGGATGTCCGCCTGATTACCGCGACCAACCGGAATCTGGAGCAGGAGGTGGCCGCCGGTACCTTTCGGGCCGATCTCTATCATCGCCTGAATGTTTACCCGATCACCGTACCTCCCTTGCGGGATCGACTTGAAGACATCCCGGTGCTGGCGGATTTTTTTATCGAGAAGGCTCGCGTCAATCTTGGCCTGCGACGGGTGCAGATCAGCCCGGAGGCCGTGAACCTGCTCATGCGCTACAATTGGCCTGGCAATGTCCGCGAGCTGGATAATGTGATTTCCAGGTCGGTACTCAAGGCATCCGCCTATCTGCTCGGCGGTCGGGAGGCGGTCGTCACCCCAGCATGCCTCAGCGGCGACCTCGCTGCGGTGGCGCCGGAACCCCAGAACCTTCTCGACAAGACACCGGCCCAGAGTCAAGGGGTCCTTTCCTACCGTGCCGAGGTCAAGGCCTTTGAAATCAAACTCATTCAGAACACCTTGGAGAGGAATCAGGGCAATTGGGCGGCCGCAGCCCGGGAACTCGATATGAACCGGAGTAACCTGCACAATTTGGCGACCCGGTTGGGAATCCGCCCAAAAAAGAACGGTTGACGACAATGGGCTCAAATCCTCTGATTTAGCAGTGTTGTATCGATAAATATCAGATGGCCTATAGTTCGCATATCCAGTAAACCTTGACCAGAAGCGTCACTAGCACCAGCGTTTTTACCCTGTGTATATCTCCATAAAAAAGCAACTTTCTTATTTGCTTGCTTTTTGAATAGACAGGGAGAGATTACAGATGGATGACAGATGCGGAAAAAAATGCAGGGTCAATCGATCTCATGAAAAACTCACGAAAGCCGGCGTTGACCAACGCATGATGCGCTTGCGACAACCTGGGTGTTGATCAATCGTCAGTTTTGAAGAGGGCGATAGAGGAACGATGAACCGGGCTTGGGAACTTGCAGGTCAGGGGATGGGGAATAGGGTGGCGCGTTAATGAACGGATGGCAGCTTTGTCTTTTTGGGTGTTCTTCCACCGGGCTCGGCGAGCATCAGCTCCGAGGCTATTTTCCTGCTTTTTCGCACTATTGCGGACACCTGCTCGTCTTTCTTCCGGCTCGACGTAAAGGGAGCAACCAGGGCATCAGCGGTTTCTTTGTCCATCAGTGCTGTTATGAGTGCATCTTTGGCCGCAGGAGGCGACAAATTGTCGACAAAATAGGGCAGTGCCGCAGCCAGGACCTGCAACCACTGACGATGCAGCCGCTGGGTAGTGCCAACAATCATACTCAGGTGATCATTGCCTGTGACCAATGGTCCTGCATAGAGAGCCAAGGCTTTTTCGATGAGTTGGAGCCTCTGCGCCCGGTCCATCGTCGTTTCTATCTGCAGAGCAAGCCAATGAAAGTGCCAACTGTCAATCCAGACAAGGTCTTGGTTCAGCAAGAGCTGATCGCCTGCGATGAGAACGGCATCACTGGTCTTAAGGAGCCCCCTCAGGCGGTGCAAGGTGGTGGCCAGGGATTGTGCGGCTAGGTCGCCATCCGCAGCGGGCCACAAGCGGTCGGCAAGTTTCTCCCGGGACAGGCCGTTCTTGCCGGCGGCAATGAGCAGGGCAAGCAGCTCAAGGGGCTTTCTTGGTGTTTTGGCGGAAAGCGCAAGCTGTACCCCATCGCAGTGAATGCTGAACCGGCCAAGGGTCAAGATGCAAATCGGCCATGGCCATTGGTCGCTGACACTTTCGGATTCGGGAGGTTTCAGCTGCCAGAGCTTGATTATTCAAATTCGCTTTCAAGTTGAGCCTAATGGTGGTATAGTCATGGCATGGCTAGACCACGAAAAATTGATGAAGAGTTGGTGAGGCAAGCGCAGCACGCCGTCAGTAACGCCAAGGACGCGAGGGAGCTTCGCTGTGCACAGGCAGTCCTGCTGCCGTCCCTTATGGGCACGACTCTTGACCAGACTGCAGCGTTGCTTGGAGTC
>Ga0074197_1002362_pt1 | contig 13233 bp, 13 predicted proteins | sample EPASupsiteSAE305_FD_64526 | JGI IMG/M metagenome (GOLD analysis project Ga0074197, IMG submission 64526) | Bioremediated contaminated groundwater microbial communities from EPA Superfund site, New Mexico - SAE3-05 reassembly with SPADES | ecosystem: Environmental > Aquatic > Deep subsurface >...
ATCTACGTGGCGGTGAAAGTAATAGCAACAATAAGTGGGGGGCTGCTGCTGCTCTCCTCCCTTCCCCCGCGCGCCCCCCCCCCCCCCCCCCCCCCGCCTTACCTGTCCCCGCCCATTCATGATACGGCGTAATGACCCGCCCCGGAGAAGTACAAGTATAGTTGGCGCTCATTTTGTAGAATATTTTTATCAGGGTTGGTGGGTTATACTATGATAAAATGCCGCAATATTCTGGATTTTATTCATATGCCCCGCGTTTGTAGTGACAGCGGTATCGATTCGTGATAGGAAGGATGTGAAAAGTTGACGGGAGCCATGAATTAGCTGGGTCTGTGAGGACTTATGTTTAATTTGCTTATTTCGGGTAGCGGTTGGAGAGAGTCTTCTGACACAATGTCGGTGGACCGAGTCTTGGAGCATACTGAGACCAGTGTTCTTGCGAAATTTAAGCCGAACGGGGCAATAGACCTTCAGGCATTAATTGCATTGCCGACGTTATTCATGGCGGAGAGCTTTGATGACTGGAATCAGGTTGCCCGTGTCGGGCGAATAATTAGCGCTAAGATTGTTAAGAAGGAAGTGGCAATTGAGTATTATTACGATCCGGCGATCCCGGCACTAACGAATATCCTCATTAAAGGCTTTATGGCCGATCTGGATATGCATGAGTTTGAATTCAACCGGACGCATTGGGCTGTGAAGGATGTCGATTTGTTCCGGGTGCTGCTGAAAAATATACAGCCCCGGAGACGACTGCCAAAAGTGTTCAGTCTGGCAGACCCGGAGAATATAGAGCCCAGCCTGGTTTCCGTGATGATGCCTTTTGATGCAAAATTCGACCCCGTCCATCGCGCAATCAAGCAGGCGGTGGAGGCCTCCGGCCTACGATGTAGAAGAGCTGACGATATCTGGGAGAATCCTTCCGTGATTCAGGATGTGGTTACCTTGATCGATCGGTCCAAAATTGTGATATGTGACTGTTCCGAGAAGAACCCGAATGTGTTCTACGAGGCGGGCATAGCCCATACACTCGGGCGCGAAGTAATCCTTATCGCCCAGAATGAGGCTGATGTCCCTTTTGACCTGCGGCATCTGCGATACGTTAAATACCTTAACAACGGGGAGGGACTGGCAGCCCTTGGCGAGAAACTGAAGCAACGATTCGCGGACTTGTCCTGACAATATGGCCTATGCAGAATCTCTTTAATGGAACGCTAGAAAGCTTGGCTGGAGTTGAATTGGAGCAGCCTCTTTCAAATGCTAAAGCCCCATGCTGTGAGTATTACCATAGCCGGTATATGGAGGCCAGAAAAAAAGCGGGTGATGAAGGGCAGGCGTCAACTGCTGCTGTCTACACATTTTTGGAAATCTTAACTAGTTTTCATCCAAGTTTTGATACCCCGGAAAAACCATACGTGCCTTTCATGCAAATGGATGGGAGGCGGACTCATCTCCCTGAGGATTTAACCCCTGATGACATTGCCGTTATACGGAAACTTCTACTGTCTCTTAAGGCCCCTGCGCTCATTGCGCGACTGCATGACATATGCTGGATTGTTGAGAAAGATCACGCTTGCTGTGCAGAAGCAGCAAAACACTATGTCGAAGCGGCGAAAATACTTAACAACGTAGAAAACTGGACCTTTGCCTCAACGTATTTCCGGAGGGGAATATATCTTGCCTCTTTACTTGGACGTGATAAAGAGCTTTTTAAGGGCGTAGTCTCTAATCTGGATGAGGCGACGAGGAAAACCGCCACTGATGAGAAGGGGTATCGGTTCTCCTCATTGTTGGACGTAATGTTTGATTTCAAAGTCGGTGATTTTTCCTCCTACGCAACTCTTGTGAGTCAATTTGCTGCCAAATTGGAGCAGTCTGGAGATTTTTTTGCGGCGAAGGGTTATCGTGAATCGGAATCCAAGTTGAATAAATCCTTAAAGAATTCTGTGGCAGAGAAGGCGGCACGGATTTCAGCGGCGGAAAATCTGATTTCTGAGGCAAAAAGACGCGCGAGCGAAGGTGATAGAAGCCTGTTGGCGGCAGGAATGTTGCTCTCGGAAGGGATAGAGGCTCTGCGGCAAGCGGGCGGAGATCCTGTTCGGGCAAAAGAATTGAGAAAACTGCTGATTGAATATCAAGAGGGTGCTGTTAAAGAAATGAAGCCGCTCTCAGTCGAGCTTGATATCTCACAGCAAGTAATGGTCGCCAGAAAACATGTCGAGTCGAAAGACTTGAGGGAAGCCCTTTTGAAATTTGCGTTTGGACGGAACCTGATTTCTCCGGAAGAGTTAAAGAAAGAGACTTTGCGAATGATTGAAAAGTTCCCTGCGAGCCATTTGTTTACGCGTTCAATAGTTGACGATAAGGGGCGTGTTGTCGCAAAACAGGGCGGGGGACTTGAAGCTTTATCCGGCGCTGCGGGTGATGAATTAGAGGGAGAGATGTTTGCCCAGGCTGCAAGGGGGCATTGGCCGCTTCGCGTGGCTGGTTATATTGAGCCGGCACGGACCCAAATATTTAATGACCATCACCCGACATTACGGGATCTGGCCTACCTAGTAAATAATAACCCGTTCGTCCCTTCGGACCATGAAGGTATCTTTCTTCGAGGTATACATGCCGGATTTCAGGGAGATTTTCTTCTCGCAACACACTTGCTTGTTCCGCAGATCGAGAACTCGGTGAGACATGTCTTGGAAACTAGAGGTGTAGACGTTTCAAATTTAAATTCAGATGGCACCCAGCCCGTAAAACTACTAGGACCTCTTATGGGAATGCCTGAGACGACTAAAATATTCGGGCCATCGTTTGTTTTTGAGTTGCGCGGGTGTTTGATCGAGAAAAGCGGTTATGACTTCCGAAACCATGTGGCTCATGGCTTTGTGTCAGAGACAGAATGTTATTCTTTTCCTGCTGTGACGCTGTGGTGGCTTGTTGTGCGGATGTGCTCGATACCGATATATCACGACATCATGGCAAAAACCTCGGAGAATGACGGTGGCGAGGCGGAAAAGCCGCCGGAGGCCTGATATGAAAGAACTTATCGCTAATCCGAAGAGGCTCGCCGCCTGGAATTTCTGGTTATGGGTTTCCTATGGGCTGTATACAAGTTTTATCTATTTCCCGATTGTGGGTGGAGACTTTCGGTCAGGGATGCTTTTATTTACGGTAGTGGGGGGTGTTGTCGGAGGGGTGTTTGCCGGGTTAATATGGGGAGCCGGGTGTCTAAATATGCCACGGAAATTGAAGTTGGGGATACTGCTGCTATTTATTGGTGTCTCTATGTTTCTGTTAAGGCAATACTTTCAGATGTCCATAGGAGAGAGGATACTTTTGGTGGGATGGTTTAATTTCCCCGTTAGTCATTTTGAGCGGGACATCATACGTGATATTGTGGTTCCAAAAGTATTCTTTTCTTTAATGGTCATACTCCCGTGCCTGTCTTTTGTTTCAATTTTAGCTGCCGGGGAATTCAAAAAGGATGTCGGGGCAGGTCTTGATTCTTGACCTGGGCGTAAGAAGTCAAAAGTAAAGACCTGCCCTGCTGAGCGGCTATTTGAACTTATTCTTAAGACTTTTTCTGGGTTGAAGGCAAAGTGAACCTTCTTTGGAGGTGGTGTTTTGACTAGAATGACTGGCGGGGGTTATGTTGTGGGGCTAAATATCTCATTATCATTGCTAATCTGCCTCGGTTGGGGGATATTTGCTGGGATTAAGGGGGGCCCGCTGGGGGGGCTTATAATGGGTTTTGCTTTTGGATTATTATTTAGTTTGCCATTTCTTGTATATTACATCGGGGAATCTATCCCTCGACCAATTTATTACCGACTGCTGTGGGCTTTGGTCCCATTTTTAATGTTGTCGTGGTTTTTTGAGGTTGTGGCTCGTGAAGGCGGATTAATCTTATTCCTTCAGTTTGCTGCTATTATCTTGCCAAGCATATGTATGAAAAGACCAGTATCGGCGTTTTTTAGCGGGTTATTCTTTGGAGTTGCTTTTTTAGTAATGTGCTATGTGTTATACCATTTCCATATTCAGCCTTTTGGTGCAGATGGCGATAATTGGACTGTGATTTATCCTTCGGTAATTCTTTTTGTTAGTGCTGAATTGGCTTCTGTGCGATTTATCATCAACAGATTGGGGGCAAGGAATGCGGGGGCAGGTTTTGATTCTTAACCTAGCATAATATTCGCCTAAGCAAGAATATGAGGCATAAAATAATAATTTTTCCTGCTGTTATCTGCGCTTTATGCGCTTCGGTTGTGTTTGCTGATGACAGCATCGTCGCGGATTACGGTAAAACCGTGTTTCCTCAACAGACCGAAAAGATAAAAATGGTGTGGGAGAAAGTCGATATCTCGTTCGGGATGGATAAAAAGAATCATAGAACAGCAAGAGTTAATTGCCATTTTGTTTTCCGTAATGAATCAAAGGAAGCGGTAACTGTAAAAGTTGGTTTTCCTGGTAACAAGTCTGAGCATGGCCCCGCCTGGCGACAGCCGCTCCAGGATTTTAAGGCCTTTGTGGACGGCAAGCCCTATCAAGCCGAAGTGAAGGAGGAGAGGCTCGGCGACGATCCGACTGACCCACATTACAGTTACCGGGAATGGTACTTATGGGAGATGTCGTTCCCGCCCCAAAAGGATACGCTGGTGGACAACAGTTATTCATATAACCTCAGCAGCGATTCGGGTTATGCCAGGTTGATGCTTAATTATGAGCTCGCTACAGGTGCTAATTGGAGCGGGAAGATAGGTGATGCAGTAATAGTGGTAAATTATGCGGATGAAAAGGATATGGCGGCTCGGATTATTTCTATCCAACCGAAAGGGTGGGTAAGAAAAGGCAGTCAAATAGCCTGGCATCTCAAGAATATTGAACCTACTACTATGGATAATATCTTGATCCGGGAGAAAAATCTTTCCTCTACTGTTACGCAGTATAATGGCCCGCTTCTGTTTAAGGCCAAATCGAAGGGGGATAAGGAAGAGGAGCCCGGGTGATGAGAACGCTTATCTTAATTGTAGCAGTATCTTTCTTCTCAGGCTTGGGGCATGCGGCAAATCGGGAAGTTGTTGAATCTACTTCTGTTCCAAAATGGCAGGAGTGGGTTAAATATTACCCAGAGTCTGCAGATTATGACGGGGGGCCTTTGAAGCTCTTGGCCTCGATTCCGTTGGGAATGGACGGGAATGGGGCACAAGTCCACGCTACATTTGCAGAGATTAAAGAAAAATACCCTGACTCGAAGTTGATTCCATATGTGGATTACGAGCTTGCAATCAGCACTTCGGAGTTGGCTGCTGTAGCAACTCGATACAAGACTGAACGCTTCCCCGCGGTGTGTGGTGAATTTTTAACCGCTTGGAAACATTTGCCTTCTCCCGGAGTGAAAATTGGCGCACTTGCCCAAATGAGGATTGCGGATAAGTATTTCTCGCCTTATGAGATGACTCTCGTTGGCGGGAATGCTGATGTGGCGTTAACGGAATGGAAAAAAGTCTTGGAGTTCTATCCTGATAGATCTTCCGGCAAGGCGGCTGCGATTAATGATGATGAATGGCGGCGGATAGTTCTGCCAGCAATGTTCTCCTGGCTTGAAATAGCGAGGCAGAAGGGCGATGTTCAGGCGTTGCCGCAAATCGAGGACGAGATACTTCGGCTGCCTGATCTCGACCAGGGAACAAACTACGGCAAACGGTCACATGCGGAAGTTTATCTCGCAAGGGCAACAAGGTTGGCGGCTGCTAAAAAATATCAGGATGCGGAGACCTATTTGAGGAAAGTCGCGGTTGATTATCGGGATGTGTATTGGGGCTATCATGGCGGGATAGGCGCGACCTATTACGAGACCGCCGGGAATTCTGCTGGTATACTGCCTTTGCCCCAAGCGAAAGAATTTCTGAAATGGTTGTTGGTTAACAAGGCCACTAGTAACAAGAAGTAGTTAAGACTGATTAAAAAAAGTCGGTAAGTCCTTTCTTGTATATCTTCAGTAGTTGTTTTAGTTCAACGACATCGATACGCCGCTCTCCGCGCTCTATCTTAGAGACGTAGGACTGCGGCTTTTTTAATTTGAGGGCTACTTCGGTCTGGGTGAGGCCGGAGGCCAGTCGGGCAGCCTTGAGTTTATGGATGAAATCTGCTGGCCGGAGAAAATTAAAAACCGCGCCTTTGACGGCGCGGTTTTGTTCTGTTCCGAAGAAGCCTTCTTTATCGGGCCCGTGGTGGCTGCCGGGGTTCGGCAGCGCGGATTTTGGGGATACTGCAAATTGGCGCCCCCATGGGGATTCGAACCCCAGATCTCTGCCTTGAAAGGGCAGCGTCCTAACCGCTAGACGATGGGGGCGCAAGAACTTCCTACTAGAGAAAAGCCGGCTTGAACACCGGCTTTTATTTTGTAGAATCATAGTTTACAATTTAGGTCCGCCCCGTGTCAAACCGGGGCTTTTGCGGGCAATTTAACCTCAACGGGGGAAAAATGGCTGAAGAGAACCAGGTACAGGCGCCGGCCGAAGGGCAGGCGCAGGACGCGAACGCGGAGCTGCAGAAGGCCCGCTCCGGCAACAAGGTCCTCAAGATCGTGGCTGTAGTGCTGGCCGTGCTGTTCCTGGTCATGGCCGGGTCCGCCTTCTACATCTACCGAAAGATAGCGCAGACCAAGCTCGCCCTCGAAGAGGCCTTCAACTCTTCACCTTCGCCTTTCCAGCAGGCGGCCCAACCCGGCGCCCTGCCCCAGCAGGGCTTCGCCATGTTCGGGAGTGCTTCCGGACAGTCTTCCAGCCTCGGCCTCATTACGGGGGCTCCCGGCGGTCAGCCGCAGTTCAGCGCCGAGCAGGGTGAGCGGGTGCACGCAGCCATGATGAAATACGGCGAGCGGCCCATAGTCAAGGAGTTCATCGCCGACCTCAAGAAGAACCCCGACATGGCCAAGGCTTTCGACCAGTCCAAGGGAGGCAACCCGATCGCTGTGATCGCCTCCATACGCAACGCCAAGGGCATGGAAGCCCTGGTGGCCAAGTACGCTTACCGGCCCGAATTCCTCTCGCTGATGATGGACGTGATGAAAGACCCCGAGATAAAACCGCTGCTGGGCGGCATGCCCGGGATGGGCGGCGCCATGCAGCAGGCCCCGGTGCCACCGGCCGCCCCGACCCCGTCCGAATCACCCGAGCCCTCCCTGGGGTCCGGGGACGCCCCCATGGTGCTCGATACCTCGGTGATCAGCGGCACCCCCTCGGAGCCGGCCGCCCGGCCCACGGTCCGCAAGGCGCCGCCGCCGGTTGACAGCGACTAGCCGGGATACTATAATAATATAGTTATGTGGTTAAGAACTTTGGCGCGCTTTTTGAAGAACGCGGCTAAGCCGGTGAGTATTTTCATAATACCCCACAACGGCATGCCGTCGCTGCGCTTTAACCTGCCGGTGCTGTTCCTGCTGGTGCTGGGCACGGCCTGGACCTTCACTACCATCTGGGCCGGCTATATAGCCGGGCGCCATTTCGACTATTACGTCACCAAGGCTGACAATAAGATCCTGCGCACCAAGATGGCCTACGTCTCCGAGCAGGTGGAGAAGGGCATGGCCTACCTGGAGATGACCAAGCGCACCGACAACCAGCTGCGCAAGGTGCTCGGCATGGACCCGTCGGCGCTTATGAAAGAGGGCGGCATGGGCGGCCCCGCGGACAGCGACCTGGCCGAGTTCCGCCGCCTGCTCGACGTAAAGGCGTCGGAGATAAAAGAGACCACCCTCAACAATTCCCTGCAGAAGATGCAGGACGAGTCGCGCCGCCGCCTCTCCAGCTACTCCGAGATCACCATTTACCTCACGGACCGCCACAACGGCGCCCGGGCCACGCCCGCGATGTGGCCTACCGAGGGCCGCATCACCTCGCCGTACGGCTACCGCTTCCACCCGCTGCGCCTGTCCAACGAATTCCACAGCGGCATAGACATAGCCAACGAGGCCGGCACGCCCATCCTCGCCACGGCCGACGGCGTGATCCGCCATTCCGGCTGGGCGCAGGGCTACGGCATGTGCGCCGTGGTGGACCACGGCTTCGGCTATTCCACGCTTTACGGCCACATGAGCGAGATCGTTTCCAAACAGGGCGCGCAGGTCAAGCGCGGCCAGATGATAGGCCGCATGGGCTCCACGGGCACCTCCACCGGCAACCACCTGCACTACGAGGTGTGGACCGGCGGCCTGCCGCGCGACCCTATGAAGTTCCTGCAGGTGGGCGGCAAACGCGCCGGCAATTTCGCGGGACTTTTCGACGGCATCTTCGGCGGGCTGTAAGCCCGGCCGGCCACAAAGGCGGTATACCAGTATGGCTATCTTCAAGAATACCAGCGTCAGTTTCGAATCCAAGAACGGCGACACCGTGATAGGCACCGAGGCCTATTTCCAGGGCACGCTTACGGCCAAGGGGTCGCTGCGCATAGACGGCCGGGTGGACGGCTCCATAGTGGACGCCAAGATAGTCACCGTGGGCAAGTCCGGCAAGATCAAGGGCGACATCTCCTGCGAGGTCTGCTACGTCTGCGGCGAGGTGCGGGGCAACATAACGGCCCTGGACCACGTCGAGGCGCTCTCCGGCTCCAGGGTGGACGGGGACCTGCGCGCGCCGCGCATCATGCTCGAAGAGGGCGCCATTTTCAACGGCAACTGCTCCATGGAAGCGCCCAAGAAGGCCGCCCGCGCGGAAAGCCACACAGAGAAATCCTACAAGACCGAGGCTAACTGAAAATGATCTCATTCTTCTCCAAGTACCGCCGCATAGTCTTCCTCATCACCGTCTCCATCTTCCTCGTGGGCGTGTTCGTGGGCCTGGGCGCCTACGTCTTCACCGGCGACTCCATGGGCGCGGTGGCCGACGTGGGCGGGGAGAAGATCCCCTACCAGAGCTTCCTCAACCAGGTGAACAGGGCCATGAACGGCTTCAAGGAGTCCAATACCGAGATCAACGAGGCCATGACCCGCACCATCAAGCAGGAAGTTTTCCGCGAGATGGTCATAGAGGAACTGCTCAGCCAGCAGGCCAGGGACCTGGGCATGCGCGTGCCGGATTTTGAAGTGGCGGTGGAAGTGCAGAACACCCAGGCGTTCCGTGAGAACGGCGCCTTCAGCCCCCGCGCCTACTACCAGGCCGTCTATAACGAGTTCCAGATGTCCCCGTCGGAGTACGAGGCCTGGCGCAAGAAGGCCCGCCTGGCCAGCAAGTTCAAGCAGTTCGTCTATACCAGCGTAAAGGTGACGCCCGAAGAGGCCGCCGCCTATTACATGGCCAAGAACAAGAGCCTCAAGGGCTTCGAGAAGGAACGGGCCAAATACACCGACGAGATAGCCCGGGATAAATTCGCCAACCTGGCCAACTACCTGCTGCGCCAGCTTACCACGCGCCAGGAGATCAAGAGTTACCTGGAGCAGCGCGAGCAGGGCCGCTAGCCGGGCGCGGGCTAAGACGGGCAGGACGGCGCCGCCGCCCTGCCCTTTTTTTTATGATCGAGATCCGCAACCTTACCAAGACCTTCGGTTCCTTCAAGGCCGTGGACGGCCTGAACCTCAAAGTGGAGCCGGGGGAGATCTTCGGCTTCCTCGGGCCCAACGGGGCCGGCAAGACCACTACGGTAAAGATCCTATCGGGCATCATGCGTCCCACGGCGGGGCACGTGCTGGTGGCCGGCCACGACGTGGACAAGGAACCGCTCCTGGCCAAGCAGGCCCTGGCCTATATCCCCGACGAGCCGTTCGTCTATCCCAAGCTGACCGGCTGGGAATTCCTGCGCTTCATAGGCGACCTGTACGCCGTGCCGGCGGCCGAGCAGCGCCGCCGCATCCCCGAGCTGCTGGAGACCTTCGAGCTGTCCGCGCACGCCGGGGAGCTGCTGGAAGGCTATTCCCACGGCATGAAGCAGAAGCTGCTCATAGCGAGCGTGCTGCTGCGCCGCCCCAAGGTGGTGCTGTTCGACGAGCCTACCGTGGGCCTGGACCCCAAGAGCATCCGCCGGTTCAAGACCCTGCTCGGCGACATAGCCCGCGAAGGCGCCGCGGTGTTCATGTGCACCCATATCCTCGACATGGCGGAAAAACTCTGCCATTCCGTGGGCATCATCTACCGCGGCCGCCTGGTGGCCCGAGGCTCCGTGGCCGAGGTGAAGCGGATGGCCTCAGGGGCCGACAAGGAGCGCTCGCTGGAGGACGTCTTCCTGGAGCTCACCGCCTGACCTCATGCTCAATATCCTGCTGGAAAGGAAAGCCCGTACCTTCCTGAACACGCTGCTGGGCCTGCGCGGCTGGAAGCTCGCCAAGAACCTGATGTTCGCCGGCGTGGGCCTGCTCATGCTCGCCGCGCTTTACGGCGGGTTCTGGCGGCTGCTCAACTACCTGGAAGGCGTGGAACTCATCGGGCCCATCCTGTCCTGGAAGCTCACCTCCATGGTGCTGCTCATGACCTTCTCCATGGTCATCGTGAGTTCCATCATCATCTCCATGACCACGCTATACTACTCTTTCGACCTTAAATTCCTTTTCTCCGCCCCGTTGGACCTGCGCGCCATCTTCATGGACAAGGCCTTCGAAACGGTCTTTTACTCGTCGTGGACGCTGGTGCTGGCCATCCTGCCCTACATCATCGCCCTGGGCCGGGTGAAGGCGCTGGGGGGCGGTTTCTACCTGGCTTACGGCGCGCTCATGGTGCCCTTCGTGATGCTGGCCGGCGCCACCGGCATCCTCTTCAGCATGCTGGTCATGTACCTGTTCCCGTCGTCTCGCACCCGGGACATCACCTGGCTGCTGGGCAGCCTTTCGGTGGCTTTCGTCTACGTGGTGTTCCGCTTCTCCAAACCCGAAAAGCTGCTGCGCCCTGATTCCCTCGAAGTGGTGGCGCAGTACATCCACTACCTGCAGACGCCCACCGCCCCGTACCTGCCTTCCTGGTGGGTCACCAAGGCCATGACGGCCTATTCAACCGGGCAATGGCAGGCTTTCGCCGGCAGCGCCCTGGTGCTGTTCCTGGCCGCGGCCGCGGTTTACGCTTTCATCTGGCTGCTCTCCGGCCGGCTCTACATGCGCGGTTTCAGCGGGGCGCAGAGCTCGCCGCGTTTCAAGGGCGGGCGCGAGACCCTGCCCGAACAGCGCCTGGCGCAGCGCTTCCCCGGCCTGCGGGTGCCGCTCACGCTCTATTGGAAAGACCGCCTGGCGCTGGGCCGCGACGCCCGCTACTGGTCCCAGATAATCCTCATAGCCGCGCTGGTGGCGGTGTACCTGTTCAGCATCCGCCAGCTGCCGCTAGACACCCCGGACCTCAAGAGCCTGGTCTCGTTCCTTAACGTCGGGGTGGCCGGCTTCGTGGTGGCGGCCATAGGGCTGCGCTTCACCTTCCCCGCCATCAGTCTGGAGGGCAACAGCTACTGGCTGCTCAAATCCGCCCCGGCCACCACGGCCTCCGTGATGAAGGAGAAACTGCTGGTTTCCCTGGTGCCGTCGGTGCTCATTGGCCTGGTGCTCATAACGGCCTCCAACCGGCTGCTGGGCGCCGACCTGTTCATCTCGGTGCTGTCCACCTGCACCATCCTCGCGGCCTCGGTGGTGATCTCGGTGATGGGCATAGGCATGGGCGCCGTCTTCCCAGATTTCAAGGTGGAGAACATCCACCAGCTGGAATCCTCATACGGCGGGTTCCTCTACATGGCCTGCGCCATGGCCTACCTCTCGCTCGCCGTGGCGGTGGAGGCCTGGCCCGTGCAGATGCATTTCGCCGAGCGGTTCGGCCGCTCCAACCCCTGGGACCTCAATGGCGTGCTGTTGTGCGCCGGGGTGTTCCTGCTGCTCAATTTCACCGCGGCTTACGTGCCGTGGAAACTTGGAGTGCGTAACCTGGAACGCCACGAGGTCTGACCCCGAGGAAAACATCATGCTTAAACGAACCGTCTTTATAGTCCTGGCCGCGCTCGCGGCCGTGCCCGCCGCCGCTCAGCCCGACGCGGCAAAAAGCCGCCCCGCTTTCGCCCTCACCTACGACGACGGCCCCGGCGCCATCACAGAGGACCTGCTGAAACTCCTGGAGAGCCGCAAGGCCAAGGCCACTTTCTTCATGCTGGGCTCCGCGGTGCGGGCCAACCCCGGAATGACTAAGAAAGTGCACGCCGCCGGCCACCTGATAGCCAACCACACGGACACCCATAAGAACTGGTTTAAAATAGGCAAAGGCCCCGACCGCGAGAAGGTGCTGGCCTCCGAAGTGAAGAAGGCCGAAGAGGCCATAGTGAAGGCCACCGGCGAACGGCCTAAGATCCTGCGCATGCCCAACGGCTATACCGCACCCTGGCTGCGCGAGGCCGTGAAAAAACTTGGTTACCGGGCGGCCAACTGGAGCTACGGCAGCGATTGGACTAAAACCCCGGAAGCTGAAATGACGGCCGAATACGTTAAGTCCGTGGGTGCCGGCAAAGTGATCCTGCTGCACGACGGCGGGGGAAAGAGCCGGGAGAAAACCCTGCGCATCACCGCGGCCATCCTCGACGAGGCCGCGCGCCAGGGGCTGGAACCCGTGCGGCTGGACGTGCTGCTTAAGTAAATTTTGTAGAATAGCGGTGCGGGCGAGTGGCGGAACTGGCAGACGCACAGGTCTCAAAAACCTGCGATCTCACGGTCATGAGGGTTCGATCCCCTCCTCGCCCAGACAGTTTTAAGGCAGCGGGGGGATAACTATGGCTAAGATAAAAGTCCTCGTGGTGGACGACAATATCAACTTCCTGCAGATGGCCCAGCTGGCCCTAGGCTCGGACGAGTACGAGGTGTATACCGCAGGGGACGGCCAGGAAGGCTTCGACCAGGCCAAGAAGCTTAACCCGGATATCATCCTGATGGACGTCATGATGCCGCGCGTTTCCGGCCTGGAGCTTCTGCGCATGCTGCTGGCCGACGAGGACGTGCGGGCGGTGCCCATCCTGGTCATGACCGCCAGCCACTTCGACCCTTCCACCGAACAGGTATTCAAACAGGAATCCAACGTGAAAGGCTTCCTTCAGAAGCCCTGCCCCGTGAACGAACTCAAGGACAGCATAGCCCGGGCGCTTAAGAAGTAGCCGCCCTGACGTAAAAAGAAAGAGGCGCCGGGCGGCGCCTCTTTTCTTTGAGTTAAGTGACGTTTGGTGTTGGTTTTTAAGGGGCTTTCCCGTCGGGAAAGCCCCTTTACTTATACTTGTGCTAGTATAACCCAATGAAAA
>Ga0074197_1002365_pt1 | contig 13228 bp, 3 predicted proteins | sample EPASupsiteSAE305_FD_64526 | JGI IMG/M metagenome (GOLD analysis project Ga0074197, IMG submission 64526) | Bioremediated contaminated groundwater microbial communities from EPA Superfund site, New Mexico - SAE3-05 reassembly with SPADES | ecosystem: Environmental > Aquatic > Deep subsurface >...
TCATCCCCAAACCAGGCAAACCTTTTCAGTTGAAAGCGGAGAATTGCATCAATGCGCTGGGATTGCTCTGGCTGTGCGGAATCATCTTTATGCTGTTGAAACTCGGCTACGGTCTGGCGTTTATCCGCGGATTCCGGTTCGGACTCAACAGAATCATCGACGCCAGAGTGGACCGCCTGCTGAAAATCGCGGCGGAGACATTCAACAAACAGCGCCTGCCGGAGCTTTACACCTCCCCGCAGGTGGAATCCCCGGTTACCATCGGCATGACCAATCCGATTGTCATCATCCCGGAAAAACTGTTCGCCACCCTCAGCGAAAATGAACTGAAAAGCATTCTGCTCCACGAACTCGCCCATATTTACCATTACGACCACATCATCGGCGTTTTCAAAAGAATCATAATCGCCGCCAACTGGTGGAATCCGCTGGCCTATCGCGTCAGCGCGAAACACGCCGTAGCGCGGGAGGAAGTCGCCGATAATTATGTGCTGCGGGAACTCAACCCAAAAGTATATTCCGAATGCCTGGCCGGGCTCGCCGAAAAAATCTGCCTGATCAGCAGCTACCCCGCCGCCGCGGGCATGGCGGGAAATTATTCCAGCCTTCAACACCGGGTCAAAGACATCATGTCGAAGAAACGAAAACTGACCATGACCACCGGCACAACCTTCAAACTGACCACCGCCGCCGTATGCCTGATGCTGGCCCTTGCCGTCGCCGGCTGCCGCTGCGGCAAGCCCGACCAAGTCAAATCAACACCGCCCAAACCAGTACAAAGCAAGGCTGCCGCTGACAGCAAAAATACGGGGATCACATCTGAAATAAGCAGGGATCAGGAAGACTTGAAGATATACTCAAAGGAAGATTTGAAGAAAGTTGATGAACTGTTAAAAAGTTTAAGTATAAAATGGTCCAAAGGAGGAGAAAAAGAAGTCCTTAATACTCTGATTACAAAATATGGCAAGGCTAACAGGGTAGGAGTTGGAGTGCTTTTTCTGGGATTGGCGAGCAAGGGCGATGAACAGATTAAATATCTGCAAATGGCAATTGACGATTTCGGAGATTGTTTTTTGGGCAGGCTCCAAGTCGGAGCATACGCCAGATGTGCACTTGCAAGGATTTATTCAAAGAATGGCGAGAACGCCAAAGCGGATAAACTTATTGAAGAAATCAAAACCAAATACCCTGATTCTATTGTTATTCTTCAGCTTAATCTTGCTCTGGATATAGTTGATATGGAAAGATGCAAGGCCGGAACCAGACGACTGGAAGATTCAAAGAAATACTCTCAGGAACAGTTGAAGGAGATTGATGCCCTTTATCAGAGCGTGAATAAGAAGCTGAACTCCGAAGAATCAAAAGCAAGCCTGAATACGCTGCTGACAAAATATAACAAGGCAAACAAAACCGGCTGGGCGCTGCTTTCTCTTGGATACATGAGTAAAGGCGATGAGCAAGCCAAATATTTGCAAATGGCCATAAATGATTTCAGCGATTGCTTTGATAATACTTACGGGATTCAAGTCGGGGGGTACGCCAGATACCTTCTTGCCGGAATTTATACCAAAAACGGCGAAAAGGACAAGGCCGCGAAATTAATTGAAGAAATTAAAACGGATTTTCCTGATTCAATTGACTATTATGGAAAAAGTCTCGTATCTACTATTGCTGCCGATGCCCGCCGCGCCAAAACTGTTTCCAGAATGCAGGAAGACTCAAAAACATATTCAAAGGATGATTTGAGCGCTACTATAAACCTTTATCAGACAACAGATAAAAAATGGGGCTCGGAAGAAGCTAAAGCAAGCTTGAATACACTGCTCGCCAAATACCCTAAGGCGAACATTACAGGATGTGCGCTGTTGCGTATTGGAGAAATGAGCAAAGGTGACGAACAGATTAAATATCTGCGGCAGGCAATTGACGGATTCAGCGATTGCTTTTGGGGTGATGGCGTTCAAGTCGGGCCTTACGCCAGACTGCTGCTTGCCAGAATTTATTTGAAAAACGGCGAGAAAGCTGAAGCCGCAAAATTAATTGAAGAGATTAAAAACAATTATCCTGACGCTGTTGACCATAAAGGAAACAGCCTTGCTCTGATTATGGCATTGACTGAACCCGTGGAACAGGGGCTGACAACATCAAACAATATCCGAAAAATCGGAAGCATCGCCGGTTATTGGAATAGATTCAAATGGTGGCAGACTCTGCACGATTTGCAGAAAACAACCGGTGCGATAAGCAAAGAAGAGCAAGACGCTGTTGACGCTTTGGGCCAGGAATTGACCGCAAATGTTTATCTGGTAAAATTCAAACCGAATAATAGCTTCGATCCGGCAACTCCGCAAGAACTTATGGGCAGTTTTAACAAGTGTTCTTCATTGCAGTCAAAATACTGGCGCAACAAATACGACAGAGTTGGCGGAGCGGCAGATTTTAAAACTGCTGCTGTAAATAACCAACTTATCGGCGCTTTGTTGACCGAAGAACCGGAACAGATGAAGAAGGACCTTGCGAAGAATTCGTCATTGCTGTTAATATCATGCGAAAAAGTCACACCCGAAATGTTGGTAAAACATTCGGAATCAGAGCAGGAATATTTGATGGACAAATGGAAAACAAAAGGACCGCAAATTGTTGAAACAATTCCTGCCGACGGCGCTAAAGACGTCGATCCGAACCTTACTGAGATTACGGTTAAGTTTGACCGGAAAATGGGAAATAAAAGCTGGTCGGTATGTACGGTTGGCCGCGATACCGGATTCCCGATTAACGGGGCACTCCATTATGACGACACCTGTACTGTTTTCAAAATACCCGTAAAACTGCAACCCGGTCATACATACGCAACCTCTCTGAACGCAAAACAATACATCGGCTTCATCAGCGTGGATGGGACTCCGCTTTATCCCCATCCCTTGAGCTTTACCACAAAGGCAAAACCGGAAGCGGATTTTGGAATGGACAAATGGAAGACTGCGGGACCGCAAATTATTGAAACCATTCCAGCAAATGGCGCTAAAGATGTTGATCCCGGCATCACTAAGATAATCGTTAAATTCGACCGGAAAATGAGAAATAATAGCTGGGCGGTCTGTACGGTTGGCCGCGATACCGAGCTTCCGCTTGGCGGAGCCATTCATTATGATGATTCCTGCACCGTTTTGACAATTCCCGTCAAGCTGCGGGCTGGTCATACTTACGCGACATCATTAAATGCAAAAGAGTTCACCGCCTTCGTCAGCGCGGACGGAACTCCGCTTTATCCCTATCCCTTGAGCTTTACCACGAAAGCGAAGCCGGATGCCTCCGCCTCTTCCCGTGAGAGCACCGGGAGAATATTGGATGACTCAAAAACATATTCAAAAGATGAACTTGAGAAAATTGCCGCGTTGCGCAATCTCGTGTTTAAACAGTGGAATTCGCCGGATGCCAGGGAAAGTTTGAATACCCTGCTCACAAAATATCCGAAATCGAACAGTACCGCTACTTCATTGGCATACATGGGACAAATGAGCAAAGGCGATGAGCAGATTAAATATCTGGGGCAGGTTATTGCCGGTTTTGGCGATTGTTTTTGCGAGGACGGCATGCAGGTCGGGCCGTATGCCAGATTGCTGCTGGCGAGAATTTACCTGAAAAACGGAGAAAGAGAACAGGCGGTAAAACTTCTCGAAGAAATCAAAATCAGCTTCCATGACGCCGTTGACTCACATGAAAATCGCCTTGTTTCGATTATTGCCATGATGGATGTGGACGGACAGAAACAGCCTGCATCACAAAACGCCATAAACTTAAACACTTATTGGAGTAAATTTAAATGGTGGCAAATCTTGCGCGATTTACAGGAAAAGACGGGTGCGGTTAGCCAGAAAGAGAAAGACGAAATTGACGCTTTGATGCAAAGCTTGATAAAAAATATTTATCTGGTCAGATTCAAGCCGGCCAATGGATTCGACCCTTTGACCCCGGAAGCTTTTCTTAATGATTTCAGCAACAATTCTTCTCTGCGCTCCAAACCGGATAGTGTTGGCGGTGCATCATTTTTCAGAACCGCTGACGTTAATAATCATCTCATCGGGTCTTTCCTGACTGAAGAGCCGGAGCAGATGAAAGCGGACATCGCGAAAAATCCTTTATTGCAGTTCCTGTCCTGCGAAAAAGTCACTCCGGAAACATTTGTCAAGCATGTGGAATCAAGACAGGAATCGTTAATGGACAAATGGAAAACCGCAGGGCCGCAAATCATCGAAACAATTCCCGCTAACGGCGCTAAAGATGTTGATCCGAATCTGACTCAAATCATCGTTAAATTTGACCGGAAAATGGGAAATGGCAGTTGGTCTGTTTGTACTGTCGGCAAAGACAGCGAGTTGCCGGTTGATGGCAAAGTCCACTATAATGATTCCTTGACCATTTTCACAATACCGCTCAAAAAACTGCAACCCGGCCATACTTATGCGACATCACTGAATGCTGGAAGATTTATTGGCTTCGTCAGCGAAGACGGAGTGCCGCTCTATCCTTATCCATTAAGCTTTACTACAAAGGCTGCTCCGGGAACGGACTCTAAAAGCCAACCCGTAAAACCGGAGGGCGCAAACGCCGCGCCGGCGGCGGATTCCAAGGTTCAGGCGGCAAACGACTATCAGGTTTCCGGCACGATTCCGGCAAACTTTGAGCCGCGCGCCAACGCCAAGGGGGAAATCTTATTTTTTGAACCCAAAAACGTAGTTCTCGTTGCACGAATGAATGTTCAGGCTGATGCCAACGGCGGGTTCCATATTTCCCTTCCGGCGAATTCGTCCAAAGCGACTGCTTTGCGGGCGGAAATACAATTCTTGTCTGAATCTTTCGCGCCGCTCAGGGCGAATACCAGGGTCAGCCCCGGCAAACCCTGGGCCGTTGATTTTGCCGAGCCATTTAAAAAACAGGATGCGGTACATTATACCGGAGTGTTCCTGGATGATATCAGCAATGAACCGGTGCCTTATGTTGGAGTTTACGCGGATTCGAGTGGAAAGAACGTGCTGGCGCGCGCCGACGAAAAAGGGCGGTTTGATTTTTATGTGGTGCCATCCTGGGGCGGCATGACCAGTTTTCTCCCCTGGGTTTCATCGGATCAATACGCCGGGCACAGCTACTTCTTTAAACACAATGCCGGAGAGTCCGTGGAACTGAAGTTGATTATGGAACGCGGCGTCCGGGTACGGGTGCATACGGAAGATGAGCAAGGCGTTGCATTGCCGGGAGTTTATGTCCGGTGGATGGGCGGCGGCGGAGCCGCCGGCACGACCGACGAACATGGCGACGCGATTCTCTCCGGCATGCTGTCGAGAGTGCGCCCCGGAGAGCTTACCGAAGTGCGGAAAACAGGGTATGAACTGGCTAAAAATCCAGGCCAGTTGAATGCAATCATGTTCACTGACAAACCTCTCCGGATTGTCCTGCGCCGTGTCGCCGATTCGTCAACGCCCCAAGCCTCTACGGCAGCCAAAACGGACAGCGCCGCCACTGACAGCATGCCTCCGCAGCAAAAAGCGAAGATAAGAATGCAGGAAGACTCAAAAATATACTCAAAAAGTGAACTGAGTTCCATCGAAACTCTATATCAGTCCGCAAATAAGGATTTGAGCAAGGCAGAGGCCAAAACAATTTTGCAAACGTTAATCGCAAAGTACAAAAAGGCGAACCGCGCCGGCTGTGCGCTGCTTTATCTTGGACAAATCAGTCAAGGAGAGGAACATATTAAATATTTGCAACAGGCTATTGCCGATGGCAGCGACTGTTTCTATGGAGATGGAGTACAGGTCGGGGCTTATGCCAGGTACTATCTTTATTATGCATATCTTTCCAAAGGCGAAAAAACCAAAGCCATGAAACTGCTTGAAGAAATTAAAACGGATTATCCAGGCGCCATTAACCACTCCGGCGATAATCTTGTTGCACTGATGACTGGCGGACTTCAAAAAGATAACGCAAAAAAAAGAATGGAAGAAGATTTTAAAACATATTCACAGGATGATTTGAAGAAAATAGGCGAGTTATGCAATATTGTGTTCAGACAGGGGTACTCGCCAAACGCAAAGGAAAGCCTGAATACTCTGATCACCAAATATCCGAAGGCGAACAGTACAGGATTGGCGCTGCTGCGCATGGGGGAAATAAGCAAAGGCGATGAGCAGATTAAATATTTGCAGCAGGTTATTGCCGATTTCGGAAACTGCTATAATTGGGGGCTCCAGACCGGCCCTTATGCCAGGTTGCTGCTCGCCAGAATCTATTTGAAAAACAGTGACAACGCTCAAGCGCTAAAACTTCTCGAAGAGATAAAAAACCGTTATCCTGAGGCCTGCGACAACAAAGGCAATCGCATTGCTTCGATTATAGCCATGATGGACATCAGAGGACAGGAACAACCCGCAGCACAAAAAGCTATTAGAAACAGAATCTTAAACAGTTATTGGGATAAATTCAAGTGGTGGCAGGCACTGCATGAGTTGCAGGAAAAGACCGGCCCGATAAATCAAAAAGAACAAGCCGAAGCTGAGGCATTAATGCAGGGATTGCTTAAGAATATCTATCTGGTCAAATTCAAGCCGGTCAATGGCTTCAACCCTTTAACGCCAAATCAATTTTTGACTAACTTCGGAACCTATTCCGCGTTACGGTCCAATGGAGAAAGCGTTGGCGGGGCGTCATTTTTCAGAACCACCGATGTGAATAATCAGCTTATCGGTTCATTTCTTACCGAAGAGCCGGAGAAAATGAAAGCGGATATCGAGAAAAATCCGTCATTGCAGTTCCTGTCCAGCGAAAAAGTCACACAGGAAACATTTGTCAAACATGTGGAATCAGAGCAGCAATCTCTGATGGAGAGCTTTAAGACAAAAGGCCCGAAGATTCTCGAAACAATTCCCGCCAATGGAGCAAAAGATGTTGACCCGAACCTTACTCAAATTACAGTCAAATTTGACCGGAAAATGAAAGATGGCAGTTGGGCGGTTTGCAATGTCGGAATTGATAAACAATTGCCGATTGAAGGAAGCCTTTCCTATGATAGCTCCTGCACCACTTTAACAATTCCGGTAAAATTACAACCCAATCACCCTTATGCAACATCGCTGAATATGAACGGATACATCGGCTTCGTCAGCGCTGACGGTGTGCCGCTCTATCCCTATCCCTTAAGCTTTACCACAAAAGCCGTTCCGGGGACAGACGCTAACGTAGCAAGCAAGGATACTGGGAAACCGGAGGCGGCTTTTTCGGATCAAGACAGAACGGTGAAAATGGCACAAACGGCGGCGGGGGAATGGCTGGCGCTGGTTGACGGCGGCAAGTATCCGGAAAGCTGGACGGCGGCATCGACATTGTTTAAGGGTGCGGTAACAGCCGACGCCTGGACGCAGATGCTTAAAAGCGGACAGACACCGTTTGGCAAAATGTTGTCCCGCAAATTGAAAAGCGCCGTTTACCGCACCAGTCTGCCCGGCGCGCCAGACGGTCAATATGTTGTCATTCAGTATGATACCACATTTGAGAACAAGAAGGATGCGGTTGAAACCGTTACGCCGATGCTGGACAAAGACGGTCAATGGCGGGTTTCCGGGTATTATATCAAATAATAAATCAGGTAGATAGAGGGGGCAAAAAGAAGAGCAGGCAAGTTGTCGGGGGACAATGTTGCCTGGGTCTCGCAATCGCCAGGTTCCGGAAGGATAGTTCCGGACCTGGTGATTTTTTTTGTCAAAAGCTATTTACTCCAAGTCCATAGAAGCGATACATTTTTACCGCAGAGTTTCGCGGAGTTCATCGCAGAGGTAGGCAGAGGAAAACAGAAAAGACACCCCCTGGGAGAGCCGGTCGTCTGACCGGCATTTCGCGGCGAAGCCGCATGTTTTCAGGTGGTTCTGTAATAGTATGAAAGCCGGTCAGACGACCGGCGCTCCCAGGGGGGATTGTTCCAAGTCCATAGCTTCGCACTCCAAAGATTGATTGTGCAATCATGGAAAACAAAACAATCCAACGCCTGGGACATTTTCATAGTACCTCAAACTTCCAGCTTGAGTCAATCGCAAGCAGGGATGCTTGCGGTACTTTGTTAAAAGCCGGTCAGACGACCGGTGCTTCCAGGGTTAAATCGCGTCTATTAACGTTCATTCGCGATTAAAACCATTGCTGCTTTTTGCATCATTTAAGGTGCTTGTCTTAAATACTTTGCAAATAATGTGGTTGACAGAAATGCTATATATGGAGGGGAAGTTCTAAAGTGTGGGAGTTCTAAAGTGCTAAAGTTGTGGGAATCAGTTGGGAAGTGAGAGGGTGCAGCGGGAAGTGCTAAAGCACTAATCCCGCGCTTGCGGGACCAATCGGAGATTGGAGGAGTGCTAAAGTGAAGAAGTGGAAATCATATAATATAAGGATAAGAAAACTATGAAGGCGAAAAGTAAAATGGAAAACAGTCCCGCTCAACGGGACTCCGAAAACTCCATTTTGGCGGGAGGAACCATGGGACTTATGAGATTAATAAGAGTAATGGGAGTAATGGGGAAAAAACATATAAGCAAAATCAGTCCCGCTCAACGGGACTCCGGGAACTCCAAATTGGGAGTTCTGGGAAGCCTGAGAATACTGGGAGGACAAGCCAAAATCAAAAAACGTTCCGCTCAACATGACTCCGGAATGTCTAAGTTGGGAGTGGGACTTATAGGTCCTATGGGTCCCATAGGACTCATGAGCCAAAAGCCTGTAATGGAAAACAACCCCGCTCAACCAGACTCCGGAATGTCTAAGTTGGGAGTGGAGCCTGAAAACCGTCCCGCTCAACTGGACTCTCCCGCAAATGCGGGATCTAATTTGAAAACCAGTCCATATCGTCCATTGGATTTCAAAACCAGTTCCGCTCAACGGGACTCCGGAATCTCTACTTTGAGAATGGGAGAGCATTGTCACACAGAGGGCGCAGAATACACAGAGAAGGAAATCTTGACTAAAAATATAAAGAATATAATGGGTTGTTTTATGGGTCGATGGGGGAATGAGCCAAAGAGTAAAATGCAAAACGGTCCCGCTCAACGACACTCCAGAATGTCCAATTTGAAAATAGAGACTGAAAACAGTCTCCCTCAACGACACTCCAGAATGTCTAACGGACGGTTGTCCGTTTTGTTATGCTGGCCGCATGGGCAGAGGGGAATCTCTACCATGCAGATAAAGAATGTAGTGCGTTGGTTTATGGGTAGATGGGTAGATGAGTCGATGACGCAAAAACAAAGCGCTCCTGCTCAACAGGACTCCAGAATGTCTAAGTTGACGGGTGCTTTGAAAAATGCTTCTGCTCAACGGGGCTCCGGAAACTCTATTTTGAAAACCAGTCCATACCGTCCATATCGTCCATTGGATTTTAAAAACCATCGAGCTCAACAGGACTCCGGAATCTCTACTTTGAAAGTGGAGACTGAAAACAGTCTCCCTCAGCGGCACTCTAAAATGTCCAACGGACGGTTGTCCGCTGTATTATGCTGGCCGCATGGGCATAAATTAAAAGCGGTCCCGCTCAACGGGACTCCGGAATCTCTATTTTGAGCCATTGTGGTCAAAATATTTTAGAAGTTTTAAATTGCGGCATTCGCGGTTTTTGCGGAGCCGGTTATATTAGGATAAGAGCACAACATACAGGAACGAAGATGGAAAAAGAGCAGCTTAGACGAAAAATCGGAGATTTGAAAAACAATCTCGAAAAGGTTATCAGAGGCAAAGGCAAGGTCATTGATCTGCTGATCGCGGCGCTGGCGGCGGGAGGCAATGTGTTGATGGAGGATGTTCCCGGCGTCGGCAAGACCACGCTGGCGAAAGCGCTGGCAGCCTCGATTGACGGAGTGTTCAACCGGATTCAGTTTACTCCCGACCTGTTGCCCGCCGATATTCTCGGCAGTTCGATTTATAACCAGCGGGAAGCGAATTTCTACTTCCGGCGCGGGCCGGTGTTTACGAATATTCTGCTGGCGGACGAGATCAACCGGGCGTCGCCGCGGACTCAGTCGGCTTTGCTGGAAGCCATGAGCGAACATCAGGTTTCGATTGACGGGCAGGCGCATGCGCTGCCGCTGCCGTTCATGGTGATCGCCACCGAAAACCCGATTGAATATCAGGGAACCTATCCGCTGCCGGAAGCCCAGTTGGACCGTTTCGCGATGCAGTTGTCGCTGGGCTATCCAGAAGAAGCGGATGAACTTGGAATCCTGTTTGACCGTAAGGAGCATGACCCCGCCTCCGATATTTCCCCGGTTCTGAACTGTATGGATATCATTCAGATACACGAACAGGTGAAAAAGATCGGAATCGAGAAATCGGTTGCCGAATATATGCTGCGGCTGATCCGCGCCACCCGTTCCGACAGCCGGGTGATGCTCGGAGCCAGTCCGCGCGCGTTGCTGATTCTTTCGCGCTGCTGCCAAGCCAATGCGTTTATTGAAGGGCGGGATTTTGTGCTGCCGGATGACGTCAAATATCTGGCGAAAGCGGTGCTGCCGCATCGCATTGTGATTGACAACAAGACCAAATACTCCGGGGTGACGCCGCTGGCGGTCATTACCGAGATCATCGAGACAACGAAGGTTCCAGTCTAATTTTTGTCCTGCGCGTCGAACTCATAAACCTGCTGGAAGTTCCTTACAACGTAGTATTTATGTATTTTAAGCATAAATACGGCGGTGGCCTGGGAGTCAATAAACTCCTGCATTGACGGATGCTTTTGGCGCAGGATTTCGAAGCACGGCTGGTTATCCTGGGTATTGAAAAGTTCCGCGGCGTCGCCGAGCGCGGTGATGCCGATTGCCTCGGAAACGTCGCTGATGCGGTTGGCGGCGTTGTTCACAAAAATCGACGCCTTGGGATGCTTCTTCAGGTTGACATACTTGCGGGTGTTCCGGGGCGTGGCGAAAAGCATGTACTTCGCGTCCGGTGGCGTGGCGAACATGACCGCGCTGGTGTACGGGTATTCATCCATCAGCGTAGCAAGGACGCCGAACTTCTGGTTATCCAGCGTCTCCTCGACCAGCGACCATGTTTCCTGTTCAGTCATTGCGCATACTCCTTGTGGATGCATAAGTAAATAACCTTTACGGCTCCTTTGTCAGATTTCCGGAGCAAAAAAAAGCGCGGGATTTAGCCGCGCTGATATAAGGAGCCGTCCAAACATAAACGTTACATCTTCACGATTCTCCCGGACTCCTTTGTGTTTGCCGGTTCGTTACATACCTTCAGGTATGCGCCTCCCCGGCAATTCACAAAATCATCTCGGGATATTTCGTGAAACTTGTAAAGTTTATTTCTTAACAGCTCCTAAGATCAGTAACAGTTTGCCGGATTACCAGCTGAAATTGAAGATAGGGAATACCGGCAGAAATCCTTTGCCGTTGAAGTTGATGAGTCCAAGCTGGAATGAGAAGGGATTCTTGCTCACTTTAGCTTCGGGTTTCTTGACTTCGGGCTTTTGGGCGTCATCTTTCTTGGCAGGCGGGGTTTTGTCGAGCGGGTTCACAACTTCCTGCGCCAGGATTTTGTCCGTGTTTTTGATGGCGTTTTCTGTTTCGGTCACAGTATCAAAGTCTTCAAATGACTTGTCATCGTTCTGGATGAAGTTGCCGACTCCGATCTGAATTCCGCTGAAGTAAGAATCACTGATGTTCACCATGCCCATCTGGCATCCTTTGAAGATGGCCTGAGCATGATTGAGCCAGCCGATCTGCGCGCCTTTGGAGGCGAAGTCTTTGCGGAGCGTCTTGTCGAAGTATGCCGTTCCCGTTTGGTTGTATAATCCGGTCTGCATTCCGAACATGCGTTTTCCGGCATAGTTAACTATCCCGAAAGCCAAACCGGTATTGTCTTCGTCCATAACATTTACTACTGAAGCCTGCAGTCCGCTGGCGTTTCTGGAGCAGTTGACAAATCCGGTGTCCAGGCCGTAAACGTCCTTGTTTTCCATCATGAAAAAGGAAAGTCTCATGCCGTAGATGTTGGTGCTTTCGTTGAACAGTTGAACCGGCTGATAAAACCCGGAATCAAAGACGGAGCTTTTCACGCCTTCAAAAGCGCCGGCGCTGCAAACTTGAGTTCCGGCGACAACCGCCAGACATATTGCTGTCATTTTCAACAGATATTTCATTTAGTTCAATCTCCTGATTATTATAGTTGCCTGAATATTTCTCATATAAAATAACTTGTTTCTATCACAAGTAAAGCCGAATAGCGCATCTAAATTGATAAATCCAGCAACTTTATCAAAAAAAAATCCGATTTATTATTTATCTTTTTTTGCGCACTTTTAAAGTTACGGCGTTTGATTTGTGTGCTCAGGATAATATCTTTAGAGTTCACACAGTTTATTTTGTCGAAATATATATACAAAGGGAAATTACAGATGAAAGTTCTTGTCTGCGGCGGAGCCGGTTATATCGGCAGTGCGTGTACCGAATATTTGCTTGACCACGAGCATGAGGTGGTGGTGTTTGATTCGCTGGTGACCGGACACGAAGCGGCGGTTGATACCCGCGCCGATTTTGTCAAAGGCGATCTGGGCAACCGTGACTTGATTATCAAGCTTTGCCGCCAGGAACGGTTCGATGCGATCATGCATTTCGCCGCGTTCTCGCTGGTCGGCGAATCCATGAAAGATCCCGGAAAGTATTTCCGCAACAACCTCGCCAACGGCATCAACCTGGCCGACGCCGCAGTTGAAGGCGGCGTCAAAATGATTGTGTTCTCCAGCACCGCCGCCACGTTCGGCCAGCCTGCGGAAATTCCGATCCGCGAAACCACCGCCCAGGCTCCGATCAACCCTTACGGCGAATCCAAGCTCTGTTTTGAGAAGGTGCTGCGCTGGTACAATGAGATTCACGGAATAAAATATGCCGCGCTGCGTTATTTCAACGCCGCCGGAGCTACCGCCAACTGTGGGGAAGACCATTGTCCGGAAACGCATTTGATTCCGCTGGTGCTTCAGGTCGCCCAGGGCAAGCGTGATAAGATCATGGTTTACGGCAACGATTACGAGACCAAAGACGGCACCTGTGTCCGCGATTACATCCATATTCTGGATCTGGCCCAGGCGCACATGCTGGCGCTTACCGCGCCAGAAAGCGGTCATTACAACCTCGGCACCGGCAATGGCCTCACCGTCAATGAAATCATTCAGGCGGCCAGAGAAGTCACCGGACATCCG
>Ga0074197_1002367_pt1 | contig 13221 bp, 9 predicted proteins | sample EPASupsiteSAE305_FD_64526 | JGI IMG/M metagenome (GOLD analysis project Ga0074197, IMG submission 64526) | Bioremediated contaminated groundwater microbial communities from EPA Superfund site, New Mexico - SAE3-05 reassembly with SPADES | ecosystem: Environmental > Aquatic > Deep subsurface >...
CATCAACTCCAAGGAAACCCGGCACGGCCTGGAATCGCTGGACGCCACCCTGGACCGGCTCAACTCCATCCTGGGACGCGCCGACGCCGAATTTCCGGCGCTGGCCGCCGAACTCAAGAAGGGTTTGACCAATTTTGCCGCCCTCTCGGCCACAGCCGACGTTTTTCTCCGCACCGCAGACAAGGAAATGCCCGGAATGAGCGAGGAGTTCAAACGCCTGCTGGCCGGCCTCAACGCCACCGCCGGTTCCTTGACAAAAACATTGAACAATATCGAACAAATGACCGCCAAAGACTCAACTCTTTCCTACCAGGTGGCCGCCTCCATGCGGGAGATTGAACGGGCTGCCGCCTCCATCAGACAACTCACCGATTACCTGCAACAAAATCCCAACGCACTGCTCTTTGGCCAGGGCGAGGACGCGCCATGAACGCCTGCCGATTCCGATTTTTCCTGCGCCGACTGTGGTTGCCGCTGGCCTGCGCGCTTCTGCTCGGCGGTTGCTTGGCCACCACGACCACCAACACCCTCTACGCCCTGCAACCCATCCGTCAGCAACCGCTCGGCCGCGAATTCAACAATTTCGAGGAGATTATCCTGCTCATGCCGGTGCAACTGGCGCCGCATCTTCAAGGGCGGGGCCTGATCAGCCAAAAGGCCTCGGGCGAGGCCCGCACCTCGGCCACCCACCTCTGGGCCGGCCCGCTTGAGCAACAGATCGCGCAGCAAATAGTCGCCAACCTCAAGGATGCGCTGGCCACCGACAATGTCGCCGCCTACCCCGGCCCGCGCTTTGGCGCCGTTCGCTATCAGCTGGAAATCGAGATGAACGAATTCAGCGGCAACGGCCAGTCCTTCACCACCACCGCCGTGTATACCCTCAGTGACGCCGCCGACAAGACCATCCTGACGCGAAAGACATTTCGCCAGACGCGGCCCATCGACAAACCCGCCTATTCCGGCTATGTTGCAAGCGCTTCAGAGGCCATTGCCGATTTGAGCACGGAGACGGCCACGGCCTTGCTGGCCGCCCGTCGCTCGCAACCCGCACCCCGAAACGCCCATGAAAATTGATCGCCTTGCCCTGTTCGCGTTTGCCCTGCTCGCCCTTGCCCGTCCTGTAAGCGCCGAGGTGCTGACCAAGTGGCTCAACCAGACCGTCTATGTCCCCATTTATTCGCACATCTACGCCGACGACCGCTACCGGGACACCCCCTTTCTGCTCACCGCCACCCTCAGCATCCGCAACACCGACCCCGCCAAGCCGTTCACCTTGAAGAGCGTCAGCTATTACGACTCCAAAGGCGCGCTGCTGCAACAGTATCAGGACAAGCCGGTGGTGATTGAACCGCTTGGCTCCACCCGCTACATTGTTCCGGAATCGGAATCCAAGGGAGGTTCCGGCGCCAAGTTCCTGGTGGAATGGGAGGCCGGATCGGCTGTTGTTGAACCGATCATCGAATCAGTGATGATCGGCACCAAAATGCAGCAGGGCATTTCGTTTATCTCCACCGGCCGGGTGATCAAGGGAACCCCGGCCCGCTAAAAAACACGCGTCTCCCCATGCGCAATCCGCTCATCCAAACCGGCTTTGTCCGCGCCGGTCGTCAAGGAACGTCCATGTCCCGCTTGTCTCGCCTCCTGCTTGTCTGTATCGTCGCGGTCACCCTCAACGGCTGCCACGCCGCCCGAACCAAGGGTTTGTTTGGTAAAATGATGGAGCCCGAACCGTTGCGGGTGGGAATCTCCGTCGACGCGCCGCCGCTGGCCCACAAAAAGGACAACGCGGTCGTTGGCCTGGAGATGCGGTTTGCAACCGGCCTGGCCGCCTCGGTCGACAGAAAGCTGGAGGTGGTGACGGCGCCGCGACAGGATCTGCCCCAGGCCCTGCTGGACAAAAAGGTGGACATCATCATGAACGGGATGAGCGTGGCCGAGGCTCACAAGCAGAAACTGGCCACCGCCAACCCCTACATCATTTCAGGTCAGGTGGCCCTGGTGCATCTGGACGACTTCAAAAAGTTCGGCAGCGGCACGCACAATCTCACCGACAAAAAGGTGCGGCTCGGCGTTGTCGACGGCAGCTCCGGCGACAACCTGATCAAAGGGCTCAACCCCAAAGGCGCAACCACCCGCTACCCTTCGGCGCCCGAGGCCTTGCGGGCCCTGATCACCGACCGCATCGACGTCTTTGTTTTTGACCTGCCCGCCAACTTCTACTACGCCTCCCTCTTCGTCGACAAGGGGCTGACCCCCGGCGTCACTCCCCTCACCCGCGAACCGCTGGCCTGGGCCGTCCGCCCGGACGACGCCAAAATGCGCGACGCGGCCAACGCCTACCTGGCCGGCATCGAAAAAAGCGGCGAGCTGCAGAAAATGCTCGAACGCGCGATTCCCTTCTACCGCAACACGGCGTATAGCCCGAAGCTGTAGAACGGCTGGGCGGGAAGGATCTGCCCCCCCAACTGCAAAACTATCAACTTGTGCGCCGCATGGTTGATCCGCCCGCTGCATCTTTGCTTTTCAGCTCAGTGTGTGCTTCGGCCTAAATTTATGCACAATAACTTATTGAAAATATATAGGAACCGCCCATGGCAGCAAACAACGAACTGGAAAAAACCCTCTGGGCAATGGCGGACAAACTTCGCTCGAACATGGATGCCGCCGAGTACAAGCATATTGTCCTTGGTCTAATTTTCTTGAAATATATCTCGGACGCATTCAACGACCTGCATGAAAAACTCAAGGCCGGTCAAGGGGAGTTTGAAGGCGCGGATCCGGAAGATGCCGACGAATACTTGGCTCTCAACATTTTCTTTGTGCCGGATAAGGCGCGTTGGCAATACTTGCAGGATCGGGCCAAACAACCGGAAATTGGCAAGTGGATTGATGAGGCCATGGACGCCATTGAAAAAATCAACCCTTCGCTCAAGGGCGTTTTGCCAAAAATTTATGCCGACCCGGAACTGAACAAACAACGTCTGGGCGAACTTATCGACCTGATAGGGGCCATCGGGTTCAACCAGAGCGGTCATCAGGCCAAGGATCTTTTGGGCCGGGTGTACGAATATTTTCTAGGTCAGTTTGCCGACGCGGAAGGCAAAAAAGGCGGCCAGTTTTATACCCCCGCCAGCATCGTCAAGCTTCTGGTCGCCATGCTTGAGCCCTACCAAGGGCGGGTTTATGACGGTTGTTGCGGCAGTGGCGGCATGTTCGTGCAAAGCGAACGCTTCGTGGAGGAGCATCAGGGCAATATTAAGGACATCTCGATCTACGGCCAAGAATCGAACCCCACCACCCTGCGGCTAGCCAAGATGAATCTGGCCATTCGCGGCATTGACGCCCAAATCGAGCTAGGCGACACTTTCCTTGCCGACAAACACAAGGATTTGAAGGTCGACTTCATCCTGGCCAATCCCCCGTTCAACGTCAGCGACTGGAGCGGCGAGCACCTGCGCGACGACCACCGCTGGGCATACGGGACGCCGCCGGTGGGCAACGCCAACTATGCATGGCTGCAGCACTTTGCCCACAAACTCAGCCCTAGCGGAACAGCCGGAATCGTACTGGCCAACGGCAGCATGAACTCCAACTCCGGCGGCGAGGGCGAAATCCGCACAAACATGATCGAGGCCGGACTGATCGACTGCATGGTGGCACTGCCTGCTCAGCTCTTTTACAACACCATGATTCCCGCCTGCCTGTGGTTTCTCGCTCGCAACAAGACCAACGGCAAATTCCGCAACCGTTCCGGCGAGATTTTGTTCATCGACGCCCGAAAAATCGGTTCCATGATCAATCGGCGCAACAAGGAGTTTTCGAACGACGACATTGCCCTGATCACCGACACCTACCACGCTTGGCGCAACATCGGCGGCCAGTACGAAGACAAGGTCGGGTTCTGCAAGGCGGTCACCCTGGACGAGGTCCGAAAAAACAACCATGTCCTCATGCCGGGGCGTTACGTCGGCACAGAAGCCGAAGAAGACGACGGTATTCCTTTTGACGACAAAATGAAGGCACTCACCGCCAAGCTGGCGGAGCAGTTTGCCAGGGGCAGCGAGCTGGAACAGACCATCCGCGACAACCTGAAGGGGATCGGTTATGAATTCTGAGCTGGCCTTGTACGGCACTCTACTCGCTGAAATCAAGGATCGAATTCGTCAGGCGCAAACCCGGGCGGCTTTCTCAGCCAGCGCAGAGATGATTGCCACGTATTGGGACATCGGCCGGATGATCCATCAGCGACAACAGGAAAAAGGCTGGGGAGCCGGCGTCATTCCCCGGCTGGCGGGAGACCTCAAAAACGAACTCCCCGACGTCAAAGGCTTCTCGGAGCGAAACATCAAGCGAATGCTGCAGTTCTATCGGGAATATCGCGACCTGCCGCAACCGGTATCAAATATTGTGCCGCAACCTGCGGCACAATTGCCGGATCACCCGCAGGTCGCCGTCTCCTTGCGCCTTGCCTTCGGCCTCCCATGGTTCCACCACGTCATCCTTATTGAGAAGGTCAAAAATCTTTCCGCCCGCCTCTGGTACATGCAGCAGACGATTGAGCAAGGCTGGAGCCGGGATACGCTGACAGCAATGATCAAGGGCAACGCCCATGCGCGGCAAGGCCAGGCGATCAGCAATTTCTCAACTCGCCTCCCGGCGCCGCAATCGGAGCTGGCTCGCGAGATGCTCAAGGACCCATATCTTTTCGACTTTCTGACCCTGGAAGAATCGTTTCATGAACGGGAATTGGAAACCGGTCTGGTGCGTCACCTGGAAAAATTTCTGCTGGAGCTGGGGGCAGGTTTTGCCTTTGTCGGGCGACAATATCACTTGGAGGTGAGCGACAGGGACTTTTACCTCGACCTGCTGTTCTATCACCTCAGACTGCGCTGCTTTATCGTCATCGAGCTAAAAAAGGGCGACTTCAAACCCGAATACGCCGGCAAGATGAACTTCTACTGTTCGGCGGTGGACGACCTGCTCAGGAACGAAACCGACCAACTGACCATAGGCCTGATTCTCTGCCAGACCAAAGATCGTATCCTGGCTGAATACACCCTCCGCGACATCCACAAACCCATCGGCATTTCCGCCTACGAACTCACCCGGGCCCTACCAGAGGGCCTAAAATCCAGCCTGCCGACAGTTGAGGAAATTGAAGCGGAGTTGGGAGGGGGGGGGGAATGAAGTTAAAAAAATGGAAAACCGTAACAATCGATCTTTCCCCGATAGAGATCATCGATGGGGATCGAGGGCGTAATTACCCAAAGCAAGAAGAATTTTACGACAACGAATATTGCCTTTTCCTTAATACAAGCAATGTAACTTCACAGGGGTTTAATTTTGAAAAGACATCGTTTGTTACCAAAAAAAAGGATCAAGAATTAAGAAAAGGCAAATTGAATCGTGACGATATTGTTCTAACAACAAGAGGGACTGTCGGCAACGTTGCATATTACGACAAAAATGTACTCTACAATAACATCAGAATAAATTCTGGAATGGTAATTTTTCGGAACAGTAGTCCGGATGAAATATCTTCACAATATTTTTATCAATTTTTACGATCTCCTCTTTTTCGCATTCAGGTTGAATCTCACTCATCAGGGAGTGCTCAACCGCAATTACCGATAAAAGATCTAAAAAAAATTGAATTACCATTACCCACTCTCCCCACTCAAACCCGTATTGCCGCCATCCTCTCCGCGCTGGACGACAAAATCGGACTCAACCGCGAGACTAACGCCACCCTGGAGGCCATAGCCCAAGCAATTTTCAAAGAGTGGTTCGTGAATTTCCGCTACCCGGGAGCCACCGGAGCAATGCAGGACAGCAAACTTGGCAATATTCCCAAGGCTTGGTTGATTAGAAAACTGGGAGATGTGGTTGAGATTCAAGGTGGCACAACACCAAGTACAAAAAATCCTGAATATTGGGGTGGAGAATACGCCTGGAGTACGCCTAGAGACCTGTCTAACCTTCAATCTCCCGTCCTACTCGATACCGAGAGAAAAATTTCAAACAAGGGCGTGCAACAAATTAGCTCAGGCATATTGCCCAAAGGCACTTTGCTTCTTTCCTCACGGGCTCCTATTGGCTACTTGGCGATTACTCAATTACCGGTATCCATTAATCAGGGCTATATTGCTATCCAAGGCAGGCTTGTTTCTAATCTTTTCATGCTATTTTGGTTGAGTGCGAATATGGGAACGATAAAAGAACGAGCGAACGGCTCTACGTTCCAGGAAATCAGCAAATCAAATTTTCGTGAAATAGATATAATTCTTCCCTCGACGGGAGCACTTAATGATTTCGAGGCGTCCACGGAGCCACTATTTAACCAGATCGTAAAAAATGAGATTGAAAACAAGCTATTATCACAACTCCGCGACAACCTTCTCCCCAAACTCATGTCTGGTGAAATCGAAGTATGAGCAACGGACTGCAATACGACGATCAACGCTGCCAACGATTCAATGAATCTCTGGATGAAGCAGGCGAGGTGATCATTGCCGATATCCCCTTCCAGCGCAGTCGTATCCTGTTCGAGTTAGCCAACACAACCTACAACGATGCCTACAACGAATTTCTGGAACAAGAATTCGACACCTTAAAGCAGACGATCTTCGATTATTACCCGGCTTGCATCGCCTACAATTATCGACTTTCCGAACGCGGCGAAGGCTCGAACGACCCGGTTCGCAAATTGCTGCACCTGAAGGACACCTGGGAAGCCATCATCTTCGTTCTCTACGCGCTGACCATGGGGGAAGTACGTCACCGAGCCCTAGACTTGAAGTCCGCACAGCAGGTTGTCGCCCTTGACCCGGAAGGCAATCCTCGTTTTGCTTTTTTCAACACCGGCAAAATCCTGTCGGAGGCCCTCAAACAGAAACTTCAGAACATCAAGGGGCTCATTCTTCATTGCAAAGAAAAGGGCCTTGGATTCAAATTCGAGGAAATTGACGAAAGTCTGTGTGACGACCTGTTGAGCTTGCAGGACATCCGTAACGATATTTCCCATCATACCGCCCCGACTCGTGAACAGGCCTCAAGTGAGTTACAGCAGGTTATGCCAATCTTTCGAGGGATGTTGATAAAAACCCGTTTTCTGGAAAATTGTAAAATTTTGCGTTTTGAATCCTTTTCAGCTTCCTGCCGTTGCGAGACGTTTAATGGACACTCTTTGAATCGGGAGTACGAAACCCCCAACCTGACAGACTCACAAAGAACGTTCGTGCTCAGCCTTGGCCAGGAACAGCTCTTTACAGTTTGGGATGCCGAATGTTTTAGCCTTTCACCTTTCCTTCATTTCGACAGAGACGCAACCGGTCATGAGTCATACCTATGCTTCTACAAGAAGAGAACGCAGGGCAAATATTGGTATGAACCCGTCAAAATCCGCACAGAGAAGTCGTTTGATGGGCTTCAACCCCGATTCGAAGCGGAGAAAGATGTAATTACAGGATTGGTAGTTCCATGAGCAGCCGGCTATATGAATCCGAAATTGAGCAGCTCACCCTTGATGTCCTGCAGGAAGACAACGGCTACACGGTAGCCTTTGGCCCGGAACTCTCCGAAGGAGATCGCAAGGAGCGGGAATACACGGAGGTCGTGTTGGTGGGGCGATTGCGGGCTGCGATTGACCGGTTGAACCCCAGCCTCCCGGCTGAGGCACGAGATGAGGCTGCCCGGAAGGCGCTGCGCACGGCCTCGGCCAACCTGCTTGAAAACAATGAAACCTGTCATCGAATGCTCATCGACGGCATTGACGTCAAATTTTCTGTCGGCGACGGCAAGACCAGGACCGACAAGGTCTGGTTGGTGGATTTTGCCAATCCCGACAACAACGAATTTCTGGCAGTCAACCAATATACGGTGCTGGAAAATCACAACCGGAAACGGCCCGATGTGGTGCTGCTGGTCAACGGTCTGCCGCTGGTGGTGATCGAACTGAAAAACGCTGCGGACGAGAACGCCGATATCCGGGCGGCCTTCCAGCAATTGCAAACCTACAAGCAACTCATTCCCTCGCTGTTCACCTGGAATGCCCTTCTTATCGTCAGCGACGGCTGGTTTGCCAGGGTGGGTACCCTCTCCAGCGAGTTTCCCCGTTTCATGGAGTGGAAAACCGGCGACGGCGTCGCCATTGTCGACACCAAGCGGGAGTCAGCCCTTGCGCCGATGCTCAAGGGATTGCTGAACAAACATACCCTGCTTGATCTTCTTCGCCATTTTCTCGTTTTTGAAAAAACAAAAGAGAAGATCATCAAAAAAGTGGCGGCCTATCACCAATACTACGCGGTGAACAGAGCCATTGAGTCGACCATCCGGGCCGCCTTGCCGCCGCAGGGCTTATCGCAATTTGAGACCCGTGAAGACCCGGCAAAGTACGAACTCGCCGACGCCAAAGACCAACCTGCCGGGGACAAGCGGGCCGGAGTCGTGTGGCATACCCAAGGAAGCGGCAAGAGCCTGTCCATGGTTTTCTATGCCGGCAAGCTGGTTTTGAGCGAAGCGATGGGCAACCCGACCCTGGTGGTGCTGACTGATCGCAACGACCTGGACCAGCAATTGTTTGAGACCTTCAGCAACTGCCAGCAGTTGCTGCGGCAAACGCCAGGACAAGCAGCCAATCGCGAGGAGTTGAAAAAAATGCTCGCGGTTTCGTCCGGCGGCGTGGTCTTTACCACGATTCAAAAATTTCTTCCCGAGGAGGTGGGGGCTAAATATCCGCTCCTCTCCGAACGACGCAATATTGTGGTCATCGCCGACGAGGCGCACCGCAGCCAGTATGATTTTATCGATGGTTTTGCCCGCCACATGCGCGACGCGCTGCCCAACGCCACTTTCATAGGCTTTACCGGCACTCCCATCGAGAAGGAGGACAAGAACACCCAATCGGTCTTCGGCGACTATATCGACGTGTACGACATTCAACAGGCGGTGGAAGACGGGGCCACCGTGCGCATTTACTATGAAAGTCGCCTTGCCAGGATCGAGCTTTCACAAATCGAGCACCAGGCGCTCGATCAACGGGTGGAAGAGGTCACCGAGGGCGACGAGCTGACCGAACGGCAGAAACAGTTTGCCAGATGGAGCGGCAAAGAGGCGGTGGTCGGCAGCACACGCCGCCTGCAGCAGGTGGCTGACGATCTGGTCCGCCACTTTGAACAGCGAATCGCAGCAGCCGACGGCAAAGGGATGATCGTCTGCATGAGCCGGAGGATCGCAGTAGAATTGCATAATCAAATTATTCAGCTGCGCCCGCACTGGTACGATGCAGATGACGACAAGGGCACGATCAAGATTGTCATGACCGGTTCAGCCAGTGACCCGCTGTCCTGGCAGGAGCACATCCGCAATAAACCGCGCCGCAAGGCTATCGGCGACCGGTTGAAGGACCCCAAGGATCCGCTGCGGCTGGTGATTGTTCGAGACATGTGGCTGACCGGCTTTGACGCGCCCTGCCTGCATACGCTGTATATCGACAAACCAATGAACGGCCACAACCTGATGCAGGCGATTGCTCGGGTTAACCGGGTGTTTGGCGACAAGGACGGCGGGTTGATTGTCGATTATATTGGCATCGCGCAGGATCTTAAGAACGCCATGGCGACATATACGGAACGGGGAAAGGGACAGATTGCCTATGATCAGGAAGAGGCGGTGGCCCGAATGCTGGAACTGCATGAAATTGTCGGCGACATGTTCGGCCCCTTGGACTATCACGGATATTTTTCCCTGGAACCACGAGCCAAACTCGATTTCATCCTGGATGCCGCCAACTTCATCTCCGAACTGAGTGATGAGCAGGATGGAAAAATTGTCCATAACGGCAAGGAACGATTCAAGACAAATGTGGTGAAACTGCAGAAGGCTTTTGGCCTCTCCGTCCCACACCCCAAGGCGCTTGCCGTGCGGGATGACCTCGCGTTTTTCCAGGCGATCAAGGCCCGGTTTGCAAAATTTGACGACCACGGCAAAACCGGGGCTAACGAGGAAATCGAAACCGCCATCCGCCAGATTGTCAATGACGCCATCATCTCGCAGGAAGTGATTGATGTCTTTGATGCGGCAGGTCTTCGCAAGCCCGACATCTCGATCCTGTCGGATGAGTTTCTCGCCGAAGTTCAGGGCATGGCGCGGAAAAACCTTGCATTGGAACTCTTGAAACGTCTCCTCAACGATGAAATCAAAAATCGGGCGCAGACAAACCTAGCCCAAGGCAGAAAATTTTCCGAGATGCTGGCCGATGCAGTCAAACGCTACCAGAACGGCCTGATTGATTCGGCGCGAATTATCGAAGAACTGATTGAACTAGCCCGAGAAATTCGCGCGGCCGACAAGCGGGGCGAAGCACTCAATCTGCGGGTAGATGAACTCGCCTTTTACGATGCATTGGCGGACAATTCGATTGCAGAGTCCGTGCTTGGCGACCAGATCCTGAAACAGATTGCCCATGAATTGGTGGACAGCGTCAGAAGAAACACTTCCATCGACTGGCAATTGAAGGAAAGCGTGCAGGCGAAACTGCGGGTATTGGTGAAAAGAATTTTACGGAAATACAAGTATCCACCCGACGACCCAAACACGGGAGAATACACCGTGTCGATCAACAAGGTGCTTGATCAGGCGGAATTGCTGGCGGATTTCTGGACCAAGGAAAAAGACCAATAAGTTTTCACGCCCAATGCTCGCAGCCGCGTCTTCAGTCGGAGTCCGCCTGCTCTTTCCGGGAAAGCGATTCCCCCGCAAACTGATCATGCTCCCGAACATCCATCCGCACGTCCAAACGCACCAGCGCCCGGTACAGACTCTCCCGCCCCATCAGCTCGTCGTGGCTGCCCTGCTCGACAATCCGGCCCTGATCCATGACGATGATCCGGTCGACCCGGCGGATGGTGGACAGCCGGTGGGCGATCACCAGCGAGGTGCGGCCGCGAAAACCGGCGGCTATCGCCTCTTCCAGCAAATTCTCCGATTCGGTGTCAATCGAGGCGGTGGCCTCGTCCAGCACCAGAATGGCCGGATTGCGGTAGAGGGCGCGGACAAAGGAAAGCAGTTGCTTCTCGCCCAAGCTGAGGTTGAGCGCGCCTTCGCCGATGCGGGTGTCCAGCCCCTGGGAGAGCCGGTCGATGAAGGGCTGCAGGCCGGTTTGGGAGAGGATGTCGGCCAGCCGCGCCTCGTCCGGCGGTTGATCCAGGATCATGTTGGCCCGCACGGTGTCGGGCATGATGAAGATGTCCTGCATGATAATCCCGACCCGCTGGCGCAAGGCCGCAAGCGGCAGATCGCGCACGTCGCGGCCGTCGATCAGGATCTGCCCCTGCACCGGATCGTAAAACCGAACCAGGAGCGAAATCAGGGTCGATTTGCCGGCTCCGGTTGCGCCGACGAGGGCGACCGTCTCGCCGGAGGCTATGGTCAGGTTGATGTCGGTGAGAATCGGCTGATCCGGCTGGTAGGCAAAATGGACCCCGCGAAATTCGATCGAACCGGTCAGGGCCACGGCTGCGGCCGTCTTTTCGGGCGCGGGCGCCTGCATGGCGGAGCGGGCGTCCAGGGTCTGAAAGATGCGTTCCGCCGAGGCCATGGCCGACTGGACAATCGAATACTTCTGGGATAGCTCGCGCAGGGGCTGAAAAAAGAGCCGCATGTAGGAGATAAAGGCCGCCAGCTCGCCGATGGTCAGGTGGCGGCGGATGACCTCGCCGCCGCCGTACCAGATGATCAGGGCAATGGCCGCCGAGCCCATCAGTTCGGTTAGCGGCATGAAGGCGCCAAAGACGCGAATCTGGCCAAAGGAGCGCGCCAGATATTCCTGGGTCAAGCCGCAGTGGGTCTGGCTGCTCCGGCCCTGACCGCCGAAGCTCTGGACAACGGAGACGCCGGCCAGGGACTCGGCGAGGAAGCTGTTGATTTTCGACATCTGCGAGCGGATGGCGCGGAACTTCTCGCGGGCAAAGCGGGAAAAAACCACGGTCACCACCACGGCCAGGGGGATGAAGACCGCCATCACCAGGGCCAGTCGCCCGTTCATCATGGCCAGAAACCAGAAGATGCCCGCCAGTTTGAGGCCGTCGTTGAACAGGGTGACCATCACCGAGGTGAACATCTCGTACATGTTCTGAATGTCGTTGGTCAGACGGGTGACCAGCCGACCGGCGGGCTGGCTGTGGAAATAGCTGAGATCCAGGGTCAGGACATGGGCAAACAGGTGCTGCCGCAACCGCTGCATGATCGATTGGCCAATCCATTCCAGCAGCACCACCTGGGCGAAGGTGGCCGCAAAAACAACGCCGACCAGCAGGCCGTAGTACAGCGCGGTTTGCCCCAGACCGGCAATCCGTACCGCATGGTCGAGGCTGTCGGCAACGATGTAGTGGTCGATTCCCAGCTGCATCAGCCGGGGCAGGCCAAGGGTGGCGGCGGTAACGACCAGAGAGAGCGCCACCGCGCCGCCCATGCCCAGCACATGGCCCCGGCAGTAGACCAGGAGCCGCCGCCAGATGTGGGCGTCGCCGAACGAGCCGACCTGGCCCTCTTCTGAATAGCCGAAATTATGCATGGCCCTGCTGTTTTTCCGCCATAACGCGGTAAAAGGGGTTGGCCAGCAGGTGTTCGTGCCGGCCCTGGTCAACGATTCGCCCCTGGTCGAGCAGGACGATCCGCTCGGCGTGGCGCAGCACGTTGACCCGGTGGGAGACCAGCAGCACCGATTTGCCTCCTAGGCTGGACAGAATGCCTTGCAGCACCTGCTGTTCGGTTTCGACGTCAATGGCGGACAGGGCGTCGTCGATGATCAACAGCGGCCGGTCGCAGAGCAGGGCCCGCGCCAGGGCCAGCCGTTGCCGCTGGCCGCCGGAGAGTTTGACGCCGCGCTCGCCGATGACCGACTGGTAGCCCTCGGAAAAGGTGCGGATGTCGCCGTCAATGGCCGCCGCTCTGGCGGCCGCCTCGATCTCGGCCATGGTCGCCTCGGGCCTGCCAAAGGCAATGTTGGCGGCAATGGTGTCGGCAAAAACCACCGGCTCCTGGCCCACATAGGCGATGCACCTGCGGATGTCGGCCTGGGAGAGGCGATTGACGTCCACCCCCCGGAAAAAGAGCATGCCGTCGGCCACCGGATACATCCTGAGCAGCAGCTTGCACAGGGTGGATTTGCCCGAACCGGTGCGGCCGCTCAGGCCCACCAGGCCGGGCGTGATGGCCAGGCTG
>Ga0074197_1002371_pt1 | contig 13203 bp, 11 predicted proteins | sample EPASupsiteSAE305_FD_64526 | JGI IMG/M metagenome (GOLD analysis project Ga0074197, IMG submission 64526) | Bioremediated contaminated groundwater microbial communities from EPA Superfund site, New Mexico - SAE3-05 reassembly with SPADES | ecosystem: Environmental > Aquatic > Deep subsurface >...
CTGGTGGCTATGCCGAGGGGGCCACACCCGTTCCCATCCCGAACACGGAAGTTAAGCCCCTCAGGGCCGATGATACTGCACGGGTAGCTGTGTGGGAAAGTAGGTCGCCGCCAGAATTAATTAACAAACGCCCCGCACTCGAATGAGTCGCGGGGCGTTTGCGTTCAATCCGCATGATTCAACTTGGATAAGTTAAAGAAAACGGGTATAGTCATACGAATTTATCCGTCTGTTTGTTTGAAAGGATCATCGCCTGTATGAGTAGAAAAATGTTAATAAATGTACTTCATCCTGAGGAAGCCCGCGTAGCCATTGTGCAGGACGGCCGCCTGATGGAGCTGAATATTGAAATCAGTGGTAAAGAGCAGACCAAAGGCAATATCTACAAAGGGGTCGTCGTGCGGGTTGAACCAGGCCTGCAGGCGGCCTTTGTTGATATTGGCCATAAAAAGCCCGGCTTTATTCAGATGGGGGACCTCCACCCTGATAGTTGGCAATGGCGGGAGGATCTTCCTGAGGAGGAGCGTAAACGACGTCCACGGATACAGGAGGTTTTGCGTCGGGGGCAGGAACTGATTGTGCAGGTGGAAAAAGACGCCCGCGACATGAAGGGGGCTGCTCTGACCAGCTATCTCTCATTACCTGGTCGATACATGGTTCTGATGCCTGGGGATGATGCCGCCGGTATTTCCCGTAAGATTGAAGATAATGCCACCCGTAAAGAATTGAAGACGCTTGTTGCAGAGCTACAGGTGCCGGCAGGCTATGGCTATATTGTTCGGACTGAGGCGGTTGGCAGGTCAAGTGAGGAGCTGAAAAAGGATCTTGACTACCTGATAGGTGTGCATGAACGGATTCTGCAGCAGGCTGCCGCGATTAAAGGGGCCGGTGAGGTATATCAGGATGCCGGCGTGATCATTCGCACTATTCGTGATTACTTCTCTGATGATATCGATGAAGTGCTGGTTGACGATAAGTCTGCCTGCCAACAGGCGATCGATTTTTTTAAAGAGATTATGCCCGGTTGTGAGCGGCTGGTTAAACTGCACAAGGAAAAACGCCCGATTTTTTCAAAGTATCAGCTGGAAGAACAGATTGATCAGCTTTATGAAAAGCGCGTCCCTTTACCTTCCGGTGGTTCATTGGTTATTGAGCCGACCGAGGCGTTGGTCTCTATCGATGTCAACTCCGGCAAATCCAGTGGCGAAAAAGGTGTTGAGGATACCGCCTTTAAAACGAACATTGAGGCAGCTGCAGAGGTCGCACGACAACTGCGTCTGCGTGATTTAGGTGGTCTGGTGGTAATTGACTTCATTGATATGCGTGACAACAAGCATAATAAGGAAGTCGAGCGAACCTTGAAAGACGCTTTAAAGATGGATAAGGCCAGAGTAAATCTGGGGAGGATATCCCAATTTGGCATGATGGAAATGTCACGCCAGAGGATTGCAAAAAATATTAATGACGCTATTCACCTGGAGTGCCCGCATTGTGAAGGACGTGGTCGGGTCAAATCGGTGGAGGCGATGGCGGTGTCGTTCCTGCGCAAGGTGCACGGGGCTGCAGCCAAAGGGCAGATTGCTGAGGTCCGTGGTGGATTGCCACTTGAAGTAGCCTATTTTTTACTGAATCGCAAGAAGCGTGAATTAGCTCAGATTGAGAATGACTATGAAATTGTGGTGACTATCAAGGGTAAACCCTCGTTCCTGCTGAATCAGTTGGAGCTTGAAACAGTTCGTAAGGAAAAACAGCGCGAAGATCTACCGGAATTGGATCTGCCACAGCAGCCTGCGTCTGTTGACGCTGTTGACTCTGTAGCGACAACGGAAGTGCCGGAAGGTGAGGTTGGGGCTGAGGCAGCGGCAAAAAAACGCCGAAAGCGTAAGCGTAAGAAAAAAAGTGCTGATCGCCCTGCTGACGTTGCTGCTGCTGAACAGGCAGATGATGTCCTGGGTTTTTCGGTAATTGAGGAGCCTGAGTCCGCATCCGGTGATGATGTCGTTTCTGAGCAATCTGCTGAGCCCCAGGAGCCGGCAGCTAAAAAACGTCGCCGCTCCCGCTCCAGAAGGAAACCGGTTGTGATTAAAACTGATGAAGCAGAGTCTGGTGGTCAGGATGCTACAGGCGCCGGTAGTACGCAGGTGTCAGTGCCTGTAAGCATCTCGGATAGCGACGCGCCAGTGTCCCCTGTAAAGGCTGCACGGCCCAGGCGCACCGCAAAAAAAGTGGCGACAGTTGTTGCTGAAACTGGCATTGGGGATGACCAGTCTGTTTCGTCTGCTGATCCAGTTGTGGTCAAGCCGGCTGCCAGAACACGTAAGTCGCCTGCCCGGAAGAAAGCAGCACAGGAATCGCCTGAAAATGTTGGAGAATCAGTAGAGCCGGTAGTCGCACCTAAAGCCCGCAAACGCCCAGCTTCTCGTTCAAAAAAGAGTGCTGCAGCTGCCGTTGATGAGGGTAAAGAATAGCTTGACGCTGATAGTACTCTGAGCTACTTTCTTCCGTTACACCCGTTGTACGGAATGAGTCTGAAAGGTGAGTTTAGGCAATGGAAGAATTAAGTGAATTACTGTTGCAACGTCGCAGAAAAGTAAATGATCTCTGGGCTGCCGGTATTAACCCGTATCCCAATGATTTCAAACCTCAGCATACGTCTGCCGATGTTGTTGCTGCCTATGGTTCAGTTGAGCTGGTTGATGCGCCTGATGCAGAGTTTGTGCTGGCAGGTCGTATTATTGCCCGCCGTTCCTTTGGTAAGGCTGCCTTCATTCAGCTTCAGGATCGTAAAGGGCGGATTCAGGTCTATGTACGTAAGGATGATTTGGGTGAAGAGGTCTTTGCGCAGTTTGAGTCCTTTGATATTGGTGACATTATCGGGGTTACAGGGTTCCCGTTCCGTACTAAGACCGGTGAACTTTCCATTCATACACGTTCTATCCGACTTCTGGTTAAATCTCTGCTGCCGTTGCCAGAGAAGTTTCATGGCTTAACTGATGTAGAGACACGGTATCGTCAGCGCTACGTTGATCTGATCGTCAATCCAGAGGTGAGAGAATTATTTATTAAACGCTCCAGGATTGTGAACCTGATTCGCAGCTTCATGACCTCTCGTGATTTTTTGGAAGTGGAAACTCCGATGATGCACCAGATTCCGGGTGGTGCCACGGCTCGTCCCTTTGTCACCCATCATAATGCACTTGATATGGAATTATACCTCCGGATTGCGCCGGAGTTGTATCTGAAGCGTCTGGTGGTCGGTGGTTTTGAACGTGTTTTTGAGATCAATCGAAACTTCAGAAATGAAGGAATCTCGGTTCGTCACAATCCGGAGTTCACCATGATGGAGTTCTATCAGGCCTATGCCACCTTTGAAGACCTGATGGATTTCACCGAAGAGCTGTTCTGTCATGTGGCTGAGCAGGTGTTGGGTGCCCTGGATTTTGTCTGTCAAGGACACAACATCAGCTTTCAGCGTCCCTGGCGGCGCCTGACCGTGAAAGAAGCGATCCTGGAATACGGCGATATCGATGCCAAAAAGCTTGATGACCGTGATCTGGCACTGGCCTATGCCCGTAGTATCGGCCTTGGGCTGACTGATGATATCAGTTATGGCAAGCTGATCATGGAGATATTTGAGGAGGTTGCTGAGCACAAACTGATCCAGCCGACCTTTGTAACGGCCTACCCAACCGAGGTGTCACCGCTGTCCCGAAAAAATGACCAAGACCCCTACATTGTTGATCGCTTTGAGTTGATGATCGGTGGTCGGGAAATCGCCAACGCATTCTCCGAGCTGAACGATCCGGTTGATCAGAAGGAGCGTTTTCTTGCCCAGGTGGCTGAAAAGGATAAGGGTGATGAAGAGGCACACTACATGGATGAAGACTATGTGCGTGCCCTGGAGTACGGCCTGCCGCCAACAGCAGGTGAGGGGATCGGTATTGACCGTCTGGTGATGCTGCTTACTGATGCTGCCTCGATTCGGGATGTCATCCTGTTTCCCCAACTTCGTAAAGAGGCAAAATAACCGTTGGCACTGCCATTTGAACTTACCATAGGATTACGTTACCTGAAGGCCAAGCGCAAATCCACGTTTATATCAATTATCACCTTCATCTCCACTGCCGGTGTGACCTTGGGGGTTATGGCGCTGATTATTGTGCTGGCGGTTATGACCGGTTTTGAGCGGGATCTGAAGGAAAAGATACTGGGAACCAATGCGCATCTGGTGGTGATCCGCAGTGGTGCGCCGATGGAAAACTACCGGTCAACCATGGAGCGGCTGACCCGGCTACCAGGTGTGCAGGCGGCGACCCCGTTTATTTATAATCAGGTTATGCTGTCAACCGGACGGAACGTCTCTGGAGTTGTGCTGCGTGGAATTGATCCCGCCTCTGACAAAAAAGTAACGCGCCTCTCACGTGCTCTTGTGCAAGGTACCATGGATACGCTAGAGCCGGTTGAAAACGGTCAGCCGGAGCCGGGCCTGCTGATCGGTCGCGAGTTGGCAAAACATCTGAACCTGACCGTGGGCGACCGGGTAAATGTTGTCTCTCCCACTGGCACGATCACCCCGTTAGGGATGATGCCAAAGCTGAAGCCGTTTCGGGTGACCGGCATTTTTAACACCGGTATGTTTGAATATGACTCAACTCTGGCCTATGTCAGTATCAATCAGGCTCAGAAATTCTTTGATCTTGGGGATACCGTAACCGGCATTCAGCTTAAGGTTGCAGATGTCTATGCCACCACGGAGTTGGCTAAAAAGATTAATCATGAGTTCGGTCCAGAGTTGTATGCCCGGGACTGGATGCAGATGAACAGAAACATCCTTTTTGCGCTTAAGACTGAAAAAGTGGTCATGTTTATCATTCTGACACTGATTGTTCTGGTGGCAGCCTTTGGGATCGCCTCCACCCTGTTTATGGTGGTGATGGAGAAGACCCGTGATATTGCAATATTAAAAACCATGGGTGCCCGCTCAAGCAGTATTATGAAGATATTTGTGCTTGAGGGGCTGATTATCGGGGTGATTGGAACGGTGCTGGGAGTGCTGTCAGGCCTGCTGATCTCTTTCAACCTGGAGCCGATCATAAATGTTGTGCAAAAGGTGACCGGCAAGAACTTCTTTAGTAAGGAAATTTATTATCTGGATCACTTTCCTTCCCATGTGGTGATGTCGGATGTCCTGATTATTTCGGTAACCGCAATCCTGATTTCCTTTTTAGCCACGCTCTATCCCGCTTGGCAGGCATCCCGAATGCTGCCGGCAGAGGCACTACGGTATGAGTAGTCTGCTGGAAGTGACCGGACTCTGCAAGGATTACCGGATGGGAGCTGCAACGGTGCAGGTTCTGAAGGGGATTGATCTTGCAATCTCCCCTGGAACCACAACTGCCCTGGTGGGTGCTTCTGGCGCCGGCAAGAGTACATTACTTCATATTCTGGGAGCGCTGGATCGTCCGAGTAGCGGCAGAGTGACCTATAAAGGTCAGGACCTCTTTGCCCGATCTGACCGGGAACTGGCCGATTTCAGAAGCAGTACCATCGGTTTTGTGTTCCAGTTTCATCATCTGCTGCCGGAATTTACTGCGCTGGAAAACGTGATGATGCCAGCCTTGATTGCCCGTAAAGAGCGGCGTCAGACAGAGCAACAGGCGCGGGCTATCCTGGGGGATGTCGGGTTGGAGCACCGTCTGTTACACCGGCCTGGAGAGTTGTCCGGTGGTGAGCAGCAGCGGGTTGCCATTGCCAGGGCGTTAATACTGGAGCCAGAACTGCTGCTGGCCGATGAACCGACCGGCAATCTGGATGCAAAGACAAGTGAAGCAATTTACGAACTGCTCATGAAAATCCAGAAGCAAACCGGGATAAGTATGGTGATTGTTACCCATAACGAGCGAATTGCTGCAAGGATGGAACGAGTGGTCCGGCTCCTGGACGGACTTATTTTGCCTTGTACTACGGAGGAAGTGTGAATTATTACCCCAACCTGACAACAGCACTGCTCATTGCCTTAGTGCTTGCCGATCAACCAGCCCATGCTGATGGTGAAAAAATAGCCGAGGTCGTTGTGCGCGGCAACCGGCGGGTAGAGGCGTCAGCTATTTTGGGTGCTACCGCCATCAAACCAGGTGATACTCTTGATGGTGACCGTACTGATGCTGATATCCGGTCCATCTTCAAGCTGGGACAGTTTCAGGAAGTTCAGGTCACCAGTGAGCCGGCTAAAGACGGTGTGATATTGGTCTACTCGGTGATTGAAAAGCCGATTGTCAGGGATATCCGGTTTGAAGGAAATAAAGAACTCAAACAGGAAAAACTGCTGGAAGGGTTGCCGGTTCGTCGTAATGCCATCTTCTCGCAAAAAGATCTTGATAAGGCCGTTGCTAAACTGAAGAAGCAGTATCAGGATGAGGGATACTATCTGGTTACCGTAGAAACGCAGATTGAGCAGCGTTCTCCTACTGAATATCAGGTGGTATTCAAGGTGGTTGAGGGCAATAAAATCAGAATAAGCAGCATCACTTTTGAAGGCAACACCGCCTTTAGTCCGCGCAAATTACGCGGGGTGATGGAAACCAAGGAAGAGTGGTTCATGTCCTGGTTAACCGGCGCCGGCACCTACAAGGAAGAGGTGCTGCGGAATGATGCCCTGCTGATTGCTGACCACTATATGAATAACGGTTATATCAACGTTAAAGTTGGTGAGCCGACGATGAAGCTTGCAGAGGATCAGGAATCCCTGCTGGTGGATATCAGCATAACCGAGGGAGATCAGTTCCGTATCGGCGAAATTACCTTTAAGGGAGATATACTTTATCCTGAAAAAGAGATTCGTCAAAAGTTTAAAACTGAGTCAGGCGAGGTTTTCAGTCGGGCAAATCTGAGGGCTGATATCGGGACCTTGACGGATATGACCGCTGATAAGGGCTACGCCTTCAATAACGTTAACCCGCAAAGCAAGCCTGACCCGGAAAAAAAGCTTGTTGATCTGGTGTTTGAGGTGGAGAAGGGGGAGCTGGTCAGGATTGAGCGGATTTCGATTGCTGGTAACTCCAAGACCCGTGACAAGGTTGCCCGCCGTGAACTACGTCTGATGGAAGGTGAGCTGTACAGCGCCACCGGTTTTAAACGCAGCAAGCAGAACCTGATGAACACCGGTTACTTTGAAGAGGCCAATGTGGCCACTGCCAAAGGGACTGCTGGCGACAAACTCAATGTCAATGTGGACCTGAAGGAAAAGGCCACCGGTGCCTTTACCATTGGTGGTGGTTACAGCTCCCTTGACGGCCTGATCTTTCAGGGATCGGTTTCCCAGTCAAACTTCCTGGGGCTGGGGCTTAAGGCCAATGCTTCCGCAGCCATCGGCGGCAAGTCAAATACCTATTCAGTTGGTCTGACAGACCCTTACTTCCTTGACTCCAAGTGGACCCTGGGGATGGATATCTACCGTTCAGAACGGGACTACACCGACTATAGCCGCCGTTTGACCGGTGGTGATATCAAGGCCGGCTATCCGATTACCGATTTTATCGGCACCTTCTGGATGTATAAGTATGAAATCAAGGATATCTATAACCCGGATACCTATTATGTGGCCGCAAATTTGCTGTATCCTGACAGCTACCCGCTGGGCAAGACAACCACCAGCTCCATCTATGCCAGTATTACCAACAATACTACGGACTTCCGATTTGATCCCTCCAGTGGCATGGTCAATACCCTGTCGGTGGAATATGCCGGATTAGGGGGTAACAACAAGTACTTGCGGGAGATAGCAGATAATACCTTCTACTATCCGCTCTGGTGGAAGTTTGTCATTTCAACCAAGGTGGTGGTTGGTGCAGTGCAAAAAGTTGGCGCTCCGATCCCGATAGATGAAAAATTCTATCTGGGCGGTATTGGTACGCTGCGCGGTTATTCTGCTCGAACAGTCAGTCCTAAAAATAGTGATGTCTATGTGGGTGGGGAAAAAGAGCTGTTTGGCAACGTAGAGGTGAAGTTTCCTCTGTTACCTGAGTTTGGTATTAAAGGGGTTGGTTTCTTTGATTATGGTAACGCCTGGACCGGTGGATTTAAACCGCCGTCCATATACATGAGTTATGGCGGTGGTATCCGCTGGGCGTCACCGATGGGGCCACTGCGGCTGGAGTATGGTATTCCGATCAACCCACGTCCTGAAGACAGCAAGTCTGGCCGTTTTGAGTTTGCAATCGGCAGTTTGTTTTAACCTTTATACAACGTAAGGAGAGACTCAATGAAGCGTTTGGTACTGATGGCACTGATGCTGGCTGTAATGACTGGTTCTGCCTGGGCCGCTGATATAAAGCTCGGCTATCTTGATATGCAGCGGACCCTGAACACCTCTGAAGCAGGTAAGGCTGCCAAGGCGCAACTGCAGGAAAAACTGAAAAAATATCAGGAACAGGTTAACGTCAAGCAGGAAGAGCTGCAGAAGTTGAAAAATGATCTTGAAAAACAGGGTATGACTCTGACCGAAGCTGCACGCGCTGCCAAGGAAAAGGACTATCAACAGAAGCTGAAGGATTTCCAGCGTTTTACCAAAGATGCTGAAGAAGATCTGCAGGCCCGTGATGGTGAGTTTACTAAAAAGATTCTTGAGACCCTTGAAAAAATTGTCCAGGAATATGGTAAAAAACATAATTATTCCATGATATTTGATGCCCGTAGCGCTGGTATGCTCTATGCCGATCCCGGTGTGGATCTGACTGAAGAGATACTGAAGGCCCTTAACGCAGCGCAAAGCAAGAAATAGGCAGGGTGGCAACCATGCTGACCAAGACACTGCAGGAATTGGCAGACCATCTGGGCGGTACGGTCCGTGGAGATGGTACGGTCAAAATCAACGGGCTTGCTCCCCTTGAGGGGGCTGCTCCTGATAAGGTTACCTTTCTGGCTAATCCCAAATATGCTGCCAAGGTAGCAGAGACCAAGGCCGGTGGCGTATTAATGGCACCCGGCTGTGAGTCCTATGGGCGCAATGTCATTGAGCTGGCTAACCCGTATTTGGGCTTTGCCAAACTCTTGACCCTGTTTTATACCCAGCCCCACCCTGCTCTTGGCGTGATGCCTGAAGCGGTGGTCGGCACCAATGTTGTGCTTGGTGAAGATATCAGTATCTATTCCGGCGCCGTGGTCGGAAACAACGTTGTTATCGGAGACCGGGTGGTGATTTACCCCGGCGCAGTGATCTATGATGGTGCCGTCATCGGTGATGATTGCGTGATCCACGCCAATGCGGTGGTTCGTGAGCGCTGCCGCCTGGGCAAACGCTGCAAACTACAGCCTGGAGCAGTAATCGGAAGCGATGGATTCGGGTATGCACCGGATGGTGCATCCTACTACCCGATTCCCCAGATCGGCATTGTCGTGCTGGAAGACGATGTAGAAATCGGTGCCAATGCCACTGTTGACCGGGCAGCCCTTGAGGTAACCCTGATCAGGCGTGGTACCAAACTGGATAATCTGGTGCAGGTGGCTCACAACTGCCAGATCGGCGAAGACTGCATGATCGTATCGCAGGTGGGGATTGCCGGTAGCAGCAAGATCGGTAACCATGTCACCCTGGCTGGTCAGGTGGGGGTGGTGGGGCATGTCACCATTGGTGATAACGTGATCGTTGGTGCCCAGGCCGGTGTGCCCGGCTCGCTGGAGGGCAATGCCTATTACAGTGGTTCTCCGGCCATGCCCCACAAGGAATGGCTGCGAGTGATGGGAACCCTGCCCAAACTACCGGATATGCGTAAAAAAATGTCTGAGCTTGAGAAGAAAATTGCCGCGCTTGAGGCCCGGCTGGCAAAGGAGTAAGCAATGGAACCAACTATGCCGATGGATGTGAACGCCATCATGAAGATTTTACCCCACCGTTATCCGTTTCTGCTGGTGGATCGTATTGTGGAGCTTGAACACGGCAAACGCTGTGTCGGTATCAAGAATGTCAGCATCAATGAGCCGTTCTTTCCCGGCCACTTTCCCGGCCACCCGGTCATGCCTGGTGTGCTGATTGTTGAAGCAATGGCTCAGGTTGCCGGTATTATGGCCTACCTCGCTTCTGACGAAGAGACCAAGAAGAAGGTCAGCTACTTTATGGCCATTGACAGCGTCAAGTTTCGTAAGCCGGTGGTGCCCGGTGATCAGCTCCAGATCGAGATTACCACAACCATGAATCGTCGCGGCATCTGGGGGGTTGATGGCAAGGCATTTGTTGACGGCAAGCTGGTGACCGAGGCTTCACTGAAGGCCACTTTTGCTCCGGCAGAATAACAGGGAGAGACCATGAGCATACATGCAAGCGCAATAGTCCATCCCTCTGCACAGCTGGCTGAAGGGGTCGAGATCGGTCCCTATGCCATTATTGAAGAGCATGCCATTATCGGCAAAGGTACCAGCATCGGTGCTCATTCGGTGATCGGCAAGTGGACCGAGCTGGGGGAGAACAACCAGATCTATCACCTGGCTTCGGTCGGTGCTGCTCCGCAAGATCTGAAGTACAAGGGTGAAGAGTGCTGGACCCGTCTGGGTAACGGTAACGTGATCCGTGAGTTTGCCACCATTCATCGTGGTACGGTAACCGGTCATGCCGAGACCGTAATGGGTAACAACAACCTGATGATGGCCTACTCCCATGTTGCCCACGATTGTGTGGTTGGCAATGGTGTGGTGATGGCCAATGCAGCCACGCTGGCCGGTCATGTCACGGTGCAGGACAATGTCATTCTGGGAGGACTGGTGGCGATCCATCAGTTTGTTACCATTGGTGCTTTTTCCATGCTGGGGGGCGGTACGCTGGTGGGGATGGATATCCCTCCTTACATGATTGCCACTTCTGGTGGTAAGCGGGAAGCTCAACTGAGAGGACTTAACCTGATCGGGCTGAAACGGCGTGGCTTTAGTGATGAGGCGATCAATGGCTTGAAAAAGGCGTATAAGACGCTCTTTATGGCCCATATGAAACAGTCAGAGGCAATTGCAAAGATCAGGGCTGAAGTCGTTGGCTGTGCTGAAGTTGATACCCTGCTGGCCTTTATCGAAGCCTCGCAGCGCGGGATCTGCCGCGGATGAGCAGGCTTCGCGCTGCAGTCATCGGGGTCGGCTATCTTGGTAACTTCCATGCCCAGAAGTACGCTGCCCTGGAAGGGGTAGAACTGGTTGGTGTGGTGGATGCCGATGCTGACCGTTCGGCTGAGGTGGCTGCTGCCTGCGGATGTCAGGCCTTTACAGACTATCGAGAATTGATCGGTCAGGTGGATGCGGTCAGTGTGGTGGTACCCACCCAGTACCATCATCAGGTGGCAAAAGAGTTTCTGGCTGCTGGCGTCCATGTACTGATTGAAAAACCGATTACCGTTACCATAGAGCAGGCCGATGAGCTGATCAGTCTGGCTGATAGCGGTAAGCTGGTCTTTCAGGTGGGACATCTGGAACGGTTTAATCCGGTGCTGATGGCGGTTGAAGAGGTGCTGATCGAACCACTCTTTGTGGAATCGGTGCGGATTGCACCGTTCAAGCCCCGTGGTACCGATGTCAATGTTGTGCTGGATCTGATGATCCACGATATAGAGATCATCCAGCACCTGGTTAAATCTCCGGTGGCAAAAATTGATGCCATTGGCGCGCCGGTCTTTACCGGTGAAGAGGATATTGCCAACGCCCGGATCGCCTTTGAGAACGGCTGCGTAGCCAATGTCACGGCCAGCCGGATCAGTCTCAAAAGTGAACGCAAGATGCGGATCTTCCAGCGTGATGCCTATCTCACCCTGGACTTCCAGAACAAGAAGGTGCTGGTGGCTAAAAAGGGTGAAGGCGAGCTATTGCCCGGCATCCCCAATGTGCAGGTCAGAGAACAGGAGCTGGGACAGTCAGATCCGTTATTGTCTGAGATCAGCTCGTTTGTTGAGGCAATAACCGAAGGTAAACAGCCCCAGGTAAGCGGTCGTGATGGCCGAATGGCGCTGGAAACAGCGTTAAAAATTAACGAAGCACTGAACAGGATACGCCCATGATACCAATGGTAGACCTGAAGACCCAGTACCACCAGTTGAAGAGCGAGATTGATACAGCGGTACTGGATGCGCTGGAAAGTACCCAGTTTATTCTGGGGCCGAATGTCACCAACCTTGAAAAGGAAACGGTCAGCTATCTGGGGGGGGGCCATGCCGTTGGCTGTGCCTCAGGTACTGATGCCCTGCATCTGGCTGTACTGGCTGCCGGAATCAAACCGGGTGATGAGGTGATCACCACGCCGTTTACCTTCATTGCCACGGCTGAAGCGATCTGCTATGCCGGTGCTGTTCCGGTCTTTGTGGATGTGGACCCGCAAACCTTTAACATCGTGCCGGAGCTGATCGAACAGGCCATTACCCCCCGAACCAAGGCGGTGATCCCGGTACATCTGTTTGGCCAGCCTGCTGACATGGCTGCCATCAGCGCGATTTGTGAGCGTCATAACCTGGTGCTGATCGAAGATTGCGCCCAGTCCTTTGGTGCTGCCTTTGCTGGCCGCATGACCGGTTCCATTGGGGCTTTCGGCTGCTTCAGTTTCTTTCCCAGCAAAAATCTGGGGGGGTACGGTGATGGCGGTCTGGTAACTGCTGCCACGGCAGAAGGAGCTGAAACCCTCAAGATGCTGCGTAATCACGGCAGCAAGGTGCGTTATCACCATGATGTGATCGGTTTTAACAGTCGCCTTGATGATCTGCAGGCCGCTATTCTGCGGGTTAAGCTGCGTCATATTGATCGCTTTAATCAGGAACGCCGTCGGGTAGCCCATCGTTACTCCGAAGGGCTAAAGGATGTTGTTACGGTGCCGTTTGAGGACGGTAAGGGTGTGCATGTCTATCACCAATATACGGTCTTAACTGACAAGCGTGATCTGATTATGGCAGCCTTGAGTGAGCAGCAGATTGCCAGCGCAGTCTATTACCCGATACCGCTGCATCGTCAGAACGTCTTTGCTGAACAGTGCCGTACCCTTTCGCTGCCTGTCGCAGAGTCTATTGCAGACCGCTGTATGTCGTTACCGGTCTATCCTGAAATGACCAATCAGCAGGTGGATCAGGTAATCGCAGCAGTACGCGGGGCATTGGCTGGGTAATGGGAGCAGGACGACCCAAACGGGTCATGATAGTTGCAGGTGAAGCGTCTGGTGATATCTACGGGGCAGGATTAGTGCGCGCCGTA
>Ga0074197_1002373_pt1 | contig 13197 bp, 11 predicted proteins | sample EPASupsiteSAE305_FD_64526 | JGI IMG/M metagenome (GOLD analysis project Ga0074197, IMG submission 64526) | Bioremediated contaminated groundwater microbial communities from EPA Superfund site, New Mexico - SAE3-05 reassembly with SPADES | ecosystem: Environmental > Aquatic > Deep subsurface >...
TCGTCGGATGCAGGCGGAAATGAATCTGAAAATAAAGTACCGGGAGTCTTTCCGGCCGTTTGCCCCTTGCGTACTGCGTGAGGACGTCAATCAATATTTCCAGTACGACGGCGACTCGCCGTATATGCTGATTGTGGCGCCGCTGCTTGAATCGAAGCGTTTCAACCTTACGGCGGCGGAGAAAAAGACCATGTCCGGCGATCCAGACCTGATGCGGAGATTGAATATTCCGCGTTCGGAAGTTCCGGCAATCACCCATATTGACTATTCCGCGCGGATTCAGACGGTTGACCCGGCGCGGCACGGCAGATTTTACCGGCTGCTCAGGGAATTTAAACAGCAGACCGGCTGCCCGGTGATAATCAATACCAGTTTCAACATCCGGGGCGAGCCGATTGTCAACACCCCGGACGAAGCGCTGAACTGTTTTTTGAATACCGGAATGGACATTCTGGTGCTAGGCAACTTTGTGATTGAAAAAGACGCGCAACCCGAAGTAAATGAAGACGAATGGCGTGAATACCGCCGCAAATTCAAACTTGATTAAGGACCATCGTGATTAACCCGTTTACAGAAATCAACTGGCATCCGCAACACAAGGATCTGCGCAGTTTTGGAAAGATTGTGATGACCGGAGCGCTGATTATCGCAGCGGTTTTATATCTTACCGGAATCGCCAGTCCCGCCGCCGCGTTAATCATCGCCGGAGCCGGGATTCTTTGCGGCGCAATATCATATTCCATCCCCGCTGTTGCCAAACCGTTGTATTGTCTGTGGTACGTTTTGGGCGCGTCTGTCGGTATTGTCATTTCCAATCTGCTGCTGCTGTTGTTTTATTACTTGGTTCTCACACCGCTGGCGCTGCTGCTGAGAATTGTTTTCCGTCGCGATTCGCTCGGGTTGAAGCGTACTTCATCGTGGCATGATTGTGAAAAAGTCAAAGATTTAAAACAGTACTATAAGCAGTATTGATACAGGAGGAATGCCATGGCTGAAAAAAAAGATAACAAGAAGTTCGAGGAAATGAATTATTCCAGCAATATTCTAGTCGAATTTTGGGAATTCGTCAGGGATAACAAAAAATTCTGGCTGATTCCGCTGATCATAATTCTGCTACTGATGGGATTGTTGATTTTCCTGGGCGGAACCGGTGCGGCGCCGTTCATTTACACCTTATTTTAAGAAACGAATGATTTCCAAAAAGAAAAAACTGCTGTTCTGTCTGATTTTACTGCTGCTGCCGGTTCTGGCGTTGGTATTGCTGGAATTCGGCTTACGCCTGTTCTGGCCTCAGCCGCCGCGAGGATTCAGCGATAATTTATTCGCCACCCGCAACGGAGTCAGAGTTATCGGCGAGAACTGCCAGGGGCGGCATTACAGCAGGGAATTCAATGTGAAGATTGCCGGAAACGCCATGGGGTATCGCGACTGCCCCGGGTTTAATCCCGCGCTACCCGCTGATCTTATACTTTTAGGCGACTCATTCTGTTTCGGCTGGGGAGTGAAAGGCGAAGATACCGCAGGCTCTGTGATCGCGTTAAAGCAAGGCTGGAACGTCTATCTTGTCGGTATGCCCGGCGACGGGATTTTTGCGGAGAAAAAGCGGTTGCAACTGCTGAAAACAGAGAATCGTCCGCCAATTGTTCTGCTCTTATTTGACAATGACCTTTCGGACTATATCTGGTTGACATCGGTAAAGGGAATGAATCCTGACATGCTGACGCTTCCCATCGCCGAAATGAACAAGACAAATACTCCTGCCGGGTTCTCGGGGGTGTGCGGAAAATTGATTGAAAGCAATGTGATTCGCCTGATGGCGCGCATAATTTACCAGTGCGGGTTGTACGATATTGCCGCAAATGCCTCTGGCTCCGGGGGGCGGCAGATTCAAGCAATAAATACGGTCATGTCCGTTCACCGTAAGCAATTTTTCGAATCTCCGTCCTGGGCGATTCTCAAGGCTGAATATGTTGATTTCATCAAATCAGCTCAAGCCAGAACTGACCGGCTGATAATTATCCGGATTATCCCGCCATTTTTCACCGCCCTGGCAAAGGGGGGCAATAGAGATTATGATTATAATATATGTGACAAAAATTTAAGGGATTTGTGCGAGGCGAACAATGTTCCATATCGTGTTTTTGAACCGGCGGATACCGCCGGACGTTACTTCAAATATGACATGCATCTAAATCCGGCAGGACATCAGGAACTGGCCGGGTTTATCTTGAATGAACTTAAAGATCATCCTGCGGCGGCGAGAAAGAATAAATAATTATGGATGGAATCTCACTTTAAGCGGCTAATCTGAATATTGAGCGAGACAGTTTTTAAAAGAAATTTCCTTGAACTTTATTAAATAATTACAGGATCCAAATAAATAATATGGACAAGTCAAAAAAGTGGAATCTCATGATTGCGGCGCTGGTTTTATATTTGCTGCCTTTTTATTATGCCAAACTGTTTGCCTGGCCATGTGCGGAGGATTATGGCTGGCCGGTAACGATATACGGCAGGCTTTCATTGACTCAGGCATTTGCTGACGCCTGGCATCATTATTTGAATTGGGGGGGGCGGTATTTGTGTTATGCCAGCGGACAATTACAGCCATTGCTGATGTTTCATCATGCCGCCTATGTGGGATGTTGCATTTTTGCCGGAATCATTGCGTTTATTCCGATTTTAGGCATCATGCTGGAGTTGGGGCGATCCAAAAGTTTCCGGGAGAATCTGTTCTGGGCGTTGCTTTTCTTCGCGGCGGCTTATTCCACGCTGGCTGGCCTGGAAGAGACGTTTTATTGGGTTGCAAATATCTTTTCCGCCACGTTTGGCCTGATTGCCCTGTTATACGGCATTTGGTGTTCATGCTATTTGTGGAACCGGGATAAATTTTCTTATCCGGCATTCTCCGGCGCAATGCTTGCTGCTTTTGTCGCTCCGGGTTTTTACGAGCATGCGGCAATCGGGCAATTTTATATTGCGGTGACGCTGTTGTTGTGCGCATGGTGGCTAAGGCGGCATCGGACAGCATTTACAGCACTGGCAGTTTGGGAGATAAGCTGGGTGGCGTTCATGTTTCTGGCACCCGGCAACTTGCAGCGGCAAGGCTTGCTGGAAGCGAAAAACTCCATGCTTGAGTCTGTGTTTATGAGCAGCAGAGCGCTGGCCGGCGTCGGCTTGCGTACGATCTTTTCCCCCTGGCTGTTAGTATTTCCAGCGTTTATTGCCTTATATGGCTACAGCGCGAATGCATTATTTTACAGATTGCGCCCCGGCAAACGGATGATGCTCAGCCTGCTGGCGCTGAGCGCACCGGTGACGATTGCGGTATTGCATGTGCTGGCGCGTTGCCCGATTGTGTTCAGCGGACGCACCGGGGACAGTATATTGATTATCAGTTGGATCGGATTCGCCTGGATTGGCGTCCTTTATTCCGGAAAGCTGAGTCCGCGCATAAAACGTTTGAGGTTCGCTCAGTATTTGCCGGTAATTGCCGTGCTGGCGTTGTTTGTTACCGTCAACACTTTTTGTCTATGGCAAAATATTTTGAATGGCAGTCTTAAAACCTATGATCGGGCAATGCGGGACCGGCACTATGCATTTGAGCATGGACGTGGGAAAGACATTACGGTAAGTCCGCTTACAGTTGCCGCGTGGCCGGCGAGAAAAATCGGACTTGGAGACATTGGATATATTGGAAACTCCGGATTTAATTTGTGCATAAGTGATTCTTTCGGGCTGCGCAGTGTCAGGCTACTGCCGTCACTTCAGGAAATCCGGGAATTCATGCGCTGTCATCCGGAAAAATTGTCAACCATCGAATCTGTTCCGCCCGTCAGCGGAGTCGATGGGGTCAAAATGGTATTAATACGTGATGTTCCAGCGGGTAATGTAAAAGAAGAATGTCTGGAGGTGCAGATGATTGGAACTGAACAGGGACTTGGCGCCTTGCGGGAACTGCGCCTGATTGTTATGACTGACAAATGTTTTCGTCCAATTCTGGATTATTTTGCGCTGAAACAAACGTTCCGCAGGCTGTCGCCGGTTATGGTGGCGGCGGTCTATGGTTCCCGGCAGAATCATATCAACGTTGACCTGAAAAGCCCTTATGCGCCAATTGAACGGGTTAAAATGGACAATGGCAGATGGAAATGGTCATTGCCGGTGTCAATCAACGGCGGCATTAATGGTCATGCGGAGCTGATTTTTTACAGTCTTGACGCCCAAACTTATTTTTCCGGATATCACAATAATAAAACAAATGCCAAATAGGGCCAAAGTGAGCTAATCATCATGAATGAATTCATGCAGGCGGCAATCGCTGAAGCCAGGGAAGGGTTTGAAGAAGGCGGCATTCCGATCGGGGCCGTGCTTGTCCATAACAGCAAAATTATTGGACGGGGCCATAACCGGCGGATTCAGAAAAACAGTCCGATTCTGCACGGCGAAATGGATGCTCTGGAAAACGCAGGCCGTCAGCCGGCGGAAGTGTATCGCAAAAGCGTGCTCTATACGACGCTCTCTCCCTGCATGATGTGCTCCGGGACTATCCTGTTTTTCGGGATTCCGAAGGTAGTCATCGGCGAAAATGTCAACTTTACGGGCGAAGAGGAGCTGTTGCGTTCACACGGAGTGGAAGTTGAAGTAGCAAACAGCGAAGAATGCATAAATATGATGCGCGATTTCATCAACGCCCGTCCGGAACTGTGGAATGAGGATATCGCCAAATCAGCAAACGACAAGACTTGCTAACGAAAAGCGAAAAAATGGAAAAGATTGTCAGAATCGGCAATGTTACAGACCAGGATGCAATAAGGCGCGATGACATTAATAAAATGTCGCCTGCTGCGCGTGTTTCGCTGGTATTTCAGATGCAACGCAAATATTTGCAATGGGACAAAAATTCTACTATCAAACGCGTGGCATCCATAAGAAAAATGAAGTTTGAATGAGTGAGAAACGTAAGCATGAAAGATAAAATAAAACTGGAACATTTGTCTAAACATCTTTTCTGGGATGTGAATATAAATGAACTGGATCTTCAAAAAAACCGGAAGCAGATTATTCACAGAGTATTGGATTACGGATTGATTGGCGACTGGTGGATTATACAAGATTATTACGGGATAGAGCAGATTGCGGAAGTCGCATTGACTATCCGGGATCTGGATAAAAAATCAGCGTCTTTTATAGCATTAATCTCAAAAATTCCTAAAGAGAGTTTTTCATGTTACACTACAAAACAATCGACTCAGAAATACTGGGAATAAGAATTTAAAGCGTTATATTCGAGTATGAAAAAAACATTATCAGTATCAACATTCAAACAAGAAGCATCTGAAGAAAAGAAATACTGGAGCGGCAAAACTCCTGAAGAAAGACTTGATGCTTTGGAACAACTGAGAATTCAATCAGGGAATTTTCTGTATGAATATCCAGCAAGACTTTCAAGAATTATTGAAGTTGTTAGAAAAAACCAGAAGTCAACAAACCGGTTACAAGATAAGGCCGATTTAGAGAAGCTGATATAAAAGTAGCAAGGAATATGAAATGATATTCGCCGGATTCTCAAATTCAATCGTTGCAGCCTGCGGGGGATGCAGTTTCCCAGGAATCGGTTCGCGGCTGCAATATCCAGGCGATATCGTTTGGGCGGGCTGATTGTTATTTCTGCCATTAGCGCAATTCCCTTGCTGGCATTGTGTGGAATGCGATTTTCCCGCCGCCAGCCGCGCCCGTCAAAAAAACGCACTGCATGGCTGACGGTGATACTGACATTTATATTCATGCTTTCAATTGCTAACAGCAGTTTTGGTGGAATGATGATCTGCTGGGTATTTTTGCCCCTGGTAATTATTGTAATTGTAATTGATGCATTCGCCATTCTGGCAATTCCGCTATACATGTATGCCATGGTTAAAATCATGCAGCGGTTTGACCGGAAGTTGTACTGGAAAAGCGGCAGGATATGGCAGCGGCTGGAATCAAGGAGATGCAAATGATAAAAAACCAAAAATCAGCATTATGGACAGTTCTTGTAATTGTGTTAATAGTCTATTTATTGCCTTTTTATTATGCCAAGTTGTTTGCCTGGCCTTGGGCTGAAGATTATGGCTGGTCAGCGACGGTATACGCTGGCTTTTCATTAACCAAAGCGTTGACGGATGCATGGCATTACTACTTGACTTGGGGAGGACGCTATTTGTGCTATGCCAGTGAGCAATTGCAGATATTTCTAATGTTACATCATATTGCTTATGTATGTTGTTGTATTTTTACCGGAATTATTGCATTCGTTCCAGTTGCAGGCATCATGCTGGAATTGGGGCGAGGCAAAAGCTTCTGCGAAAACCTGTTTTGGGCTTTGCTCGTTTTTGCGGTGGCATATTCCACGTTATCCGGCTTGGAACAAACTTTTTATTGGGCTGCAAATATATTTTCAGCTACGTTTGGCCTGATTGCTTTGCTATACGGCATTTGGATGGCTTGTTGTTTGTGGCGGCGGGAAAATTTTTCTTATCCTGTTTTCTCGGGTGCTCTGCTTGCGACATTCATTGCCCCTGGGTTTTATGAACACGCAGCGATTGCTCAATTTTATTTTGTGGCTACGTTGCTGTTGTGTTCATGGTGGTTGAAGCGGCACCGCAAAGCATTTGCCGTGCTGTCCGTATGGGGTATTATCTGGGTTGGAATAATGATACTTGCGCCCGGCAACATGCAGCGACAGGGAATGCATCATACAGCAAATTCAATATTAGAATCGATATTTATGAGCGGTAGAGCGCTGGCTGGCATTGGTTTCCATACAATGCTTTCTCCGTGGCTGCTGGTCATTCCCGCATTTATTGCCGGCTACGCGTCCCAAGCTAATTCCATCAGTCTCCTATTGAGTACAAAACGCCGGATTATACTTTGCTTGGTTGTGCTGTGCGCTCCACTAACAATTGCGGTATTACATACGCTTGCTCGCTATCCGATAACCTTCAACGGGCGCACCGGAGACAGCCTGCTGATTATAAGCTGGATTGGCCTGATATGGATTGCAGTTATTTTTGCCGACAAATTTGGCACTGCAATAAAACGTTTGAAAATTACGCCATATTTGCCGGTAACCGCCGTAATGTCGCTATTTATTACGGGCAATTTTTTGAGTATTTTGGAAAATACTTTTAGCGGCAGTCTGATAGTTTATGCACAGGAAATGCAAAAGCGTCACGATGAGTACAGGAACGGCAAAGGTCGGGACATTGTAGTGTATCCGCTTAGTGTCAGCGCATGGCCGGCGCAGAAGATCGGTCTTGGTGACATGTCATATCTCGCAAACGGTGGATTTAATCTTCAGATAAGCAATTCCTTCGGTCTTCGCAGTGTCAGACTGGGGCCGTCTGTTTCCGAAGTGCGGGCGTTCATGGCCAGTCATCCGGAAAAATTGCTGACGAATGAGTGCGCGCCGCCAACCAGCGGGATTGACCGCGTCAAAATGACTTTAATACAGGATGTTCCGGCAGGCTTCGCAAAACAGGAATGGCTGGACGTGGAAATTACAGGAACGGCGGATGGGCTCGATGCATTGAAGTATTTGCGTCTGATTATTATGAGTGACAGGTGCTTCAGTCCAGTGTTGAGTTATTTTGCGGAAATAAAATCATTCCCGCGCCTTTCCGCGACCATGGCGGCGGCGGTGTACGGCTCCAAACAAAATCATATCAACTATGATTTGAAGAATCCAGAAACCCCGGTTGAACGTGTCAAGCTGGACAGCGGCAAATGTAACTGGTCGCTGCTGGTTCCAGTTAATGGCTCACTGAATGGAAGGAGCTCGGAACTTATTTTTTGCAGTCTTGACACCGTAACTTATTTTTGCGGATATCGCAACGTTAGAAAGCCCCTTAAATAATGCAGAACAGGCCAATTATTACCATGAAGAGGTCATTTTGAAAAATTATTTTGAACTGAAGTTGCTCCGTCAGTTATTTGCGCTGTTCAGCAATAAAGAGAAATGGATGCTGGGCGGGATTTTATTTTTGAACGTGACATGTTCCATGCTGGAAATCATCGGGATTGGCGCCGTAATTCCATTTCTGCTGCTGTTCACCAAGCCTGACGCCGTAACCGGCAACCGTTTTCTCCGCATGTTTTATGATTTTCTCGCGCCGGATTCGCAACGCCATTTCATAATTAAGATTGCAGTCCTGATAATTATATTTTTTGTGATGAAGAACTTGTACATGCTGGGAGTGTTTATCTGCCAGCAGCGGTTTTTGCGGCGCAAATATATCATGATGGCGGAAAGTCTTTATGCCACCTATATTTTCAGCCCATATAAATTCTTCTTCAACCGTTCAATCCCGGAGTTACTGCGCAATGTGCAGGTGATTCAGTCCATTGCAATGGGAATGTTCACCCCGGTGCTGAATCTGCTGGCGGAAATTATTACGGTAAGCGCTATCATGTTATTCCTGCTGTACATTGATCCGGTCAACTCCATGATAATCGCGGTCGTCATGGGCGGCATGACGCTCTCATTTCTGGCGATGCTGAAGAAATATGTTCATGTGCTTGGAGCGCGCAAGCTGGTTAATGATGAAAATATGATCAGCGGCGTTACGCAAAGCCTGAGTAGCATCAAGGAAACCAGGTTGCTGGGGACGGAAAAGTTTTTTCAGGATAAGTTCAGCCAGAATACGAAGCGGATTGGAACGCTGGGGGTTATATTGGACACTTTCAGCGTCATGCCCAGATTTTTCATTGAATCACTGGCGACGGCGACAATCTTGATCATCATGATTATTATGCTTAACACCGGGCGTTCGGAGAATATGATTCTGCTGGAACTGTCGGTGCTTGGCATGGCGGCAATGAGGCTGATGCCGTCGGTTACGCGAATGAGCGTGGCAATCGGCAATATCCGCATCTACATTCCGGCATTCAATGAAGTTTATGCTGACATTATTGCTGCCGGCAGGGATTCCGGAAAAGGGAATCTGAATCCGGATGAACAGGTTGAAAACTTCGCTTTCGAAAAAAGCATTGAGGCCCACAATATTGCCTTCAGCTATAACCAGGGCATAAAGACAGTTGATGATGTTTCATTTAAAATAAATAAAAATCAATGGATTGGCGTTGTTGGGCAATCCGGCGCGGGCAAGACTACGGCAATTGATTTGCTGCTCGGTCTTTTGGAGCCGGATTCCGGACAGATCAAGGTTGACGGGCGGGACATCCGGCAAAACATGCGCGGCTGGCAGAGGCATATCGGTTATGTCCCGCAGAAGATTTTTCTTTTCAATGATACCATCCGGAACAATATCGCGTTGGGAATTACGCCGGAGGAAATAGATGACGAAAAAGTTATGCGCGCAATCGTTATTGCGCAACTTGAGCCATTGCTGGCGGGACTGCCGGCCGGACTTGACTCCAGAATGGGCGAAGGCGGGTGCAAGCTGTCCGGAGGAGAACGGCAGCGGATTGGAATTGCACGTGCGCTTTACCGGGACCCGGATATTCTGGTTATGGACGAGGCAACTGCCGCGCTGGACAATGAAACTGAAGCGAACTTCATTCGCGCTATTCATGCCATGGCCGGCAAAAAAACCATCATAAGCATTGCTCACCGCTTGACTACCATTCAGAATTGCGATATTATCTTTTTTATGAAAAAAGGCAAGATCATTGAGCGCGGAACCTTTAATGAACTGACAGAGAGAAGCGCTGAATTCAGAAAAATCGCCAATAATGAATATGCAATGAAAGACGAAAGCGCGCAGGAATAGAGAATGATAATTCATAATTTAAGGCTGGAAGGGGCGTTCCTGGCGGAAACAACCCCGTTTGTGGACAAACGCGGCGCGTTCAGCCGGTTGTTTTCCATGGATGAACTTTCCAATATCCTGTCCGGCAGACAGATTGACAGTATCAACTTGTCCAAAACCACAGCTTGCGGAACAGTCCGCGGCTTACATTTTCAGTATCCGCCGAAGTCGGAAATGAAGCTGGCAAGATGTTTGCGCGGAGCAGTATTTGATGTGATTGTTGACATCCGGGCCAATTCTCCGACTTTTTTACAGTGGCTTGGAGTTGAACTTTCCGAATCCAACATGAAAATGATAGTCATTCCGGAAGGGTTCGCGCATGGCTTTCAGACTTTGTGTGATAATTCGGAGATGCTGTATCTGCATACTGAATCATATCAGCCGGGATTTGAAGGCGCTTTAAATTACCGGGACCCCGCTCTTAATGTGCAATGGCCGCTTGCGGTTACAGAAATCTCTGATAAAGATAACGCAACCGAATTTATAGACAACAATTTCAAGGGAGTAAAATTATGAAATGCAGATACTGTTCCAATCCTTTAAATTTCGTTTTTATTGACATGGTTAATTCACCACCGTCAAATTCATTTCTTACGGCGGAACAACTGAACGAGGTTGAGCCATATTTCCCCTTGAAAGTTTTTGTCTGCGAAAAGTGTTTTCTGGTTCAGATAGATGAATATAAACATCATGATGAAATATTCTCCCAGGATTATGCTTATTTCAGCTCCTTCTCCAGATCGTGGCTGAAACATTCAGAAGACTATGTGAGTATGATTATCGGCAAACTGGGACTCGATCAGAATTCCAGCGTCATGGAAATCGCGTCAAATGACGGTTACCTGTTGCAGTATTTTGTCAAGCAGGGAATTCCCTGCTTCGGCATAGAACCGACCGCGAATACCGCCAAGGCGGCCAGAGAAAAGGGAATTGAAACAATTGAAGATTTTTTCGGCTTTCATTCCGCCAGAAAATTTGTGGTGCTGAAAGGCACGCAGGATTTGATTATCGGTAATAATGTTCTGGCGCATGTTCCGAATATTCATGATTTTATCGCCGGAATAAAGATCGCCTTGAAGGAAAGCGGAACGCTGACTATGGAATTTCCGCATCTGCTGAACTTGATTAAATATAATCAGTTCGACACGATCTATCATGAGCATTATTCATATTTATCGTTTCACACTCTGGTCAACGTTTTTGCCTCGCACGGCATAACGCTGTATAATGTTGACGAGATTCCGACTCACGGCGGCTCGCTGAGAATTTACGGCAGACACAGTGAATATACAAAACTTCCAATCTCTGACTCGGTAAACGCGCTTATCCGTAAAGAATTTGATTTCGGCTTGAATTCGCTGGATATTTACCGCCAATTCCAAAACAAAGCGGATGGAATAAAAAATAAGTTTCTGGCATTTCTGCTTGAGCAGCACCAGGCCGGAAAGAAAATAGCCATTTACGGGGCGGCGGCCAAAGGCAACACCCTGCTGAATTACTGCGGGATAAAGGGAACAAGCCTGATCCAGTTCGCGGTTGACGCATCACCGTTCAAACAGGGCAAATATCTGCCGGGTGCGCATATCCCGGTTTATTCCGAGCAGAAAATCAAGGACGAAAAACCTGATTATGTAATTATATTGCCGTGGAATATATGCGATGAAATTGCAAACCAGCTTTTCTATATCAAGGAATGGGGCGGCAAATTTTTAACGGTAATCCCGGAACTGAAACTTTTTTGATACTGATTGCAAGTATAGCTGGTTTTATCGCAAACGTTGATATAATTAAACAGAGAACAGTTTTATGATAATATATAGTCAAACCGGACTTCCCTCGTTTCAAAACAAAACATACGCGACTCCGGCAGAGGCGATGGCAGCGACCATTGGAGACGTTGAACTTATCCAGAATCCGCAAACCGGATTGGTTTATAATCATCTTTTTAAGCCTGAACTTCTTGAATATGACGAATACTATCAGAATGAGCAGGCAAACTCAGAAACGTTTAGGAACCATCTGCAAGATGTAATGAGTTTGTTAGAAAAATATTTCAAAAATTTAAGAAGTGGAATTGAAATCGGTTGCGGCAAAGGTTTTTTTCTCGAAATGTTGCGACACGAAGGTCTGAACATCACAGGCTTTGACCCTGCATATCAAGGAATCAGTCCATATGTGGTCAAGGAGTATTATAATAGTGGAATGGGGTACAAGGCAGATTATGTTATTCTGCGGCATGTGCTGGAACATGTCAATAACCCATTCCTTTTTCTCGAAGAATTATCCCAAAATACTGATGGCGATTGCTATATTTACATTGAGGTGCCATGTTTCGACTGGATTATAAAAAATCGAGCATTTTATGATATTTTTTACGAACATTGCAACTATTTTTCGGCGGAAGTCCTGCGGGACTGCTTCGCAGAAGTGCTGGAAGACGGACATCTGTTCGGCGGACAGTATCTTTACATCATCGCCAATTTATCAACGTTTAAATATCCGCAACGCCGGAACGTCCGCAGCTACTCCAAGTTGGATATCCTTGACCAGTTGGACCATATTATCAATAAAACTGATTTTTCTCTGCCAACCTATATATGGGGCGCCGGCGCCAAAGGCGTTACTATGGTTAATTTGCTTTTAAAAAGGGGTATCCCAGTGGAAGCTGTGATTGACATCAATCCTCTGAAACAAAACCGGTTTATCGGATTGTCAGGAGTAAAAATAGTATCTCCGGCTAATGCCGAAAAGCTTAATAACGCTAATGTTATTGTCATGAATCCATTATACAGCGGTGAAATCGTTTCTTTAATAAATAAATTTAATCCCACAATAATCGAGGCGACAAAATGAACAAGTACATGGAATTTATTCATGACAGGGAACAGCGGCTCAAGAATGTTTCCGGAAATGCATTGTTACAGGAAACCCGCAGAGCCTTTATGCTTGAAACTTTGAAATCCGGCTATTCTTACAACTTTGAATGGCTGGGCAGACCGATTATTCAATATCCGCAGGATATGGTGGCGATGCAGGAGATTATCTGGAACGTTAAACCGGATTTGATTATTGAAACTGGAATCGCGCATGGCGGTTCATTGATTTTAAGCGCTTCGATGCTGGCGATGCTGGAATACTGTGACGCCGCCGAAAGCGGCAGAATGGTTGATCCTCGCAATCCCAAACGCAAAGTATTAGGCTTGGATATTGATATCCGCGCCCATAACCGCGCCGCAATAGAAGCCCACCCGATGTCCAGCCGCATTGAAATGATTCAGGGGTCATCTGTGGCCCCGGAAATAGTGAAGCAAGTTTGGGATTTTGCCAAAAACTATCAGCGCATTTTAATTTCCCTTGATTCCAACCATACCCATGAGCATGTATT
>Ga0074197_1002381_pt1 | contig 13169 bp, 13 predicted proteins | sample EPASupsiteSAE305_FD_64526 | JGI IMG/M metagenome (GOLD analysis project Ga0074197, IMG submission 64526) | Bioremediated contaminated groundwater microbial communities from EPA Superfund site, New Mexico - SAE3-05 reassembly with SPADES | ecosystem: Environmental > Aquatic > Deep subsurface >...
CGCGTCCCCTCCTGCTACATGGAGGAGCCCCGCAACCCCCTCCACCGGGTGATCGAGGAGTTCTGCCGCGAAACCAACAGCGACTGGGGCTGGCGGCTGCTGGACGACTACCTCGACTACATCGGCAAGTTCTGGCTGGTCAAACCCAAGGCCGCCGATCTCTCCGGCCTGCTCGACCGACTCCGCCAGCGCGGCGAATAAACCTTTTTACCTCACGGCGCCCCCATGAAAGAACGTCTCAACAATGTGTTCCAGTTCCTCGACGTGGAACGGAAACTGCCGCCCAAGACCAACATCCTCACTCGCAAAACCGCCTTCCGCGAGATCTACCAGCCAGTGGACGAGGCGCAGCTCCAGCACCAGGCGCATCGCTGCCTGGCCTGCGGCAATCCCTACTGCGAGTGGAAGTGTCCGGTGCACAATTACATCCCCAACTGGCTGAAACTGCTTTCCGAAGGCAACCTGTTGGCGGCGGCGGAACTCTGCAGCCAGACCAACTCCCTGCCTGAAATCTGCGGCCGGGTCTGCCCCCAGGATCGCCTCTGCGAAGGGGCCTGCACCCTGAACGACGGTTTTGGCGCGGTGACCATCGGCAACATCGAAAAATACATTACCGATCAGGCCCTGGCCCAGGGCTGGAAACCGGACATGAGCGGCGTGGTCTGGAGCGACAAGCGAGTGGCGGTGATCGGGGCCGGACCGGCGGGTCTGGGCTGTGCGGACGTCCTGGTGCGGGCCGGGGTGCGGCCGGTGGTCTTTGACCGCTACCCGGAGATCGGCGGGTTGCTGACCTTCGGCATCCCGGAGTTCAAACTGGAAAAATCGGTGATGGTGCGGCGGCGGCAGGTGTTCGCCGCCATGGGGGTGGAATTTCGCTTGGGCGTCGAGATTGGCCGCGACCTCAGCCTGGATCAGTTGCTGAGCGAGTTTGACGCGGTGTTCCTGGGCATGGGAACCTATCAGTTCATGAAAGGCGGCTTTCCCGGCGAGGATGTGCCCGGAGTCCATGACGCCCTGCCCTTTCTGATCGGCAACGTCAGCCAACGCCATGGCTATGAGGGGCTGGCCCCGTTTATCGACGCCGCCGGCAAGCGGGTGGTAGTGCTGGGCGGCGGCGACACCGCCATGGACTGCTGTCGCACCGCAATCCGCCAGGGTGCGGCCAGCGTCACCTGCGCCTACCGGCGCGACGAGGCCAACATGCCCGGCTCAAAGCGGGAGGTGACCAACGCCCGGGAGGAAGGCGTGCAGTTCCTGTTTAACCAGCAGCCAGTGGGGATTTTGGGGGATCATCGGGTGGAGGGGGTGGAACTGGTGACCACCGAGTTGGGCGAACCGGACGCCAGCGGTCGACGGCGGCCGGTGGTGGTCGCGGGCAGCCAGGTCACGGTGACGGCGGACATTGTTTTGATTGCCTTTGGTTTTCGCCCCAACCCGCCCGCCTGGTTGGTGGCGCACGGCGTCGCGCTTAACGACCGCGACCGGGTGATCGCCAGCGAATCAGGCGAGTATCCGCTGCAGACCAGCAACCCCAAAATTTTTGCCGGCGGCGACATGGTGCGCGGCTCCGACCTGGTGGTCACCGCCGTCTGGCAGGGCCGGCAGGCGGCCAAGGGCATCCTGGCCTATCTGGGGATTGACTGAGCGACAGAAAGCGCCTCTTGTTTTCTTTCCTGTGCCTGTGCGCGCACGACGGGCCTTGCAGCCGCGCAGGCTGCAAGCGCGCACACACCCTGCCGGCGTCATTGCGCCCGGAGACATTCCGTCGCTTGGCAGGCAGAAATTTCCCGCCATTGCTCCACACTTCGAATACCCACGACTGCACACTGACCGGATGTCGTGGAATATGCACTCCACGGGGCCATGCCGATTTGGCTGGCGGAACTGAAAAACCGTGTCCACACCGCCCAGCAACGGGCGACCCTGACGGTCAACCGCGAACTGGCGCCGCTCTACTGGCAGATCGGGCGAGAATTCTGATCCGGCAGGCCGAACAGGGCTGGGGGCCAAGATTATCAAGCGGTTGGCCCTGGATCTGCCAACGCCTTTCCCGAGATGCAAGGCTTTTCGCCCTGTGTTGAGCCCTATATGCCAATCAGAAAAGAAAAACCCCGCCAATACAACCTTGGCGGGGCATGGGGCTGGACAGGTGGACCAGCGACGGGCCTACCAATTGTCCTTACTCAGGACCTGACTCACATCCACACAGCGATTGACCTCCTCAGCGGTCAGCTCCTCTTTCCTTTTGATAAACTTTATCTCCTTGAATTGGCACGCATATTCATTCCCATCCTTGTCCCGAATCCAAACCATTTCCTCATATCCCAAGCCGGTTTTGCCACTTTCGTTGCTCATAACACCCTCCGTGTTTAATTTTGCACTGTGTTGCTCAATAATCGCATAACAACATGCCATCGCATGTTGCCGACCGTGGAAAACATACTTGCACCTCCTTAAAATGATTCCGAAAAATGCGGTTGCAGCCAAAACCAATAAATTAGACACACCCGTCACAACAGTCAATCTGTAGTGCATATCGGCCTGTGTTTATTGCCAGCCAGGCCACCAAAACCGTCTTCCCGTGGCTATTTCCCCTCATGTGCAAGAAGAAATTGGCCGCGAATCTCTTCAAGACGGCTGCGATTCTTGCCAAGATCCGAATAGCCAAGTCGCGAAGCGGAGCGGACGTGGATGACTGCATTCGCTCGGTCCAGCAAAAATTCAACATCATCAACAAACAGGAATGTGCGCAGTTCAACCCGCAGGTAGTCGGTTAAATCATCCACGACGGTTGCATCGCTCCGCGCTGAAAGCACTTCTTTGAGACGAGCAAAAGCTGCACTGGGATCACCACTCACTGCCAATGGCGCTATTCGGTGGACTTTACTCTCAGTCTGGCTCGAAACACAGTTGGGCGAACTCGGGCACGGGGCGAGCATCCCCTCCCTGGCTCCCAAGTTATTGGGCCGCTCACCAGCGCAACCGGCCAATCCAAGCAATCCGAGAGCCATACCGACAATCCTCCTTGTCATTTTTTTCATCGTTGGTCTCCTGACCCAGGCAGCGGAAGACACCACTGTCTGTGTTTCCATGCTTGCGGGGACTTTCACATATTGCGACAACTTTCATTGTTTTCTCCTATTCTCCCGCTCATTGCTCAAGGTTATATTGGACGACGACGCTGCGCGGCAGGCGCGCAACGAGGCTCCAACAGGGGGAAGAGCAAAGCCCCAGCCTTTGGTCAGGGTTTGGGCCGCGTTTACTCGTAGTGCCTCCTAACGCAAACCACATCGCTATTTTTCGTCAAAACAGCGATAGGTGCGCGCGTTGTTAGGGGGCGCGGTGAGCAAGGAAACTTTCAGCAGGATGAGCATGGTCAGGCCCCAGCTCAGTCCGATCTGCACTAAGCTGGGGACCAGTTCAGCGCCAAAGGCGGCGGCGCCGAATCTGACCCCCGCCCAATAGGCAAGGCCGCCGGAAACACTCCCCAGCAAGGCGCCAAGGCAATAGCGGCCGGATAGCCAGCCCAGCGAGTAGTGGAGGGTCATGGCGAACTGGAGCCAGAGGACGAGGATCCAGGCCGGCGGCAGGGCCGGATGGAAACTGCCGATGGGAAAGTCCAGCACGCCTGTACGGATATGGGCGCCGTCGACCACCAGCCCAAGCAGCAGGCCTGTCAGCAGCAGCAGGCTTTCTCGAGTTGGATTCCTCACCAGAGCCAGGTGCACCAGCACCAGAAGCAACCCGGCCGCTGTTGCCAGCCACGGATATCCTGCGGCCGCCCCGAGTACGCAAGCAAACCATCCTACTTGAAACAAGCCGTAATTGAGCAGCGATGTCCACGTTTGGGCGCTGAACATTATTGTTGTACTTGCTCCACCGGTTCACCCATCCTGGCCAGCACCAGATGATAATTCCGCACCAGACGGTTGCGGAACCCTGCCTCACAGTAACTGAAATAGTATTCCCATTTGCGCACAAAAGTCGGTTCAAATCCCAGGTCGAGGACTTCCTGACGCCTATCGAGAAAGGTATCACGCCAGAGTTGCAACGTGCGGACATAGTGGCCCCCGATATCCTCCATCCCGACGATGTTGAGGCGGGTTTTGCCGCTCATGGCGGAGACCATTGCCCCGACTGAGGGCAGATGGCCGCCGGGGAAGATATGTTTGCGGATCCAGTCGGAACCGGCCCGATAGGCGCCGTATTTTTGGTCGGGGATAGTGATGGCTTGGATGACTATCCGTCCGCCGGGAGCGAGCAGCTTGTCCAGGGTCGAAAAATAGACCGGCAGGTGGGGATGGCCGACAGCCTCGAGCATCTCAATGGAGACGATCTTGCTGAAGTGGCCCTCAACATGGCGGTAATCGGTGAGGAGGATTGTGATCCGGTCCGCCAGCCCTTCTTCCTCCACCCGCCGGGTGGCCCAGTCGAACTGCTCGCGGGAAACCGTGATTCCCGTCAGGCGGCACCCGGTCTGCCGCACCGCCTCGAGCGCGAAACCGCCCCAGCCGCAGCCGATCTCAAGCACATGGTCTGCCGGGCCGATGGCCGCTTTATCGATGACCGCCTGGAACTTGTTGTATTGTGACTGTTCGAGGCTGTCGTTACGGTCGAGAAAAATGCCGCTGGAGTAGGACATGGTTGGATCGAGAAAGAGGGTATAGAGCTCGTTGCTGAGGTCGTAATGCTCGCTGATGTTGCGTCGGCTGCCGGCCGGGGTGTTGTCGCGCTGGCGGTGAACCATCAGGTTGACCAGCCGCCCGGCCAGGGCCGGCCAGATTCGCCGGTCATTGACCGCCTCCTCCCTGAGGTTGAGGAGGGAGAGCAAGGCAACCAGGTCCGGGCTGTTCCAGTCACCATCCACATAGGCCTCGCCGAAACCGATATCGGCAGTCAGCATGGCGCGCTGGAAAAACCGATGTTTGACCACATGCATCGCTACCTGCGGCGAACCGTCGGGTTGACCGAAAATCAGTGGCTCGCCTTCGGGCAGGGTCATGGTCATCCGACCATGATCGAGTTGGCTGAAAAAATGAACCATCACCTTGCGCCCCAGCCGCTCAAGCAGGCTCGGTGGTGACTGGCGCAGGGTCAGGGGTGAGCAGGGGTCAGGCTTGGTGTAGACCTTGAGCCGTTTTTGGAAAAAGAGACGTCCCGCCTGCCAGAGAATGCGGGGAAAGGTCAGGGCTGCCCGCAGCGGGTGCAGGCATACGGTGCGGGCCAACGTTTGCGGGGTCAATGGTCTGGCCGTGCCATGGAACGAGGCCACCAGTGCCGGTTTGTCCCCATCAAGACAGAAGGTGATCTCCAGCAGCAGGCTGTCTCCCGGCGGACTGAGGCGGAAGGCGTACTGTCCTTCTCGCGGGAAAAAAGGGGAAACGTGGAAGGCTTTTTCGATCGCAAAGGTAAGGTCACCGGACTGATGCCGGAGCACGTACAAATGGGTTTCGCCAAAGGTGTTGTTCACCTGGGCAAGCACACAGAACACCTTGTCCTCCTGATCGAAGCAGTAAAAAAAGCTGACCGGATTGAAGACATAATGGAACTGCCGCAGAGCGGTGACGAGGACGACGCGGGCGGGGGGCTGGTTGATGCCGTTTTCTTCGAGCGCCCGTTGAACCTTGGCGATCAGGGGCGCGTTGCCGGGATACAGGTAGTCGCGGTCATGGAGGGCGAGCGGCCGGATTCGGTTATGCCCGAACCAGAACGAATCACGGTCCAGCTGATCCAGTTCGTCGAGATCCAGGGCAAAGAGGTGGAGGCTGTAGACAAAGCTGTGCTCGACCTCATGGGTGCGAGCGTGGCGAAGCTGCCCGGTAAAGAGTTGCGGGTTCATGCCTTTTCCTGCAAGAGTTTGACTGCCTGGACACTGGAACGAACCGCATCCTCATGGAACCCGTAGCCAAAATAGCTGCCGCAGAAATAGGTGCTATTGACCCCGTTGAGCGTCGGCAGCGAGGGCTGGGTTGCCATGGAATCGACGGTATAGGTGGGGTGATGGTAGATCATGCGGGCAATCACTTGGCTTTCGTCGTAGGCTCCGGGCCTATTCAGAGTGACGAGATATTGTTTTTGCGTGGTCAACCCCTGGAGCAGATTCATGCTGTAGGTGAGACACACAGGCTGATCCGTCGTTTTGCCTGCCTCCCTCCTGAAATTCCAGCAGGACCAGGCTCTAGGCATGGACGGCAGCACCGACAAGTCGGTATGGAGGACTGTGCTGTTGGCTTCGTACCGCCAGGGCCCGAGAAGCCGCTTTTCTTCCGGGGTCGGATCACCGAGCAAGCGGAGCGCTTCATCGGCATGGGTGGCGATCACCACCTGATCATAGCGCTCCGGGGGCTGACCGGCGCTGGCTACCAGGACGCCGTCATCGGTGCGGTCCAGTCGCTCCACTCCGGCCTGGAGGCGGATCGTGCCGGTGAACGCCTGGGTAAAAGCCTTGACATAACTCCAACTGCCGCCGCTCACCGTCCGCCAGCTGGGCCGGTTGACGAAGGTGAGCAGGCCGTGATTGCGGAAGAAGAGAAGAAAAGACCGGGCCGGAAAGGCGGCGACCTGGCCGGCCGGGGTCGACCAGATGGCGGCGGCCATGGGTTTGAGATAGTTTTCGACCATAAAAGGCATGAACCGGCGCCGGACTACCCATTGTTCCAGGGTTCCCAGGTCGTGGCCCGCGTCTAGATCCATGTTGGCCTGTTTGCTGAAGCGGCCGATTTCAAGGAGAAAGCGATAGAACTGTGGTTTCAATAGGTTAGATCGCTGGGCAAAGAGGCCGTTGAGATCATTGCCGGCATACACCAGGCCGGTCTGGAGGCACTGGAAGCCGAACGACATCTCCGTCCGCCTCGATGGCACCTTGAGTTCCTCCAGGAATTGGATGAAATGGGGATAGGTGGCCTCATTGAACACAATGAAGCCGGTGTCGACCGGGGCGCCGGCATCCGGACCATCGGGGACAGGGATGGTATGGGTATGACCGCCGAGGTAGTCGCCCTGTTCCAGCAGGGTGACGTCATGGGTTTTCTGGAGGAGATGCGCCGCTACTATGCCGGCCACACCGCCGCCGATCACCGCCACTCGTTTTCGGGGTGTCCTGTTATCTGATGGGTTCATGAATGTTCCGGATTGCCGGTTGAGGAAGGAGTGCCCGGCCCCTTTTTCGGGAACCAGGGAAAAAAGGCGTTGGTCCTGGCCTTGTAGGCCTCGAACTGGGGATTGCCAAGGTATTTGGCCTCAAGCATGGGGATGCCCGACACTTTGAGGAGGAGAAAGCAGATGGTCAGCGGGCTGATCAGGCCCCAGAGGCCTGCCGGTGAACCCAGTCCAATAATAAAAATACCCCACCAGAGAACGGCTTCACCAAAATAGTTGGGATGACGGGTGTAGCGCCACAATCCCTCCTCGATGGTCTGGCCGCGATGGGCCGGGTTCTGTTTGAAACGGGTCAACTGCCAGTCGCCGACTGCCTCGAAAAAGAATCCGACTGCAAAGAGCAGGATGCCCAAGAAATCGGTCCAGCGCGGGCCGCCGCCAGGACTGGCGATGGTGAGCAGGATCGGCAGCGCCACCACAAAAACCACCGCCCCCTGGAGCAGATAGATTTGGAGAAAACTCCGCCAGATTATAGTCTTGCCCCAGGCTTCGCGGAAGGCTTGGTAACGAAAATCCTCCCCCCTGCCCCGGTGGCGCAGGCCGATATGCAAACCGAGACGCACCCCCCAGAGCGTGACCAGAGCAAGCAGCAGCAATGGCCGGAATCCCGCAGTCCCCCCGAACAGCCAGGCGCCCCAGGAAGCGACGACAAAGGCCGGACCGTAGGCTATGTCAATCAGGCTATTGTCTTTGGCAAGCAGGCCGATGATAAACATGCAACTCATGAAGACCAGGAGGAGGAGCGCCGCATTTTCTAAAACGCTGACCATGATCATCACGCTGCAATCATTTTGGGGACAAGGGGTTTCATCCCTTCAGAAGCCAGGAACCAATGAGAAAACTGCCGCCGCTCACCAGGGTGCAGAGCACCGTGCCCCAGGCGATGTCGACCACCGTGACCAGAACCGGCCAGTCGCGCAGCGTCGCCAGATTGGTGAGATCATAGGTGGCATAGGTGAAAAAGCCGAACAGGGCGCCGAACAGGCAGGCCCTGGCGAGCGAGCCGGCTTCCAGGCCAGGACGAACGGCAAAAAGAAGAATGCCGACGATGTAGAGAAAATAGAAGAGGAGGGCCGCGGTCCAATTGACCTGGGGGCTGAGCAGCGAATGGAGCTGCTCCTTATAGAAATTCCTGGCCACATACCCCAGCCAGATCATGTCGATGGCAAAGAAAACCGGGATGGTGAACAGGTAGAGCTTGAACCAAAACGAGAAATTCATGCGACTGCCTCCCCGACGTAGAAAACCGATAAACCGTGAAAGGGCGCCTAACACTCACTTCATGTTGCCAGGAGATTCAAAGAAGAAGATATGAGTACCGTAATGCTTCCCCTGAAAAAAACAACAGTGTTGTCGATGAATTGTGACTGGTCTGCTTTGATGCCGCGCTCAGGCAATGGTCTCGATATCAAGCAGGCGCACCTCATCGAACCGGTTCACGAGGATATATCGGCGGACCATGACGGCCATGAGGGCGGAAGATGGGGCCAGACAAAAGGACTCCAGTTCGGGATGCCGATGAAGGAAGAGGGCGAGCGGGCCGTTTCTGTCCTTCCCCAGCAGCTCCCTTGCCTGCCCAAGGGCGGTAACTGCAAGGGCCGACTGGAAATCGGCGCTGCGGTTGGTCCGGTTGTCGATGAGCGCCGAGACTTGGCTGTTGGCAGCCATGTTGTTGTATTTATGGGTTGCCCGTGAGGTGACAAAGAAAAGGCGGTCGAGCTCGGCGGCAGCGGCAAAGGCCATCAGGCTGGTGTAGGGCGCGGCGCCGTCGTGGGTTGCCAGCACCATATGGAATTGTTGTTGAAACAAACAGCGCAGTTGCGACGCCAACTGTTCCCGGTCCTTTGGACAATGTTGTTCTTGTTGTTGCATAATTATTCAGCAATGGCTGCGCAGGCGCAGGTCGAGAGGGTGAGGGTGGAGACAGCACTGGTCGCGCAGGTCGGGTTGATCGAATGTACGAACATGGTGGTTGATCAGGCTCATAGGGACGATCAGCGGTACATCTGCGAGACTATAAGCCTCAATCATCTCCAGCATTTCCTGCTTTTCATCAGGTGAAAGCTCCTGCTTGAAATAGCCGAAGATATGCAGGAGGACGTTGCGATGCTTCTTTGCGGTGGTGCGAACCTGCAGGGTTCCGCAAGGAATGGCCCTATTGGCTGCAGGCTTCTTCGACGGATACAGGCATATTGGCGAGGAACCGCCCCATCAATCGGGTAGTGCTCCTGGCTGGGGGCAAGAAGCCGCAGAGATCCTCTTGTTCGAGCTGCTGCACTCTGTCCTCGGCCCAGACCTGCACCTGTTCGGGTAGGGTCGACACTGCTGCGGCTGGTCACCAGCCGAGGGGCATCCTCCTGCCTACCAAGCGCAGGGTCTCGCGGATAAAATTTGAGCTGGCGCCCGCCGTTATAACGAACGTTCTGGCCAAGCAGGCTGGCGCTAACCCCGATATTTAATTTTCCCCTGCCGTTACGCTCCTTCCGAGAGACGTGTGATTCACTGGTGTGTTTTTTTGAGGGCCCTGCGCAAACGAACAGCTGCCAGCAAGGCGTGGACGAAACAGATGTTTCAGGAGTCCCGCCCAACGGGCCTTCTCTCCGGCACAAAAATATGAGGAATGCGTTCCTCGTTCCACTCCTGAGACACATAAAACTGACAGTAACAAGAACCGAATTCCTCGACGTCCGCCGCCCGATACTCACAGGGGCAGATAATGTCTCGGTCAGCCTCCCGCTTTCCCGAAGCCAGTCTGCATGGGCAGGCCATGTAGCCATAGCGGTCCTTGTTGGTCAGCAAGCCTCGGAGCAGATCAAAAGTCCGCTCCCGGTCCCGGTTGAAGAAATAGCCTTTGGGCTCCTGCACCTTTTTGAGCATGTCATGGAGATCGTCGACCTTGGTGCGCACCCCAATGGCCTCCTTGATCTCCTGCACCTTGAATCCGGTAATGGTTTGCCCGTCGATGGTAATGGTCGGAAAGGAGCAGCTGGGGTTGAGCAGGCGCAATTCAGCCAACAAGGCATCTCGCTCCTGACCTTCCAGCAAGTCGCCATCAACGGATTCATGCGGTACGTCAAGATCCCTGAGCATTTTCTTTATGGCCTGACAGTAGGCACAGGTTGAAAGGCTGTAGAGTTTTATCCGTTTTGTTTCCATCATGAGTACCCTTTGTTTGCTTTAGCGGATTCGATGATTAATTCTGTTTCCAAATCAAGCGAATCATGATGCGCAGAGCAAAACCTCGTCGACAAAGGTGTGTCATCTCGACCGCAGGGAGAGATCTCAGGACGTTGCGAGATTTCTCATCGCTGTGCTCGTCGAAATGACAAGCAGACGCGCATCACTTTTGAAATAGAAATGGAATAACTAGAATTTAGCGCACCATACGATAGCGAAAGCTCTTTGAAACCCTAACCTGCTGAATGAAAATGCAGTTCCAATCGCATGAGCGTTGTTGTCGTTAACCAACTACACATACAACTACACGCAAAATTGAGCTGCCGTGAAGCAGAATAGCTCTTTTTCACTGTCCATCCAACGGGCAATAGAGAGGCATGGCCTCAATATGAATCCGAGGTCAACACGTCCTTCAATGAGCTGGGCGCCAGAACGCTCCTCCACCAGTCCGGAATTCGGAAAGAGGAGGGTTTTCCACCCGTCACGCTGCTCTTTGTCCTGATCGTCTTGCCGCTCATCAAACAGAGCCTGTGCTCGTTGTGGTCCGGCTCATTCTTTGCCAACATTATCATGTGCTGGAAAACGCGTTCACGCCTCTTCCGCTGAAGGGGTGTGCGAAACTTGAGGGAATTGGCCGCTCATCATGCAAACAGGGGCGACCAATGAGGAAACGCAAAAAGACTTGAGGCTCAAACCCCACACGGTGAGATTCGTTTCTATTTCAGCAGCAGCCAATCGAGATCAGGAGGTGAACATCGGATGAAGTGCGTGAAACGGTTAACCACGGAGTTGGGCAAACAGGGAGCTCTGCGCAACAACCCAAAACTGGTGGCCGCCTACAACTCCACCTGGTTGCCCAACTCCACCACCCGATCCGGCGGCAGCTTGAAGAACGAGGTGGCGTTCCAGGCGTTGCGCGACATGAAGATGAACAGCTTCTTGCGCCACTGGGCCATGGGCGCGGAGCCGCTGGAAAAGAGGGTCTCGCGGCCGAGGAAAAACGAGGTGGTGTAGATGTCGATAGCCACGCCCTTCTTGCCGACCAAATCAAGAATGCCCGGCATGTCCGGCGATTCCATGAAGCCGTAGCTCGCCCTGATCCGATAAAATCCCTGCCCCAGATCTTCCAGAAACACCCGCTCCTCGGCGGGCACGGTGGGCGTTTCCGCCGAGAGAATGGAGAGCAGCAGCACCCGCTCGTGCAGGGCCTCGTTGTGCTTGAGGTGGTGCAGCAGGGTATGCGGGACGCCTTCCGGCGTGATCGACATAAACACCGCCGTGCCTGCGGTCCGTTGCGGGCTGTACTCGGCCAGATCCTTGAGGAAAACGTCGGTGGGCATGCGCATCAGGGCGTAATGCTTGGCCAGCAGCGCCCGGCCGTCGCGCCAGGTGATCATCGAAATCAACACAATCGACGCGATGCAGATGGTGATCCAGCCGCCGTCCTTGACCTTGAGGATGTTGGCGCTGAGGAAGGCGCCGTCGAAAATCAGGAACAGACCAGCCAGGGCGGCGCTCTGCCACAGCGGCCAGTTCCAGCGGAAACGGGTGACGTGGAAGTACATGATCGAGGTGATGGTCATGGTCGCGGTCACCGCAAAGCCGTAGGCCGAGGCCAGCCGGGTGGATTCCTTGAACGCCAGCACCAGGGTCAGACAGGCAAGCATCACCAGCCAGTTGACCGTCGGCATGTAGATCTGACCCTTGGCCTGCTCCGAGGTGTGGATGATGCGCATACGCGGCGTAAAGCCCAGCTGGATGGCCTGTTGGGTCAGCGAATAGACGCCCGAAATCATGGCCTGGGAGGCGATGATCGCCGACACCGTGGCCAATCCCACCAGCGGATAGAGCAAAGCCTTGGGCGCCAGGGCGTAGAAGGGATTGACCTCGGCCACGGTGGGGTCGTGGAGCAGCAGCGCCCCCTGGCCGAAATAGCTGAGCACCAGCCCGGGGAGGACGATGCCGTACCAGGTGATGCGGATCGGCAACCGGCCGAAATGGCCCATGTCGGCGTAGAGCGCCTCGCAGCCGGTGATGCACAGCACCACCGAGGCCAGGGAGACAATGCCGTGGAGGTGATGCACCGCGAAATACTGGTAGGCGTGCCAGGGATTGAGGGCGGCCAGCACGTCGGGTTGACGGAGGACGGCCAGCAGGCCCAGCGTGCCGATGCTGCCGAACCAGAGGATCATGATCGGCCCGAAGACCTTGCCGATCACCGCGGTGCCGAACCGCTGGGCAAAAAACAGCCCGAACAGGATCAGGCAGGTCAGCGGCACCACATAGGGCGCGGCCGCGTCGGTGGCCATGTTGAGCCCTTCCATGGCCGACAGCACCGAGATGGCTGGGGTGATGATGCCGTCGCCGTACAGCATCGAGGCCCCGGCGGCGGTGAGCACGGTGAGCACCGTCCACCAGCGTTTCCGGTTGCTCAGCGGTTTGCGCAGGGCAGCCAGCAGAGAAAAGGTGCCGCCCTCGCCCTTGTTGTCGGCGCGGAGCACAAAAATAACGTATTTGAGGCTGACCACGATGATCAGCGACCAGAACACCAGCGACAGAATGCCAAGCACATTGGCCGCGTTCGCTTCCACCCCGTGACTGCCGGAAAAGCATTCCTTGATGGTGTAGAGCGGGCTGGTGCCGATGTCGCCGTAGATGATGCCAAGGGCGGCCAGGGCCAGGGAATGCAGCGGCGCCTGGGGATGGTGGGTGTGATTGTCCGATGGAGCGGCGGCGGACCGCGCAAAAAAGGGCATGGGGCGAACTCCTGGTTGCCGTGATTCAAGCCCCTGGAAACAACCCCGGAGGCTCCCATTAAGCTTGCGAGGTGAGCT